>Ga0209539_1001926_pt1 | contig 11115 bp, 11 predicted proteins | sample BarGraNGADG00312_2_FD_184499 | JGI IMG/M metagenome (GOLD analysis project Ga0209539, IMG submission 184499) | Arctic peat soil microbial communities from Barrow, Alaska - Barrow Graham LP Ref core NGADG0011-312 (SPAdes) (version 2) | ecosystem: Environmental > Terrestrial > Soil > Wetlands >... | reverse complement strand
CGGACGGTATCGTGGATCAGGCCGATGCCATCCTGCTGCGCGAGTTGTCTTCAGGTTTTGAGATCATACTAGACAGCCTTTCGCTGGCTCAGAAGCGGTTGCTGCAGGCATTGGCGCAGGCCCCGACCGACCAACCATATGCTGCGGACTTCCTGAGCAAGAGTCAGCTGTCCGTCGGGGCCGTCCAGAAGGCGATCCGTGCACTCATCGACCGTGACCTGGTCGAACGGAGGCCGGACCAGAACTACCAGCTTGTCGATGCCTTGCTCGCACAGTGGCTAACGCAGCGACCGCCGTCATGGTAGCGCGTGACGTAGAAATCTGCAAAAGCGATCACGGGGCAAGTCCAACACTCATGATGGGAGGAAAAGATGGAAGACGCAACAACTCCGACATTCAGGAAGTTCCTGAACCCCAACTTTGAAGTTCATCCCGAAGGTGACTACTGGGAGAAGATCAGGCCACTGAAGGACAAGACTGCGCTGCTGATCATCGATGTTCAGAAACACGATCAGGACTTGGCGGTCGAGCTCAGGAATGCAGGCAACAGCTACCTGTACGACCGACTGAAGGAGACGGTCATTCCAAATGCCAGGCGACTCCTCACGTTCTTCCGTGACCAGCAGATGGTCGTAACGTTCGCAACGCTTGGAAATCAGCGCGAAGATGGCCGAGACCGTTCGCCCACCCAGGCCAGACCGGGCTGGAACTACACCTTGCTCAAGATCGGCTCGACGGAACAGGAGGTTGTCGATGACCTGAAGCCCAGAGACGGCGAGGTCGTCGTCTGCAAGACCACGGACAGCACGGTGATGGGCACCCAGTACGGCCATATCCTGAGATGGATGGGCATCGAGCACGTGGTGGTCGGTGGCCTGTTCACGGATCAGTGCGTTTCCAGCACCGTGCGCGACTTGTCGGACTGGGGCTATACAGTCTTCCTGGCGGAGGATGCCACGTCGGCCATCAACGCCGATCTTCAGGTCTGGGAAACCAGGATCCTGAACCAGATCTACTGCAAGGTGGTCTCAACCGAAGAAGTACTCCAGGACCTGACGACCCAATAAAAAGTTATCTTTCGCAGCCTCCACGGAAGCGACAAGGCGTGGCCAACGTTGTCTTGCCTGCGCAGGCGGGAGTCCATCCTATTTACGGCACGTCACTATCCTTTGGCACTATTCTGGTTTGATAATTCTAGTGGATAGTGGCGGAAGCCGTGGTGGCTACGGAGCAAAACTGGTACTGTTGTTGGTAAGCTCGGAGACCCACGTTTGAGAAACTGGGTCCCAGTGCTTGTCTTCAGCGTGTTCCTCACAAACAGGTTCAAGAAACTCGATAACGGTATGCATGACATCGGCGAAATCCTTCGGGGCAACAAGGCCGGTGCGAGCGAGCCAGGCTTGCCATGCATGCTGGCGATCAATCGAAGACGAGAAGGCATCATCGAAGACAGTCACTCGGCGAGACAGAGACGTGCCACGGTATCCGAATGTAGACTTCACAGCGGACTGAAGGGGGCCCATCAAGAAATTCCTGTGCTGTGCGATGTACCACACATCGTAGAAATCTTTGTGTCGAGAATTGTCCAACCCGAGATGCACCATGGCCTCGAATTTCTCGGAGACCGCATAGTCCAGGGAGTAGGCGCGCACGCGAGGCGCCGGAATGTCACCAAGCAGGACGGGGTAATCGATCAGCTCGTCGGTCTGGAAGGGACTACCAAAGGCGACGTCTACTGAAATAGGCAGACGTGCAACACCAAGATGCCCCACTACCTTGAGCCTGACCCCAAGATACTCGGCATCCGCCCTGATCGGGTTACTACTGATACTGTCTCCGTCGAATAGGACTCCGTCTTCGAGGAAAGGCAGAGCTACTGCTCGAGCGAATGCTGTCCTTATCTCATCGGGTCGGTTGGCAAGTTCGTGTCCCAGGAAATCAATGTCAACGGTAGCTCTCGGTGCCGGCAGTCCATAGGCAACCAGGAGTAAGCCCCCTTTGAGGTACAGACGCTCGCCGAGCTCCGAACGTGCTATCCTGAACAGGAGACGCTCCTGAAAGTAACGTCTCAGAAGAGCATTGTAGTTTTCTCCGTGAGAATGTGCGATGTTCAGAAGCCTGCTCCGGATGGATTCCGGGATGTTGAGCAGAGATCTCCGCACGCCGCTATTCCGCTAGGAGAGCTCGGAGGTAAGGCTGGATGACCGAGGTCACCCTGCAGACGGCAGCCATCTCATGGAGTCTGGCAGAATCAAACCTTCTAGAGTGAACATACGTCTTGAGCGCCTCGAGCGCAAGATCCTCTCCCATGGATCGGCGGAGCCTGAAGCAGTCACAGATAGTCTTTTCGGGTGAGTAGATCCGGAAGTTTCCCACGCCCGCCCGTACACGCTCGATACCGGGTGAGTAGAACCGCTCCGAGAAACGAAAGGCTTTGACTGGTGGAAATGACATGCGTGCGGGCGTCACGTTGCGAGGCAACGCAATCGCAACTTGTGGCGGGTTGAATGTCGTGAGATCGTAGTAGCTGAGGGCGGAGTAGAGGCAGATGACGGCTGACGGCATGGCCGTGCACACATCGACGAAGTCCCCCCAAGCTCCTGCGGCTGCGCCAGACGATGTGAGTTTATAGAGCCCAGGTTTCACCTTGTGTGCTGTGCCTTCGGCCACCAGAGTTTTCAACGCGCGTGCCTGGATACGGTACTTGTCTAGCGTGGACCGGCGAACGTATCCGTGTCCAGCAAGACTTGCTTTCTTTATCTGCTTGTCCGAGTCTCTCTTGTTCATATATTACTCCAGTCAGAGCTAGGTGGAGTGAAAACGCATCAATCCACACCGAGTATGCAGCATTCGAACAGGATGTCAATGGCAAATCGAATACTCGTAACCTGTGTGTCAGCCACGGGTGTCTGCTTCGCGATACCCCAGGTCGCAGGTTCCTTGTTAAGGCCTCAGACTGTTGATCTTCCATGCCCGCGCAGGCGGGGGTCCAGCTTGTTGCTTATGCTCTCGTGATCACTTCGAGTCAGCTGCTCCAAAGTCCACATCGGCCGTAGCCTGAAGGCGAACGATACCCTGACTGAGTTTCGTGTTCCATTTGTCGATGATCTGCCCGCTGCCCGCGCTATTGGTGCTGTGGGCATCCTCCACCAAGGTCACGTCATAGCCCAGGGCATGGGCACCCTTGCAGGTCGCCTGTACACAGCCGTCCGTCACCAACCCCACGATGATGACCCTGCTGACGTGCAGGGTGTCCAGGTCACCCCTGAGGCGTGTGTCCTCGAAGGCATTGCCGTGGTGCTTGCGGATGAAGTGGTCGGTCTTCTGCGGCTTCAACGCCGGATGCAGCTGCCATCCACTGCTGCCCTCCAGTAGTGTGGTCTTGGTTGAGTGTTGGACGTAGAACACGGGGGTGCCAGCGGCATGAGCGCAGTCGACAAGTGCGTTGATATTCTTCAGCACCAGGTCTCCCCGGTAGACAGGCGTCGACTTCTCAAACAAGTCACGTTGCACGTCGATGATCAGTAATGCCGTATTCGTACCGAGTTCTTTCATGTCGCACCTCCTGCATATCGTAACACGTTCCTCTTCCTGGGTCATCAGACTCTTGATTTACACCGCATGCTGTGTAAAATGTCTACAGGAGGTCCAGAAGATGAGTATCGTCGTTCACACGATTCATGGAAGACAGTATGCGTATGTCTCTCGACGCGAGGGCAAGCGCATGATCCAGACCTACCTTGGTCCCATGAGCAGGCCGGACGTTCAGGCTGCTGTCGATGGTTTGTCCGAGGAGAAGGGGATCCCTGAGCGCCTGCGCCGTCTGTTTTGGGACACAGATCCCGAATCGCTGGATCTCTCCCGGCATGCGACCGCCATCATTGAACGCGTCCTCGAGATGGGAGACCTGCAGGACGTGCGATGGCTGCAGCATCGTTATACCGGCACCACGATCGCGCAGGTCCTGACGCTTTCCAAAGGACTGTCACCACGCTCGCGGGTATTCTGGAACCTGTGGTTCGGCAGGGAGGTGTCCTGTGCATCCTGAGTGCTTGCAGCCCGAAGCGGCGCATCTTCTGCCCGTCGTCGCCTCCGCCCTACAGCCATATAGCCCGGTCCTGGCGGAGGGTACTGCTCTTGCATTACATGTCGGTCACCGCGTGTCCGTTGACTTTGACTTCTTCACCGGGAACGAGTTTGACCCTGCTGCCGTCGTTCAGGCTATGCAGGCAACCTCAGCCGAGATCCAGTCGCTGAAGCTGGAACCAGGAACGGCGGTGATGATCGTAGACGGCGTCAAGGTGTCGCTGTTTCAGTATCCGTACCCCTTTGCCGAGCCCACGGAGCGGTTCAGCGGAGCTACGGTGGCGGGCACCGTCGATATTGCCGGGATGAAACTCATCGCCATCATGCAGTATGGTGCCAGGCGCGACTTCGTGGATCTCTACACAGTGCTCGAGGCGACACCATTTCGCGTCGTTGCGCACAACGCCATCCAGCGCTTCGGCCCGACACTCATCGAACCGGTCATCATCGGCAAGGCACTTGCCTGGTTTGCCGACGCCGATGCACAACCCGATCCGGCATATCTGGGAAAGCCCGTGCAGTGGTCGGTCATCAAGCGATTCTTCCGCTCCAGTGTGCCGCAGTTTGTCCTGGATCTTGAGGCAGAACGGGCAGACTCAGCGCGTGGGCAACTGTAGACGACGTCGAAACGATATTCCAGAACGAAAGGGAGTGTACACCCATGAATGAGGAAAACGAGGTTATCAAGCAGCTCCGGGAGAGAAAGTCGGTACGCATCTTTGAGGACAAAGTCGTGCCCGATGCTGTCAAGAACGAGGTGATCGCAGCGGCCTTCGAAGCGCCGACTGCCGGCAACATGATGTTCTACACGATCATCGACGTGACGGATCAGAAGGTCAAGGATCAGCTGTCGGTGCTGTGCGACCATCAGCCCTTCATCGCCAAGGCTCCGCTCGTCCTCGTGTTCCTGGCCGATTATCAGCGGTGGTACGAGACGTATCGAGCGGCCGGACTTGCGGTGCGCAAACCAGCCGTTGGCGACTTGATGCTCGCTTGTGCGGACGCGTTCATCGCCGCACAGAACACCGTGGTGGCCGCCCAGTCACTGGGGCTCGGTTCCTGCTACATCGGCGACGTCCTCGAAAACTGCGAGCAGGTGAGGGCCCTGCTCTCACTGCCCGAATTCGTGATGCCCGCGACGCTGGTTGTCTATGGGTATCCTACGAAGCAGCAGCTTGACCGCAAAAAGCCGGTGCGCTTCGGCAAGAGGCATATCGTCCATGAGAACGGCTACCGGAAAATGGAACCTGATGAGCTCCTTGGTATGCACGGCGAGCGGGGCGACAAGGAGAGCATCGATGATCTCTGCAAACGGAAGTACATGTCCGATTTCAGCGCCGAGATGACCCGGTCAGTGGCGGAGTATCTGAAGAACTTCAGCGACCGGTAACCCTCAGGCGGGTGGCTCACAGACACGTCGAGCTGGGAGCCTATCGATGTTTGAGAGCTGGCGCAGCGGTGAGCTCGAAAAGTCGGCGGCGAAGGCATCTGCGCTCAGGATCCAGCCGCATAACGCACTGAAGAGACTCAATACTCGGTATGTAATGGCTCTTGAAGACTCAGAACGAGGCTAACGCTGCACGCGCCCAGCCTCTCGATTCTGGTTTGACCACCGAAAGTGCATCGGAGGCAACATCCGACACCAAAGCACGCCGGCGCTCCGTTACTGTGGCGTATCCTTGCTCTGAGTGTGTTCCGATGACCGTGGAACGAGTTGGGGTTTCTTCAGGCTGGGGCTACGGGAGGCGTTCGCATCCAGCATAGCGGCTGGCTTCGTTTCGCTCGAGAAGTCATTATAGGGCCTGTTAAATACTTTCTTGTAGGCCCCCTGGAATTCCTTCGTTTTGCGGAATTCTTTTAGGAGAGGCCAGTCATGATATTCAACGTCATGGATGTCTCCATGTCGACCCATCTTGACCATGTACTTGGCAGCCTGTCCGTATTCGTCTTGGAGAACGGCAACTTGGAACTCAAAGCGGTCAGCAGTGGCTCCCCAATCCACCATTCCTAGGATGCGCTTGCAGTTGGCCTCATCCTTGTTCCACTTGTAGGCTTGAGCCGTGTTGATGACGAATATGCGTCGGTTCACGTCTCCAGTATCCTTCTCAAACCTTCTCAGGGCGTACTCGCCCACATGAAATGCCACGACGTTATCATCCTCGTGCAACAGGTCATTCATGACGCGCCTATTGAAGTAGCCTGCCGTCTTCTCTCGGCTCTCTCGAAAGCCATTCCACCATAACGATGCACCAATCTCCAATCCAAGTGTCAATAGCAACTCCCCAGCCTTGTAGAAGTACCCAGGAGTGATCTCGAGGACTTTCCCCTCGCAGCAGTCCTTGGGCATCTTCGCGTGGAGTGCCGCGCACTTCCTGATGTACGGCTGCCCGACAACACCGTCGCAATGCACGTAGAGGTTTCTTCGGAGACTGATTTCGCAGACTTCTGCCACACCATCACACGTGTCGACGTCAATAGCGTGCAACGTATTGGCAAAGTAGCCGAGCTGCTCCGCGGTGTCCCCCCACATTGCGCCATCTACCTCGGTTCCTATTATGTACGCGCGCATGGCCTCAATCGACTGGAACTTCAGAGCCTGCTGTACATCGAGAGGCTTCTTGAACTGACTACACATATCGGGCTTCAGGTTGAACATTGTTGTCAACAGCTTTCCGAGGTACGATTCATACTCGCTCATCATGGAGACAAAGAGGCTCCGTGGAACGAGCTTCTCGGCATTCAGGGTGTGCGTCACTGCGCTGAAGAGTTCTCTCATGGTCTTCAGGTGATCCTCCAGATGAAGTGAGGGCATCTTGGGCTCTCCGTCAGAGCCCTGCAGACCGTATTTCTTCTCATACTGTTCGTAGTGGGTTGTCTTCTTCTTCCTGAAATCCTGAAGCGCATTCACAGAGAACTCGACAGCCGTGTACAGGCTCCGGATTCTGTTGGCATAGGAACCCATCACACGTCCAATCTCTTCGCCGGGGATACTCGCCAGTCCGTGTTGCTCCTGTCCATCCGTGGCAGATACGGCTTTCTCAGAATCCTCTGTGTTCATGAACCCTCCTTGGCCCATTTCGCTCTAAGAAGTAACTCCAAGCTGGACGCAGACTGTAGCGGCCCGGGAGAGCATCCAGGACAGCTGAACCCCAGCGAGCCGATCTCACAGCCTGTGCAAAGGAATTTGCCGCAAGGGGGTTCAGCAGGAGTCTGTTCTGCATATGCTGACCTTATCCATTTGCTGCTTCACCGGTTATAGTGTTCCGCAAGAGTCTCAAGGAAGCTCGACTTCAGTGAGGATCCCAGCCCCAATCGGCCAATGCCGTCAAGGGTCTCCCTGAGCTTCGAGTAGGATATATACCCACAGACAGAACCCAGCGGCTTCTCTCGAAGGTTGAACGTAGGACGCAGTATCTCCTGGTGGACTTTTTCCCGACGGTCGTCGGGGGCAACCAGATATAGTGCTACGTCAAGGTTCGGTTGAAGAGCGAGAAGGTCGCTCATGCGGAGCAGTCCGGAATACACCGAGGTCGTATCCTCGACTTCAAATGCGGCTACGATGGCGTTGTTCTTGAGCCATAGAACGTCAATCAATTCGATAGTACGTTGTGTGGCTTCGTTGAACTGCGTTGGCAGACGATCAACGACACCAGGCATCTCGCCTAGAACCTTCCCGTTGTAGCTCTGAGACCTGTCGTTGCGTGCCACCCAGAGGCCAAGGCTCATCTGAGAGCCAAGAGCCATCAGCAGATACTGGATCTCGGTGTGTCTCCGTGTCGTCGTTGACTCCCCGCCTGGAGACTGGGCCAATGGAGGAGCCTCGGGGGGAACACTGACAGTCGTAGTCTGTTCTTCGCCATGTATCCGCCTCACGACCGGATACAGATGCCTTGCCAGTTTCTTGGGATCGACAGGCCGCGAAACCGGATGAGCCCCTTGCTCACGGAGCATTCCCAGAATCGTCTCCCCATCGTGAGGATCCTTCAGCAGGGTCGGGGACCCCCGTACGACACCGCGGAAACCGCCTCGATCTGATGCGTCACGATAGAAGCTAACCTTTCCTTTGAGTTGTTCCATAGGAACCCCTTCATCGGGGTTCAGCAAGAGAGCTGGCTCAACTTTCAGGCGTACGGGGAAGTCCCGCTCGTGCCATATGTTGCTCGCGTCACCGGTCGGACCTAGCACCGTCAGCGCACCAACCCATCTCATCACTCCGGTCATGTAGCACAAGAGGACATCGCCAGGCTGCACCTGGTCAACTGTGCGGGCCCTCCTCTGTGAGAAACCAGATATCGACTCTCCGGCTTCACGAAACTCCTGCCAAGTGGTACCGGTGAACAGGTCAATCCAGTAGTTCATGATGCCTCCCTGATTACGCTAGAACTTCTCCGCAAACTCTCTCGCTGTCTTGTCCAGGTCCTGGTCGTCGACCTCTTCGCCACGGGTGGCCCAGGCGGGGAGAGGGAAGTTGATGAGGACGGGGGCGGGGATGTCGGGCTGGTGTACGATCATCGTGCCGGGCTTGATGATGGTGCTGCGCAGGCGGAAGGACTCGGGCAGGTAGTCGTACTCAGGGCTCTGGCTCTCGGCAAAGTCGAGGCGCCCGTTGACGCGGATGCTGGCGTTGCCGGTGATGCGCTTCTCGACCCGGCTGGCGGACTGCTGGGCACCGATGAGGATGACGCCCAGGGAGCGGCCACGCTCGGCGATGTCCAGCAGGATGTCCTGGATCGGGCTGTGTCCCTCGCGCGGGGCGTACTTGTTGAGTTCGTCCAGGACGACGAAGACGTAGGGCTTGCGGCCCTGGGCCTCCTTCTGCGTCATCAGCATCTTGAGGGTGCTGCCCACGATGAACTTCTGCGCCACGGGCTTGAGCTTGCTGATGTCCACCACGGTGACGCGGTGCTGGTTGAACTCGAAGCGGTACTTGTCGGGGTGGTCCACGTCACTGCGGATCACGCCCTTCATGGCGTCGGCCGCAACGCGCAGGCGGCGCAGGAAGGCCAGCTGGGTGCCCTGGTTGTCGAAGGAGGTGAACCAGCCGCTAGGGGACGGGCGCTTGCCCTTCTTGCCCTCGTCCTTGGGCTCGGCCGGTCCCATGATATCGGCTTCCAGGATGGTGATGAGGTCGCGCAGGTCGCCGATGGTCTGGCCCTGGAACACGAGGGCTCCGCTGTGGGGATCGTTCTCCATGTTGCGGTCGGAGGCCAGGTAGTCCAGCCGGTTGGTGAGGTGCTGGATGAGGCCGTAGAGGTTGGTCGTCTCCTGGTCGCCCTCGGCGAAGAGGAAGGGGAGCAGGCGGTCCTGTGCAAACTGCCGCATCGTCCAGACGTACGGGGTGACGCCCTCCTGGCGCTGCTCGGTGCTGGGTGAGGGGACCTCACTGTCGGACTTGGGGGACGTGAAGAAGCGCAGGTCGGTGAAGGGTGTGGTGGGCAGGCCCATCTTCGCGTACACGGCGCGGTGGTCGTCGGTCAGGCCCTTGTTGGGCTTGTCGAGGAACAGCATGTCCTCGCCCTTGACGTTGAAGACGATGCTGCGCGCGGCGGCCTTGTCGGCGAAGGGCATGCCGTCCTGCATCTGCTGGTCGCCCTGTTTCGTGCCCTCGAAGTGGAAGACGGAGTACAGGAGAAAGAGGGCGAACGAGGTCTTGGTGGCGACACCGCTGACACCGCTGATGCTGACGTGCGCACCCTTGGCGCCGTTGAGGAACTCGAAGTTGACGTAGAAGGGCTCCTTGTTGCGCATGATGCCGACGGGCACGCGCTGCTTCATGACATCGAAGCTGAGCGCCTTGTCCAGGTCGGCGCCGGTGGCGCGGTAGACGAAGTCGGCTGGGTGCGGGGCGACAAAGACCTCGGGTTCCAGCTTGGTGACCTGCACCTTGCCCACATAGGCGACACCTGCGGGCAGGATGCCCTGGCGCACGATGGTCGTGTCACTGTCGAACGAGATGCCCTCGTGGTACTGCTGGACCTCGATGACGGTGCCGTAGAAGGTGACGGCCTCAACGCCGGCATACCCCTCGACCGCGGACCGCACGAAGACGACGTCATCCATCTCCAGGTAGTTGTGCTGGTCGACGAGGACATAGAACTCCAGCGACGATGCGGGCTTGGTGCCCAGAACGAACCCAATTGGTGCTGCTTCAGCCATGCCGACTCCTTTTGCTGTGTCAAGCAATCCAAGGCAGTATACCGCAAAAGGGTGCAGAGTGGCAGTGCCGGGAAGGGCGTGACTGGACGAAGACAGGTCCTGACTTCTATGAACTCAGCGGGGCCTGGACGATTCGCGCAGGACGCGTTCCAGGTCCTGCATCGTGTAGGGTTTGGCGAGGGATGCGATGAAGCCGCGCTGGGCGTACTCGGCGATCGAAGCGTCGTCGGAGTAGCCGCTGGCGACGATGACACGGGCGTCGGGATAGAGTTCGTGCAGTCTCTGGACCGCTTCTCGACCCCCCATGCCGCCCGGGACCGTCAGGTCCATGATAACCAGGTCGAAGGGGCGCTGTTCGGTCACTGCTTGCGCATAGACTGTGAGGGCAGCTTCCCCGTCTGGTACGGCAGTCGTCTCATAGCCAAGATGCCGGGCCATGGCGCATGTTACGTCAGCTACGGTCTGCTCGTCATCCATGACCAGGAGGCGGCCAGTGGCAGAGACAGGCTCCCCCTCCGGCTTCGCGAGCTGGGTCTGGGTCACAGGTCCATGGGCGACGGGCATGCACAGCCAGACCGTCGTTCCCTTGTCTGCAACCGACTCGATGAGCAAGTCTCCCCCGTGTCGTCTGGCGATGGACCGTGCCGTCGAGAGACCGACCCCGTGTCCTGATGGCTTTGTCGTGAAGAAGGGATCGAACAGGAGCTTCATATCTTCCGGGGCGATGCCGGAACCGCTATCTGCTATGCGGATGACGACGTAGTCTCCGGGTGCGGCGATGCCGAAGGGATGCTCCTCCGACACGGTCTGACAGCGAAGAGCAATGTCCAGTGTTCCCCCCGACGGCATCGCGTCCCGCGCGTTCAGGATGAT
>Ga0209539_1001925_pt1 | contig 11119 bp, 8 predicted proteins | sample BarGraNGADG00312_2_FD_184499 | JGI IMG/M metagenome (GOLD analysis project Ga0209539, IMG submission 184499) | Arctic peat soil microbial communities from Barrow, Alaska - Barrow Graham LP Ref core NGADG0011-312 (SPAdes) (version 2) | ecosystem: Environmental > Terrestrial > Soil > Wetlands >... | reverse complement strand
CCTACCGGCCCGAACTGATACGAGGTTATGCAAACTCTCTGTTCGAACTGTGCGACTACGCCGCCCGAAAGAAGCGGCGCCTTCACGCCCCTAAGGTCGTCGTGAGCTCGGCCGAGCTCTTAACGGAGGGCATGCGGCAGGTGATTGAATCGGCTTTCAACACGCACGTCTTCGATTTTTACGGTTCTCGGGAAGTGAGCGGTCTGGCCGGAGAATGCAAGGAAGGCACGATGCATCAGTTTGCCTTCTTTAATTATCTCGAAGTTCTCGATCCGAACGATCAGGCGGTCAGCCCGACCGAGGAAGGCAGGGTCGCTGTGACCAATCTCGCTAACTATGCAATGCCCTTGATTCGGTACGACATAGGGGATACCGTCGCACGCGCAGACCACGTGTGTCCGTGTGGAAGCCTGCTGCCCACGTTGCGAAAAGTCACAGGCAGGGTCGGCGACCACTTTGTCACCAAGAACGGAACGATAGTGGACGCGAGCTATTTCGAATTTCTCTTCGTATTTCGAGACTCAATACGCAAGTATCAACTGGTTCAAGAAGACTATGAGCGTATCAGGATCAAAGTGGCCCTGCGAAGCGATCTGACGGCGTTGGACAGGGACGAGATCGAAAATAAAATCCGCTTTGCCATGGGTGACTGCGAAATACTTTGGGACATCGTTGACGATATCCCGGAATGCACGAGCGGCAAGCACCGTTATGTTAAATCTTTGGTGTGGAGATGAGCTCGAGGAAAGGCATCATTGACGTGCTGCGGTTGCGCCGCATTACTGGCTCCAAAGAGTACCGCGAACTGCGTGACATACGAACGGCTAGCGATCTCCAGGAATTTCGAGAGCGTCATCTAAGGGCCCTCCTCCTACACGCATACAAACGCGTCCCCTATTACCGTCGTATATTGGGCGAAGTTCGGCTTATCCAAAACGGAAGCGTCGACCTTTCTAAGTTTGATCAAATCCCCCTCCTCACAAAGGATCTCTTGCGACGGTTCGGCAATGACCTCATCTCAGCGGATTATACGACGAGACGGTGGTATTACAATACAAGCGGGGGCTCCACAGGAGAACCTGTTCGCTTTATGCAAGACGACACCTTCCAGAGAAAGGCGGCCGCGACGGAGTACTATTACTACAAACATATGCTCGACATTGAAGAGCCCGCCGCGAAGCGCGTGATCCTGTGGGGATCCGAGCGGGACATCTTTGAGGGGAGCATCGGCGCTAAAGTTAAAGCCGTAAACTGGCTAACGCACGTCACGTTTTTGAACAGTTTCCGGATGAGCCAACGGGATATCGAGCGCTACATAGCCAAAATTAACTCGTGCCAACCAGAACTGATACGAGGATACGCAGCCTCGTTGTTCGAGGTTTGTCGTTACGCTGCGAGCAAGAACTTCCCCCTCCACAGTCCGAAAGCTGTGGTGAGCACAGCTGAGACCTTAACTGACGAGATGAGACAACTGATCGAATCGGGATTTAATACGAAGGTCTATGACTTTTACGGATCTAGGGAGGCCACAGGCCTTGCCGCAGAATGCGAGCATGGTTCGATGCATGTTTTCAGCTTCTCGAACCATCTTGAAGTATTGGATGACGACAACCAGCCGGTGAAAAACGGAGAAGAAGGCAAGGTCGTGGTGACAAGTCTTCATAATTATTCGATGCCGTTCATACGGTACGAGATAGGAGACACCGCAATTCAGGGGGGTGGTACTTGTTCATGCGGCAGCATGCTACCGACGTTGGCAAAAGTGACCGGGCGAATCGTAGATCACTTTATCAGAGACAACGGGACAACCGTACCTGCGCAGTTCTTCATTCATTTGATTGGTGTTGTTTGCCAAACGGGCGCTATTAAGAAGTTCCAAGTAGTCCAAGAAGATTACAGAAAGATACGAATCTTGGTCGTCCTGCGAAGCGAATTGCCGAGAAGCTATATGGAAGACGTTGAGGGTAAAATCCGAAAGGTCATGGGGGATTACGACATCCTATGGAACGCTGTGGACGACATTCCAAAAAGTCCGAGCGGTAAGTACACATATACGAGATCTTTGGTTCACTAGGAAACTAATTAAGCACACTCGTTCCACTCGAAACAGCCCTAGCGAAAGAGCATGAGTCTGATTAAGATCACGAGGACTCCGAAACCGTTGCGAAGCTGACGCTATGCATGACGCGCAAGCGACGGGGGTGCTATCTTAGGTCGCGCGGACGCAACTCAAATAGACGCGTTCCAGATCGTCGGCGACTTTGTCCCACGTATACCGCTGCACCTTCTCTTGATTGTTCGTGGACATAAAATGTCGGAGCCGAGGGTCGCCCAAAAGTAGCGAAACTCTGCTCGCAATTTGTGCGGCGTTTCCGGGATCGACAAGAAAGCCGTTAATCCCCTCTGCTACGAGCGATGGAACCCCTCCGACGCTGGTTGCGACAATAGGCAAGCCAGCCGCCATCGCCTCCAAGTTAACAATGCCGAAACCTTCTGATAGGCTCGGCAAAACGAAAACGTCCGATGCAACCATGTAAGTGGGAACGCGGTCTTCACTGACCCTTCCGACAAAAATCACGCATTCTGACAGGCCTAACTTGTTGGCCAGTCGCTCAAGCTCCCTACGCTCGGGACCATCGCCCACAAGGAGCAATCTCACTTCAGGCTCTACTTCCTTGATGGCGGGCATCGCCTCAATAAGATACTTCAGGCCTTTAATCGGGTCGAGCCTGCCGACGAATAGAACGATCTTTACCATCTCTCCGATGTCTAGGTCGCGTCGAGCGGCGGCTCGGGAGATCTTTTCGAACGCCTGTAACCTAATTCCGTTTGGTATTATGAAGACGTTCCTTGGCCAGAGGTGCTGCAGCTCGCGTTTCATGTCGCCGCTCAAGGCGATGACGGCGTCAGCGTGTTTCAGCACGATTGCTGAACGACGTTTCGTGGATTGGAAGTCATAGCCTTGGCCCCACACCACGAACGGTTTGTTCAAGATCCACTTCGCCAGAACGCCGTACAGACCAACGAGCACGCTTTGGGCGTGCACGATTTGCGGGTCGATTCTGCGCAGCGTATACAGCGCTTCGAGACAGAATACGGTAAAGCCGACGAATTTGAGATTCAGCCAGCGAAGGCGATGAATGCGAACGCCATTTTCGACGCTTTCTCGTGGTAGGCCCTCATCGAGCACGGTAATGATATGGACTTCGTGACCTCGTGCCGTAAACTCTTTTGCGATGTTTGCCGTCGCTACTTCAGTGCCTCCGATCCACTTTGGGAGAAAGACGTTTGATAGAAAAGCCACCTTCATGTCGAGAGTAGGTTTTGCATGTGTGGGATCTCGCTACGCCTATAATCTTCACGTGTCGGGTTCATTACCGTTTTGGTTTTTATGAAAAATGTGGCCGCATATCAAGTCGTCTGTTAGAAGTCTTTCGTTCACAACTGTTTTGCGTGAAACGGGCTTGGCCTAGGCGCACGAGCCCTTTCCCACCCTCAACGCGCACATCAGGCGGCTGCGAACATGGTATAGAAGAACTTGATCTCTTGAATCGTTAAACCCCTCAGAACGAACAGCGTGCCTAGATAGACAGTCGCTGAGAGCGGTATCGCCACAAGCACGGGCAGCGGTCCCGCCGGGCCCCAGACGAGAAGGACCAAAGACATCACGAGAGACGCGCAGACGCTCTTGACGATGAACGAGGTGCTGATATTGAATCTGAACTGCTGAAAAGAAAAGGCCGCAATAAGCGCGAACGTGCACGCATAGGCGAGCAAAGTGGTAAGCGCTGCTCCGATAATGCCTAGAAAGGGAATGAGGAGGAGGTTCAAACCAAAGTTCACGAGAGCGCCTATGGTCCATGCTGCGCTTACGAAGGCGGTCCGCTTTTTCAGCCAGAGGATCAAAACAATCACCTCGTATGCGCCGACGAACAGCGTTCCTGCGGCGACGAGCGGGGTCACTAAGGATCCGTTAACGGCAATCTCTTGCGTCGATAACACCTTCAGTAGCGGATATGAAAGAATTGTCAGGAAAAAAACGCTTGGAATTGCCATACCGAGATAGTATCGCAGCGAATACTCGAGGACTTTGCTCACGTCGTCAATCTTGTGCTCGTCGTAATACTTTGATACGACCGGCGGGAGAATCATGACCAAGGGGGCTGAGAGCATGCCGATGACGCCCCCAAGGGAATATCCGGGTGAATAGTAGCCGACAGCTGCGGCACCGAGGAAGATGCCTATGAGGTAACGGTCGCTTGAAGTTACGATCCAGCTCGCCAGACTCTCTGGCACCAGAGGCAAGCCAAAGGCGACGTGTTCTCTTGTATGGGCAAACGTCGGTCGCGCGAGGCCAATTTGTGCGACAATGAGATACGCCATAACGACGAATAGCACAAGCTCCTGGATGAACATTCCTGTCACGGCCCCCTGCAGCCCGTGGTTCGAAAAAACGAAAACGGCGACGAGTACCACGTTGAGGTACGCTTGAGCGAGAATCAAGATCGAGTATCTTTTCACCTGCTGAAACGCTTTGAAATAGTTAAGGAGAAAGCCGTCTAAGCACGCGAGAAGGATAAGGGGGGCGAGCAGCAGGCCCGCCGCAATGTCGCCATGAAACAAGCTGCTGGCGATTTGCGGTGCAAACAGACCAACTACGGCTGCGACAGCGGCGCTAACAACGAGCACCACACATCCAATCGAATAAAACACCTCTTGGATATGTTGTTTGTCCTTCGATGCTGCTAAGAACCGGACCATAGCAGTCGGAAGTTGGAGGGTCGCAAATCCTGGCACGAGGGTAAGCGTTACCACTATCAACGCCCAGCTCCCATAGTCCGCTATTGACAGGTTCTTCGTTAGTATGGGGAGCAGAATAAGTCCGCTAAACGCGACAAGGGCGTTTGCTATGCCGCTCAATCCCATGCGTCGAACGATAAGCCCGTAGTCTGCCATGGGTTCAAGACACGTTAGGACCGATCGCGTTTTTCGATCGGGGCGGCTCTCGTCTGCGGCGCTTTTCAAATAACTGCGCGCGGTAACTTGATGCTTTCATCAAAAAAATGCAACAGCGTTCACTGTGTTCACCAACCGCCCGTGCCTCATCAGGACACCCGCAGGATTCGGCGCGTTCGCGGGCAACGACGTCACACCTCGTCACCCATTCTCCGCACCGACCCCCCTGTAGATGAACCCAAGCTTCGCGGCGGTCTCCGGGTCGAACAACCGCCGGCCGTCGACGATTATCGGGGTGCGCATGAGACTCTTGATTTTGCGCAGGTCGAGCCCAGCGAAATCGCGATGTGCCGTCATGAGGACGAGCGCGTCAGCCCCGGTGAGGGCGTCGTACGCCGTCGCTTCGGGAATTGCCAGTGCTCGCAGGACTCGCTCGTCGACATACGGGTCAACGAGGTGAACCTGGGCCCCCCGCTTCGTGAGTTCCCCCACAACGACTTCGCTGGGGCTCTCACGGGAGTCGCCGACGTTCTCTTTATAGGAAAGGCCGAGGACTGCTATCTTCGAGCCCTTCACGGCGCGTTCCTGTTCGTTCAGAGCGTCAGAGGCCAATTGGAAAACGTGCTGGGGCATAGAGTCATTTATGGCCCTGCCGGCCGTGATCACCTGCGAGTGATAGCCGAGTTCTTGAGCCTTGTGAACGAGATAGTAAGGGTCAACTGGCAGGCAGTGCCCTCCGACCCCGGCTCCCGGGTAGTACACAATGAAGTTCCACTTGGTCGATGCGGCTTTGATGACGTCCATGATATCAATGTGCAAGCGTTCAAAGATCAGTGCAAGCTCATTCATCAGCGCGATGTTGAGGTCTCTCTGGATGTTCTCGATGACTTTTGCCGCCTCAGCGGTTTTGATATCCTTGACCGTGACCACGTCCTTCGCGTTGCTGACGTACAACTGCGCCGTTGCTTCAGCCCATTCCGGCGTGATGCCCCCAACGATTCGGACCACGTCCCTGATGCTGTGATCGGCGTCTCCGGGGTTATACCGCTCCGGACAGTAGGCGAGTCCAAAGTCGATCCCGGCTTTCAACCCCGATTTTTCAAGTATCGGTTTGAGCACTTCATCAACCACTCCCGGGTACACCGTCGATTCCAAGACGACGAGCTTATTGCGACTCAGGCCTTGGGCAACGGCCTGGCCCGCGGAAACGATGAATGATAGATCAGGTCGCTTATCGGACGTGATCGGCGTCGGGACGGTGATGATGATCACGTCGCTGTCTCGTGTCGCGGCAGCTGTGTCGGTGGTGGCCGTGAGTTTGCGAAGACCTACGAGCCTTCGCACACGCTCGTCGATATGCAAGTCGGTGAGGTAACAGCCCCCAGCGTTGATGACGTCGACTTTCCCTTGAGTCCTGGTGATCCCGATCACGCTGAACCCGTTTTCAGCAAAGTTAACTGCGGTCGGGAGTCCGACATAGCCCAACCCTATGACAGCGATGCGCGCAGATTTGCTCTTAATCTTCTCGATTAGTTCCACTCTCAAACCACCTCACGGTCTCTCGAAGCTCGTCCTCGAAATTGTTGCGCGGCGCGTAACCAAATACTCGCGCCTTTGAGATAGCAGCGAGCGAGTGCCGTATATCTCCTGGGCGCGGCGCGGCAAAGAGAGGCACAACATCGCTGCGGGTGATCTTGGCGAGAAGGGCAATCAACTCGTTGAGGGTAAAGCTGCGGCCGCACGCGATGTTGAAGATCCCCGTTGCCTTGGATTCGCACGCACGGACATTAGCCTCTACAACGTGTTTCACAAACGTGAAGTCTCTGCTCTGCTCTCCGTCTCCGTATACGATCGGTGGCGAATTGTTGAGCATCGCGGCAATGAACCTGGGAATTACCGCTGCGTAGCCTGATCGATAATCTTGCCGCGGTCCGAACACGTTGAAGTAGCGCAGGGAAACGGTACGGAGACCGTAGACTTCTTGAAACGCCGTACAGTAGAGTTCTCCCGCTGCTTTCGTCACCGCGTACGGGGATTTTGGCGCGAGACACATGTCCTCCCGTTTCGGGAGCTCCGCGGTATCGCCATAAACGGATGACGACGAAGCATAGACCACCTTTTTTATCCCCGATTCTTTCGCGGCGATCAAGACCTTCAAGGTCCCGGTGGCGTTCGACTGGTTCGATATAAGCGGTTCATCAATGCTGCGCTGAACGCTGGGAAGCGCCGCCTGATGAAAAACGTAATCATAGCCGTCGAAGATGTCTGGTAAATTGAGCGCCGCAACGTCTCCTTCGATCACGTCTAGGCGTGCATCACCCAAATGACTGATATTCTCCCACTTCCCCGTCGACCGGTTATCAATTACGGTGACCTCATTTTTTTCGACAAGCGCTTCCACTAAGTGGGAACCAATGAAGCCTAGACCGCCGGTGACGATTACCTTCTTGCCTTCCATTGCGTTCGCCGATAGCTAGGCGTCTAACCTATTTAAGGCTTTCAAACGACGTCCTTTGTCCCTTGACTAGTCCGGCCCTCACTGTGCCGCCTGAATGGGCGCGCGAAGGGCCCTCAGGGAGAATGGCGTCGGCCGGGAACGCAACGGAGGCCGTGGGTTGCTGCCGAGGGCCGATCCTCGATGACTTGTGCGTGCTTCAGTCGAGGTACTGAGCGGGAGCCGATGTGACTACGTTGCCTCGCGGTGCGCCTTCTTTCGTTCGAGGCAAGACGAGAGGCCTCAAAAGTGGCAAAAACAAGTGTCCTGACTTGAAGGTTATCGAACAGCTTCGTCGTTGCGTTCGAGGAGCCACATAGCCAAAACGTATAACACAACTCCAATCTGCATGACGGGTTGTGTCAAGACATCAACGACGCGCTCTTTGAGCCGGTCAAGCCACCCGGTCTCGGCTTCAAACGGCGTATCAATGACGTGTTTCGTCTGAATTGTATATTTTACCATAGTACCGTCTTTCGGGTCTTCGTATAAGGTTCCATTGTTCATGATATAAAGCTTGCGAAAACTTTTAATATAATATAGACAAAGCGTGTCAATATTGTCCTTTGACGACAATCTTGCTACATATCATCTTCTAACAGAGCGATCGCGCAGATACGGTTAAGGGCCGGGCGTTGGCGGTAGCACCCGCCTCCATAAAAACGCGCTTTCGTCTCGTTGTCTTTCATATCCGCTCCATATGTGAGGAGCAGGTATGAGCTGAGGTGACCGCCTACCCGCCTCAATGGCAACGATGGCCACGAATCATTGCACAACGTCGTCACAGCAAGCCTTTACGTCTCAGCGGATATGGACGACTAACCTCAATTCGCAGCCTGTGTCATCGCGCGGAACGACGAGAATGTCAGTAATCTCGGCTCGCGCGTTCGCGCTCTCGCCCGCATAGTGTATCATATTTGGTGCGATGCAGTCAGGCTTCACCAACTGCTACGAGCTGCTCTTCGCATTCGGAGTAGGGCTCGTCTGTGGCGTTGCTTTACAGAACAAAAGGCCTAATGTTTGTCACCATAATGCGCGCGGTGAACAACAACATACGCTGTTAGGGCGGCCCGTCCTTGCTTACACACGCTGTGCTACATTGAATGCCACGAGGGCGCAAAAAATGATCAGGAGCGTCACGTTGATCCCGAGCACCGCGCCAGATGCCTTCTTGCTCCGGCCTTTGAGTGAAAACAGCAGTTCCGTGGTGACCAGTGACGCAAGCCACACGATGGCGACAATGAGGGCGTCTGTCAGTACGTCTGTCAGTGCAATCCCTGACGTCGTCGAGGTCATAGCGCCCCCTCCGGTCAAGGTTGTCGTCAGCGACAGTATCACGGACATAACAAAACCACTGTGCCCCTAGTACAAAGCGCTTTGCCTCAGCTCGTTTGCTGTTCGAGAACACTGCACACGGAGGATTCATCCTCGGAGCAGTGCTGTGCCGGAACGGCGTGATAGCGCTTAGAACAGCGGCCGTTTTGGGAATTGAAAAAGCGCAATCGCCTACGTAAACTCGCGGTCGATTTCGCTACTGAGGAAGCGCTTGTACGTAGGCGCAGGTGATGTTTTGCGTATCAACGGTGCGGCTTCTCAGGGATAAGCTTAAGCGAGACGGGAGACCTCAAACGTGGCAAAACAAGTGTCCTGACCTGGTAGGAGGAGCCACATAGCCAAGTCCTATTCATAATCAACGTTGTTGCTGAGCCCTTACGCAAGACTCAATCTGTTCGCCGACCGCACGGCATCGCTGCGCTTTCTCCTACGAGCAACGTCAGAAGACAGAAAGAGATAGCGACGAATTGAGAAACCGAAGGCTAGTCGTAGATTTGGGAGCGAAAGCGTCTGAAGCTCAAGGTTGGCGATCGTCTGATCCAACCCGAGAGCCAATGCAATCAGCGCACTTATCTTCTTGCTCGCTTTAAATGAGAAAATGTGGCCGAGCGATTCCTGAAATGCAAAAACAGCGGCAGCCTTGCGGGCCTTCTCCCTGTCCCTCATCCGTTTTGCGCCTCTCTCGTGTTCAATACAGCACACGCCCACTAAGAGTGACCGTTTTCAACTGTTAGCGACTCCAGTCACCGCGTAAAGAAGCTGAGCACGCCAAAGAGGATGATGTTATTCACGGCCTGGATCGTCACGACCAACGCTAGATTTCTCGTTTTGTAGAACGCGACGCCTAAGACGACGCCGGCTCCGGTCGCGAAGAGGAGCTCGTAGACGTTGGCGTAGCCCGCGTGCAAGGCACCGAAGATCACGCTCGTAATGAGGATTCCCGCAACCGCACCGCTTCGCTCAATGAGCTGCGGCTGCAGCAGGACACGAAAGATCAGCTCCTCAACGAGCGCCACAAAGAAGATCATTACGATGCTCAACTGAATGAGCTCTGAAACTGAAGCATTCGGGATAAGCGCCTTATTTGCGAGAATGGCGGATTCAACAAACGCGAACCCTGCGCCGACCACAACGCCGAGCGGGAGCAACAACACGGAGCGGCGTACGTTGTCGATGCCCAAGTCATACCGGCTCATCTTCTCGTGGACGATGACCGCAATGATCGGGATGAACATCACGCCGTAAATTATCACCAGCCAGTACAAGGTCGTCGGCGGGATGAGCGCGAAGGAGAGGTTGACGACGCGCAACAACGACACCAAAGCAAGCGCTTCTAAGAGCTCGACGCGGTCCGCGTTCAGCACTGCTATCGCAACGACGATCACGAAGAGGTTCAATGCTTGCACGCCGACACCGAGCACCCGATAGCCTGCGAACACCATTCCCTCGCCTGCCAAAATGAGGAGTAGCGATAAGATTTCGTACCACGTTAAATTGAGCGCGAATCGCGCCTTGAGCAGAGCGCCCTCCGCTGGGCGCGGCGCGTAACGCACGAGAATGTCAGTACTCTCGGCCGGCGCGTACGCGCTGTCGCCTCCATAGTATACCATATAAACGTCGCTCTTCGCAACCGTTTCCGTGAGCGTGAACTGATAGTACCCTGAGGCGTCGGTCGAAGTATCTGTTACTAAAACCCGCTCGAGGGCGTTATCCACGTGAAAGAGACTGACGGCGGTTCCTTCCAAGCCGATGGAGTTCGCGGTGAGCTGCCCGGTGATGGTGACGTCGTGCCCGACGTATTGCTGCTGCGGCGAGGCAGTCGCGGTAATTGCAGTAGGGATGCCGACGTAGCTGACAGAGAGCTCAGGGCTCTGCGCGCCGGAATGGGCACTATCGCCGGCGTAACGCACGAAGTAGGTCGGATGGCCGGCAGCCGCGTCGGTGAGCGTGAACTGATAGTACCCCGAGGCGTCGGTCGAGGTCGCGGCGATAGGAGCCCTCTCCGCGACGTCGTCAGCGTTATGAAGGGCAACAGGCGCGTCGGCGAGTGGAGCGTCTTCGGCGATGAGCTGCCCGGTGATGGTAAAATCTTTTCCGACGTATTGCTGCTGCGGCGAGGCAGTCGCGGTAATTGCAGTAGGGATGCCGACGTAGCTGACAGAGAGCTCAGGGCTCTGCGCGCCGGAATGGGCACTATCGCCGGCGTAACGCACGACGTAGGTCGGATGGCCGGCAGCCGCGTCGGTGAGCGTGAACTGATAGTACCCCGAGGCGTCGGTCGAGGTCGCGGCGATAGGAGCCCTCTCCTCGACGTCGTCAGCGTTATGAAGGGCA
>Ga0209539_1001922_pt1 | contig 11125 bp, 10 predicted proteins | sample BarGraNGADG00312_2_FD_184499 | JGI IMG/M metagenome (GOLD analysis project Ga0209539, IMG submission 184499) | Arctic peat soil microbial communities from Barrow, Alaska - Barrow Graham LP Ref core NGADG0011-312 (SPAdes) (version 2) | ecosystem: Environmental > Terrestrial > Soil > Wetlands >... | reverse complement strand
ATCATTGATGAGCAGGTCGTACTCGTCGGCTTTCATCCACTCGCGCTCGTTGTACTGGAACTGCTCGTCATCATCTGTGCCGTGGCCCGGCCAGCTGACAAGTTTAAGATCGAGGATGTCATAGAGTTCGCCCGGAAAGACACTGCCAAACGTTGAGAAGACCGCATCGTGATCGAAGTCCGCATTCAATTGCAGCCATGCCTTCTCGACTTTGGCGTAGTCGTAGTAGGCATCGTGAGCCGTCAAACCACCATAGCGCGCCGCGAAGAGCCCCCCTGTCGGCACAACCGGCACACGCTTGGGCTTCTTCAGCTCGATCACATCACGCAGCATCTGCATACGCTCACGCCAAGCATCCCGAGCCTGCGCAGAAGCGAACTCGATGTTCGCCTCCGAGGCGAACCACGCCTGCATACGCGCCTCATAGCGCTGATCAGGAGTGAGATCATTCCAGTTATCGGTAAACAACTCAGGCACCCCCTACCCAGCTCTTGGCGAGTTCGACGGCGGCCACGGCATCTTTGCCCCAGCCGTCGGCGTTCGTGTACTGGCAAACCTGCTCGTTGACAGGCGCTCCGCCCACCATGATCTTGGTACCGTCACGCAGGCCGGTGTCGCCAATGGCGGCGACCGTCGCTTTCATGGAATCGATCGCCACGGTGAGCAACCCGCTCAGAGCGACTATTGGCGCCTGCGACTCGCGGATGGCAGCAATGAACTGCGCGGCCGGCACATCGACGCCCAGGTCAATGACATCGAAGGCGGCAATATCGAGCATGGTAGCGACAATGCCTTTGCCAATGTCGTGGATGTCGCCTTGTACCGTGCCGAGCACGACCGTGCCAAGGCGCTCCGCGCTCCGTTGCCCGGCGAGCCGCGGCTCCACCTTGGCGGAGATGGCCTTCATGATCTCGCCCGCCATAATGAGTTCGGGGATGAACAGCTCACCGTCGGCGAACTGCTTGCCGACAACGTCCATCGCCTGCTTGCCGGCGGCGACGATATCCAGAGGGTCGGTGCCGCTGGCCAGCAATTCGCCGACCATGCGTGCCACATCGGCTTCGCGCAAGTCAACGATGGCAGAAACCAGGTCCCCATTCTTCTCGCTCACGGTTACCTCCCAGCTCAATCAACGTCTTATGTGTACTTCCCGCCTGTGGTCGGGCAGTCTCGAACAGCACTTCCCCCTTTGCCGCTCACACCGGCAACGCCGGCGCGGTGCGCGCCTCCTACGACGCCTGCGTCTTCCAGCTTGGCAGGCAACGCTTCCCTGGCGATGTGGAGCCAGAATCGAGAGCTAAATGGCCCACTCGCAGTCCGCTTCGTCGAAGTGCGGCCCCACCTGCTCACAACGCGGGTAACGCTTCTCAACACGGGTTGCGTATACGTCGGCCCGCCACGAGCATTCTGCAGCAATCCCTGTGCAGCAATCCCTGCTGTCAAACGCGTACGTCCGCTATCGGTCATGCTTCGCGATCTGCGATGTGGAACTTCTTCGGATTGATGGTCAAGATAGCGACAACACTTAGGGCGGCGACAACTCCCACCACGATCGCGGCCCACGTGAACGTTTGGCTAGCCGGCACCGTCACGGGCGCCGGAGCGCCCGGAACCTTGAAGGCCACGGTGCGAAGCGTGAGTATGTAACCTGTCAACGCTGTACCGACACTGGCGGCGATGTTCAGGGAAGTAGTGAGAAGGGCGCTGGCCACAACGCCCTGCTGCGGCGGAACAGCTTCAGCGGCCACGGCGTAGGCAGCTGTGCCCCCCCACGCAAACGTGATTCCGAAGACTCCGAGCCAGACAAAGTTCATCCAGACGGATCCGTGCGCTGCGGCCATCCCGAAACCTCCCAAACCGAACAGCGCCCCGAGAAGCATGGTTCCCTTACTGCCTATCGCGCGCATGAACGTGGCGGCTAGTGGAGAAAGCAGCAGCATCAGTAGCCCGGGCATCGAGAGTGCGAGGGAGACAATGAAAATGTCCTTGCCAAAGCCATAGCCCCCCAGCGCATGCGGTGTCTGGAAGAGGTACGGGATGAACGTCGAGGTCACATAGAGAGCGATGGAGATGGCGAACCAGAGCAACGCTCCCTGCCACACGCCCATCCGAGCGAGGATGCGCAGGTCCAGTAGCGGCGCGGAACGCCGCAGCTCCCATAGCACCCACAAGACAAGCACGACGAGGCCGGGAATCAGCAGCTCAAGGACTTTACTGCTGCCCCAGCCCCAGGAGTTAGCTTGGCTAAGCGGCACTAAAATGAGCACCGACCAGGCGAGGAGACCGACAACGCCCACGAAGTCGATGGGCACGCCTTTCATACGCTTGGTTTCTTTAACGAACGAGAGGATGAGCACCAGCGCGAGCGCGGAAAGCCCGACTACGACCCAAAACATAGTGTGCCAGTCACCGCCTCCCTTCCAGATAAACCCCCCCAGCATGTAGCCGGCGATTGCGCCGATGCCGACAGAGGTCATGAGCGTTCCGATCGCCCTGCGCATCTTCTGGCCGCTCCAAAACGTCGCAACGATTCCTATGCACAGCGAGAGGCTGCCCATGCCTACGCCCTGGATTCCTCGGCCGATGATGAGGGGCGTCAGGCTGTGTGAGAGCGCGACAACGACACCGCCCACGAGGATTCCTGCTACCAACACAATCAGCATCAGGCGATTACCTATGATGGCTCCCAGCCCTGCGGCTACGGCACCCACGCCGGTACCGACGACCGTAACGATGATCATCGACCAAGCAACCGAACTCACCGGCTGCTTGAACTGTGTTGACAGGGTTACAATCTCCGGAAAAAGACAGACCGCCATTAGTGTGGCGAGTGCGCCGGTGAGGCTAAGCGTGAAGAGCATAGCCCACCCGCCGCTCCTTTCGGCTATGGGCGTAGCGGTACTGCCGCCTGGATTCACTTCGCTCATTACGTCCCCCTCTCGAGTTCCACCGTGACGTTGTACAAGGCGAGGTCGGCGATGACATCATTTCCGAAACTGCTGCCGACACCGATGACGCTGTGTCCGCCGCCTTAGAATTGGTCTTCACTGGGGATCCAGTATTGCCCGTACTCCCGGTCCTTCCCCTGGCCACTTCGCACTGTCTCCAAGCTCTAGACTCTCCTCCCTTCCCGCAATCCCAGTCTCTCCCCCTGTCATGCTACGTTGAGGCACTCTGAGGCAAGCCAACGCTCTACCGGCGGGGCCACCGAAGAAGCCCCAGCGGGTGGGGTGAGACCCGTCGCTCCCCCACCGGCTCAGAACGCGACCTAGAACACCCCGTACTCGTCCGCAGCTTCGCGGAGCGCCATCATGTTCTCGGGCTTCGCCTCGTCCGGCACGCCAAGGCCCGAGTCGAGCATCAGCGCCCCGGTGTCGCCGAAGAGGTCGATGAGCTCCTTGACGTCATCCTTGACCTTCTGCGTCGAGCCTGTGCAGAGGATGGATGCGGGCACGTTGCCCCAGAAGCACATCCTGTCGCCGAGGATCTCCTTGAACTTCACGCGATCCACCTTGTCGAAGTGAGCCGCCACCTTCCCGGCCGGGAGCTCGGCGAGGTACTTGAGGCGCGGCGTGTAGTCTCCCTCGAACAGTGGGCAGGGCATGCCGCCAGCCTCGATGATCGCCATGATCAGCGCCTTGAACGACGGCCAGTAGAACTTCTCGAACTGCTCGTCGCTCATGAAGCCGCCGGCGCCGCGGTGCATGGGGACAAAGACGCGCGGGTTCCTGGTCATCTGCATGGCCATCGTCGCTAGGCCGATCCCCTGCTGCGTGGTCAGATCGACGGCGGCAAGCAGCTGGTCGGGGTGCCGGTACATGTCAAGCGTGCTGCCGCGCAGCGAGCGGAGGTAGTCGGAGATCAGGTCGAAGGGCGGGGTGACGGCCAAGCCAAAAAGACGAGGATAGCCGAGGTCCGCCATCTCTTTCGCGTAGGCGGCGTCGGCCGCCAAGAAGCCGGCCATCGCGTCGGACATCGCGAGCAGGCTCTCGATCGCCTGGCGCACCGGCGGCGCTGCGAGCAGTGCCCCGCCGACGCTCATCAGGCGGGTGGTGTCCGCAATCCAATAGAGCGGCAGCAAGGGCACCTGGCCCAGGCCGGCGAGGTTGCCGGCGATGCGCGGGTAGATCTTGGTGAGCGTGAAGTGGTTGGGGTTGGCGAGGAACTCGTCGTACTCCTCGGCCTTCATGTACTCGCCCTCGACGAACTGGAAGGCGGCATCGTCGGGCAAATCGCCGCCCGGCCAGCGGTACTGCGTGCTGCCGAGCGCCTCCCAGCCGTCGGTCGCCGTCACGCCGTTGTAGGGGGCACCGTCCCAGCCGAACTCGAGGGTCGCGTCTCGGATGGCATCGAAGTGCCGCTTGTGGTCGTAGCCGGCATCGCGGTTGGAAATGCCCTTCACCTTGGTCGCGAAGTAGTGGATGTCCACCGGCACGACCGGCACACGGTCGGGCTTCTTGAGCGCGACGATGTCGTCGAAACGCTGTTCGCGCTGTTTGTAGAGCTCTTCGCCGGTGGCAGTCATCAGGCCTCCCCCCCGATCCACTGGTCAGCCATCTTGAGCGCCTGTCCCACGTCGTTACCCCAGCCGTCCGCGCCCGTGTACTCCTGGACCTGCGCGTCGGCCGGGGCGCCTCCGACCATGATCTTCACCTGGTCGCGCAGGCCGGCGGCGCTGATCGCGGCCACGGTGTCCTTCATGGAGTCGAACGCCAACGTGAGCAGGCCGGAGAGGCCTACGACCTCCGGCTTGTGCTCCTTGATCGCCTCCACGAACTTCTCCTGGGGCACATCGATGCCCAGGTCGTGCACCTCGTAGCCGTTCACATCGAGCATGAGGACGACGACGTCCTTGCCGATGTCGTGGATGTCGCCGTGCACGGTACCGATGACGATCGTGCCGCGCTTGGCGCCGTCGCCACCGCCCTCGATGTGCGGCTTCACCTCTTCGGAGATCGCCTTCATGATCTCGCCGCCCATGATGAGCTCAGGGATGAAGACCTCCTCCTGCTCGAACCTCTTGCCCAGGAGGGTCACCGCTTCCTTTGCCGCCTCCAGCACCGCCGTCGGGTCGGTGCCGCCGTCGAGCATGGCCTTGACGAGAGCGAGCGCCTCGTCCTCGCGCATGCCGACAATGGCGTCGGTCAACTCGTTCGACATCTGCTCCTCCACAAGTCGATCTCTTCAGCCGGCCCCCGGCCACGGCGATGAGCCGACAGCCCTGGGTCAACCTCCTGACGCGAGCAGTATACTCCATAGCTCCCTACTTAACTAGGGAAGTTTTCTCGTGATATCATTGCTAGGTCACGATGAGCATCGCGAGCCCCATAGACAGGTCCGCCTTTGAGCCGCCGTACTCGCAGCTCGCACGGCTGCTGCGCGAGCGCATCGTCGCGGGCGAGTACCGCTGCGGCGATCGCCTCCCCTCGGAGGCTGAGCTCTGTGAGGCGTACCAAGTGAGCCCCATGACTGTGAGAAGAGCCGTTACCCTGCTCGTGCAGCAGGGGGTCGCAACTACCGAGCAGGGCCGCGGCACCTATGTGAAGTCGCCCGAGGTGGGCGCGGCCACCTTCGACCTCAGTGATCTGCGCCGATATCTCGCCGACCCTGCCATCGAAGTGCGCATCCTCGAGACCCGCATCGTCACTGCGTCGGGGCGGGTCGCGGCCAAGCTCGCGCTCGAGCCGGATGCCAGGGTGATCGCCATCAAGCGCCTGCTCATGAAGGGCGACGAGCCCGTCTTCTACCATAGCGCCTACCTGATCTTTGACCCGGCCCGCCCCCTGGTGGAGGCCGAGCTGAACGTGACGTCACTGCAGGGTCTTCTCTCCGGGGCCGGTGGCTCAGGTCTGAAGTACGGCAGGTTGACCCTCCACGCCTCCTCCCTCAGGGAGAACGAGGCGGCGCATCTCGGAGAGCAAGTCGGCACCCTGGCCTGGGTACTAGAGCACGTCTTCTACGACTTCGACGATCGCCCCGAGAGCTGGGGCCGCTTTGTGGGACGCGCCGACCGGCTCACGCTCTCGACGACGGTCGGCATCGCGGGCGCAAGCGAAGGGGCGTCGCCGTGACGCCGGCCCGACGAGAGACGAGCCTCGCCGAGCTCATCGTGAGCATGGACGAGCGCGGCAGCCTCGCGGCGATCCGGCGCCGACTCGATGCGGGTGACGACCCCTCTTTGCTCATGGAGGAATGCCGCGCCGGCGTGGAGCAGGTCGGCAGGCTCTACGAGGGCGGCAAGTACTTCATCTCGGCGCTCATCATGGCCGGCGAGATCTTCCGCGAAGCCGCGCAGATCATCGTGCCGCGGCTCGAGATGCCGGCGCGGCGCGAGCACCCGCGGACTTTCGTGATCGCCACCGTCAAGGGAGACATCCACGACATAGGCAAGAACATCATGAGCACGCTGCTCGACGCACACGGCTTCGCCGTGGTGGATCTCGGCGTGGACGTGTCACCAGAACGCATCGCTCAAACGGTCGATGAAGTGCGCCCCGACATCCTCGGGCTGTCTTGCCTGCTCACCAGCGGGTTAGAGAGCATGGCGAAGACCGTGATTGCCGTGCGCGCACGCACGGCCACCTGGGACCGGCGCCTGCCCATCGTCATCGGCGGCGCGCCCATCGACCGGACGGCGTGTGAACAGACCGGCGCCGACGGCTGGTGCTCAGACGCCGTCAACGGCATCGCGGTCGTCGAGTCGCTGGTCGGCAACTGACCACGGGCGAAGGAGTCCCTCTCTACGCACTAGCCTGGGATCAGCAGGCAGGCGATGCCTCTGTCCTGGCCCGGTGGGCCTCGGTGTTCCGTGATGCTCCTATAGACCGTCAAGCACCGCGGAGGTCCTGCAGGTCAGCGCAGCGTGCGGTACACCTCGCGCGCCAAGTAGCGCTTCAAACAGCGGATGATCTTCATCTTGGAGAGGCCTTCCTTGGTGTGGCGCTCAGCGCAGGCGCGCGTCCGCGGATCGTGGCGCAGGTGCGCGACGATTGTCATCAGCGAGGCTCGGTCAGCCGCCTGTCCGCCGACATGTTGCCGACGAGACGCCTCACCACAGCCCTACACGGCTGAGCACAGCCCAGCACCAAACCCGCGCAGAACCTTGGACCGTGCAGCACAACCGCGCACTACTGAGCACCGGCCGTGACGTTTGCCGCGTGTTTCCTGAGATGGACGCGGTGGTCAACTTCAGTTGGCATGGTCTTCCGTTCAAGGCGGCGGCTCTGGAGCTCGGCGGCCGGCGCGACGACAACGACGACTCGTCACTCTGAGATGCGCGGGTCGGAACCGCATGATGGTGTCCGGTCGTGAGCTGCCTCGTCCTAAAGCCGCGAGTTTGCGGATGGTCGTCCGGAATCGCAAGGAAACGTCGAGGTTCCTCACAGGTCGACGCCGGCCGCCGAGCTCCAGTCTGCCGCCGCTGCCCTTAGGCGACGAGTGCCTCCTTGCTCGTGCGACGCTGTTCAGGGGGGTCCTCGCGCAGGGATTGGTCCGTCATCGTCGCCCAGAGGAAGCCGCAGAGCTCGCGGGCGACAGCGATGGTGGCGACCGTGGCCGGCTTGCCACGGCCGGTCAGGTGGCGGTGGCGATGGTGCAGGCGGATCTGGGCCTGCCAGGCGCGGGCGAGCATCTCAGGCGCGACCACTCCCTCGTGCGCCCTGATGCGCACCGAGAGGCGCGGCGGGTGCTGGTAGTGCCAGGCGGCCTCGACGAGGAGTCGGCGGGCGTGGCGGTTGCCGGTCTTGGTGATCGACCAGCGCGTGCGTCGCTGGCCGGAGGAGTACTCGCTCACGGTGAGGCCGAGGAAGCTCATCAGCTCGCGCGCCGAGGCGAAGCGGTGGAAGTCGCCGACCTCGGCGAGCAGGCCGAGCGCGGTCAGGGTGGAGATGCCACGGAAGCAGGTGAGCGCGCACACTGCCGCACGCCAGGGCTCAGCCTGGGCGACCTCGTCGAGCTGCGCGTCGATGGCATCAAGCTGAGCGTCGAGCGCACCGAGGTGGCAGCGCATCTGCTCGAGTGCGGCTTGGGCAAGGGCATCATCGAGGCGCTGGCGACGTAGCCAAGCGCCGTACTGCTTCGTCCACGTCTTTCTGCCCTCGCGGTAGATGCGCCCGTAACGCAGCAGCTGCTTGCCGATGCGGTGGCGGGCGGCGGTGCGTGCGCAGCGCAGGTCATCGCGGCAGCGGACGAGGTCGCGCAGGCCCTCCTGCACGGGCGTCGGCGGGCAGACGAAGGAAAGCTCGCCGGCGCGGTAGAGGCGCACCAGCTTCACAGCGTCGCGGCGGTCGGTCTTGACGCGGTCGCCCGGCCGCACCGGCGTGAGCGAGGGCGCGATGATGTCGCAGGCGACGCCGATGCTCGTCAGCAGCCGGTAGAGGTCGTAGCCGCAGGGGCCGGCTTCGTAGCAGACGGCGAGCTCCTGCGGGTCGCCGAGGCGCCTCGCGAAGCGGCGCAGGGCGCGCTCGCTGTTCTCGAAGGCGACGACCTCGGGCGGGCCGCCCTCTGCCGACAAGATGCCGGCGGTGATGGAATCCTTGTGCACGTCGAGCGCAACCCAGGTGCGGGTCGTCTCAGCACAACCATTCGAGCGCACGTCAGGCACGGCTGAACCTCCTTCGTCTTTGCCGACGAGGATGGCCGAGGTGGCCACCTCACACCTCCGTGACGCTACTGCATGGTCGACAGTGCAGGCGAGCCCTCGGAGGCAAAGTCCGCGTCCATCATTCCTAAACCTGGTGTCGCTGGTTCGATTCCAGCCGGGGGCACCAATTGTGCCTGCATAGGGCGATTTCTGTTGTTCGCGGTCGGCCCGAAGCCTTCCGAATCGGCAAGATTGCCGACACGTGCCCATCCCCGTAGCTCAGGTAGCCTTGAGCAATGAGTAGGGCGCTGGGGCGGTGTACAGCACGCAGCGGTTGAGCACGCGTCGGAACAGGTCCTGGCGTTGCTCGCGGCGATTGAGCCGGTAGCAGTACTCGTTCAGGTAGGCCTGGAGGTGGCCAGCGCTGACGCCGTGGAAGATGTCCAGTGTCCAGCGCTTGAAGTTGGAGAGCACGATGTGCGACCAGGGCAGCCACTGATCGATGTCGGCGCCTGTAGGCAACCCGCGGGGAAGATGACCATGACCGGCGCGCTCGAGGCCGGCGTAACCCTTCCAGCCGTCGGTCTGCACGACGCTGCTGGCGGCGATCGTCGCGCGCGCCGCGGCAGTCAGGCTGTCGGCGCTGGCATCGGCAACGACGCGCAGGTGCGCGCGGCCCAGGCCGCCGCCAGGCGTCTGCTCGGCCGAGATGGCGACCATCGTCTTGCCGGGCTGGCGGCGTCCGCGACTCGCCGGGCGGCAGCGCTTGCCGCCGATGAAGCCCTCATCCAGCTCGACGATCCCGCGCAGCATGAGATCGCCCTCGCGACGAGCCATCGCATGGGTGATCTTGCGACGCATCAGCCAAGCGGTCTTGACCGTCACGCCGAGCTGACGGGAAAGCCCGGCCGCCGAGGGCGCCTTCTTGGTGGAGGCCAGCAGCCAGATTGCGAGGAACCACTTGCGCAGGTCGGTGCGTGTGCAGTGGAAGATCGTGCCGGCGGTCAGTGAGCCCTGGTAGTGGCAGCTTGCGCACTCGAACAGACCGCGGCCGCGCAGGTACCAGGCGCGCTCGTGTCCACAGCGGCGACACGAGAACCCGTGCGGCCAGCGGTGCTCGAAGATCGCCCGCCGACAATCCTCCTCGGTCGGGTAGAGCTGCATGAACTCGATCAGCGTTTTGGGATGTACCATCGTCTCCGCCTCCTTGCACGTCGCTGGTGCTGATCCGGACGTTACGCGCGGCACCGGACGGAAGGGGATGGGCACGTCCCCCAAAACCCTAGCGGCCGATCTGCCGCGCCTCTGACGGGAGACTGACTTTGAAACTGAATCCCAACAACGCCGCCAGCGGCCGCTGCGCCGTGGCCGCCATCCAGGACGAGCCCGCCGGCCCAGAAAAACTCGCGCGCCTTCTGAAGTTGCAAGACCTCGACCTCGCCCGCTACCCCCTCGATGCCAACCCGCCGGCCCCCGTGAAGGAATCGCACCACGCCTTCGTGGCCGCCGTTGCGTTGGCAAAGCAGCTCGCCGCAAAAGTCGACGAAGCCGAACAGGCAGCCGCCGAGGCCGGCAAGGCGGACGTGGCGGCGGCCCTCAAAGTCGCCGAGGCCGGCGGCGCGGGCAAGCTCCCCCAGCCTACCGCCAGCCGCAAAGCCGCTGCCGCCGTCGAGGCGGCCCTCGTCGGCTGCGAGGCCGCAGAGAAGCTCGTCGAGAAGGCGCACGATGAGCTGATCGACGCCATTCAGGCCGCCTGGACCGCTTGGCGTAAGCAGCTTATCTCGGACGCAGCCTCAGCCCGCGCCGCCGCAGTCGAAGCGCAGACAAGGGCAGCGGCGGCCGTTGCAACCGCCAGAAACCTCTACACCGCTGTGAGCAAGCTCACCGCTGAGGTACTGTCTAGGGACACAAAGCTCGCGGAGGCCGGTCACAAGGAGATGCGCCAAGGCCTCCCGTGGTTAGCATCGACGCACACTTCCCGCTCGCCGCTCCAGAGCGTCACCCTGCCCCACGGCACTACGCCCCTCGTGTTCTCCGTGGATGAAGTGGCGGGAGCACTGGCCGCCGAAGTGGCGGATGCGGGCTCCTGGGCGCAGGGCGACTGGCTGCCCCCGACCGACCCCGACCACGACGCACTGCGCGATGCGCCTCTCGACCTCGCCGCCCCCTGGGTGGTCGCGGCCGTGCGACACGAGTGGGGGACCACGTGCGTCGTCTGTCGCCAGCCGCAGGCGGACACCGTCGCGGATGATACAGACGGGGCACTGGCGATGGTACACGCGCGGTGCAAGAACCGGCCGCCCGATCCGGTGGAGCTGAAGCGGCAGGCAGCGCGGGCCGCGATGTCCCGCCCGCGGTTACGATGCTCAGCTTTTTCCAAACTGTGTTTTCACACAGCCCCTTTAAACTTAAAAAAATAACATGGGTTTTATAACATTGTCTTCTTTTGATTTCATAAGATCCAAGGCCTTATCAGCTTCTTCGAACTTAAACCGGTGGGTTGTCATTGGCGTGGGGTCAATCTTGCCTGTCTCAATCAAGCGC
>Ga0209539_1001920_pt1 | contig 11131 bp, 9 predicted proteins | sample BarGraNGADG00312_2_FD_184499 | JGI IMG/M metagenome (GOLD analysis project Ga0209539, IMG submission 184499) | Arctic peat soil microbial communities from Barrow, Alaska - Barrow Graham LP Ref core NGADG0011-312 (SPAdes) (version 2) | ecosystem: Environmental > Terrestrial > Soil > Wetlands >... | reverse complement strand
GGTGGCCCAGCGTGAGCACTACGTGCCGGGCCGGGTGCGGGCCATCGAGGGCCTGTGGCTGTCCCGGTCCGTCCGGGACGTGGTGCTGGGGTTGGTCGCGGCGGTGCTTGCGGCGGTCGCGTGCGTCCTGCCGTTGCGGGAGGGTGCGGGCAGCTGGGCGACGCTGCTTGCGATTCCCGCGGCGCTGATCGCCGCCGTGCTGCCGTGGGGCCTGTCCGTGCGCGGACGGACGTCGAAGCTGGCTTGGACTCACCGGCTGCGGCGGCTGGCGATCGGTTGGGCCGTGGGTGTGCTGGCCATCGGAGCGGGGCTGTGGTGGCTGGTGGGTGCGGGGGCGACGGCGCTGCTCGCGGTGACCGTGCCGGCGACGACGGACGCGGCGCTGTGGCTGATGGAGCGCGTCGAGCGACGCCTCTCGGCCCCCTTCGTCGCGCAGGCCCAACGCCGGCTGGCCCGGGTGCGGCCGCAGGTGGTCGCGGTCACCGGCTCGTACGGGAAGACCTCGACCAAGGGCTACATCGCCCACCTGCTGGCGACCAGCCGGTCCGTCGTGGCGTCGCCGGCCTCGTTCAACAACCGCCTCGGCCTGTCCCGCGCGGTCAACGACCACCTGGTCGACGGCACGGAGGTCTTCGTCGCCGAGATGGGCACGTTCGGCCCGGGGGAGATCCGCGGGCTGTGCGAGCTGTTCCCGCCGGACATCGCCGTGATCACGACCGTCGGCGAGGCGCACCTGGAGCGGATGGGCACGCACGAGCGGATCCTGGCGGCCAAGAGCGAGATCACCGAGCACGCCCGCACCGTCGTGCTGCCGGTCGACACCGCGGAGCTGGCCGGTCTTGCCGACCGGTGCGAGGCGGCCGGCAAGCGGGTCGTGCGGTGCTCGGTCGTGTCGCCAGGCGGCGCAGCCGTCCCGGGTGCCGACGTGGTGGTCGACCCGGCGGCAGGACAGGTCCGGGTGCGCACAGGTGGCGACGCGTCGGTCGGTGGCGACGGGGAGGTCACCCTCGACATCGGCGAGGCGGTGCCGCACCCGGTCAACCTCGCGGTCTCGGTGGGCGTCGCGCTCGCACTGGACGTCGAGCCGGCGTTGCTCGCGTCGCGCCTGCACGGCCTGCCGCGCGCCGCGCACCGCGCGGAGGTGCACGCGGGCGCCGGCGTCGCGGTGATCGACGACACCTACAACGCGAACCCGATCGGGGCAGAGGCTGCGCTGGCGGAGGCCGCTGAGCTGGCCATCCAGCGCGGTGGCCCGCTGGTGGTGGTGACCCCGGGGATCGTGGAGCTCGGCCGCGTCCAGCGCGAGCGCAACGCCGTCTTCGCCTGGTCGGCCGCGCAGGCCGGCGCCCACCTGGTGGTGGTCGGCCGGACCAACCGGGCCGCGCTCGTCGCCGGAGCCCGGCGTGGGGGCGGGGTGCCCGACGTGGTCGACCGGCGGGAGCAGGCCGTCCGGCTGGCCACGTCCGTCGCAGGCGAGCGCGGCGTCGTACTCTACGAGAACGATCTTCCGGACCACTACCCGTGATCGTGCCGGGGCCGACGCCCCACAGTGGACCGAGGAACCCCCGAGCAACGAGGTGATGATGTCCGAGCGCTGGGCCGTGGTGTTCGGGGGCCCGTCCCCCGAGCACGAGATCTCCATCCTCACCGGGCTGCAGAGCGAACGGGTCCTCACCCGGGCCGGTCAGCAGGTCGTCCCGCTGTACTGGGCACCGACCGGCGGATGGTTCGTCGTGCCGAACGGCACCGAGGCCCGCGACTACCTCGAGGGGGTGCCGGCCGGGGCCAAGCCAGTCGACATCCGGCTCGGCGCCGACCCCGGGCTGTTCGTCAAGGGTCGTCTGCGGTCCGAGCGACTCGACATCGACGCCGCCCTGAGCTGCCTGCACGGCGGCCTCGGCGAGGGCGGCGGGTTCGTCGGCCTGTTCGCCCTGCTCGGCATCCCCACCACCGGGTCGACGCTGTACGCCTCGGCCGTCGGGATGGACAAGCTGGCGTTCGCCGGCCTGATGCTCGCCGCAGGCATCCCGACCCTCCCGCGGGCTGCGCTCGAGCCCGACGTCGAGCCGTCGTTCCCCGGGCCGTACATCGTCAAGCCGCGTTTCGGCGGGTCGTCCATCGGCATCGAGATCGTCGACGACATCGCCGCCGCACGCGCTGTCGCCCGCGCGAGCGTGCACCTGCGTGGGGGCGCCGTCGTGGAGCCGTTCCGCAACGACCTGGTCGACCTCAACATCGCCTTCCGGACGGGCCCGGCGTTCGAGCTCTCCGACATCGAACGGCCGACCCGGAGCGCCGAGGCCGGCGTGCTGTCCTACGCCGACAAGTACCTCGCGGGCGAGGCGGGTGAGAACGCGGGCATGGCCAGCGCGCCGCGCGAGCTCCCGGCGCAGATCCCGGCCGAGGTCGCCGCCCGCATCGAGGAGCTGGCGCGTCGCGTGGCGGCGGTCACCCTGATCACCGGTGTGCCCCGCCTGGACTTCCTCTACGACCCGGCCACCCAGGACGTGTTCGTCAACGAGATCAACTCCGTGCCGGGTGCCATGGGCCTGTACCTGTGGGCGTCACGTCGCTCCGCCGCGGACGTGCTCGTCGACGCGCTCGTCGAGGCCCGCGACGCGGGAGTACCGGCGTCGTCGTCCGGCTTCGGCTCGGGTGCGGCCCTGCGAGCCGCCGGCGGCATCTCCGGCAAGCTCGTCGGTCTGGACGGTCCGCGGGGCTGAACGCCTCGCAGGTCCGTGCCGGCGCGACGCGCAGGTCTCAGCCGGCGCGGTTCAGCGCCGCCCGGAGGAGGTCGGCGAGCAGCGTGCCCAGTGGGCGTCCGGCCTCCGCCGCAGCCATCGGCAGCACCGACGTCTCGGTGAGCCCGGGGGAGATGGCCGCCTCGAGAAACCACGGCTTGCCGGCCTCGTCGACGATCAGGTCCGTCCGGGACATGTCCCGCAGCCCCAGGACCTTGTGGGTGAGCACCGCGGCTGCCGATGCGGCCTCGAGCGCCTCGGCCGGCAACGGGGCCGGCAGGGCGATCGAGATGAGGTCCGCGCTGTAGCGGGCCTCGAAGCTGAACGGTGAGACGCCCGGGTTGGTGAACGCGGCGGGCGGCAGTGCCGTCGGCACGCCGTCGTCCTCCACCACGACCGTCTCGATCGTCAGGCCAGGGATGTAGCGCTCGATCACGGCGAGGCTGCCATAGGTGAAGCACCGCACCAGGGCTGCCGGCAGGTCGTCGGCCCGCTCGACCAGGCTCATCCCGAGGGTCGAGCCGCTCGTCGCCGGCTTGACCACGACGGGCAGGCCGAGCTTGTCCACCATGGCCCCGATGATCCGGGTGGGGGACAGCTCACGGAAGGACCGGGCCGAGACGGCGACCCAGGCAGGCGTCGCGAGGCCCGCGCGCGCCATCAGCTCCTTGGCGACGGCCTTGTCCCAGGCCAGGTGGCAGGCCTCCGGCGGCGACCCGACATAGGGGATGCCGAGCAGCTGCAGAGCAGTCTGGAGCGAGCCGTCCTCGCCGCTCGCGCCGTGCACGGCGATGTAGACGGCGTCGATCTTGTCCGCGCAGAACCTCTCGAGCAGGGACTCGTCTGCGTCGTACAGGACCGCGTCCACCCCGGCCTCGGCCAGCGCGTAGAGCGCACGACGCCCCGAGCGGACGGACACCTCACGCTCGCTGGACAGGCCTCCGGCGATCACAGCAACGCGTTCGAGCTCTTTCACGGTGGACCTCCTTCCCGGCGATCCTAGAGGTCACAGGCACGCCCGCGTCTGGTCCACCTTGGCCACCCCTGGCCCCAGGTCGATCAGGAACGACGTCGACCGGTTCGCCGTAGCGGATGCCGACGCGGGCGTTGCCGTTCAGGTGCCGTTCAGGTGCCGGCAGGTACGGTGGCGGACGTGCCGGAGCTGACGATCGCCGACCTGGGTGAGGACGCCCTGCTTGAGCGCCTCTTCCCGGTGCTCCCGTTCGGCTCGGCGACACTCCTTGGCCCGGGGGACGACGCGGCGGTGCTCGCGGTACCCGATGGCCGCGTCGTGGTGACGACCGATGTGCTGGTCGAGGGCCGCCACTTCCGGCTCGACTGGTCCGACGGTGTGGACGTCGGCTGGCGGGCTGCCGTGCAGAACCTCGCCGACGTCGCCGCCATGGGCGCCCGCCCGACGGCGCTGCTGGTGGCGCTGGTCGTCCCGCCGACACTGCCCGTCCGGTGGGCGGTCGACCTGGCGAGCGGTCTGGCGCAGGCCTGCCCGCCGGGGGTCGGGGTGGTCGGCGGTGACCTGTCCGGTGGCACCGAGCTCGTGGTGTCGGTGACCGCCCTCGGCGACCTCGAGGGCCGCGCGCCGGTGCGGCGCAGCGGCGCACGAGCGGGCGACGTCGTCGCCCATGCCGGGGTCCGGGGTCGCTCGGCCGCCGGGTGCGCGTTGCTGGCAGCCGGTCACGCCGGCCGTCAGGGCGCAGGGCACCGCGACGCGGTCCGGGCCTACTTGCGTCCGGTGTGCCCGCTGCAGGCCGGTGTGCTGGCGGCCACGGGCGGTGCGACGGCGATGCTGGACGTCTCGGACGGACTGCTGCGGGACGCCGCACGGCTGGCCAGGGCGAGCGGCGTCGTCGTGCGGCTGGACGAACCGGAGGCTGCGTTCCCCGACGACTGGGCCGCTCTGGCACCGGTTGCCCAGGATCTCGGCGTCGACCCGGCGGTGTGGGTGCTCACCGGGGGCGAGGACCACGGTCTGTTGGCGACGTTCCCGCCGGGTGCCGTACCGGCCCCGTTCCGGGTGATCGGCGAGGTGACCGCGCCGGCGGAGCAGGGTGCCGGCACCGTGGCCGGCACCGTGCTGGTCGACGGAGCGCTCTGGCGCGGCTCACCGGGCTGGGACCACTTCCGGGATCAGCCCCGGCGGTAACGGACCTCGCGGTAGTACTGGCCGCCGATCTCCTCCATGCGTTCCACGCCGTCGGCGGTGAACCCGCTGCGGCGGTAGAAGTGGCGGGAGCGATCATTGGTGTCCAGCGCCCACAGGGTCACCGTCGCACCCTCCCGGACGCCCGCCAGCACGGCGCGCATCAGCTCGCGGGCCACGCCACGGCCCCAGGCGGACGGTTCGAGGTAGATGGTGTAGATCTCAACGGTTGTCCGGTCGGCGTCCTCGTCGCGGCTGGGGCCGAGCGACGCGAAACCGAGGACCTTGTCGTCCTCCTGCGCCACCCACACCGACGCCGACCGGTCAAGGTCGGCCAGCGTGGCCCGCCACTCCTCCTCACGGGCGGCGACGTCGAGGTGCTCGAGGTACTCCTGCGCGATGACGTCCGCGTAGGCCTCGCGCCAGGAGGCGATGTGCACGCGGGCGATCTGCTTCGCGTCGCTCACGGTCGCGGGCCGGACCAGGACTTCGGCGACGTCTTCGACCATGACACGACACCCTGCCATCCCGGGGTGCCGTCGGCCAGCCCTGGCCCGGACGCACGAGACGCCCGCAGGTCGTCGACCCGCGGGCGTCCGGTGAACGTGTCAGGCGGTGCGCTGGACCTTGCCGGCCTTGAGGCAGGAGGTGCAGACGTTGACCCGCTTCGGCGCGCCGGCGACGACTGCGCGCACGCGCTGGATGTTGGGGTTCCAGCGCCGCTTGGTCCGGCGGTGGGAGTGGGAGATGCTGTGCCCGAAGCCCGGGCCCTTGCCGCAGACGTCGCAGTTGGCAGCCACGTGTATCTCCTCATCGTGCACGCCACGCTGGTTCGCCGGCGTTGGTCAGGGGTTCGGGGCAGTCCGGGTGGTGACAGTGCACCGGGCTCCCGCGGGTGCGCCGGCAGAGCCGGGCAACCTCGATAGGGTAGCCGATCGCGGGCAGTGTGCCCAAACCCCGGGGCACCCGGAGGCCTGCGTGCAGTGAGGGAGGCGACGGTGGGCGAGACGACACCCGCTGCGCTCGACGCCTCGGTGCTCCGGGACTGGGCCGGTCGCGCGGTCAGGACTCTCGACGACCACCGCGGCGAGCTGGACGCCCTCAACGTGTTCCCGGTGGCGGACTCCGACACCGGGACGAACCTGTACCTGACCCTGCGGGAGGGGCTGGACGCGCTGATCCGCGACCGGGCCGGGTTGGGCGGCCACCAGGCGGTGCGCGACCGCGAGGTGGCGCGCGACTTCGCCCGCGGTGCCCTGGTCGGCGCGCGAGGGAACTCCGGCGTCATCGTGAGCCAGTACATCGGCGCCTTGCTGCGCACCCTGGAGACCGGCCCGGACGTGACCCCGGAGCTCTTCTCCCGGGCGCTGCGCACCGCGACCGAGGCGGCGTACCGGGCCGTGGCACACCCCGTCGAGGGCACCGTGCTCACGGTGGCCCGGGCGGTCGGTGAGGGTGCGCTCGAGGCCAGCCGGCGCGCGACCGGCCTGCGGGCGCTCGACGTCCTCGAGGCGGGGATCGACCGGGGCTACGTCGCGCTCGCCCGGACCACGGCGCAGCTGGCCGCGCTTCGCGCCGCCGGCGTGCTCGATGCCGGGGCCTGGGGCCTTCTCCTGGTGCTGGACGCGCTCGCCGACGCCCTGCACGGCCCGGGCGCCCGACCCCCGAGGGCTCGCCCGGCGATGCCCGTGCGGCGGGATCCGGTGGGGATCTGCGCCGACGAGGGTCCGGGCGGCGAGTTCGAGGTGATGTACCTGGTTGTGGGCGACGAGGGCTCCGGCCCGGCGGACGACGGTGTGGTGGCCGAGGCGCTCCGGGCCGGTCTGTCGGCCGTCGGGGACTCGGTCGCCGTCGTCGGGGGTGACGGGCTGTGGCAGGCCCACGTGCACACCGACACGCCGCTGCGCGCGGTTGATGCCGCCCGCGCGGCCGACGTCGAGGCCACCCAGATCCGGGTGCGGCACCTGGCCAGCCAGTCCGGCGTGCACGGGACGCACCGGCCGCCGCTCGGCCTGGTCACCGTGACAGGTGCGCCCGCCCTGACTGCCGACCTGGCCCGCGCGGGCGCCGTCGTCGTGCTCGTGTCGCCCGGGCGCGTCGCCGGGCCGGAGCTCGAGCGGGCGATCGACGACACCGGTGCCACGACGGTTCTGGTGCTCGCAGCGGAGGGACTGCTCGAGGGCGCGCCGGAGCGCCCGGGGGTGCGGGTCGCGGACCACCTCAGCGAGGCCCAGGTCGTCGCCGGCGCGGCGACGCTGGCCAGCCTCGACCCACGGCTCGGTGAGGACGGTCTTGCCGACGCGGTGCTGCAGGCCGTGCTCGGCGTGCGCACCGCGGCGGTCCCCGGTGTCGGATCCGGCGGGCATGCTGACCGTGCGGCAGAGGCTGCCCGGACGCTGCTGTCGGAGCAGACGACCCTGCTGACGGTGCTCACGTCGGCGGCAACGCCCACCGACGTCGTCGACCGCGTGCGGGCCGAGGTCGAGGGCACGCCGGTGGAGGTCGTGGTGCTGCCCACCGGGGCGCCTGGCGACCAGGTGGTGCTCGGAGCGGAGTGAAGGGAGCGCGGTGACCGACGACCTGGACGCGGCGACCCCGTCGTCCCGCCTGCTGCGTCCGCTGGGCCGGGAGGTCGGCACCCGGACGGCCGGCGCGCTCGCCCAGCTCGGTGTGCAGACGGTCGGTGACCTGCTGCGGTACTACCCGCGCCGGTACTCCTCCCCGGGGAAGATGACCGACCTGCGGGAGCTGCGGGTCGGTGAGCACGTCACGGTGATGGCCCAGGTGCGTCAGGCCACCGTCCGCAAGATGCACACCCGTGGCGGGGCCGTCATGGAGGTGATCGTGACCGATGGCGTCCGCGACCTGAGCCTGACCTTCTTCGCCAAGCACGAGGGCCGGCTGCGCGGGCACGAGTCCAAGCTTCGGCCGGGCCGGGTGGGGCTCTTCACCGGGAACGTCGGCAGGTACCGCGGCACCGCACAGCTGGTGCACCCGGACTACACGATCGTCGGGGTGGACGCCGACGACGAGGCGGCGGCTCTGGTCGAGGCGAGCCGGCCGATCCCGATCTACCCGGCGAGCGCGGCCATCCCGAGCTGGCGGATCGCCCCGGCCGTCCGCACCGTGCTCGACCCGCTGAAGCGCGAGGAGGTGCCGGACCCGATCCCCGAGGGCATCCGGACCCGGCACGACCTGCTGGACCTGTTCACGGCGCTGCGGGACGTCCACGCGCCGTACCAGGACGCCGACTGGAAGCGGGCGCAGGACCGGCTGAGGTACGAGGAGGCGTTCGTGCTCCAGGCGGCCCTTGCCCGACGCCGGGCCGAGGTCGCCGAGCAGGATGCCGTCGCCCGGCCCGGTGCGGGCCAGGGCGACGGGGGTCTGCTGCCCGCCTTCGATGCCCGCCTGCCGTTCGTGCTCACCAAGGGCCAGCGCGACGTCGGGCAGCAGATTGCCGCCGACCTCGCGCGCCCCCGGCCGATGCAGCGGCTGCTGCAGGGCGAGGTCGGTTCGGGCAAGACGGTGGTCGCGCTGCGGGCGATGCTGCAGGTGGTGGACTCCGGCGGTCAGGCGGCGCTGCTCGCCCCGACCGAGGTGCTCGCCGCCCAGCACCTGCGGACCCTGCGCCAGCTGCTCGGCCCGCTCGCGGAGGACGGCATGCTCGGCGGGGCCGACCGGGCGACGCGGGTGGTGCTCCTCACGGGCTCGCAGACCGCCGCGGCCCGGAAGGAGGCGCTGCTGGACGCCGCCTCGGGGCGCGCCGGGATCGTCGTCGGCACGCATGCGCTGCTCGGTGAGCAGGTGCAGTTCGCCGATCTGGGGCTGGTGGTGGTCGACGAGCAGCACCGGTTCGGGGTCGAGCAGCGGGACGAGCTGAGGACCCGGGCCGGCGTCACACCGCACCTGCTCGTGATGACCGCCACCCCGATCCCGCGGACCGTCGCCATGACGGTGTTCGGGGACCTGGAGATCTGCACGCTGACCGAGATCCCGGAAGGTCGCGCAGGGGTCGCCACCCACGTGGTGCCGGCCGACAACCAGGCCTGGGTCGCCCGCACCTGGTCCCGCGTGCGGGAGGAGGTGGACGCCGGCCACCGGGTGTACGTGGTGTGCCCGCGGATCAGCCCGGACGACCCCGAGGGGGCCCAGGCGGCCGACGACGCCGACCTGGTCGCCGAGCCCGGAACGGCCGGCGACGGGGGAGGTGACCTGCTCTTCGACGAGGTACCCGTGCGTCGGCCGCTCCGCGCTGTCCTCGAGGTGGCCGAGGAGCTGTCAGCGATGCCGGTGCTGGCCGGGGTGCGGATCGGGGTCCTGCACGGACGGCTACCCGCCGCGGAGAAGGACGACGCGATGGCGCGGTTCGCCGGGGGCGACCTGCAGGTGCTGGTCTCCACGACCGTGATCGAGGTGGGGGTCGACGTTCCGGAGGCCACCGTGATGGTGGTGATGGACGCCGACCGGTTCGGCCTTTCCCAGCTGCACCAGCTGCGCGGGCGGGTGGGTCGCGGCTCGGCACCGGGGGTGTGCCTGCTGATGTCGGCCGCGCCGGAGGGGACGGACGCGGCAATGCGGGTGCACACCCTCGCCGAGACGAGCGACGGCTTCCGGATCGCCGCCGTCGACCTGGAGCTGCGCCGGGAGGGCGACGTGCTGGGGGCGTCGCAGTCCGGGACGGGCAGCTCGCTGCGGCTGCTGCGGGTGGTCAAGGACGCCGAGCTGATCGCCCAGGCGCGCTCCGATGCCGCCGAGGTGGTCGACGCCGACCCGACGCTCGCCCGCCACCCGGCCCTTGCGACGGCCATCGACCTGTGGCTCGGCCCGCAGCGCGAGGAGTTCCTGGAGCGGGCCTGAACCGCCCGGGCCGCGGCTACGGTGGCGTCGTGACGCGGATCGTTGCCGGTACGGCGGGCGGACGCACCCTTGCCGTGCCGGGTGCGGGGACCCGGCCAACCAGCGACCGGGTGCGTGAGGCGCTGTTCTCCCGGCTGGACCATGCCGGCGCCGTCGACGGCGCCGTCGTGTGGGACCTGTACGCGGGTTCCGGCGCACTCGGCCTGGAGGCGGCCAGCCGGGGCGCGCGCGAGGTGGTCCTGGTGGAGGCGTCCTCGGCAGCCGCGAAGGTGTGCCAGCGCAACGTGACGGCCGTCGGCCTGACAGGTGTGCGCGTGGTCACCCAGCGGGTGGCAACGTTCCTGCAGCAGGCGTCCGGTCCGGTTGACCTTGTGCTCTGCGACCCGCCGTACGACGTCGCGGAGGCCGAGCTGGCGGCCGCCCTCGCCGCGGTGGGGGTCGCACTGGCGCCGGGGGCCGTCGTCGTCGTGGAGCGCTCGGTGCGGACACCCGAGCCGAGCTGGCCCGTCGGGGTGCGTCGCACGCACCAGCGGCGGTACGGCGACACGGTGCTCTGGTTCGCCGAGCGCAGCGACCAGCGGGCCGAACCGGCCTGAGCCCTAGAGTGGCGGGGTGAGCATCGCCGTCGTGCCGGGCTCCTTCGACCCGGTGACCCTTGGCCACCTGGACGTGGTCCGCCGCGCCGCGGACCTCTTCGAGAAGGTGGTGGTGGCCGTCGCCACCAACGCCGGCAAGGCCCCGCTGCTCCCGGTGGCCGACCGGGTCGCCCTGGTGGAACGGGCCGTCGCCGGGATCGCGCGGGTGCGCGTCGCGGAGGTGCCGGGCCTGCTCGTCGACTTCTGCCGCGAGATCGGCGCGACAGCTGTCGTCAAGGGACTGAGGTCGGGCGGGGACTACGACGCCGAGCTGCCGATGGCCTGGATGAACCGGCACCTGGGGGTCGAGACCCTGTTCCTGCCGGCCGACCCGGCGGTCGCGCACATCGCGTCATCCCTTGTCAAGGACGTGGCGCGGCACGGTGGCCGGATCGATGATCTCGTCCCGCCGGGGGTCGCCGACGTGGTCCGCGCCCGGCTCGCGCTGGAGGACCGGGGATGAGGGGGGATCTCACGGTGATCCTCGACGCACTGGAGCAGGCCGTCGAGCAGGCCCGGTCGATGCCGATGTCGTCCTCGGTGCTGGTCAGCCGCGCGGAGGTCCTCGACCTGATCGGGCAGCTGCGGGCGACCCTGCCGACCCAGCTGGCGGACGCGGACGAGCTGCTGGCGACGGCCGCGGAGGTGCAGGCCCGGGCGAACGCGGACGCTGAGCAGGTCATCGCGGCCGCACGCCGTCGGGCCGACGAGCTGGTCGGCGCCGAGCAGGTGGTCGCCGC
>Ga0209539_1001919_pt1 | contig 11132 bp, 7 predicted proteins | sample BarGraNGADG00312_2_FD_184499 | JGI IMG/M metagenome (GOLD analysis project Ga0209539, IMG submission 184499) | Arctic peat soil microbial communities from Barrow, Alaska - Barrow Graham LP Ref core NGADG0011-312 (SPAdes) (version 2) | ecosystem: Environmental > Terrestrial > Soil > Wetlands >... | reverse complement strand
GGATTATCCGGTCTACCACCACCCCGATGTGCAGCGCGTGATCGCGAATGCCGCCCGATGGGCATCGCCCCGCTCACGCGAACGTCGCGTGCCGTCCCTCCGCGGCCCCGTGGCTCCCGTCGTCTAGCCTCGCGCTTTCATGGCGGGGTGGCGCGGGCGGGTGTCGTTGAACTGAAAAGTGCCCCTGACCTGGGATGATGTGACTTGTCGAGAGTCCGATCAGTCCAGTTCGAGGAGCACCTCCCAGGTGAAGAAGACTACCGGGTTCTACCCCCACGTGAACGTCGACACGAGCGCGTCGGGAGCGGTCGGGCAGGCCGGTGGGGTGCTGCTGACCCAGACCATCACCACGACCGGTCTGGGACGCGAGCTGTCGGGAGCGTTGGCGCCGTGGCGCAAACCGTTGGCGGTCCATGACCCGGCGAAGGTGCTGCTGGATCTGGCGGTCACCCTTGCGCTTGGCGGGGACTGCCTGGCCGACATCGGCCTGCTGCGCGCCGAGCCGGGCGTCTTCGGACTGGTCGCTTCGGACCCGACGGTGTCCCGCACGATCGACGCCTTGGCCAAGAACGCCCCGGCCGCGTTGAAGGCGATCAACTCGGCCCGGGCCGTGGCGCGCGGGCGGGCGTGGGCGTTGGCCGGCACGAACGCCCCCGATGCCGCCGCGACCGCGCAGACGCCGTTGATCGTGGACCTGGACGCGACGTTGGTCACATCCCACTCCGACAAGGAGCACGCCGCGGCGACGTTCAAGCGGGGCTTCGGGTTCCACCCGTTGTGCGCGTTCGTCGACCACGGACCCGACGGCACCGGCGAACCACTGGCGATCTGGCTGCGTCCGGGCAACGCCGGGTCCAACACCGCCACCGACCACATCAGTGTCGTCAAGGATGCACTGGCCCAGCTTCCGGGGCACCGGCCCGGGACGCGTCCGGGCCGCAAGGTGCTGGTCCGCACCGACGGCGCCGGGGCGACCCACGCCGTCCTGGACTACCTGACCAGCCAGCGGTTGTCGTACTCGGTCGGGTTCACCCTGCCCGATCACACCCCCGACCTGCTCGAACTGATCCCCAAGGGTGTGTGGACCGAGGCCTATGACGCCCACGACGCCGTGCGCGACGGTGCCTGGGTCGCCGAGCTCACCGACCTGCTGGACCTGTCAGCCTGGCCAAAGGGGATGCGGGTCATCGTCCGCAAGGAACGTCCCCACCCCGGCGCCCAGCTCCGCTTCGAAGACGTCGAGGGGATGCGGATCACCGCGTTCGTCACCAACACCCCCACCGGCGGGCCCGGCACCCAGCTGCCCGACCTGGAACTACGTCACCGGCGCAGGGCCAGGTGTGAGGACCGGATCCGCATCGCCAAGGACACCGGCCTGGCCGCGTTCCCCCTGCACGGCTTCGCCGCCAACAAGATCTGGTGCGCCATCATCGCCCTGGCCCTGGACCTGACCGCATGGATGCAGATGCTCGCCCTGCACGGCCACGACGCCCGACGCTGGGAGCCCAAACGCCTGCGCCTGCGGCTCTTCACCGTCCCAGCGGCGTTGGCTCGCACCGGGCGGCGAGTCCTGCTCCACCTCGCCGCCCGAGCGCCCTGGGCCGACCTGGTGCAAAGAGCCGTCCTACGGCTGCGCGCCCTGGCCGTCCCCGGCTGACCTGACGCTCCCCGTCCCGACGACCCCAGCGCGACCCCCGGCCCAGGAACCGGCGCCCACCCGAGACGACACGCGGGCCTCTCGTCGCACCCCAGCGGCACAATCGCACCCGAACGAGCCCAACGCCGCCGTCGCGACCCAGCACCGCCAACCGGTGAAAGATCGAGGCTACCGGCATCGCGAGATAAAGATCAGATCTTTACACAAACTAGCCACGATGTTAGCGTGACGAATCGTCGACGAAGAGGAGACCGGGATGCATCGGGATGCGTATTCACAGCCGTGGGAGTATCGGGATCTCACCGGCGCGACACCGGGGGATCCCCGCCCGGTGGTCATCCCTCACGACGCGGTGCTCGCAATGGCGCGCATCCCGGACTCCCGCCAGATGGCCTCGGGATACTTCTCCGGAGGGAAGTGGGAGTACCGCACCCGCGTCTTCGCTCCCGCGCACTGGCGGGATCGCCATGTCGTCCTCGAATTCGAGGCCCTCCACCGCTCCGCCGCCGTGTTCGTGAACGGGAACCTCGCCGTCCGGCAGCCGTCCGGAAGCACCTCTCTCCTCGTGGAGCTCGACCCGTTCCTGCGCTACGGCGTCGAGAACGAGATCGTCGTCGAGGCTCGTGCCGACCGCGATGCGCGGTGGTACACGGGAGGCGGGATCATCCGACCCGTGCACCTCGCCGCGGGGCCCCGGGTGCACATTCCGCTCGACGGCGTCGTGGTGACCACTCCGGAGCACGATGCGGAGGCGTCGCTCGTGCAGATCATCACCACGGTGCGCAACCTCGAGCCCGTCCCCGTCGTGCGGCGGCTGGAGACGAGCATTCTGGGCCCTTCGGGTGACGTGGTCGGCGTGGACCGGACCAGGGTCAGCGTGCCCGCCGGCGGCGAGGCGGAAGTCAGCCAGCGCATCCTGATGGCGGCGCCTCGGCGCTGGTCCGTAGACACCCCGGAACTGTACCGCGCGACATCGCTTCTCACCTCGGGTGCCGGGGACGAGGACCAGACGGACCGGAGTGACGTGGTCTTCGGCATCCGATCGCTTCATCTGGACGCTCGACGCGGCCTGCGGGTGAACGGGCAGTCGGTGAAGCTGCGCGGGGCCTGTGTGCACGCCGACAACGGGGTCATCGGCGGGGCGACGTTCGACGCCGCTGAGGTGCGTCGGGTCGCGATCCTCAAGTCTGCCGGTTTCAACGCGATCCGCAGCGCCCACCAGCCCATGAGCAGGGCGATGCTGGACGCCTGCGATCGGCTCGGGATGCTCGTCATGGATGAGCTCACCGACGTCTGGACGATGGCGAAGTCGCCAGAGGACGGCTCCGACGTCTTCCTCGACCGCTGGCGGTCCGACCTCGAGGGGATGGTCCGCAAGGACCGCAACCATCCCAGCGTCATCATCTACTCGATCGGCAATGAGATCCCTGAGGCGGCGACGCGATCGGGCAGCGAACTGACCAGGGCGATGGCGGCGGCGACTCGCACGCTGGACCCGACCCGCTATGTGACGGCGGCTGTCAACGGCGCGCTCTTCGTGATGGACGGCGCAGTCGACATCGACCCGGAGCGGCTGGGCGGCGCGTCACTGGACCCCGTGACCGAGATCAACGCCCGCTCGATGAGCCTCGAGGACCGCATGAGTGCTCTGGCTCTCACGGATGCCGTCGCCGAACTGACGGAAGAGGCCTACGGTGCGCTCGACATCGCGGGGATGAACTACCAGGACGCCCGCTACGTGCCCGATCGCGAGCGGTACCCGAATCGGGTCATCGTCGGATCGGAGACCTTCCCGACCCGGATCGACCGTCTGTGGGGTCTCGTCCTGGCCAGCCCTCACGTCATCGGCGACTTCACATGGACCGGCTGGGACTATCTCGGCGAACCCGGCCTCGGGCGCATGCACTACCGGGACGACCAGCCCGGCGGCGGGGCGCTCGGTGCGTACCCCTTCCTCGTCTCGCTCGCCGGCGACATCGACATCACAGGCGAACGGCGCCCCGCGTCCTACTATCGCGAGATCGTCTTCGGTCTGCGCTCCGAGCCTTTCATCGCAGTGCGGCGGCCGCACACCCGCGGCCGCGAGATGAAGGCCGCTCCCTGGTCGTGGACGGACAGCATCCCCTCCTGGACGTGGTCGGATGCCGGCGCAGGCCCTCTCGAAGTCGAGGTCTACAGCAACGCGGCGGAGGTCGAGCTGCTCGTCGCCGGGTCCTCGCTCGGACGACAGCCCGCTGGCGTCGCGCACGGCTACCGCGCGCTGTTCGCGGTGCCGTACGCGCCGGGCACGCTGGAGGCCGTTGCCGTGCGCGACGGAATCCCGGCCGAGCGGACGGCGCTGCAGACCGCCGGGGCCGACCGTCGACTCGCGCTGAGCGCAGAGCGCTCAGACCAGGGCACGGGCGGACAACGCCTCGCGTTCATCGTCGTCGAGCTCGTGGACGACGTCGGAGTACGGGCGACCGACGGCGACCTGGAGGTCGAGGTCGACATCGACGGTCCGGGAGTGCTCCAGGGGTTCGGCAGCGCACGCCCGGAGACCGAGGAATCGTTCACAGACTCCCGCCATCGCCTCTATGACGGGCGCGCGCTCGCTGTCGTCCGCCCGACGGGGGCCGGCCGCATCGTGGTGACCGCCTCCGCGCCGGGGTTGCCGTCCGCCTCCGTCGAGGTGCAGGCCGGCTGACGGGCCGACCCGCACCCCTCAGAGAGACGTCAAGGGCACGGCAGTCGGCCGGCTCGCCGCGCGACCGAGGTCCAGTCGCCGCCCCTCGACCGAGGAGGTCATCATCGTCTCCATGATCTCGAGAGCATGGAAGGCGATGCCGGCGTCCGCGCGCGGGACGTCTCGGGCCGCGGTCCGGTGGTAGTCGAGCAGGCCGAAGCCGCGGGCGCTGCCTTCGTAGCCCGCCGACACCGGAAGGGGCTCCCAGTCCTTGCCCCGGGCCTTGAGCAACGTCGTCCCGGTGAACTCGTTCGGGTCGGGCACGATCAGCGATCCCTCGAGCCCATGCACCTCGATCGGGACCGCTCGGGTCCCCACGGTGTCGAAGCTCATCGTGAGCGTGGTCGTTGCGCCTCCGACGTGCTCGAGCAGGCCGGTGATGTGCGTCTCGGTGAGCACGGGGACGCGCTCGCCGGCGCGCGGACCCGTGGCGATGACCCGTTCGTCACGCGGATGCGATGCGGCAGCCGACACCCGCGCGACCGGGCCGAGCAGTGTGATCAGCGCATGCAGGTAGTACGGGCCCATGTCGTAGAGCGGCCCACCTCCGGGTGCGTAATAGAAGTCGGGATTCGGATGCCACGCCTCGTGACCCGGGATCGCCATGGTCGCCGTCGCCGCGACCGGTCGTCCGATGAGGCCGTCGTCCACGGCACGACGGGCGGTCTGGATGCCGGTTCCGAGAACCGTGTCCGGAGCACAGCCCACCCAGAGCCCTCGCTGCTGCGCGAGTTCGCGCACGGTCCGCGCCTCCGCCAGCGTGACGGTGAGCGGCTTCTCGCCGTACACGTGCTTTCCGGCCTCGAGCGCACGGAGGGAGATGTCGGCGTGCGCCGCGGGGATCGTGAGGTTGAGCACGATGTCCACCTCCGGATCCGCCAGGAGATCGTCGACACTGCCGCCGGGTACCCCCTCGGCGGCGCCGACGGCCGCGGCGCGCTCGATATCCAGATCGGCGACGCGGACGAGGCGCACTTCGTCGCGGATCCGCCGCAGCGTCTCGAAGTACATCCCCGAGATGAAGCCGACACCGACCACTCCGACTCTCAGCGGAGCGACAGCGCCCCCGTTCAACGACTTGCCCACAGCAGACCCCTTTCGACGATCGTCCGCACAGGCGGCTCATCCAGCACTTCGAGCTTGTGGCCGGCGGTGCAGACGAAGATGCGGCCCGCACCCCACAGTCGCGTCCACACCACCGGCGTCGTGAACGGGTGATGCCAGGCGTCGAAATCGCGGTGCACGATATCGGTCGTCGCCAGGACGTCGTTGTAGGCGTCAGAGAGCACCCAGTACTGCTCCGTGTGCAGGGGAAAGTCCTCGACGCCCGACACGATCGGGTGATCGCGCCGCTCGGGCACGATGTTCACGGTGAAGTCGAGGTAGTTGTCGGACTGCTCGCCCGTCCGCTCGTCCTTCGATACCGCGGCGTGATGGGCGAACTGCCCACCGATCAGCTGGAGGTAATCGGCGCTGTTGCGATACGAATCCGCGATGCCGCCGTGCCATCCGGCCAGTCCGGTGCCGGCGACGACGGCGGCGATCAGCCCGGAGAGCTCCGCGTCGGCGATGGTGTTCATGGTGTTGACCTGTACCACGAGGTCGACGGCAGCCATGATCTCGGCGTCGGCGTAGACGGCCGTCCCCTCCTCGACCCGGACCTCGAATCCCTCTTTTTCGAGGAACGGGATCACCGAGTCGGTGGTCTGCACGGGCTCGTGTCCGTCCCACCCTCCGCGTACGATGAGGGCCTGCTTGTTCTGAGTCATGGTGTCGGCTTTCGTTTCAGTGGTCCGTCGCTGTCGCAGACGCGGCTGCGGGGGTGCGATCGAGTCGGACGGTGCGCGGTCCGTGCGACAGGTCCACCGATAGGGAGGTGCCCAGACCGCTCACCGAGATGACGTCACCGTGGCGGGCCGCATCCGAGCCGGGCATGAGCGCGAGGGAGACCATTGCGCCGTCGGCATCCCATGTCAGCTCCTCGATCACGACGCCGCCGCGAGCTCGCACGCCTCGGATCGAGCCGGAAGGCCACGACGCGGGCAGCGCCGGCAGGAGCGTCAGCGATCCGGGCTGCGACTGGACCAGCATCTCGATCACGACGGCGGGCAGCCCCCCGCTCGCGTCGACGTTGAAGATCGAGTCGCCGTCGTGCGTGGAGACGGCGTTGGGACGCCAGAAGTCGCGGGCGAGGGACTCGACGCACCGCACCGCGGCGTCCGCATCCCCGAGCCGAGCGGCCGCGAGCGCCAGACCGACCAGACCGAACGCCATCTCCTGGTGGCCGTCCCGTCCGGCCCAGGGTCTCTCGTCCCGCCATCCCAGTTTCCAGCGGATCGTCTCGAGCGCCGCCGCGCGGAGCTCGGGCGTCTGGGCCGCGGGATCCTCCTCGTACCAGAATGGGTAGAGCTGCGAGGCGTGACGATGCGCGAGCTGCTCGGCGAGCGCCGGATCGAGCCATTCGGCGAACGTTCCGCCGTCGGCGACGCGGTACGGCGGGAGGCGATCGGCGAATGATTCCCATGCCGTGCGATCGACGTCCTCGCCCAGCAGCTCGGCGATCCGGATGCTGAGGCGCGCGGCGTCCCGGAAAGCGGCGACATCCATGGTCGCGTCGACCGCGAGGGGATTGGTGCGGTTGGCCGGAGTGTTCTCCGGGGAGTACGACGGTGCAAGATGGAGGGTTCCCGTGTCGTCCGCGAACGCGACCGATGTCGCGAACGCCATGACGTTCCGGGCGAGCGGCCATGCGTACTCGCGCAGCGTCTCGAGGTCACCGGTCGCGCAGAACTGATCCCACGCGAGGCGGAGTACCCACGCACCGCCGGCCATCCAGTAGAGGTGGGGATACGCCGTGGCGAAGTGATTGCTGCGGCCATGCGAATCGAAGCGGGCGGGGAGCAGCCAGCCCTCGCCGCCGAACACCCGCTCGGCGTTCTCGGCATAGTCCTCGACGTGACGGAAGATCGCCCGCAGGTAGGACGTGAACAGCTCAGGGGTGCCGGATGCGACCAGGGACGCGACGGCGCCGTGCTGCACGTTGCCGTTCTGCGTCCAGTCCCCCGACCAGGCCGGCCGTCGGGTTCCCTGCCAGATGCCGACCAGCGTGGGCGGCAGCACCCCGGTGGAGGAGATGATCGTGTGGCGCCCCGCCGCGAAGGCGAGCTCGAGCGCTGCGAGGACGTAGTCCGCGTCACCTGTCCGCGCGCGTTGGAGCACGGCGTCGTAGGAGACCGAGTCCTCGACGCCGCTGTGCAGATCGAGCGACGACGCTGCGAATAAGGACGCGTGCGAGGTGTCCGCCGGTGGTGTCGGCCCGACGAGTCCGCCGGACAGCTCGACGCGGATCGGCAGGCTCACGGTCGCGCCGGCCGGGAGCCGCACCCGCACGCCGCCGTCGACCGGGTGCGGGTCGAGATCGACGGAAACGTCGACCTCGAGCCGCGCGCCCGTGGGCTGAGACAGGCTCGGCGGATGCTCGCGGACGAACGGGGGCAGCGCCTCCGCGTCGACGTCGACCTCGATCATCAGCCGACCGCCCTCGAACAGAGCCTCGGACGGCGTCAGGAAGGCGCCATAGTCCGTGGAGGGGTAGTCGCCGATCCCTGGCTCATCGGGGCCGAAGTCGAGGGACAGCACACCGACCATCTCACGGGTGGAGAAGAGTTCGAGCGCCAAGGTTCCCGCGGCGCGGTCGGGGATCAGTGCGATGCTGCTCCGTTCGCCGGCGGTGGTGACCCACTCCACCTCGACGCGACCTGTCGTGAAGTCGCCGACCCGGCGGTAGGTCGACTCCTCGGTCGGGCCGTCGGGCGTCCACGAGATCGCGGCGACCGGGACGAACGGGTCGGTCCAGATCAACCGCCCGTCGTATCCGTCCCTCGCCGCGGCGAGGGACGTGATCCCGGCCGCGGTATCCGAGTTCTCGGAGAGGACGGCCGCACGAACGTCACCGATCTGCTTCCCGATGCGCGGCGCGGCGATCGCCGAATTCACCGGCAGGAAGAACTCCTCATGGCAGACGTGGACGACGTGACGCGCGGGCGTGCCGGACAGCACCGCGCCGAGGGAGCCCGTGCCCGCGACGAGACCATGCTCCCAATCCAAAGCAGCGGATGAGCTCCAGAACCCGGTTCTGATGGACACGGCGCGGTTCCTTCCCTGCGGACATTGCAACGACTGCGTGGTCACACTCTATAGCTAATCATCAAATGAATTCTCCCCAGCGGCGACACTTTCGTCGCTTCGCCATGCATCGATCTCGTCCCACAGGGCCTCCGGGATCTGCACGGAGGCGCGCTCGATGCCCTGTTCTATCTGCTGCCGATTTCGCGCGCCGATCACGACCGAGGTGATCACCGGATGCCGCAGCGGGAACTGCACGGCGGCGTCGGGCAGTGTCACTCCATGCGTGCGGCAGATCTCGGCGAGGCGCGATGCCCGCCTGACGAGATGATCCGGCGTCGTCCGGTAGTCGAACTTGGAGGCGGCATCCACGCGCGCGCGACTGAGCAGACCGGAGTTGTACACTCCCGCGGCGACGACGGCGACTCCGCGTTCCTGCGCCAGCGGGAGCAGATCCGCTTCGGCCGAGCGGTCCAGCAACGTGTACCGGCCGGCGAGCATGACGACGTCGACGTCGCACCGGCGCACGAACTCAGCCAGCATCGCCGATTGGTTCATCCCGGCACCGATCGCCCTGATCACGCCCTGCTCCCGCAACTCGACGAGTGCGTCGACGGCCTGGGTGGACGCCTGCTCCCAGTGATCGTCGGGGTCGTGGAGGTAGACCACGTCGATCCGGTCGATGTTGAGTCGCTCCAGGCTCGCTTCGAGGGAGCGCAGGACTCCGTCGCGCGAGAAGTCCCAGACGCGTCGGTGCGCGGCGGGCACGGCGAAGCCATCGTCGAGATGCGCAGCGCGCTCGGGGGTGGGCTCGAGGAGGCGACCCGCCTTGGTCGACAGGATCCAGTCCGACCGTGGTCGATCGGCCAGTGCGGCACCCATCCGCCGCTCGGACAGTCCGAGCCCGTAGTGGGGCGCGGTGTCGAAGTAGCGCACGCCGGCGTCCCATGCGGCATCGATGGCGGCGGTGCAGTCCTCGTCGCTCGTCGCCCTGTACAGGTTGCCGAAGGCGCTGCCGCCGAGGCCGATCCGGGGGAGTGCGAGTCCCGGGGGTGAAAGTCGACCGTCCATAATCCTCCATTCGCGCTACAGTGAATTCATCATATCTTTCACTGCTGTAGGAGTTGCCATGCGTAGCGTGTCGTACATCGGATCAGGTCGAGTCGAGGTCGCAGAACGGTCGACCGGCGCCCCCGCCGCCGGAGAAGTGCAGCTGGCCGTCGCGTTCACGGGCCTCTGCGGCACCGACATGCACATCATCCACGGATCCATGGACGGGCGCGTGATGACACCTCTGGTCTTCGGGCACGAGATGAGCGGCATCGTCGAGGAGATCGGGGCGGACGTCGAAGGATGGTCGGTCGGCGACCGGGTCACGGTCATGCCCCTGCAATGGGACGGCAGCTGCCCCGCGTGCCTTGCCGGACACCGACACATCTGTCAGAACCTCGACTTCGTCGGGATCGACTCCCCCGGGTCTCTGCAGCAGCGCTGGAACGTCCGAGCCGAGTGGCTGATCCGTCTGCCCGACACCGGTCTGGAGGTCTACTTCTGCGATCCCCGCAGTCCCTGGCAGCGCGGCACGAACGAGAACACCAACGGCCTGCTGCGCCAGTACTTCCCCAAGGGCACCGACCTGACACGCCACGACCCCGACGACCTCGCAGCCGTCGCCCTGGCGCTCAACACACGCCCACGGAAGACCCTGGGCTGGCGCACCCCCGCCGAAGCGCTCGACGAGCACCTACTCTCGATCCAACAAGGCCGTGTTGCGACGAGCCCTTGAATCCGCCCTGGCTGCCCCGGTCCGAGTGCACGACCATGCCTTGCGGGTCACCCATTGCGCCGGCGTTGCGCAACGCGGCCACGGCCAGGCACGCTTCATCCCGGAGCCGATCGAGTAGCCCACGATCCTCCCGGAGTAGATGTCTTTGATCGCGCACAGGTCGGCCTTCCTCTCGACCGTGGGGTGCTCGGCGATGTCGGTCAGCCACAACTTATTCGGGGCTGCCGGGTGCGCCACCACCGAGGCGTGCGTTCACCAGGGCATGTGCAGGAATGGCGAGGACGCGTCGGCGTCGGTCCGCAGCATGGCCGCCGCGTCCTCGAGCGACACCCGCTCACGCTCGGCGCGCAAGATCATGCCCAACAGCCGCACGTCGCCCGCGGTTGCGAGCCCGGTGATCTCCGGGTGCGCCAGCACCCACGACACCGCCGCGCGTATCCGCTCCTGATCGTCATACGGCTCGTACCAGGTCGTGAACGGCCGACCGGACGCCGACTCGCCCACGTCCGGCCAGTTGCGTCGCGCCACGGCTTTGATGGTCATCAACCCGACGTCCTGCCGACGGACCTCCTCGACCAACCGCTCGTAGTCGCTCCGGAACGCCTCGTCCTGGAGGAGCGTCTGGTTGAGGGGTGTCAGGACTGTCGCGAACGGGAAGCGCCGCAACGCCTCCAGGTGCGTTGCCGGGGCCTGCGGCCCGTGCCCGGTGATGCCGACGGCCGCGACGAGCCCCTCCTGTTGCGCGCGCACCGCGGCCTCGAGGACTCCACCGGAGCCGGTGGCCCGGTCGAGCTCGGCGAGATCACCGACGCCGTGCAACTGCAGCAGGTCGAGGCGGT
>Ga0209539_1001916_pt1 | contig 11142 bp, 8 predicted proteins | sample BarGraNGADG00312_2_FD_184499 | JGI IMG/M metagenome (GOLD analysis project Ga0209539, IMG submission 184499) | Arctic peat soil microbial communities from Barrow, Alaska - Barrow Graham LP Ref core NGADG0011-312 (SPAdes) (version 2) | ecosystem: Environmental > Terrestrial > Soil > Wetlands >... | reverse complement strand
CGCAGCGTTCAGGGAGCATAGAGAGTCTGCTGACATCAGAACGCGAGGACCAGCGAGCAAAAGGCTCACCCTTCCCCGTCCCCATTAAAGCCTACGGCTGGAGCGCTTCCTCGGCGGGCTTTCCCTCCACCGTCACCGTCACGCTCTTCACAGCGGGGTCGTTGGCCGTGATGGTGTTGTCGACCTGGCCCAGGATCGCCTGGACGCGGGCCGAGCCGCCTCCGAAGCTGAGCATCTCTTTGGAGAAGTCGGCCGACGCCTTGCCCGCCTTGACCTGGTACGACAGCAGCCTGGTGCCCTCCGGTATGGCGGTGCTGAGCCCCTGGGCCTTCTCGGCATCGTTGGGTCCGGCTAGCAGGTCGGCCAGGGCCTGCTGGACCAGGTCCGTGTCGCCCTGCGCGGTCCGGAGGACCTCGGTCACCGTCTCGCCCTTAACCATGAAGACCCTGAGATTGATAACGGCGGGGGTAGTCTGGTTCCTCTGGGGCATGCTGGTTATCGGGACGGTGCCTGTGTTGACCGTCCCCGACCCGCCGCAGCCGGCCAGAGCCGCCGCCGCGAGAAGCAGAACCACCGCGGAGGCAGGTATCGCGATCCTCTTCAGCATGGCACCTCCATCTCTGTTGCGTGCAGGCCGGCGGGTGTCGACTTGCTCCGCTTAAGACATCATAACAAAATGGCGGGGCGGCGCTCGCGGTCTGTAGATGAGCGCCTCCGGGCACCGCACCTGCCCTCGCGGTGCAGGGGGCGGCCTCCGTTTCGCATATAATAATTCTATGATGAAGGTTGGAGTGCCTCGCGCACTTTCTTATTACAGGTACTTTCCGCTGTGGAAAAGTCTGCTCGAGGGGATGGGAGCCCAGGTGGTACTCTCTTCCCCCACCGGGGACAAGCTGCTCGAGAACGGCGTGCGTCACTGCGTCGACGACATCTGCGTGCCCGTGAAACTCTTCTACGGTCACGTGCTCGACGTCGCCGACAAGTGCGACGTCCTTTTCGTCCCCCGGCTGGTTTCCATCGAGAAAGCGGAAGTCGATACCTACACCTGTCCCAAGCTGATCGGGCTGCCCGACATGGTCAAGAGCTCGATAGAAGGGATTCCCCCGATGGTCGAGTTCGTGGTAGACATTCAGGAGCGCTCGATCCGGTCCAGCGCCAGGCGCCTCGCCACCGAGCTCGGCATGCCTCACGCCAGGGCACGGGGCGCCCTGGCCGATGCTCTCCTGGTCCAGGCATCCTATGAGCAGCGGCTGCTCGCCGGCGTTACGCCCGAGAAGGCGATGAAAGAGGTGCTCGGCAACGGTAACGGCGAAGGCAAGAAGGACGCGTCCGCGGGGAGGCCTGCCGGCAGCAGGGCCCGGCCCAGGGACGTCAGGATAGCGCTGGTCGGGCACGAGTACCTGATACACGATTACTACATCAGCCACAACCTGCCGGCGAAGCTGGAGCGTTTCGGTGCCGAGGTCACTTACATGGCAGAGGTCCCCGTAGATGTTATAGAGCGCGAGCTGGCCCGGTACCCGGGAATCTCCTGGAGCTACGAGAAAGAGCTGCTGGGAGCCGCGTCTCACTTCCTGGGGAGGGAAGACATCGACGGGGTGATGCTGGTGATGGGGTTCGCCTGCGGGCCGGACTCGATTATCGGCGAGATAATCACCCGCGAGGTCCTGACGGACGACAGCGCGCCGCTCACCACGCTCGTCCTCGACGAGCACACTGGTGCCGCCGGCGTCGAGACCCGCGTCGAGGCCTTTGTCGACCTGATAAGGCGGGCGCGCAACAGATCATGAAGGTCTCATTCCCCCACATGGGCAACGCCTACATACCTCTTTCCGCCCTGCTGTCGAACCTGGGGGCGGATGTGATCGTCCCCCCGCGCCCCACGCGCAAGACAATCGACATGGGGGCGCTGCACGCGCCCGAGTTCGTGTGTCTCCCGTTCAAGGTCAACCTGGGAGACAACCTCCGCGCGCTGCAGATGGGATCGGACACCCTGGCGATGGTCAGCGGCATGTGGGCATGCCGGTTCGGCTACTACGGCCGGGTACAGCACCAGATACTGCGCGACGTCGGCTTCGAGTTCGACAGCATACTGCTGGGGCGTGACGGGCTGGGGAAGGTCTACAACAAGTTCCGTGACACGGTCGACGGCAGCCTGCTGCGCGGCTGGGCGCACGCCGTTCGCTCGTTCAAGCACAAGGCCGAGGGGATGGACGCGCTGGAGAAGGCCGCGCGGAAGATGCGGCCTTTCGAGCGGGAGCGCGGGAGCGCGTCGGCGGCGCTGGCCCAGGGGCTCGCTCTCCTTGACGAGGCGCGGACCATCAAGGGCACGGACGTTGTGTTGCGCGAGGCCCTTGCCGTGATCGACTCCCTCGAGACCGACGAGCCCGCCGAGGTCCCGCTCAAGATAGCCGTGGTGGGAGAGATATACGCGGTGCTTGAGCCGGCCCTCAACTTCGACATCGAGCGCCAGCTGGGTGAGATGGGGATCATGGCCTACCCCGTGATGAGCGTCTACAAGTGGCTGTTCCGTCCGCTGAAGATCGACCCGTCGATCCTGGTCGACGAGCGTCTGGCGCGCCGCATCGCCAAACCCTACATCGCCTACGTCCTGGGAGGCGAGGAACACCAGACGATAACGGGCACGATACGCGCCGCTCGCCGCGGATATGACGGCGTCATACACCTCTACCCGTTCACCTGTATGCCCGAGAACATCTGCAGGACGATCCTCCCGCAGGTCGAGGCGGAGTTCGATATCCCGGTGCTGAACCTCTGCCTGGACGAGCACGCTTCGCCCGCCGGGATGGCCACCCGGCTGGAGGCCTTCGTCGATCTGCTCCGCGAGCGCCGCCGCCGATAGAAGACGGGGTCAGGCACTTTTCGGCGTTTTTTTCCACTCCCGACGGGAAAACCAGTACCAGGCACTTCTCTTCTCTTTTGTTCAGCGGCATCCCCTAAGGGGAAAATACCGGGTGAAAAGTGCCTGGTACAATTTTCCCCTTTTCAGATTGACCGCATGGTGTAGAATATCAACCCGGCAGAGCAAAACAGGAGGTTCGGCACATGAAACCAGCGCTGGTGACTGGCGCCTGCGGCTTCTCGGGCGGCCACATGGTGAAGATACTCGCGGACGTTGGGGTGCCTGTACGGGGCACCGACCTCGGGCGCGCTTTCGAGAGCCCCAAGGTCAGGGCGGTACAGGAGAACGTCGGCGTGGACTGGAACGCCCCGGGCGTCGAGTTTGTCCCCTCCGATCTCTCCGACAAGCAGTCCTTGAAAGAGGCCATGAAAGGCGTGGGCACCGTCTACCACACCGCCAGCCTCTACGACTACTCCGCCCCTATGTCCGCGCTGGAGAAGGTGAACGTCGAGGGCACCATCAACCTCTGCGAGGCCATGGTAGAGGAAGGCGTGGAGAGGCTCATCCACTGGTCGACCGCAGGTGTCTATGGCCACCCCTACATGCCGCGCGCTTTCCTCAACCCGCTGCGCGTGCTCTTCGAGCAGATCTGGGGCCTGGGCGTCCGGCCCTGGCTGCCCGACAAGGAATACAAGAGGCCGCTGGCCCACCCCGCCAACCAGCCCTTCACCGAGGAAGGGTCGACCCCGCTCAACACCCCCGGCGACCAGCCGCGTGGCTCGTTCCTGGTCAACGACTACTCCATCACCAAGTGGAAGCAGGAGCAGATCATCCAGCGCTTCGGCCGAGAGAAGGGCCTGAAGTGGACCGTCATGCGACCGGCCCCGCTCTACGGGCCGGGCAGCGACTACGGGATCGGCGGCATAGTCATCGCGTTGTCCGAGGGTCTCACCTCGGTGCTGCCTCTCGACCTCCGCAACTACCTGATGGTCAACTGCCACGTCCGTGACATCGGCCGCGCCGCCTACTTCCTGGCGCAGCGTGAGGACACTGTGCACCAGGACTTCAACGTGTCCGACCCCACGGTGATCAGCCAGTTGGAGTTCCTCAAGATCTCCGCGCTGCTCACCGGGCGCAAGGTGCACCTGCTTCCGCTGGTCAGGATGCCCTGGCTGATGCCTCTGGGCATATGGTCCGCCCGCGTGGTGCGCTGGATGGAGGACCGCTTCACCAACTACCAGCGCATCCGCATCTGGGAGGAATCGAGCGCGCGGTACCTGTCATCGAGCTACTGGATCAGCAGCAACAAGCTCGCCCGACTCGGCTTCGAGTGGGAGTATGAGGACTTCAAGCTGGGGCTTCGCGACATGGTCGAGTGGTTCGTGAGCGTCGGCTGGATAAAGTAGCGGCCGCGGACCGGCCCTCGCCCTATTTCCAGCCTGACGGCGGCGGAGGAGGCGTGGGCGGCGGAAGAAGAGGCTCTTCGGGGTCCCTGGGCGGGACCGCTCCCGGCGGCAGGTGCTGCTCCGGTGGGGCCACAGGTTTCTCGTCCGTACCCAGCAATCTCTCCATGGTGGAAGGCTGGTCCGTCCTCCCCGGCGCGTAGTCATCGTCCGGCAGTCCCGCGATCGACTGCTCCCCGGGTAGCGGAACGGCCTGCTCATTCTGCGGCGCGGCCTGCAATGGGGCGGCGGCGGTCTCTGCCGACACCGCGGGCGCCGGAGGCACGGGAAAATCGTGGCCGTTCAGCGACCCGCCCTCCGGCCACATCTTCGCCACGTCCGGCGGGGCCGGAGTCTGTGAAGCCACCGTATGGCCAGGCAGCTGTCTGTCGATTTCCTGTTCCTGCGCTTGCGGCGGTGCTTCCTGGTTAGCATGGGGCGCCTCCGGCGCGGGCGGCAGCACGTGCGGCTCGAAAGGCCTGGGCGCCTCACCGGCCGGCTGTCCCTGCAAGGCGGGCGGCGGCGGCTGGGGAGGCTGCTGCTGGAACGGCAGCGACTGAGGAGTCACCGCCGGCGAGCGCCGCTCCCGCGGCCCGGTGATCCCCAGGACCTCGGCCTCTTCGTCCGCCGCGACCGGCTCCGCGACCGACGGCCCGCCCTTGAGCCTGCGCAGCGCCTTCTCCGCGCTGCTGCGCACCATCACGCTCTGGTCCCTGGCCGTCTTCTCCAGCACGGGAATCGCGCTCGGATCTCCGATCGTACCCAGCGCGATCGCCGCGGCGGCCCTGATCTCGTCGGGCCTCCCCTTCTTGAAGAAGCCACCCTTGCCGATGAGTTCCTCCAGCTGCGGCACGAAGCTGCTGTCGCGCAGGTCACCCAGCGCGAGGCAGGCGGCTTCCGTGACGGCGTGGTCCTCCTCCTTGCCGCGCATCCCCTGCCCGTTGATTATGTCGAGCAGGAACGGCGCGGCGCTGGCGTCCCCGAAGAGGCCGAGCACCCTCACCGCGGTACGGCGCACCGCCAGGCTGGCGTCGTTGGCGGCGTTCATGACCACCCCCAGCGACTCCCTGGAGCCGACCCGCGCCAGCGTGCGTATGGCCTCTCTGCGGATGCGCTCGTCGGGGCTTCCTGCAAGCGCCGACACCTGGGGTAGCCCTTGCACCAGGCGCAGCTCAGCAATGACGTTCAACATGTTCCTGTATATGTACCAGGGGTTCTCTTTGCCGAGCTCGCTCACTATCGCCGCGACGCCCGGCTCGCCCGCCGACTGCAGCGCCTCGAGCGCACGGTCGCGGAACTCGATCGCTCCCCTGTCCTTCACCATGTCCACCAGCGGCACCAGCGCGTCGGGCCCCATGGCGGCGAGCGCCCTGATCGTCTTCAGCCGCTTGTCCGGGTCCGGCTCCAGCAGCAGGGCCTCGGGGTCTATCATGCCCTCGGGGCCCATCAGCCCGGAGACGGTCTCCCCGGCGAATTTCCTCAGCTCTTCACCCTTGCCGGACTCCTCCGAGCTCGCTGACATCAACAGGTCCAGGATCGTGCCGGCCTGCTCCGCGCGCCCCGTCTTCATGTAGAGCTGAGCCATCCTGGATGCCGCCTGGGCCATGTTGCAGAAGCTCTGGTAGTCGTCCTCGCGGTCGAAGGCGCTGACCAGCTCGTTGTAGAGGACGTCGACGGCCAGGGCGCCGTGCTCTTCGTCGAGACTGTCCAGGGTCTCGTCGGCCAGGTGCGAGGCGAACCTGCGCACGGTGGGTGAATCGCTCTTGAAGTTCTCCACCAGCTTCAGAAGCATGCCCGCCGCCAGGTCCGACTCCTCCATCGCGTACAGCTGCCGGATCTGCTTAGGCACGGTCTGGTCCACCCCGTCGCTGAGCTGGACGTCCTCCTCCTCGATCTTGCCTCCCAGCATCTGGTAGGCGGAGAGCACGCGCGTGCCCGTGTGCGGATCGCGCTCCTCGGCGATGCCCGCTTCGTCCAGCTTCTTGTCGATGGCGGCGCCGATCTCGGTGCCGCGGTCGCCGCGCACCTCGGTCAGCAGCTCGTTGAGGTCGTTCAGCCGCTCTTTGGTCCACTGGGGCTGGAGATCGCCCTCCTCCTTCATCTCGACGTACTCGTCGATGAGGGAGTCGATCATGTCCAGCAGCTGGTTATCCGAGAGCATGGTGAGGACGTTCTCGCGGATATGCTTGATGTTGAGGGTCTCGGGCGCGTGCCCGGTCAGCACGCTGGTCATCTCGCGAGGGCTCATCTCGGCCACCACGCTGGTTATCTGCGCGGCCATGGTCTGGCGCAGGCCTTCGTCCTCGATCTGGTCCACCATCTCCGCCAGTGAGCCCAGGGCCTCCTCGGCCTTCTGGCTCTTCATGAGGACGCCGCCCTCGCTGCCTTCCTCGCTCAGGAAGGTCGAGAGCAGCCCGCCCACCTTGCCCGGGTCGGAGAGGACCTCAATCAGCTCCTTGTCCTCGACGCTGCCCACGTCGATCTTGCCCATCAGGTAGCGCATCAACAGCTCGTCCTTGAGCGCGTCCAGCGGCGCGGACGGACCCGACATCGTCCCGATGATCTTTCCGGTGTCGCTGGTCGCGACTGCGACGTAGACCCGCTGGTTCACGCTGACGTTCTGGATATCCTTCTCGGTGAGCTCATCCGTCAGCTTGCCGCGGTCCGCCATATCGGTGACAGTCGCGAGTATTGCGAAGAGGTTCTGGAGCTCTTCGGTGGTGACGCCTCTCCTGAACTCGATGTTCGAAAGACCCCTCTCGTTCATCCAGGCGATGAACGACTTCACGGGGGCCTTCTGCTGGTCGATGTTGTCGAGCCTGGTGTCGTTGATGATGAGGTTGTTCTCTACGGTGGCGATGCTGATCTTCTCGGCCGACTCGAAGATCTTGCCCAGTGCTTCGTTGGCCTTATCGAAGGTCTCGCCCACCATCGAGCTGCTCAATGGATACAGGCGCATGTTGACCGTCGCGGCATGCGCGTTCACGACGAACATGAGCGCGGCGCGCCCTTCTTCCGGGGTCAGCGACCCCCCGGGTCCAGCCTGGCTGTCCTCAGCGTCGTTCAAGGTCACTCCATCGTGGCTTCCGTCCGCCGTGCCGGCGTCCGATACGTGTACGCGACCCTTCTTGGAGAAGTAGTTACGGACTTACATTATATCGTAATTGTGCGCAGACTCTAGACCGATACGCCAGGTCCTGAAGGCATTATCCGAGGTGTTACAGCTTTATGAGCAGTGCGCGCGGGACCAGCCATCAGGGGCTCAGCGCTTCTGTTCGCCGAAGAGGTAGAGCAGGCGGATCAGCCTCGCAGTGCCGGCCACCAGCAGCGGGCGCGCCTCGGCTACAGCCTGGTTCAGTGACATCGGTCCGGGCAGGATGCAGAACGCCGGGAAGTCGTGGTGGTGCCCCGTGACCGCGCCGGCCAGCACCACGGCCGGTACACCGGACTGCTCGGCTATCCCGGCGACGCCCGCCGGCGCCTTGCCGCGCGCCGTCTGGCTGTCGTAGTTGCCCTCGCCGGTGAGGACGAGGTCGGCTCCCGCGACCTTCTCCCGCAGGCCGGTCAATGCGGCAATGAGGCGAGCCCCGCTGGTGATAGAGGCGCCACAGAACGCGGCGAGCCCCGCGCCCAGGCCGCCCGCCGCTCCCGCTCCCGGCAGGTCGAGCACGTCGATGCCCCGCGCCGATATCAGCTTGCCCAGGTTCGTCAGCCCCCGCTCGAGCTCCTCGACCTGTTCGGGCGTGGCGCCCTTCTGGGGACCGAACACCCGCGCCGCGCCGTCGCTTCCAATGAGCAGGTTGTCCACGTCGGTCGCGGCGATGAAATGCGCCGAGACCAGCCTTTCGTCGCGGCCGGAGGCGTCTATCGCGCGGACCTTCGACAGCGAGCCGCCCGTCGGTGGCAGCTCCTGGCCATCCGAGTCGATGAACCTGAACCCCAGGGCGCTCGCCATGCCCATGCCGCCGTCGACCGTTGCGCTGCCGCCCATCCCCACTATGACCTGGCGGCAGCCGGCATCCAGCGCCTCGAGTATGAGCTGGCCGGTGCCGTAGGTTGTGGTCGCGAACGGGTCCCGCTTCTCCGGTGGCACCAGCTCGTAACCTGAAGCTTGCGCCATCTCGATCACCGCGGTCGCCTCGCCGCGCCGCAGCAGCGCGCCCGGCTCGCCATCGGAGGCCTCCGCCAGTGTCGCGCCCGCGGGAAGGTAGGCCCACTTCGCGCGGACCTGGCGGCCCGGCAATGGCCCGGCAACGGACGCGTGCCTCTCCTCGGCGGTATCCACCGACTCGATGATGGCCGCCACCGTGCCCTCGCCTCCGTCGGCCATGGGTATGGTCACGACCTCCGCGTCGGGGTCCGCCAGCTCGACGCCCTCGGCCATGGCGCGCGCGGCCTCGACCGCGCTGAGGCTGCCTTTGAAACTGTCAGGGGCGATAACGATGCGCATGTATATATAGTATCCGATTCCAGTCAAGTCGCCCCCGGCGGGCGCCGGAGGCCGGAAGCCGTGATCAGGAAGCCACGTGCTGCTCCGCCATGTCCACGGCGTCCCGGGGGCTCGAGGCCTTGAGAAGTCCACCCTGCCTGGCTCCGGCGGCGTCGAGCTCCCAGGTGTCCAGCCCGATGACCGGCCTGCCGAGCTTCAGCGCGAACCCGATCTCGGACAGGGTCCCGTAGCCACCGCCCACCGCTATGACCGCGTCGCCGGAGGCGGCGACCAAAGCGTTGCGCGCCTGTCCCATGCCCGTGGGGATAGAGACGGTAAGCCACCTGCTCGCGCGCCTGCGGTCCTCGTCGGGGAGGATTCCCACCACCGTGCCGCCTTCGCCGTGCGCGCCGCGGGCGGCAGCGTCCATCACGCCGCCCAGGCCGCCGCACACCAGCACGTGGCCGCGCTTCGCTATGAGGGCGCCGACCTCGGATGCTTTATCCGCAAGCTCGGAGGCGCACTCGCCCGCGCCGATTACTGATATGTACATGAGCACCTCCAGCTCGAGGCGGCAGATCCAACTGGATTATAAGCCAGGCCGCGGCGGCGGCGGCAACCGCTGGCAACGCCCGCGAGTATTAAGCGGCATGTCCAGTTTGACATCCTCGCGAGCGCCAGTAGAGAATCACCTTGGAACCGGGGGGTCAGCGGTTGATCGAGGAGATGGTGACTGTTGGTGGGGCGGTTCGCAAAAGCCTGTAACAGGGCGTGCGAGAGCCGCTGCACCCCCCTTCCTTATCACCACCTTTGACACACGATTGACGTCTGCCCGCGCACGCGGCCGCTGCTGGCGGTAAACCCATCTAAGGAGTGATCCATGTCTGACACCGTTCTCGTGACCGGAGCCTGCGGATTCATCGCGCCTTACATCGTCGAGGAGCTGGCGCGAAAGGGTTACAGCGTGCGCGCCACCGACCTGCCCGACGCCGACTTCTGCGACGTCGAAGGGCTTCCCTGCGACATCGCCACGGCGGACCTGCTGCGCAGGGACCAGGCCGCGGCCGTTATGAAGGGCGTCGACATGGTCGTCCACACCGCGGCCAGGATGAACTACTTCCTCGACAGAGCGTCCTACGAGCTCGCCAACTACCGCGTGACCGTCAACACCTGCGAGGCCGCGCTCGCGGCGGGCGTGAAGCGCTTCGTGCACTTCTCCACCTGCGACACCTACGGCCCACCGTCGTACTCGCCCGTCGACGAGAGACATCCCCAGCATCCCCTGAACCTCTACGCCATCACCAAGCTGTACGGAGAGCAGGCCGCGCTGCGCTTCCACAGGGACAAGGGCCTGCCGGTCTCCGTCATCAGGCCGACCGCGGTCTACGGCCCCCGTTGCGTCTACATCATGGGGCTCTTCCTGGCGCTGCCGGTGATGATACGCGAGCTGGGCGTCAAGTTCGTGCCGCTGCCCAAGCAGGGCTTCAAGGGCAACATGGTCCACGTCGAGGACATAGCCGGCGCGACCGTTTTTGTGATGGAGCAGGAGGCGGCGATAGGCGAGGCCTTCAACGTCTCGGACGACACCACCATGCCCGCCGGCGAGCTCATCGAGGTCGTGCTGGACTCGATCGGGGTGGCCTCCAGGCGCGTGCTCCCCTTCCCGGACCTGCTGGTGTCTCTCGCCTCGAGGCTGGGAAGCCACTTGCCGAGCGTCTTCTTCACCATGCTCAGCGACTACCTGCAGCGCGGCTGGGACCGCGTGGTGGTCGAGCACGCGCTGGTTCCCATGCTGAAGCCGCGCTTCGACCCAGGCTTCACCGCGTTCGGGCGCGGGGACTACGATTTCGAGAACGCCAAGCTCAAGGCCCTCGGTTACGAGCTCAAGCACCCGGACTTCAAGGCTGGCTGGAACGAGTCGGTGCGCTGGTTCGAGGAGCAGAGGTGGATACCGCCGCGCAGTGGGCAGACTTTAGTCTGACCACACTCGCCGTTAGGCGATCAAATCTTGCGCCGGTGGTGCGTAGCCTCTATGCACCTCCGGCGAGTGACATAAGGCTCGTGGAGAAGGGCATCGGTAAGTCGGTGGTGCGTAGCCTCTATGCACCTCCGGCGAGTGACACCAGACTATCCGTTCTTCCCCGCGTACCTGCACATGGCGCCCAGCGCGCGCAGCGCCCTCTCCGGAGAGGTGTACGCCGGGACGCCCGCGGACTCGAGCGATTCCTTCCACTGGACGTGCATCGCGGCCTCACCCGCCATCAGCGCCGCGACCGCGGGCTTTTCCGGATGCGCGTTCCTGATCTCATCGAACAACGCAGCCACGTCGAGGCGAGACTCGGGGATCAGCGTGAAGATCAGCAGCAGCGAGTCCACCGAAGGGTCGTCCGCTATCGCGCTCGCGACCG
>Ga0209539_1001914_pt1 | contig 11147 bp, 5 predicted proteins | sample BarGraNGADG00312_2_FD_184499 | JGI IMG/M metagenome (GOLD analysis project Ga0209539, IMG submission 184499) | Arctic peat soil microbial communities from Barrow, Alaska - Barrow Graham LP Ref core NGADG0011-312 (SPAdes) (version 2) | ecosystem: Environmental > Terrestrial > Soil > Wetlands >... | reverse complement strand
GACGAGGCGCGCGGCCGTCTCGATGTGTGAGAGGTCGAAGCACTCGAGCGTCGGGCGGACACCGGCGTCGCGCATCGCTAACGCCGCCGCGCGGGCCATCGGCAGCGTGTTCACGAAGTAGTCGTCGGCGAAGTTCACCGTTCCGCAGTCGAGCGAGGCCATCTCACCCCTGGACTCGGGCGCGAGCGTCAGCGGCTGAAGGCGCTCCTCGAGGGTCATGCCGACCGCGCCGCCGGTGGTGACTTCGACGATGAGGTCGCACCGGGAGCGGATGAGGGTGATGGCCTCGCGGAACAGCCCGGCTGACTGGGTAGGCGTCCCATCGTGCTCACGAACGTGCAGGTGCACTATCGCGGCACCGGCTTCGCGAGCCTGCGCGGCGGCTTCGGCGATCTCGGCGGGCGTCACCGGCAGGTTGGGATTCTGCTCGCTCGTCGTCTCGGCGCCGGTCACCGCGCACGTGATGATGACTCCGCCGGGCGTGCTTGCCATTCCATGCTCTCCTGTGGTACTAGTGACAACTACGGTAGTCACTATAGTATTCGCCGGCGCGTCGTGTCAACGTAACAGCGTGGCGTTTGAAAAGGAGGGACGGCGGTGGGCTTCGAGCTTCCGACATACAGGGAACCTGATTTCAGCGTACAGCCTTTCGCATCGAGCCCTGACGCGACCCTGGTGGCTGTGGCCCAGCCAGGGGTGGCCCCCGACAACTACCACGGAACGACCATCTACCCCGAGTACATCAAAGTTGGCGGCGCGTGGCATCTCGCGACGGAGAGCAGGATGGACTGCGTGATCGTCGTGCGCGAAGGCCCCGAGCTAGAGGTCAAGGAGTTCCGACGGCTGGAGGTCGGCGAGCAGGTCGTGGTCGGGCGCACGGAGGACGCGAGCCAGGGCATCTTCGTCCACGCCGGGGGCTTCGAGTACGCGGCGAGCATCAGCGAGCCCTTCGTCTTCCGCACCGGCCGGACGCGTGAGACCGCTTACTCCATGGACTACGACCGCCTCTATGACCTCCTCGGGTACGAGCGCGACAACGGATACGTCGTCTGGGTGCTCGGGCCCGCGGTCGCGTTCGACAGTGACTCGCGCGGCGCGATGTCGAGCTTGATAGAGCACGGCTACGTGGACGCCGTCCTCGCCGGCAACGCGCTCGCGACGCACGACCTCGAGGCCTCCATCTTCAAGACCGGGCTGGGCCAGAACATATACACGCAGGTCTCCGAGCCGGGCGGGCACTACAACCACCTGGACACCTTGAACAAAGCTCGCGCGGCCGGCAGCATCGGCGGCCTCATCGAGAGCGAGGGGATCGAGGACGGGATCGTGCATGCATGCGTGAAGCACGGCGTCCCGCTGGTGGCCGCGGGCTCGATCCGCGACGACGGCCCGCTGCCCGAGACGATCGCGTCCGTTTATGATTCTCAGGACGCGATGCGCGCGCATACGCGCAAGGCCACGACTCTCATTGCGCTCGCGACGCAGCTCCATGCGATAGCGGCCGGCAACATGACTCCTTCGTACCAGCTCGTGGACGGGCGTGTGCGACCGGTGTACCTCTACATCGTGGACATCTCGGAGTTCGCGGTGAACAAGCTGCGCGACCGCGGGAGCTTAGAGGTGACTTCGATCGTGACGAACGTCCAGGACTTCCTTGTGCACCTCGGACGCCGCCTGCTCTAAAGGGGACAGGCGCTTTCAACCCCCGCAATTCTGACATCTCTCCGGCGGGCAGGCTCACGCTCTGCTCCCCAACCCTGACCGTCGAGTCAGCCAGTATCTCAAGGCGCTTGCTGATCTTGTACACTTTCCCGATGCTCGCTTCAGACGCCACGAAGTCGAGGTGGAAGCGGCAGGCGTCGTGTCCTGCTCTGCTCGAATACAGCATTGATCAGGCGTGGAAGGTGGATGCGGGCTGAGAGCCCGCGCTCAAGATCAGAGGTTCGGCGCTTCGGCTCGCGGGCTGAGAGATCGCGCTCAAGAAGATGCCTATGGGTGTGGACGGATGATGGCGCGCGCGGGAGCGCCTTCGGCCCCCTCGACGCGAAGCGGGAGACAGATGAGGTCGCAGGGTCCGGCCTCCACCTGCCCGAGGTAGATGCACTCTATTATCCAGACTCCGCCCGCCAGCAGTGTCTTGTGCGTTGGCATGGACGATTCCATGTCCAGGGTGCCGACCGAGAGGTAGTCGATGCCAACACACTTTACACGGCGGTCGACGAGAAAGGCCGCGGAATCGGGGGTGAGGTGAACGTATCCGTCCTGGAACGGCAGGTCGGGCCAGGGCCGGTTCGAGTTGACCGTCTTGAAGAGGACGCGCTCGCCCTCCTTGATGTCGCACGTCTCGAGCTCGGCGGGCTCGATCGCTTTCGGGTCGGAAATCTCGATCACCCTGGCGGGGCCGACGGTCGCGTCGAAAGGCAGCATGTCGATGCTCTTTCCTCCGCGGATGAAGTGAAGGGGGGCGTCCATGTGCGTACCGGAGTGAGTGCTCAGCGTGAGCATGGAGATGTTGTAGTCGCTGCCCTGGCCGATCTCGGCTCGGCGCGCCACCTCAACCGGGACGTCTCCGGGCCAGCCCACGACCCCGTTGCGCAGCGGCATGCTGATGTCGATCCAGTCCATGTGCCCTCCTGAAGAGACTCTACGAGCGATGGCGAGGCGGCGTCATCGCGCGGCGCGCGGGATGTCGACCAGCCTGTCCTCCCTGACGAAGTATAGCGCAGTCTCTTTGACCTGTTGGCCGGTGCACCGCTCGAAGGATTCGGCGTAGAGCGCCACCTGGGGCGCGTATTTCATGGCGATGTCGCGGAGGTCGCCGGACTGCGGCACGGTGTCGGTCTTGTAATCGACTATGACCCAGCCGGCGTCCTCGAGGAACGCGAGGTCGATCGACCCGCGGATGAGGACCGGAAATGCACCACCCTGACCTGACCCCGGTGGTGCTTTTTCGAGGAGGGTCTCGAAGGGCACTTCGCTGAGGCAGCTTTCGGAGGCAAGGGCGCGCGCCCAGATATCCGAGCCGATGACCGCCCGGACAGTGGCGACGAGGTCATCCGCGCGCGAGCGGTCGATCTCGGCATCGTCAAGAACGGCCACTGCGAAAGCATCCAGGTCCAGGTCTCCATTCTTCATGGCAAGCTCCAGGAGCTTGTGGACCGCGCCGCCCCACTCCACGCCGTGCTCGCCCTCCGGCACCCGCGCAGTCGTCTCCGGCGTCGGCTGCGCGAACGACAGGAGCGTGCCCACCTCGGTGGCGAGCTCGCCCGACAGGGCCAGCTCCTTCGCCGCGCGCACCTGGAAGGTGGGAGTCTCGATCGACTCCAGCGTCCCGTCTATCCGCGCCTCGGCCTCGCGCACCGACTCCGCGGTCACGACCTCTCCAGCCTCCCGCGCTCCGGCGGGAACGGGCGGCTCCGCGAGCGACTCCGCCAGGCACAGCAGAGGTGACAGGGATGACCATATGCACTTTGCCTTCCCGTCATCCTGGCGCGTGACCACAAGCATGGACTCCGCCCTCGTGACGGCGACGTACAACAGCCGGGTTGTCTCCGCGTCCTGGAACAGCTTCTCGATGCCGACAAGATCGTCCCAGCCCTCGGGGACCGCGTGTGTCGACGTCCCGAGCCCCCTGGTGGTCCTCACCGGCATGTAACCGCGGACGCGGCCGGCCGAGCGGTCGATGAATGAGCTCACCACGCCGGACGTCGATGTCTTGTGCCCCGCCAGAAACACGACGGGAGCCTGCAGGCCCTTGGCCTTGTGCAGGTTCATGACCTGGACGACGTCGCCCTCCGAAGGCACCGCCGATATGCCGTCGAAGCTCTCGGACTCGGCCTCGGCGCTGACTATCTCGCCAAGGTAGTCGACAAGCTGCGCGGTCGTGGGCATCTCGTCCTGAACGGACCGAAGCAGCTCGAGCGCCTTGGCGACGCTGCCGGCCTGGACGTCCCCGCCCTCCCTCGAGGCAGCCAGGACCATGAGGCCCAGGTCGGCGATGATAAGCTCGATGGCCGACACCGCCGGCATCCGGCCGAGCCAGCGCGAGTAAAGAGCAAGCCGCTCGAATGCGAGGCCGATAGCGGCCGCGCGGTTCTGGTCAAGAGAATCCGGCACCCCGGAGTTGTAGCTGAACCTGCCGCCCGCCTTCTTGAACGAATAGAGCGAAGCGTCGCTCACCCCGAACAGCTCGCTGCGCAGGGCCGCCACGAGCGCGACCGGATTGTCGGGCTGGGCTACCGCGTTCAGGCAAGTGTGGAGCAGCGAAAGCTCCCACACCTCGTTGAGCGCCTTGCCGCCCGAGACCCTGTGCGGCACGCCGTACTGCTGGAGCTTGCGCGCGTATGCCGAGAGCTGCTTCTTGTTGTAGCAGATGATCATGAAGTCGCGCGGAGCAACCGGGCTCGGGGCTTCGTCCCCCGCCCTCAGCACGCGCGCCCCTCCGTCGAGCGCGCATCGGACTGTCCGCGCGATTACGTCGGCCTCGTGCTCGAGCCCTCGTGCTCCCCCGTCGCCCTGGCAGAGCTCGGCGGGCACCGACAGCACCCTGACGCCCTCGAGCCCGGCGCCCTCGACAGGCTGCCTGAAGGGGTGCAGCTGCACGTAGGCGGGAGACTGATCGGTCGCCTCGGGGGGAAACGCGTCGGCGAAAGCCTGGTTGGTCCACGCGATGAGCTGCTCCGTAGCGCGGAAGTTCGCCGAGAGCTCGAGCACCTGGCCGCCGGTCGCCTCGATAATGCGCTTGACCTCGTTGTACGTGACGATGTCGGCACGCCTGAACCTGTATATCGATTGCTTTGGGTCGCCGACGACGAAGAGCGCCCCGGGCCTGGGGCTGCACTTCTTCCAGTCCGCCTCGCCGGCGTCGGTGGCAGTGAGGAGCATCATCACCTCGGCCTGTATGGGGTCGGTGTCCTGGAACTCGTCCACCAGGAGGTGCGTGAACCGGCCGGAGAAGTAAGACCGCACGTGCGGCTTGTCGCGCAACAGGTCCGCCGACTTCATGAGCAGGTCCTGGAAGTTGAGCTTGCCCTGCTTCCATCGGAGCTCATCGTAGATCTCGCGCGCTTCGGTCATTGCCCGGATCGAGACTCGATACCGGACCAGGTAAACGGCCGCCATGTAGGGAGCGGCGAACTCCTCCCTGAACTCTTTCCAGGCGCCCTGCTCTTCCTTGCACCACTGGCCGTGACCCTGCTTCTTCAGCTCCTGGCTCATGCTTGGCGGGGCCTTGTCGAACTGCTCCATCACCCCTATAAGGACGGCTGAATCGTCCAGGTCACTGCGGGCGATGAGGCCGGGAAGGCGCCTGTACGCGTCGACGAGGCGTCGCGCGGTCGACGACGCGGGCTGGGGGTCATCCGGCAGCGGGAGGCTGTCGCGCATCCTCTTCGCGTACGCCCGCAGCGCGCGGATGTATTTCGCGCATGGCGGGAGCTCGATCTCCGGGCCGGGCACCGGCCATTCATCCACGTCCGGATAGTCCGCGAAGGCAATGAACGTCTGCTCGATATCGAGGACCGTCAGGCCGAGTGCCAGGAGCTCTACCAGCACCTCGGGGGACTCGCCTGCGATCAGCCTGGCGGTGTATTCGCCCCATGCCCGCACGCGTAGCCTGGTATCTTCGGCCTCCTCGATCTCCTTGAAGGCCAGGTCGACCCGCGCTTCCACCGGCCGCTCCCTGAGCAGCCTCGCACAGAAAGAGTGGATGGTACCGATGAAGCACTGGTCGATGTTCGCGAGCGCTTTCTCCAGGCGGCTGCGCTCGCGGCCCTCGGCCCGCGCCGCTTCGTACTCGAGCCTGGCCTGGAACCGCGCCCGCAGCTCGGAGGCAGCCTTCCGCGTGAACGTCACCGCCGCCAGCGTCGCGATGCTCGAGCACTTTCCCGTGCGGAGGAGCGCCACCATCCTGTCGATCATGCTCGCGGTCTTGCCGGTGCCGGCGGCCGCCTCCACGAGCATGTTGACGTCGAGGTCATGTTTGATCCTGTCGCGTTGCCGCTGGTCGGGGGGCACGCGGACGGCGGCTTCGCGCGCGCTCATGCCGACTCCTCCGGGCTGCCGATCACAACTTCGCGCAGCGCGCGGTAAGGGGCGAGCGCCGTGTTCTCGGGATTTGTGAGCTTCCGGTCGATGTCTTCCACGCTCGAGGCGATGTTGCCGAACGCGGCCTTGTAGTCGCTGTACTTCGCGTCGTCCGGGTTGTTCGTGAAAGCGAAACAGCCCGAAGCGATCATGTCGCACAGCAGGGCCAGGGTTGACATGCCCGCCGCCAGGCCGCTCGTCCGCCATTGGACGCGCGCCGACTCCGACGGGCGCGGGAAGACGTACTCGAACCTCACTACCTTCGCGGCCCCATGCCTCCGGCGCAGGGCGGCCTCGCCGGCGAGCGGATACAACGCGGCCTGCATGAAGCGCCCCTGGTAGAAGGGGCCGTTCTGCCGGTACTTGTCGCTCTTGCCGGTCTTGTAGTCGCAGACGACGTACTCGTCGCCGGCCTCGCCCGGGAGCCTGTCGACGCGGTCGAGCTTGCACCTTATTCGCACCGCGGAGCCGTCGGGAAGCGCGACCTCGACCGCCTCGTCCATGTCGTACTCCGTGCCCTCGCCGTCGGGCTCGACTCCCACCGCCAGCTCGCAGGCGACCGGCTCGGCGCCCGCGCAGAACTCGGCCTCCATCTGGAGGAAGCTCTCGGCTGTATTGCGCAGCGCGCGGCACTCGTTGGCGAAGACCGTCGGGTCTGTCGGCGGGGGCTTCTCCGCTTTCTTTTCCTCGATATATTCGTCGAGTATCTCGACCAGCGCGGAGCGGTCGCGGTCGAAGACCGGCGGCAGCTCACCGCGCGCCTGCAGGCCGCGAATGAAGTCGCAGAAGACCGCGTGAAGGAGCGTGCCCTGCTCGAGCGGGTCGAGCCAGCGCGACGGGTCAGCCTCGAACTCCTCGGGCGGCCTGACCTTGAGGATGTTCTGGAAAAAGTACTCCATGGGATTTGCCGCCAGGGAACCGAGGCGGCTGGGCGACATGACCGGTCCGCCGGGCGCCGTGCAGTCGTTGTCGGAGCCGGCCTCGGGCACGTAGCCGTCGTACTCGGTGAACTCGTCGGACGCGCGGGCCTCGAGGGCCTCGAAGCCACAGGACAGGTTGTGGAAGTTCTCGCCGATGACGCCCTGTGGATCCAACACATGCTCGCCCGCGCACATCCGCCATAGCCACCACTCCGTCATGTCCAGGCAGCCTTTCTCGCCGGCGGGAGCGAACGATGCCGGCCGGCTGTCGGTTATCGCAGCCGCCTTGCCTCCCGAGACGGCGCGTGAAGCGGAGATGAGGACCCGGCTGGGGAACATCTCGCGGTCGTCGGTGAGGCTCCGGCTGCACCAGGTCAGGACGACCTCGCCGCGAAGCCTGGCGACGAGCCTCGCAAAGCCGAGGACCTTCAGGTCGATGCGCCTGGCCGCGGTAGAGAGCTCGGCGGAGATTGCGGCGCGCTCGCTGTCGAGAAGGAGCGCGTCCTGCAGGCCCGCTCCGGGAAAGCGCGTGTCGTCCATCCCGATGATGAACGTGCAGGGCCTGCCCGAGTTGCCGCCCTGCTGCAGGCTCGAGACGTGGAGGCACCCGGGCCTCGGGCCTTGCCCGCCGACCATCACGCTGGCGGGCAGGTCGGCAAGCCAGTCCAGCGCCTCGAACCCACCGCCACCGATCTCGCCGATGCACTCGGTGAGCTCGTCGATCTGTTCGAGCAGAGCCTCAAGGGCGTACGCGTCGAACTTGCTGACGCTGCGCGTGATGTTCTCGAGGAAGTAGCGGGCCTGGCCCAGCAGCGGCAGCGCGCCGGCGGCGGCGGTTGCCGGCGCATTGTCAGTGATGTCGCTCATCATATCGCGGAGCATCTCGAGGCCCTCGCACCGCTCACGCATCCTGTCGAGCTTGTCCGGCGGGGGGCCACCCTCGTCGTCGTCGGCCCGGCCGGCGTGTGCCTCGAACCTGCCGCGCATCTTCGATGCGGCTTTGCCGAGCTGTTCCGCGTACCTGGGAAGGCCCGCGCCCACCGGTACCGTCCTCATGATCGCCGCAAGCCTCGCGAAGCTGAAACCCCGGGCCCGCGCGCCGGGCACCTCCACGATGCCGTCGCGGATCATGCGCACGAACTGCTGCTGTGAGTAGTCTTCCGCCGCCCAGGCGAGCCAGGCCGCGAGCGCCCTGCCCGGGCGCGCGTACCTCGCCGGGATGCCGTCCGCAAAAGTGACCGGGAGGTCCTCGGACCCTTCACGCAGCAGCCGGACGGCCAGCTCGTAGAAATGAGGGACGTATGTCTCGGCCTGGGTGCACACGACCTCGACCCGGTCGAGCGGGATCTCCCGCTGGACGCAGCTGCGCAAGACCTCGCGGACCTCGTTCACTTCTCCTATCGCGCTGATGAACCTGACAGTGCCGTCACCCGCGGGCTCGGGAGCCGCGGCGGGCTCCTGCGCCCAGCGCAGCAGCATGGAGTCGGTCATCGCCTCGCCCTCCGGGGCGGCGCAGGGACGGTCGCAGAGGAGCACGACGCGGTTTCCCTCCGGGATCGAATCCCAGAGAAGCCGCTCGAGGCCGCTCAGGTCGGCGACCATCTCCTCGGGAGCAAGGAACGAGACGCGGCCGGCCAAGAAGGGGTCCACGGCCAGGCGGTCGATCGCGAGCTTTGCCACTAACGGGTAGTCGGCGTAGTCCTTCTCCTGGAGCAGGCTCTCAAAATCAGCCAGCGCGCGGTGGATCTCGGCGCCTTTGCGCTCGACCTCGAAGTCGCCCGGGTCGACATCCTTTGAATCGAGGCCGGCTAGCCTGAGCTCCCGGATCGCGCGGGCGATCGTGCGCGTGAGGCCCGGACTCGGGACGAGGCCGGCAAGGTAAGCAGAGTCAGTGCCGTCGCCGCCGTCCCCCTCGAGCAACGACCGCACCACGCCGTCGACCAGCACCTCGAGCCTCAGCCCGCGCAGGTGGCGCAGCCCCCGGCCCTCCAGCTGCGGGCCCGCGAGCTCGAGGGCGACGTGGCGAAGGGTCTCCACGCGCGCGTTCAAGACCGGCTGGCCCGAGCGCGCGACCGCGTCGAGCCATTGCGCGCCGACGCGGCGGGACGGCGCGAGGACGACCTTCTCGTCGAGCACGTGCGCTGCGCAGTATTGGCTTATGGCTGAGGTCAGCACGTTCAGGTGCAGGGTATCCGGCTCCTTCCCGGCCGGGCCGTCCGGCCGCCGGGCGCCGCGGGACCGCGTTCCCATGGCGCCGCAGATTAGATACTATCAGTTGGCTGTGACACAGAGATGCAAGCAACAGCAGCAGGCGCTCCGACGGCGAGAAAGGGGCTGGGACGATGGGACGGACTGAAGCGATAGCGGTTGTGGGAAGCGGGGTCATGGGCGCAGGGCTTGCCCAGCTTCTGGCACAGAACGGTTACGAGGTGGGGCTGCACGACCTGAGCGAGGACGCCCTCGACAAGGCGGTGAAGCGGGCGCGGCAGAACCTCGAGATGCAGTCCGACTTCGGGTGGATCGGGCCGGCGGACGTCGGCGCGGCGCTCGGGCGCATCAAGACCACCACGGACCTCGGGCAGGCCGTCGATGGAGCATACTTCGTCATAGAAGCGGTCCCGGAGGTCCTCGAGCTCAAGAAGGATGTCTTCGCGCGCCTGGGTGAGCTCGCGCCGGGGAACGCCGTCCTCGCGAGCAACACATCGACGTTCGACGTGATGGCCGAGATGCCGGACGGGATCGCCGACCGCGTCCTGATCACTCACTTCTTCAACCCGCCGCAGCTCGTCCCGCTGGTGGAAGTTGTGAAGGGCGAGCGCACCGGGGACGTCGCCGTCGAGACCGCGATGGAGCTGCTGCGCGGCATCGGGAAATACCCGCTACTCATCAAGAAGTACCTCCCTGGGTTCGTGGTGAACCGCATCCAGCTCGCGATAAACGCGATGTCCTACATGATCCTCAACGAGGGCGTGCTCGAGCCCGAGGACATCGACAAGGCGCTCGAGAACTCGATTAGCCTACGCCTGGCGATCGGCGGCCCGTTCGCGACGATGGACCTCGGCGGCCTGGACGTCATGGCGGCGTCGGCTCGCACGATGGGCCTGGAGCCGCCGCCGGCCCTTGCGGACCGGGTCGAGCGCGGGGACCTCGGGGTGAAGACAGGCAAGGGATTCTACGACTACGAGGGCACGAGCGAGGAGGAGATCCTCAAGCGGCGCGACTACCGGCTGATGCTCCTGCTGGACGCCTATCGCAAAGGCCTGGAGGCCTGAGCGCGAGTGGACGCCGACACGCGCTGCCGTGTCACCGGGCCATGTTAGAATCGCAGGACTGATAGCGTTAGCCGAACCGCCCGAGGAGGCGCATGGATGTCCGCCCTCAACCTGCCACATGATCTTTCCGGGTGCGCCGGGGCTTCCCCGCTTGCCGCGCGCGATGACCTCCTGCCGTCGAAGGTCCTGGAGGCGCGCAGGTTCGATGACGAGGCCTGCCCGTACCGCGGGCGATTTCAGCTGGACCGCGACCGCATCCTGTACAGCGGGTCCTTCCGGAAGATGCAGCACAAGACACAGGTCTTCGTCACCCACGAGGGCGACCTCTACCGCACGCGGATGACCCACACCATCGAGGTCATGCAGATCGCGCGATCGATCGCGGGCATGCTGGGATTGAACGAGATGCTCGCCGAGGCCATAGCTCTGGTGCACGACATCGGCCATCCGCCGTTCGGGCACGGTGGCGAGGACACCCTCAAGGCGCTGCTCGCCGACTCCGGCGGCTTCGACCACAACATCCAGGGCCTGCGGGTCGTCGACCTGCTGGAGAGGTCATACCCGGCATTTCAAGGCTTGAACCTGTGCTTCGAGACGCGCGAGGGGCTCGCCCGCCATGTCACGATATTCGACGAGCCGCCCCTGCCCGATGAGTTCGCGATCTACCCGCAGCCTTCGGCGGAGTGCCAGGTCGTGGACATCGCGGACACCATCGCTTTCTGCACGCACGACCTCGACGACGCCATGCGAATCGGGCTCGTCAAGACTTCCTGGCTGGAGGGGAAGGCCGGCGAACTGCCGATCGTCGGTGAACTGCTGAACGTTATGGAAGCAGCGGTGGTCGATCCCGGGTGGGAGCTCGGCCACTACG
>Ga0209539_1001909_pt1 | contig 11155 bp, 9 predicted proteins | sample BarGraNGADG00312_2_FD_184499 | JGI IMG/M metagenome (GOLD analysis project Ga0209539, IMG submission 184499) | Arctic peat soil microbial communities from Barrow, Alaska - Barrow Graham LP Ref core NGADG0011-312 (SPAdes) (version 2) | ecosystem: Environmental > Terrestrial > Soil > Wetlands >... | reverse complement strand
ACTTCTGGGCCCTGCGCGACGTCAACGTCACGATCAACTCGGGCAGCACGATCGGCCTGATCGGGCCGAACGGTTCCGGCAAGAGCACGCTGCTCAAGATGATCGGCGGCATCCTGCAGCCGACGAGCGGCACGGTCAGCCTGCGGGGCCGGATCGCCGCCCTGCTGGAGCTCGGTGCGGGGTTCCACCCCGACCTCACCGGACGCGAGAACGTCTATTTGAACGCCTCGCTGCAAGGGCTCACGCGCAAGCAGACCGACCAGTACTTCGAGGCGATCGTCGACTTCTCGGGCATCGAGCGCTTCATCGACACCCAGGTCAAGTTCTACTCGTCGGGGATGTACGTGCGGCTCGCCTTCGCGGTGGCCGTGCACGTCGACCCGGACATCCTGCTCGTGGACGAGGTGCTCGCCGTCGGCGACGAGCCGTTCCAGCGCAAGTGCATGGACAAGATCCGGAGCTTCCAGCACGAGGGCCGCACCATCGTGCTCGTCACGCACGGACTCGACACCGTGGCCGACCTCTGCGACCGCGCGGTGGTCCTCGAGAGTGGCCGCGTCATCGCGGACGGCGCCCCGCGCGACGCCCTGCGGGTGCTGCGTTCGGAGTTCGAGCACGCGCGTCAGGACGAGATCGAACGCCATCAGGCCACCCCGAAGGCCACCACGCCGGAAGTCCCGCGCGCCCACATCGAGAGCATCGAGGTCCTGAGCGGCGGTACCCCGGTGAAGGAGGTCCCGGTCGGAGCACCCCTCGTCGTCCGGGTCCACGTGCGTGCTGACGAGCCCCTCGAGGACTGGATCCTGGGATTCAGCATCGGGACCTCGGTCGGCCAAGGGATCTACGGCACGACCAGCAAGCTTCTGGGCACGCGTCTGCCGACCCTCCGCGGCAGTGCGGCGTACGACTTCACGATTCCCTCGACCGACCTCGGCGAGGGCGCGTACACGTTCAACGGGGAGATCGCGACCCAGACCGGGGCGGAGGTGCACCGGCTGCTCGAGGGCGCAACGCTCAACGTGGCGGCCGAGGGCCGCGAGACCGGCTTCGTGCACCTGCGGACGAGCCTCGCTCCGAGCGGGACGTTGCAGTAGCGGGCACGTCGCCGAGACTCCCTACCCGGCCCGGTCGAGGCTCACGAACAGCCCGTTCCGAGTCACCCGGGACTGGCGGACGCCAGAACGGGCACCGGGCCGACGACCGGCGCGTAGGCAATCCTCCTGGCCCAGCGCTGCCCGAGTCGGTGGGTCGGACCTTCGACGAGTATGTGCAGGACCCAGGCCGCAGCGATGGCGACACCAGACGCCCCCAGCACCGAGACCGCCGCGGGGACTCCGTACTTGCTCAGGACGGAGAGGGTGGCGTAGCCGAGAACCGGGTGCACGACGTAGAGCGGGTAGCTGACGTCTGCGAAGAACCCCGCGACCGGGTGCGGCTTCCAGCGGTCGCCGACTGCCCAGACGGCGGTGAAGAGCACGATCGTGCCGACGAACGTGAGGCGGTACTTGAGGCCGACGGCGCCTGGGGTGGTTGACATGAGCACGAGGTTGGTCGCTGCCAGCAGCGGCACCAGGAGCGCGACCGCGAGGCCGCTGATGTTGCCACGACGCCGCGCGGAGAGCACCACACCGACAAGCATCACCGGCACGAACGGGCACGCCAGCAGGACGACGAACCGCAGCCCAGCCAGGGGCGCGTCTGCTGGGGCCAGACCGAGCAGCCACTGGGTGGCGACACAGGCAGCGGCAACACCCACGATGGCTTGCCAGTACCGAGTGAGCGCACGGTATGCGACGAGACAGATGCCATAGAACACGAGCTCGACGATTAGCGTCCACACGATTCCATCCCCCGGCGCGGAGACGCCCACGAGGAACTTGAGCCCGGGAATGGAGCCGGCCATGACGGAACCGACGCTGAGCTCTTTTCCGGGATCCGACAGCGCCCAGATCACTGCGCACGTGACGAAGTAGCCAGCGGCGTAAGTGGGCAGGACCCGCATGCACCGGCCGACGAGGAAGCCGCGGCGGCTGTAGCGATCGAGCGAGATCGCGATGACGAACCCGCTGAGGAGAAAGAACAGGCCGCGCCGAGGGCGGCGAAGTCCACTGGGAGAACGTCGAGGACGCGAGCGAATCGCGGCGCTCGGGCGTCGCCGAGGTAGAGCGGCGCTCGCCGCGCCAATCCGGCGGAGGTGTCTTGGCGGATCCAGAACGCGATGGCGAAGTGACAGCCGAGCACCGTGAGCGCGGCGACACCGCGCAGGGTGTTGGCCCACTCGAATCGTCTCACTGAACGAGGTTAGACCGAGATCCGTGGGAATCTGGCCCCGGTCGCGCGCCTGCCCGGTCTCCCAGGGCGCCGGCCCCCTCGTCCGAGCACCGCCCCTACCTCGTGCCTGTGCACTATGCTTGGGCGGCAAAGGCTGGCGCGAGCGGCCAGATCGGACTTGGTTCTCGCACCCCGAACCCCGGGTTCCCTCGTGCAGGTAGACCTCACGATGGCGCTCACGATGGTGCGACCCGTGCTGGGTCTTCGTCCTCGCAGTACCGAAAGGTCGTTATTCCGTGGGTCGTACGGCCAGAGCAATTGCTGCACCCGTCAGGCGTTTCTTCGATCCACGATTCGAGTCAGTGGGCAGGAGACTGGATTCACTCGAGGCGGCAGTCACCAGACTCGCCGGGCTCGATCCCACTCTCGACGCGCACGCGGTCAACGCCCCGGCCCGCAACCCGCGGGTGGGCGATCCCGTGCTGGCGCAGGACGCGTACCTGGCGCTCGTCGACGTCAGCGACCACAACCGCGACGGCAACCCACCCAGTTTCTCGCGCCTCGTGTCGCAGGCGACGAGCTCCGCCCAGTGCTCCGACCCCGCGTACCTGGACTGGTTGCGCATCCTGATGGGAGTAGCCCCGTCCGCGCCGATTCGCAACACCCAGAACCGCAAGACGTGGGAGTGGGCCTACATCGCCGAGGCGGTCACCCAGGCGGGACTCATGGCCCCCGGGCGCAGGGCGCTGGGATTCGGCGTCGGCAACGAACCGATGCCTGCTCTGTTCGCGAGCCGGGGCCTCGACGTGCTGGCGACGGACCAGGCGGCGGAGGGCGGCGACGACTGGGCCTCGACGGGACAGCTCATGACCGGCCACTCCGGCCTGTCGCGCCCGTACCTGATCAGCGACGACGAGCTCGCGTCCCGCGTCACGGTCCGCAATGTCGACATGAACGACGTGCCGGACGACCTCGGTACCTTCGACGTGATCTGGTCGTCCTGTGTGATCGAGCACCTCGGCAGTCCGGCCAGGGGGCTGGAATTCGTGCTCGAGTCGTGCCGGCTGCTCACCCCGGGCGGGATCGCCGTGCACACCACCGAGCTGGAGCTGTCACGGCGGGAGAGCACCGCCGACTACGGGCACTGTGCCGTGTACCGGCTGCAGGACCTGAAGGAGTTCGCGAAGCGGCTCGAGGAAGTGAACTGCGAGGCGACCTTCAACTTCACCGTGCCCATGGACACCCGCGAGGACCGCTGGATCAGTCTGGTTCTCGTCGAGGGTGAGTCAGCGCCGCCCGACGTCGCGCACCTCAAGCTCGCGATCGGGGACTCCGTGTCGACGTCCTTCGGTCTGCTGATCCGCCGCCGCCCCTGACCTGAGCTTTCGGTCGCGGCCAAGGCGGAATGCTGCTGCGCCCGGCCTCTGCCAGGCTGCCCGAGGGTATGCTGGGCAGCCCCCCTCTGACCCGACACGAGGAGATCTGTGAACGACGCACTCCCGGCCCTCCGCGAGAAGATCCTGGCGCAAGTCAAGGAATACGCCGAGATATCGCTGGCTCAGAAGGAGTTCGTCGCCGGAGAGTCCGTCGTGCCGGTATCGGGGAAGGTTCTCGATTCCGACGACATGATCGCGCTGGTCGACTCATCGCTGGACGGCTGGCTGACCGCAGGTCGGTTCACCACCGAGTTCCAGGACTCGTTGGCCGAGTACGTCGGGACTCGCGCCGCGTCGTTCGTCAACAGCGGTTCGTCTGCGAACCTCTGCGCCCTGTCGGCCCTGACCAGTCCCAAGCTCGGCAAGCGCCGGCTCGTGCCGGGCGACGAGGTCGTCACAGTCGCTTCCGGGTTCCCCACGACGCTCAACCCGATCATCCAGAACGGCCTGAAGCCGGTCTTCGTCGACGTCGAGATCGGGACGTACGACGCGATCGGCGACCAGTTGCGCGAGGCGATCGGTCCGAAGACCCGAGCGATCATGATGGCCCACACGTTGGGCAACCCGTTCGACCTCGACCTCGTCACAGAGCTCTGCAAGGAGAACAAGCTGTGGTTGGTCGAGGACTCGTGCGACGCGCTCGGCTCGACGTACCGCGGGCAGCGGACCGGCAGCTTCGGCGACACCGCAACGGTGTCCTTCTACCCGGCGCACCACATCACCACGGGCGAGGGTGGCGTCGTCTTCTCGAAGTCGCCGCTGGTGACCCGACAGGTCGAGTCCTTCCGCGACTGGGGTCGCGACTGCTACTGCGAGACCGGCAAGGACAACACCTGCGGCAAGCGCTTCGAGTGGCAGCTGGGTGAGCTCCCGCTGGGATACGACCACAAGTACACGTACAGCCACATCGGGTACAACCTCAAGGGCACGGACATGCAGGCCGCCCTCGGACTGAGCCAGCTCACGAAGCTGGACCGGTTCGTCCAGCGCCGCAAGGAGAATTTCACCTACCTCCTCGAGCGGCTGCAGGGCGTCGAAGGGCTGATCCTGCCTCGCGCCACCCCCCATTCCGACCCTGCGTGGTTCGGCTTCCCGATCACCCTGGCGCCCGACCTCGCGGTCGACCGCGAGGACCTGATGCGGTTCCTCGAGAGCAAGAAGGTGGGTACTCGACTCATCTTCGCCGGCAACCTCCTGCGTCAGCCGGCCTATCAGGGCATCGACCGCCGGGTCGTGGGAGACCTCCACAACTCCGACATCGTGATGACGCGTTCGTTCTGGCTGGGTGTGTATCCAGGCCTGACCCCGAGCATGCTCGACTACGCCGCAGATGCCCTCATCGACTTCGTGCACGTGCGGAACGGCGGTCACTGATGCACTACCTCGTCACGGGCCACACCGGCTTCAAGGGCGCGTGGCTCACCCTCATGCTCCTGGAGCAGGGGCACACCGTCTCCGGACTCGCCCTCGAACCAGCGGCAGGCTCGATCTACGAGCAGGCCTGGCTGTCGGAGCTGCTGCGGCACGACCTGCGGGTCGACATCCGTGACGGTGCCGCCACGCGCGACGCGATCACCGCTCTGGAGCCGGACGTTGTCGTGCACCTCGCGGCTCAAGCCCTTGTTCGCGAGTCGTACCGCGACCCGAGATGCACCTACGAGACCAACACCATGGGGACCTTCAACGTCCTTCAGGCCGTCGAGAACACGCCCAGCGTCAAGGCCCAGCTCATCATCACGACCGACAAGGTCTACCGGAACGTCAATCAGATCTCGGGATACCGCGAGTCCGATCCGTTGGGTGGCGTCGATCCGTACTCCGCGTCCAAAGCCGCAGCGGACCTGATCACGCAGTCCTGGATCGCCGGCTCGGGATCTCAGGTCCCGACGGCCATCGCCCGGGCCGGCAACGTCATCGGCGGGGGCGACGTGTGCGCGGACCGCCTCATGGTCGATCTCATTGCGGCGTTCTCGACGGGCCAGGCGGTCACGCTCCGGTACCCCGACGCCGTCCGACCCTGGCAGCACGTTCTCGACTGCCTCAACGGCTACGTGACGCTCACCGACTCCCTCCTGCGAGGTGCGTCGTCGGGTGAGGCGTTCAACTTCGGGCCGGGCACCGGATCATTCGTCCCGGTGGGACAGGTCGCGACTGCGGTCGGTTCGCTCTGGGGCCCGGATTCCGTCGTCACGGTCGACGACGGAGCTCACGCCCACGAGGCCAACCTCCTTGCTCTCGACTCGCGCAAGGCGGAGCTCCGGCTCGGTTGGCGGAACAGGCTCGAGTTCAGCGATGCCCTGTCATGGACGGTGGCCTGGGAGAAGCGGGTCCGCGCCGGTGAGGATGCCCGGACGGTGACCGTCTCACAGATCAACGAGTTCCAGCGGCGGTCCCCGGAGCCACGGACGTGAGTGATCGCGCCCTCGCGCACCGCATCGCGTGCGACCTCACCATCGTCGGCGCCGGACCCACCGGGCTCTTCGCCACCTACTACGCCGGCTTCCGGGGATTGACCGTCACGCTGATCGATGCGCAGCCGGAGGCGGGTGGTCAGGTCTCGGCGCTCTATCCCGCGAAGGCGATCCACGACGTGGCCGGCTTCCCCAGCGTGAGTGGGGCCGAGCTCATCGCCGGTCTGCTGGACCAGGCACGTGTCTACAACCCGCGGATCCTCTTCGGTGCCAATGCCGTCGACCTGGTCCGCGACGACGCTGGGTCGGGGCTCACGGTGACTCTCGCCGACGGCACCTCGATCGACAGCCGCGCCGTCGTGCTCGCCACTGGAGTCGGCGGGATCCGGCCCCGGACCCTCCCGCTCGGGCATGGATGGCACGGACGCGGCCTGACGTACCTGGTTCCGGATCCCGCCGCGCACGAGGGTGAGGACATCGTGATCGTGGGTGGCGGCGACAGCGCACTGGACTGGGCGTTGCAGCTGCAGCCGATCGCCCGCTCCGTCACTGTCGTGCACCGGCGGCGGGCGTTCCGGGCCCACGCGTCGTCCCTGAAGCAGGCCGCGCGTCAAGGGGTCACGTTGCTGACCGAGACGGAGATCCAGGCTGTCCACGGAGACTCGCACATCCGGTCGATCGTCCTGCGGGACGGTACGGGTGCCGAGAGCGAGATACCTGCGGACACCGTCGTCGGTGCGCTGGGCGTCATCTCAGCACCGTCACCGTTCGCCGGGTGGGGCCTGAAGATCCACGATCGGAAGATCCTGGTCGACTCGGCGATGGAGACCAACGTGCCGGGTGTGTACGCGGTCGGCGACGTCTCGACGTATCGCGGGAAGATTGCGCTGATGGCGACTGGATTCGGGGAGGCCGCGACAGCGGTCAACAACGCCGCCGTGCAGATTGATCCTGATCTCTCGCTCTTCCCGGGACACTCCACAGATGTCGATGCCGGGCCGCCGACGGGCACCTCGTCCAGCCACCAGGAGGCGTGAACAGCCGTGACCTACGTGATCGGCAAGGAATGTATCGACGCCCAGGTCCATTCGTGCGTCGACGTCTGCCCGGTCGACTGCATCTACGAGGGTGAGCGCAAGAACTACATCAACCCCGCAGAATGCATCGACTGCGGCGCCTGCGAGATCGCCTGCCCGGAGGTGGCGATCTTCCCAGCCCGCAAGGCGCGCACGGACGAGCTTCGCCAGTTCACTGCCGACAATGCCGCGTTCTTCTCCTTGCCGCTCCCGGGGTTGGCCGAGCCGTTGGGCCAACCCGGCGGCGCGGAAGGCCTCGGTCCTGTTCCCGCAGACACCGAGCTCGTCAGGGAATGGCCCCGCAAGTAGCCACCCTCGTCTCTCACACCTGCGCAGGGACGCGTGGGCCGACGGGCACCGCCGACGGGTGTCCGGGCGCCTAGTGCGATCCCGTCCGCGGCACGTGCAACAGCGCTTCCGGTCGGCGTGGAGTCCCGCCGAACAGCTCGACAGCCATCTCCGTCGCGACCGATCCGAGCGGATGGTCGGCGGCAAATCCGGTGCGCACCATGGCCTCGGCGATCTCCTCTACCAGCCATCGTCTGGGCACGACGCCGCCGACACCGCGAACGATCGGGACGAAGGCACGGGCATACGCGTCGGGTGTGTGCTCCCGGGTCACGAACGCGGCGGCCCGAGCACCGAGTGCGCGAGCAGCAGCCTCGTCCATGACGAGCGAATCGATGACGGCGGCGATCTCGTCTGGATCGGGCGGTACCGCGACGAGCCGAATGGTGTCCTCCGGCATCTCCCCGTAGTGGCCGGCGTCGACAGCCACCACGGCGTTGCCGTACGCCATGCTGTCCACCAGCACCGCGCTTGACGCCTCGGTGCTCGGGTGGCGAAGGACCATCGAGACGAGGGCGCGCTGGCGAAGTGCGTCGAGCACCTCATCCGAGACTGAGCCCAGCACGATGGCGTCCCCGTCAGCGATGAGGTGACGGGCACGCTCGCGGAGACGGTCGATCTCCTCCTGAGAGCCGTGCCCACAGATCACGAGCTGCGCAACTGACCTCGACCCGCTCCGTTCGAAGCCGGCAATCACCTCTTCGATGCGCTTGTTCGCATTGAGCGTGCCGGCCTGCAGGATGAGCGGCCGGTCCGGGTCGATCGGGGGCAGTCGTGTGCCGTTGCCACCTGCCGGCTCGTGGAGCACCGGGAGTGGGAGGACCGAGATGTCACCGAGATACCTGTCGCGGAACAGGTTCGCAGCGAACTGCGAGTGGGTGACGACGGCAAGAGCGCTGTGCATCGCGAGCTCCGAGAGCGGGAAGCTGACCGCCGTGTTCGCGGACCAGGCCCAGGCGGAGGGGTCCTGGGCGAAGTCGGCGGAAGCCTCCGGGAACTCGGGGGCGAGCCGAACGAGGAGCTCCGTGCGCTCGTCGTGGGTGAGCCCGATCAGCATGGGGAAGAAGAGGTGGACAAGCGAGACGTCGTGCATGACGACGATCCCGGGGACCTCGGCCGACGCCGCGAGCAGCTGCCCATGATTCTTCACATGGTCGCCGATCTGGTAGACGACCGCGTCGTACTCGCGAAGCGTCGGTCCCGACTCGTGCGCGAGCTCGCGCCCGTGGTCCGGCATGGTCCGGCCGCCAGCCCCACGCGGATACCAGATGTCGACCTCGAGATCGAGCTTCCGCAATGCGGACACCACCAGGGCACTGAACTCCCCGATCGCGCTCTTCTTGCCAAACGGCGTGCACCAGGCGATTCTCACGCGAGCAGCCTCCTCAAGACGTTGTCCCACGAGAGATCCAAGTCGACAACGCGCTGTCGTCCTCGCTGCCCCATCTCGCGGGCCGCGGAGCGGTCACGATGCAACGCGTCCATCGCGCCCGCGAGGCCTTCGGGATCCGGGTTGGCGACGAGCCCGGTGGCGCCGTGCTCCACGAGCTCGAGCACGCCGCCCGAGTCTGTGGTGGTGATGACTGGCTTGCTCGAGAGCATCCCCTCTGCCGTCACGTATCCATAGGAGTCTTCATCGAAGGGAAGGTATGCAACCCCGAGGGCTCCGGCCATCAGATCCCGTTTCTCCGCGTCGGTGATGAAGCGCGGGATCAGCTGGACGCGGTCCTCGAGCCGGTGCGTCTCGATGAACTGGACCATCCGGCGGAGCTCGTCGTCCGACTCAGGCTTGCCCGCGATCACGAGGCGGACTCCACTCGTGGTCAACGCCAGCCCCTCCAGGAGCAGCTCCTGCCGCTTGGTGGCATTGATACGGCCGGCGGCGAACACATAGTCTCCCTGACCGGCGTCGGAGTACTGCTCCGGTGCGATGACGGGTGGCAGGAGAACCTCGGCCGTGAGGCCGTTGAACTGCTTGAGCCGCCCCGCCGTGACAGCCGAGTTCGTGAAGACGGCATGCGCACCACCGATGGCGTTCAGGTCGGCGGCACGAATCGCCGTTCGAAGCCGGGCTGTCTCGTCGTCGTCGGGCAGTCCCTGGTGGGGTGTGCCCCAGAAGTCGTACACCTGGCGGAACTGGTGGAGCAGCCAGAGCGTCTTGTGCTGGTGGTCGACCAAGTAGGCGGGGAACTTCAGCGGGATGATGACGTCAGCGTCCGGGATGGGGATCAGCGTCGCGGCCAGCATGCTCTCTGCCACGGCGCTCGCAGAGGACCACCTGAGCGGGATCTTGACCTCAGCGACCTCGTGACCCGCCGCCACGAGCGCACGGGCGAGTGCGTCTGCGAGGATCTCCGCGCCGCCGCGGAGGAACGGGACGGCTGTGTTGACGACTGCGACCCTCATGCGAGCAGCCTCTCCACGACGTGGTCCCACGAGATGTTGAGCTCAGCGAGCCGGGCCGAGTGGGCTGCGCCCATCGCCGCCGCTCGCGCACGATCAGCCCAAAGTGCGTCGAACGCGTCGGCGAGAGCCTGTGGGTTCGGGTCGGTGACGAGTCCGTTGACGCCGTCTGCGACGAGTTCGAGGACACCGCCGCTGTCGGTCGTCGTCACGACGGGCTTGCTGGCTGCCGCCGCCTCAAGACCGACGAAGCCGTAGGAGTCTTCGTCTTCAGGGATGTAGACGACACCGAGGGCGCTCGCGAGCAGGTCGTTCTTCTTGCTGTCCGAGATCACCTCGTCGTAGTAGTCCACACGACCGCCGAGCCCGAGACGGGAGATGGCCGAGCGGATTCGGTTGCTCTCTCCGGACCCGCCGTCAGCGCCGGCGATGGCGAGCCGCACTGGGGTCTTCGTTCGTGCCAGCGCCTCGACCGCAAGCATCTGGCGCTTGTGAGGGGTGATCCGTGACACGTAGACGAGCGTGTCCGAGAAGGGTCCAGGACGGGGGTTCTGGTTCTCGCCGAGCGGTGGGTACAGAACCTCGGAATCGAGGCCGTTGTAGTCCCGAAGTCGACCCGAGACCCGTTCGGAGTTCGTGAAGATGGTCTCAGCCTCGCCCAGAGCGAGTTCGTCGGAGACGAACATCATGCGCCGGAACTCGGCACCTGATCCGTCATCGGGCACGTCCGGGTACTTGTCCCACAAGTCGTAGGCGGGGCGGTGGTGATGGATGAACCACACGACCTTGCTGTGGTGCTTGATGAGGTAGCTCGGGGTCCGGACGGCGATCATGCGATCCCCGTGACCGGTGAAGTCCCACATCCGCAGGCCGAGCAGCTGCGCCGGCAGCAAGTCCGCCCTCGTGTCCACGGGGATGCGGAACGTGTCCACCTCGTGCCCGCGGGCGATGAGGGCCTCCTCGAGCCAGTCGACCAGCAGGTTGGCCCCTCCGAGCACGAACGGCGCTGCACTCGTCACGATGATGACCTTCACGAAGTACCTTCCTGCGGACCGGATGTCTCGTGGCGCCCTCCCGAGGGCACGCGACGAGACAAGGACAGCCCCGTCCGGATCGGCTCGACCCGGGCGGAGGCGGTTGGACGATTCACGACTCGTCGACCGAAGTGACCCTCCGCCACTCGTCGAGCTTGATACGCCAGATCAGATCC
>Ga0209539_1001908_pt1 | contig 11158 bp, 8 predicted proteins | sample BarGraNGADG00312_2_FD_184499 | JGI IMG/M metagenome (GOLD analysis project Ga0209539, IMG submission 184499) | Arctic peat soil microbial communities from Barrow, Alaska - Barrow Graham LP Ref core NGADG0011-312 (SPAdes) (version 2) | ecosystem: Environmental > Terrestrial > Soil > Wetlands >... | reverse complement strand
TGTAGTTCCATTATCCGGATTAGCAGATAATCCATCTGCATTACCATAAGAATCTGTTGATAATGGGTCATAATTATGATGAAAGTCACAATTTAGAATTAAGTTATCATTACAGCCTTCTGTCAGCTCAAATCCTTTACTATTGTTGTGACAATTAAGTAATTCAAAAATATTATGATTTGAATATATAGTACGAAAACCTACCATCACATATTCATCTAACTGTGTAAATCCTTTTATTTCAATACCTTTCCAATGGAAATAATCTCCTTCAAAATGAATACCTTCTCTATTAAAATAAGACCATCCTCCAGCCTTCGTTATAATTGGTGTTTCTCCCGGATAAGCCCAAATTTTAATGGGATTACCTGCAGTTCCATTTTTACCGGTAAGCTCTTGCGAAGTCGGGAAAAAATAAGTTCCACCTCTAAGATAAACTATATCACCTGCAGAAATTGCCTTCCATGCTTTATTTAAAGTAAAAAATGGCAGAAGGATAGAACCAGGATTTGTATCTTTGCCATCAGGTGATACATAATATGTTGTACCCGATAGTGATAAATTTATTGAAATACATAAAAGTATCAGTAGCTTCTTCAAATGCTGCATTATATTTTGGTATATTGCATTAAATAATTGACAAGCATCTATTTTTTAACGACAAACAGGCTGTTTTAATTGATAACAAATATAAAATGTTTTTTCATAAATCCAAGTTATAGAAAAAATATTTTTTTAAAACTCCTCAAATCTAAGATCACCGGTTAACTTTAAATCTGATAACATCTAGCGGTGAATTTTGAAAGCAAAAAGACAAGTCCTTTAAAGAGTCTTAACAAAACCTGCAATCTTTTTGAAGAGGCAGTTGAAACAGAAAGATCATTAAAAAGAAAAACTTATATTTGCAAACCCCTGGTCGAAGAAGGGGAAGCAGATAACTAAACTGAAATAAACCGCAGAATAAATGGAAGAAAACATTAATAAATTTGAGTTAGTTATTGAACCTGGACGGTCAGGGAAAAATTATTGGAATGACCTATGGCGTTTCCGGGAGCTGTTTCTATTTTTGGCCTGGCGCGATATACTGGTTAGATACAAACAAACTGTTATTGGCCTGGCCTGGAGTTTAATACGGCCTTTTTTAACCATGATTGTATTTACGGTAATTTTTGGGCGTTTAGCTAAATTTCCTTCCGATAATGTTCCTTATCCTATTTTAGTGTATGCTGCTATGCTGCCCTGGCAGTTTTTTTCCAACGCGTTCAGCGAAGCAAGCAATTCGCTTATCAACAATTCCAATATGCTTACAAAAATTTATTTCCCGAGGTTGATTATTCCGGCGAGCACAGTGATCGTCAATTTTGTTGACTTTCTTATCTCATTTATTATTTTGATCGGTTTGATGATATGGTATCATTTTGTTCCTCCATTGACAATTCTTTACCTTCCACTGTTTCTTGGATTAGCATTCCTCACATCTATGGGTGCCGGTTTATACGTAGCTGCCCTAAATGTTAAATACAGGGATTTTAGATACATTGTACCATTTGTAGTACAATTTGGTATGCAAATCTCACCAGTCGGATATAGCAGTAACATGATTCCTGAAAAATATAGATTATTATATTCTTTGAATCCAATGGTAGGTGTTATCGATGGTTTCCGATGGTGTATTTTAGGAGGTGAAAGTCATATTTATATACCTGGTATGATACTTTCAATTGGATTGACTCTTTTTCTGCTCATTTTTGGAATATGGTATTTTAGAAAAATGGAGAAATCATTTGCTGACATAATTTAAAATTTAATATGAGCGACATAATAAAAGTTGAACACTTAAGTAAAAGTTATAACATTAGGCACCAGGGGCATTCTAACTACGTTGCTTTAAGAGATATAATTGCCGATAAAGTAAAAGGAACCTTACATAAGACAAAAAACCTGGTGACAAAGAGGCCCGTTCTTAAAACTCCTGTTAAAGAAGAGTTTTGGGCATTAAATGATGTGAGTTTTGAAGTCCGGCAGGGTGATCGTATCGGTATTATTGGACGTAACGGTGCAGGGAAATCTACTTTGTTGAAGGTATTAAGCCGTATAACTGAACCTACCCTCGGGCGAATTTCAATTAACGGCCGTGTAGCGAGTTTACTTGAAGTTGGTACAGGGTTTCATCCTGAGCTTACAGGCCGTGAGAATATTTATTTAAATGGTGCTATATTGGGAATGCACAGAACTGAGATCAAAAGCAAATTTGATGAAATTGTTGATTTTTCCGGCGTTGAAAAGTTTCTGGATACACCGGTCAAACGCTACTCTTCAGGTATGTATGTGAGATTAGCTTTTGCTGTTGCCGCCCACCTGGAACCGGAAATTTTAATTGTAGATGAAGTATTGGCTGTTGGTGATGCTGAATTCCAGAAAAAGTGCCTGGGTAAGATGCAGGATGTTAGCCAGAAAGGTGGCAGGACTGTAATATTTGTCAGCCATAATATGTCAGCCATTGAATCATTATGCCAGGAAGTAATTTTACTTAACGGTGGCAAACAGATATTTAAAGGATTAACTAAAGAAGGTATTTCAAATTACTTAAATAGTTCTTTCGTTGCTTCATCTATGGTTCCATTGTCAGAAAGAACTGACAGGATGGGGAATGGGAAAGTTAAGTTTATAGATTTTAAAATACTAGATGAAAATAATAAGTATGTTGATAATTTAATATCGGGGAGTACATATACTTTTGAGCTTAAATATCAAAACTTTAGCAAACAATTATATAAAAACGTAAAAGTTTGTCTTGAGATTTTTGATGACAGAGATAATCGGCTACTTTTTTTTAGAAACGATTTCACAAATGATATAATTGATATTAATCGGGATTCCGGTTCAATAAAATGTAAAATCGAAAATTTACCTTTAGCTATGGGAACTTATTATTTTGTTATTTACTTATCGCTTAATGATCTGGAAACGCTTGACTTAATGTTTAATGTAAAATATACTGATGTTATCGGTGGAAATTTTTTTGGAACAGGGAGTCAGGGATTCCCTCACGAATGCAAGATATTAACTAATGCACAATGGACGTAATGGGATTATTGGATCGACCATCAGGAAATATCAATTAGGGATCACCTTTAGTGACAAAAATGCAACATTATTTAAATATTAAATTCGATGATTTCAAAAACTTGATCCCAAAATATTTGACAATAATATTTAGGTTTATATGACCATCAATTTTCTTAACTATAAAACTAAGCCATTATAAATACCTTTTCCTTCAAAGGTGAACATATTAAAAAACCTTAATTATTTAAAACTATGATTGAACTTATCCGGCTTGTTTTACCATATATGTTTATATTATATTTTTTTGTAAAAGGAATAAAACAACGCTTGTATCTGTTAGGTATTCCTTTTCTTATGTTTATGAGTAATTCGATTTTTTTTGAGGATGTTAAACTTTTCAAAATTCCTGGCAGATTGAATTTCGAATTGATGCTTCTTTGGCTGGGATTTCTTTGGATAGTATCAATAATTTTCGGACATGACGAAGCAAAAAATACAACAGGCAATACCCGCAGATTAAATGTTCTGGACTTTTGCATTATAGGTTTAATTCTGATTTCCTTTGTTGGATTAGGCATGACATTAATTAATTATCCAATTTTAACTGGTGTGCTCGACGAATTTATGTTTCTGATTTCTTTATTTGCCGGTTATTTTATTATAAAGAATTGGTCTTCGCATAATAGACTGGAACTATTGGAAGATTTTTTATATAGTCTGGTGATTATTAATAGCATTGCATCTTTTCTATATATACTTCATCAGGGACTACATCTTCAAATCTACCAGGAAGCGGAAAATATTACGGAAATCTTTAATGGAGTAGAAATTACCCGAACCGTATGGTTTATGCCGCAATTCCTGTTTTTTTCTGTTGCTTACAGTTTAGTTCAAAGAGAAAAAAGTCCTTTTGTTTTTACAGTATTACTGATAGTTAATTTGCTTGCTATTTTTATTACTTATTTTAGATCTTTTATTGTAATTTCAGTTATTCTTTTTCTCTTTTATTTTTTACTTACAGGATTCAAAAAAGGAAGATTAGGCCTGGTTATAAAAAATATCTTTATTTTTATTGCACTGGGAGTTTTGGGTGTTCTCATGTTGTCAAAGCTTTTACCAACAAATACTAAATTCTTTCTAAACAGGTTTACTGAGTTAACACAAACCTCAGCCACCAGTGGGCCTAATAACATGGAATATAGATTTATGATGACAAATAATGTTATTTCTAATATGGGTGATGGTAATAGAATATTAGGAATGGGTCCTGTAAGTGAAAACCAGTTATCAATAGTTAGCCCGATGAAAGAAACTACGGCCGATATGGTTTGGACTGGCGTCATTTTTCGCTGGGGATACGTCGGATTGATACTCTTTATTTTGCTTTATGGCTATTCTTTTATCAGAGCATTTAATATCTATATGAAGTCAGAAGGGGTTATAGCCGATTTAGCATTATTGTTTTTATTATATATTATCTCGCAGGTTTTTCAAAGTTTTATAGATTGGACCTTTATGTCACCGCATGGTTTTGCTCCCGGTTTGTGGTATTTTGCCATGTTATCTGCTTTAGTTGGATTCAATAAAAATACACTATTATCAGATGAGAAAACTGTTTATTAATCTGAAAAGTAGTTCCTTATGCAAAATATAAAAGAAAGACTAAATAAGTATGTACCAGAGTTTATTGAAAAACTTGGCTATTTTCTTAACCCTTTGATTCTGAATTTTAAAAATGAGAATAATCAATTATTAGTATTTTTCTTTCATGGACTATTTGAATCTCAGAGACAAAAGGATTTAAATCATATTGATCCTCAGACTAATATGATGGTTATCCAATTCGTTGATTTTATAGATTATTTTCTCAATCATAAATATAAATTTATTATTCCTGAAGATTTGCTTGCAATTCTGAAGAATGACCAACCTCTGGCTATGATAACATTTGATGACGGATATTTTAATAATACACTAGCCATTGATATACTGAACAAATACGGGATTCCTGCAGTTTTTTTTATGACAACGAAAAATATAAAGGAATATAAGTCGTTTTGGTGGGATATTATCTATAAATACAGAACTAAACAGGGAAGCAGTCTTGAAACTATCCGATATGAACAAAGATCATTGAAGAGTTATAAACACCCCTTCATTGATGAGTATATTGTTAAAAACTTTGGTATTGAAGCTTTTAAACCATGGTCGGATATTGACAGACCTTTCAATGAAATAGAGGTTAATAATCTTGCTAAGAGCCCATATGTATCTATTGGTAATCATACACATAATCATTCAATTCTGACTAATTATAATAAGGAAGAAATAAAAGAAGAGCTAAGGGAATCCAACAAAATTCTTTTTGATTTAACAGGTACATTACCAACTGCAACAGCTTTCCCTAATGGAAATTATAATAACCTGGTTTTGGAAGCTACTGAAGAAGAGGGTTTTCAATTTGCTTTTACGACTCAACCAAAAATAAATCTTTTACCAGTTGAACATGGAAATCTTATTTGTTTAAATAGATATATAACCAATACAACTAAAATTACTAAATTTGGGAGCTTCTGTCGGCTTGGTTATGAACCAGATTCATTATATACTGGTCTAAAAGTGAAAATGAAGTCACTTATTAGAACCAGATAATGATGAAGTAAAAATTATACTATGATATTTATTTAATTAATGGTTAAAATACAGGATTAGAAAAATCGAGTTTAATGGTTAATAGTAATATTCCGAAAATAACTTTTGGCATAATAGTTCTTAATGGTGAACCATTTACTCGGTATTGCCTTCGATCGATTTATCCTTTTGCTTACGAAATAATTGTAGTTGAAGGTGGGCATGTGGATGCAAAATCAGTTTGTACGAATGACGGACATTCAATTGATGGAACTTTGGAAACATTATACAGATTTAAAAAGGAAGAAGATACTGAAAACAAACTGACAATAGTTACTAAAGATGGCTTTTGGCCTAAAAAAGATGAATTGGGAAACGACAGGACCCCACAAAGCAGAGCTTATGCAGAGCGTGCAACAGGCGATTATCTCTGGCAGGTTGACATTGATGAGTTTTATAAGAATGAAGATATGATGAAAGTAGTTAAATTAATTTCTGAGAATCCGGAAATTACAGCGATTACATTTCCTACATATACTTTTTGGGGAGATATTAGTTATACTGCTGATTCCTTTTATCTGAGAAGGGGAGCAATGTATTATCACAGACTCTTCAAATGGTCAGAAAAATATCGTTACCTAACGCATGAACCCCCAACCGTAATTGATGAAAATGGAATTGACCTTCGGAAGAAGAAGTGGATTAGCGGAAAAAAAATGAAGAGGAAAGGTATATTCATGTTCCATTATTCACTATTATTTCCGTGGCAGGTTGAACAGAAAGTGAAAGTTTATCAAGATGAAAAGCCTGTGTTTTATTCTGAAGTAATACACTGGGCCGAAAATAATTATTTTAAACTGGGCAATCCTTTCCGAGTTCATAATCTTTACCGTTTTCCAAGCTGGCTGGAGCGATTTAATGGCAAACAACCTGATGAGGTAGTATGTATGATTAGGGATATAAAGGAAGGAAAGGTAGAAGCAAGGTTAAGGAGAACAGATGATATTGAAGCAATAGTAGATTCAGGTGGTTATAGGATAAGAATTATCCTTATTAAAATTGGGTCCCATTTAAAACAGTTAGCTTTTCACTTGAAACGTATAAAAAATATACCCAATAGGATAAGAAAAATCTTGCTTAAAGCTAAGTTAAAATGAAAGTTTTATGGTTGTCCAATATTCAGACTTCGGTTACAAATAAAAATGTTGGATGTAGCTGGATTGGATCTTTGGAAAGTGAAATATCAAAAATATCTGACATTCAGCTTGGAATATCATTTAATAGCAGTCAGCCCGATATTTCAAAGTTTACAATTGGTACTACAACCTATTTTCCTATAAGAATAGCGCCTGCTAAAAACAAATTCAAGCAATTATTTGATCGTTTAACACATAAAATCGAAAGCGAAGACATTATTCAATCATATTTGGAGATAATTCAGGATTTTAAACCTGATCTCATCCATATTTTTGGAACTGAAAACGATTATGGGTTAATTATTCCAAAAACAACCATCCCTTGCATAATTCATTTGCAGGGAAATTTAACGGTTATAAGTCTTAAGTGGTTTACAGGCTTTTCTTCTATAGAGATGTTAAAATATTCTAAAAAATCGCTTTTGTTGAAAGGCTTGGGACTTTTTCATGATTATTTTTCCATTAAAAGAGCTGTAAAAAGAGAACTTAGAATTTGCGAGGTATGTCATTATTTTATGGGTAGAACTGATTGGGACAGGAGAGTATCTTCTGTTCTGTCTCCTGATTCTAAATATTTTCATTGTGATGAAATAATGAGACCAGAATTTTATTTGAATTGTTGGCAACCACCAGCACTACAGATAAATTATACAATCATATCTATAATCAGAAAGCATATTTTTAAAGGCATTGAAACAATATTTGAATGCAAAAAAGTACTGGATCGAAATTTCCCTGATAACAATATTATCTGGAAAATAGTCGGTATTAATAAAGATGATGAAATCTCTTATCTTGTTGAACGAAAATATAAAGCTAAATTCCAGGATAGTGATATTCAATTATTAGGACCCTTAAACGAGAATGAGATAATTAACGAAATATTAAAGGCTAATTTATTTGTTCATCCATCACACATAGAGAACAGCCCTAATAGTGTTTGCGAAGCTATGTTATGTGGCATGCCGGTAATTGCCACTTATGCAGGAGGAACTCCCAGTATATTAGCTGATAAAAAAGAGGGTCTTTTGGTACAGGACGGTGATCCTTATGCTTTAGCAGGAGCGATAATTGAGTTGAAAAGAGATAGAGAACTCGCAAATAGTTTGGGAGCAAATGCAAGAATTAAATCTTTAATCAGAAATGATCCTAAAAAAATTGTAAATAACGTCATGAATATATACTCTTCGGTAATATCAGATAAGTAATCTTATTAACGCAATGCAAAAAAGTCTGGTTGCCCGATTGTTCTAATCACAATTTTAATAGAAGACAGTTTTGCAATCATTTGTTAAATGATAAATTTCATGATTTGATCTTCTATTATTGCTTTCATGATCATTTGAAATAACTTTTCTTCTGTTCCGCACTTTTTAAAGTATACTCTGAACCTCTTGATTCTATTAGTGTTATTTTTGGAAAAAGAGTGCCCCAACTCTTTAAATAAAAAACTTTTCGTATAATTGCATCACTATTTAAAAATGATTTGAGATAGAATTTTCATTGGATGAAGGGTATTTTCTCTTAAGAATTGATGAGATTGCATATAATTAACTAATGTTTAACATTGAGAAATTCATAATACTCAATTCTCCAAAATCATTTGAAGAGGTTAAAACTAAAATATTAATATTTTTAAAGCTTCAACCACTGAATCTTAAAAAGGAATGGACTAATTTCTTAACATAATGGAACAACCTTTTTTCACTATTTTTACTCCGGTTTACAATGGAGAAAAGCATATTAGCAGAATTTTTGAGAGCATTAATAATCAGGCTTTTAAAAATTTTGAATGGATAATTATCAATGACGGGTCTACTGATAAAAGTCCTAACCTGATAAAATCATTTATTAACCTGCACCCGGAAATTAATATTATTTATATTGAACAAGTTAACTCTGGAAAACATATAGCAATGAACAAAGCAGTTGAAATTTCGAAAGGACTGCTTTTTATTCCGGCAGATGCTGATGATTCATTTTTGCCAGATACTTTGTCCTTTTTCTATGAGCATTGGAATGCGTTGTCCTCAAAAGAACAAAAGGAGTTAAGTGGTATAAATGTTCTATGTTTTGACAATGAAACTGATAATATTGTTGGAGATCTCTTTCCAACTGATGGGATGAAATCGAATAATTTAGAATTGGAGTATAAATTCAAAATTAAGGGAGAAAAATGGGGTTGTGTAAGATTAGATCTTTTAAAAAGCAGACCTTTTCCGATTGTGAAAGGTTCCTATTATCCTGAAAGTTACGTTTGGCTTCAAATTGCAAAGAATTTTAAGGCAATTTGTTTCAATAAAGCTTTAAGAAGATATTATACAACTGACACAGGAATTTCTCAAACACCCCTGTCTGAACGGAGTATTAACCAGGCAAAAGTATTGATCCGTTGCTCTTTATGGTTCTTGTGGAACTTTGGCTTGTATGTATTGAGAAAATCACCTAAGACAATTTATAATACGGCAGTGGGTATTGTTTTAAATGTAATAGTAATAATAAAACGAGGTTTGCATATAAGCTAATTAGTGTCTGTCCATAATGTCCCCAATTTTTTAATAACCGCCAGATTTTTGATGCGCAGGGGGATTTTTCGCAACAAAAACCATCGCTCGGTGAAAAAGCGGCCAAGATCCGGTTAATATCCCGGTCCAATTTGTTAATATCAGTTGAATTTTGATTTTTTTCACATATCTTTTTTGTCCCGTTTACAGGGTCATTATTCAAAACACCTTTTTTACTGGTCGTTCCGACGATCAGCAGACCTTTGGAGCGGGTTTAATCCTGCTAAGAATTAATCCGGTTATCACCCTGAAATTATATGCCAAAATACTCCAAAGGACCTTCGCCTGGAAGTGAATCCAGCCTTTCCAATTACAGGTAAAAATATTGAACCCCCGTTTTATATTTGAGATAATAGCCTCCATGGCGCTGCGCCATTTTCTTAACCGTGTTTCCATATTGAAACTACTGACAATATTCTGCATGCTGCCAACAACCTTATTAAACACAATATTTGCAATGCCTGCTTTCTGTGCATACTCCAGGTTGGCTAAACTGGCATATCCACCATCGGTAGTGATGTTGTGCGGAATGGCCCCATAATTTTGAATGACATTGTCAATCGTTGGTTTAAACAACAATTTATCCGAGGGATTACCCCTTAAAACCTGGCAATCCAGAACAAGATTGCTCTTCCCTGCTACCAGGTTTATTTTGTGGCCAAAAAGCGCTTCACGTTGACCTTTCACAATTATATCAGTGTGTTGTTCATAAATCGAAAATATTTTATCCTCATTGAGGACTTTTTCACCGTCAATTTCTTTGCGCCAGGTCACATCATATATTTGTTTCATCAGTTCAAACAATTTAGCCAGCTCTTCCTGAATGACACTGGCGATAATACTCGTGGACTTTTTTTTTATCGCGTTGGAGGTTTGATTGATCACTTTGGTAAAAAGAATCAATTGTTTTTGAAAAAGGGGTATCCGTTTCGCTTCTCCACGAGTAATGTTGATCTCATAGAAGGTCTTCTTTGCCGATTTTGTGTAATCAATAAAATCAAACGTATCAATCTCTTCTTTCAATTGTGCCAATAACCTGGTACTTGTTTTTACACAATCCCATACCAGGGAGTTATTGGTTGGGTAATGAATATTGGTTTTAACAACGGTAGAATCCTGTGAAACACTTTTCACGTCTTCCAATCCTTCACTTATGGCAATTCTATTAATCTCCACGAGTACACGGTGCAGTGATTCCGGCTTAATGCGGGAGATGTACTTTTGAAACATCTGAAAACTATATGGTTCGCGGCCATCCAGTTTTATAAAAGTCCCACATATCCTGGAATCGTTTTGTGCATATTCCAGTTCCCGGTAATCCATCCCACGCATTTCCTTGAAAATGGCCGCACGTACAATTTGTTCAACACTGGGGGTATCTTGTCGCCCAAAAGATGAAGCTCTTTCATTCCCGATAATGTCTGATTTCAACATTAAAATGATATCAGGTCGTGATTCCAATATAATGTCAATTACACAAAACTCCGGATTAGCAGACCAATCAGGCTTTTCAAATTTCAAAAGTAACTCGTTGAAGATTTTCATGGATTCATTATCTTTGATTCCAAGATACCTGGAACTTTTTTGATATATGCTTGCAACCCCCTGCATTTATTAACAATTTGAGTTTAAAGACAAACACTAATTAGTTTACCTTGACTTATACTATTCAGGAACCACTGAAAATCAACAGTACTG
>Ga0209539_1001907_pt1 | contig 11164 bp, 9 predicted proteins | sample BarGraNGADG00312_2_FD_184499 | JGI IMG/M metagenome (GOLD analysis project Ga0209539, IMG submission 184499) | Arctic peat soil microbial communities from Barrow, Alaska - Barrow Graham LP Ref core NGADG0011-312 (SPAdes) (version 2) | ecosystem: Environmental > Terrestrial > Soil > Wetlands >... | reverse complement strand
CGGATCGCCTCGCTGGAGGGCGGCATCGGGGCGGTCGCGACGGCGTCGGGGATGGCCGCGGAGTTCATCACGTTCGCCGCCCTGGTCGGCGCGGGCGACCACGTTGTCGCCTCGGCGGCGCTGTACGCCGGCACGACGAGTTGCCGACGGTGCTCGAGGAGACGCTCGCCGTCGGGGGCCGGACGCTCTGGCTGCAGCTCGGCTCCTGGCACGAGGAGGTCGCCCGGCTCGGTGCGGCTGCCGGCCTGGAGGTCGTGATGGACAGGTGCGTGAAGATCGAGCACGCCAGGTTCAGCGGCGGGCTGCACCTGGCCGGCTTCAATACCGGGGTGATCAGCTCACGCCGTTCCCTGCGCTGACCCGCTGCCTGCTCAGGCCTCCGGCCACCACACCGCGCGTCGGACGACCACACGCGCGTCGACGTCGTCGGACTGCTCGTCGTCGGTCAGCGGGCAGCCCTCCTCGCGGAGCCGGGCGAGGGCCGTGGCACGCAGCCGTGCCGGCGGCTGCCCCGCTGCGTTCACCACCCGCCACCAGGGCACCCCGCCACCGGCGTTCGCCATCACCTGACCCACCTGCCGGGCACCACCCCGACCGAGCCGGTCGCGCAGCACCTCGGCGATGCCGCCGTAGGTCATCACGCGCCCAGGCGGCACGTCCGCCACGAGGTCGAGCACCGCTTCGAGGTAGTCGTCGTCCATCAGTCGCGGCAGAGCAGCAGGAGCGCGCGATCGTCGTGGTCCCCGGCTCGAACCCCGGCGATCACCGCGTCGGCCCCGCCGCTGCGGGTGGCGACGTACCGCTCCGCCTCGCCCATCAGCCGGTCGATGCCGAGCTCGACGTCGGTGCCCGGGGTCTCCACCAGGCCGTCCGTATAGAGCATCAAGGTATCGCCCGGCTCCAGCACGCCCTCGTGAACGGCGAACGTCGGCGCCTCGACGATCCCCAGTGCCGGCCCGCCCGTGGTGTCGAGGGGCTCGATGAGCCCCGACCCGGCGTGCATGTGCACGGCCGGCGGATGGCCCGCCGTTGACACCCTGAAGACCCCGGTGTCCAGCCGGACCGCAACGTGCACAGCCGTGGCGAAGCCCTCCGGCCAGTCCTGGGCGAGCAGGTACGCGTTCGCGGCGGGCAGGAACCGCTCTGCCTCCATGGTGCCGAGCAACCCACCGAACGCCCCGGACAGCAGCAGCGCGCGCACGCCGGCGTCCTGGCCCTTGCCGGAGACATCGACCAGCACGATCTCCAGCAGCGTGCCGCAACCGCTGCGCGAGGCGACAACGAAGTCACCGGAGAAGGCCTCCGCGTAGGCGGACCGCACCACGCTGTCGACCCGCCAGGGCGGGGGCAACGCCGGGATGCGGCCGTGCGCGACGAGCCGGTCGCGCAGGTCGACCAGCATCAGGTCGCTGGCGGCACCCTGCAGACCCAGCCGGTCCCGGCTCCGGACGAAGAGCAGGGCCGCGAGGATGCCCACCGCGAGCACCAGCAGAGCGCCCGGCTCGAACTCGGCGAGCCCGCTCGCCTCGAGGCCGATCACCTGGGCCAGCAGGGCCATGCTGAGCACGATCATCCCCGGCAGCTTCAGCCCGAAGACGCCGAGCAGCACGATGAACAAGGTGGTGCCCGGGGTCACCCAGTGCGGCTGGGCCGTCATGCCCAGAGCGACCAGCACCGACAGCGACACCAGGATCGCGGTCGCGCTGACCTGACGCGCCATCAGCTTGCGGCGACGCACGACGTCGGTCCAGCGCAGCCCGCGCGCGAACATCGTCCGACGTCGACGCGATGTCGACGCGCGTGAGGCCGTGGTGGTCACCGGGCGAGGCTATCCCGCGCAGGCCTGTGCGAGGAGATGATCGGGCGGCTCAGCTGCGGCAACCGGACCGCAACGACTGCGGTCCACCGCACCACCGTCCAGATCCACCATCGGTGCGCCCCGCCGGTACGCGCGAAATCCCGTACCCATCCACGCCGCCGGCCCGGCACGATGGGCACCATGACCCCCCTTCCTGCCGGCTACCGCACCGTTGAGGTGCCCCAGTCCCGCCACCGCGACCTGCTCGTCCTTGACACCTGGGCGTTCCCGTCGACGGTGACCGACGACCAGCTCGAGGCCCTGCCCATGTCGTTGACCTGGGACCGTGCCCGCGGCGTCGAGACCGACGAAGGCGAGCTGGTCGCCGTTCACGGCTCCTACCCGTACCAGCAGTTCCCGGTGCCGGGCGCGCGCACCGCGGTGTCCGGGCTGACCTGGGTCGGCGTGCACCCCGCGCACCGTCGCAGGGGACTGCTCAGCTCGATGATCGACGACCACTTCACGCGGAGCCTTGACCGCGGCGAGGCGGTGTCCGCCCTGTTCGCCGCCGAGCCCGCGATCTACGGACGGTTCGGCTACGGGCTGGCCGCCAGCGACCTGCGGATGAAGATCCCCCGCGGCGCCGCGCTGCGGGACGTCCCCGGCGCCGACGGGCTCCGGGTGCGGCTCGAGCGCCTCGACCCCGACCGACACGGACCCCTCATGCAGGCGGTGCACGGACGGGTGGATCGGCCCGGCTGGGTCACCCGGCACACCCCCGAGCAGCTCGCCGCCTACGTGTCCGACCCGGAGTACTGGCGGGACGGTGCGGAGTCGATGCGGATCGCCGTTGTGTCCGCCGCGGACGAGACCGCGCTCGGCTACGCCCTGTTCCGGCGCAAGAGCTCCTGGCAGGACGCCGGACCGCGCGGCATCGTCAACGTCCGGGAGGCCGTCGCGCAGGACGCCGCGACCGCAAGGGCGCTGTGGGGCGTGCTGCTGGACCTGGACCTGATGGCGACCGTCGAGACCTGGCTGCTGGCCCTTGACGACCCGCTGTGGTTCCTGCTGGTGGACCCGCGCGCCGCGCAGCCGCGGATCTCGGACAACCTGTGGATCCGTCTGCTGGACGTCCCGACCGCCCTGGCCGCCCGCCGCTACTCCGCTCCGGTGGACGTGGTGCTCGAGGTCACGGACGAGCGCCTGCCGGCCAACGCCGGTCGATGGCGCCTGGTCGGAGGTGCCGACGGGGCGAAGGTCACTCGCGCGGACGCGTCCGTCGACCTGAGCATCGACGTGCGCGAGCTGGGCTCGGCCTACCTCGGCGGCGTCTCGCTCGCCGCGCTGGCGGGTGCCGGGCTGGTCACCGAGCACGCACCCGGCGCTCTGCGGCAGGCCGCCGTCGCGTTCGGCTGGCCGGTGCTGCCGGTCTGCTCGTGGATCTGGTGAGCCTCAGCGCCGGTTCTCGTACGCGGCGACCTGGTCGATCCGTCGCTGGTGGCGTGCGTCGCCGCTGAACGGCTCGGCAAGGAACGCCTCGACGATGGCCGTCGCGTCGTCGATGGAGTGCTGGCGCGCCCCGATGGCCAGCACGTTCGCGTCGTTGTGCGCGCGGGCCAGGACGGCGGTCGCCGTGTTCCAGGCCAGCGCGGCCCGGACGCCCCGCACCTTGTTCGCGGCGATCTGCTCACCGTTGCCGGAGCCACCGATCACCAGTGCGACGCTGCCTGGTTCTGCGACCACCGCCTCGCCTGCCGCGATGCACAGAGCCGGGTAGTCGTCGTCGGGTTCGTAGGCCAGGGCGCCGTGGTCGACGACGTCGTGCCCCGCCGCCCGGAGGTGCTCCATCAGGTGCACCTTGAGCTCGAAACCCGCGTGGTCGGCGGCGATGTGGATCCGCATGCGCCCATCCTGCCTCAGCGGGCGACGCCCGTCAGACGGACTCGCGCCTGGTGAGCTGCGTCGGCAGGATGCGCTGGACCGGTGGCGCGTCCGGGTCGGCGATCCGGTCGAGCAGGACATCCACCATGAGCTGGCCCATCTCCTCCAGCGGCTGCCGGACAGACGTCAGCGGTGGGCTGGCCGTCGTCGCAAGGATGGAGTCGTCGTAGCCGACGACCGAGACGTCGGCGGGGACTCGGCGCCCGCTGGCGGCGAGCACCTTCAGCGCCCCGGTGGCCATCAGGTCGGATGCGACGAACACTCCGTCGAGGTCCGGCTGGGCGGCGAGCAGGCGGACCATCGCGTTGGCCCCGCCGTCGGCGGTGAAGTCGGCGTAGGCCGCCTGCGGCACCGACATCCCGTGCTCGACCAGCACGTCACGCCAGCCCGCAAGGCGGTCCACCGCGACACCCATGTCCGGTGGCCCCGCAATGGTCCCGATCATGCGCCGGCCGGCGGCGACCAGCTCCTCGGTGGCCAGCCTGGCTCCGCCGTAGTTGTCGACGTCGACGTAGGAGTGCACGCGCGGGTCGGAGTCGACCGGCCGGCCCAGGTACACCACCGGGACGGCCGTGTCCCCGAGCAGCCCAGGCAGGTGCGTGCTGTGCGCCTCGAGGATCACCAGGGCGCCGTCGACGTGGCTGCCGTCGAGGTAGCGGAGCAGGGCTGCGTCGTCGTCGGGCTGCCCGGCGAGCAGCAGGACCAGCTGGATCGAGTGCCGCGCCACGGCGGCCGTCGCCCCCCGCAGCGGCTGGGCGAAGAACGAGTGCGGCAGCTCCGCGAGGTCGCGCTCGGTCAGGACCAGACCGATCGAGTCGTGCCGCCCGCGGGCGAGCGACCGCGCCGCCGGGTTGGGCCGGTAACCGAGCTCGGCAACGGCGCGGCGGACCGCGTCGACGGACGCCGACCGGACCGTCGGAACGCCGTTCAGCACGCGGGACGCGGTCGCCCGGGAGACCCCGGCGGCAGCGGCGACATGCTCGAGCGTCACCGCGCCACGGCGCGCCGTCTGCACCTGCTGCACCCGCCCATCGTGGCAGATGTCGGCGCGCCCAGGTGGTCATCTGGGCACCTTGCAGAAGGCGCTCTCTCTCGCGCCGGCCCGAACAACGGCGGCTCGGAACCGGCGCGGCGGAATCTGGTCGTAGCGGCGACGTCCCGCCGTCCCGTATCGTCTGGGTGAGGCACCCCAGAGAGCGCTCTCTCCGGGGCTGCACACGGGGTACCGCCGATGCACCGAGGCACCGCGGCCGCCCCGTCCGCCCCGTCCGCACACGATGGCGGCAACGCGCCGCAGGTGGAAGGCAACGCCGATGGCTCTCACGACGAGTGCACAGACCCGCGTGGACTCCCTGCTCGCCCGGATGTCGCCGAGCCAGAAGCTCGCTCAGCTGGTTGGCGCCTGGATCGGGATCGACGCCACGACCGGTGCTGTCGCTCCCGCCCTGAACGAGAACATGCCGACGAGCCCCGACTGGGAGACGCTGGCCGCGAGCGGCCTTGGGCACCTGACCCGCCTGTACGGCACCCGGCCGCTCGACCCGATGGAGGGGCGCGCCGCCCTCCGGCGGATGCAGTCGGACCTGCGCGCGCAGACCGGCGTCGGCGCGATCGCCCACGAGGAGTGCCTGACCGGGGTGGCCGCCTGGGGCGCGACCACGTTCCCGTCCCCGCCGGCCTACGGCGCCACCTGGGACCCCCGGCTGATCGAGCAGGTCGGTGCCGCCATCGCGGAGTCGATGCGCGCGCTCGAGGTGCACCAGGGCCTCGCCCCGCTGCTCGACGTGGTCCAGGACGCTCGGTGGGGCCGTGTCGAGGAGTGCTTCGGCGAGGACCCGTACCTGGTCGGGACTCTCGGTGCGGCGTTCGTCAGGGGTCTGGAGAGCGGCGGCATCGTCGCCACCCTCAAGCACTTCGTCGGCTACCCCGCCTCCCAGGGTGGCCGCAACCTCGGGCCCGTGCACATGGGGCAACGGGAGCTCGCCGAGGTGCTGCTCTACCCCTTCGAGGTCGCGCTGCGCGAGGGCGGTGCCCGCGCCGTCATGCCGTCCTACTCCGAGATCGACCAGGTGCCGGTGCACGGGGACCGGGCGATCCTGACCGACCTGCTCCGCGACGAGTGGGGGTTCTCCGGGACAGTCGTCGCCGACTACTTCGGCGTGAACTTCCTGCAGACCCTGCACGCGGTGAGCGACGGGAAGCGCGCCTCCGCCGAGCGCGCCCTGCTCGCCGGGGTCGACGTCGAGCTGCCGAACGCCGACTGCTACCCGACCCTTGACACCGATCTGACCCCGGAGGTCGCGGCGGCGATCGACCGGTCCGTACGCCGGGTCCTGCAGCTCAAGGCGGACCTCGGCCTGCTCGACGAGCCCAGCGACCTCCCCCAGGGGCCCATCGACCTCAACCCCCCGGCGCACGCCGCACTCGCACGCCGGGTCGCCGAGGAGTCGGTGATCCTGCTCGCCAACGACGGCACGTTGCCCCTGGTCGCTCCGCGGCAGATCGCCGTGATCGGGCCCAACGCCGACAGCGGCGCCGCCCTGCTCGGCGACTACTCGTTCACCAACCACGTCGAGGTGCACCACCCCGAGGTCGAACCCGGCCTGGTCCTGCCGACGGTGCTCGACGCGTTGCGCGCCGAGCTGCCCGACGCGACGGTCCGGCACGCCGTCGGCTGCGACGTCCGGGAACCCGGGCGCGACGGCTTCGCGGAGGCCACTGCCGCCGCCGCCGCCGCCGACATCGCCGTCCTGGTGGTGGGCGACCGTTCCGGGCTCTTCGGGCGCGGGACGGTCGGTGAGGGCTGCGACGTCGACTCCCTCGAGCTGCCCGGCGAGCAGCGGGCGCTGGTCGAGGCCGTGCTGGGCACCGGCACGCCGGTGGTCCTCGTCCTGGTCAGCGGCCGGCCGTACGTCCTGGACTGGGCCGTCTCGACCTGCGCCGCGATCGTGCAGGCATGGTTCCCCGGGCAGGACGGCGCCGCCGCCGTCGCCGGGGTGCTCAGCGGCCGGATCAACCCGTCGGGTCGCAGCACCCTGTCCTTCCCCCGGTCTGCCGGGATGCAGCCGATGACCTACCGGCACGTCCGGCTCGCCGGGAAGGCCACCGTGACGAACCTCGACCCGACCGCGGTCTTCGGGTTCGGGCACGGCCTCACCTACACCTCCTTCAGCCACACCGACCTGCGGCTGAGCGCGGACACGATCGCCACCGACGGCACCGTCGAGGTGACGGTGCGGGTGACCAACACCGGCGACACCGCTGGTGCGGAGGTGGCTCAGCTGTACCTGCACGACGTCGTCGCACCGGTCACCCGACCGGAGATCGCCCTCCTCGGCTACGCCCGGGTGCCGCTGGAGCCGGGCGAGTCGACCGACGTCACCTGGACCGTGCACGCCGACCGCCTCGCCTGGGTCGGCGTCGACCGGCGCTGGACGGTCGCGCCGCACCGCGCGGCCCTGTCGGTCGGTGCGTCGTCGACGGACCTGCGGCTCACCGGCCACCTGGCGGTCTTCGGGCCGGAGCGCAGGCTGGGTCCGGACCGGGTCCTGGTCACCGGAGTGCGGATCGGCTGAACCGAGCCCGTAGCCTGGCCCGATGACGACCTCCCCCGCCCGGACCGGGCTGCGCAGCGGCATCGACACGTCCAGCCTCGACCCGGCCGTACGACCGCAGGACGATCTGTTCCGCCACGTGAACGGACGCTGGCTGGCCGAGCACGAGATCCCCGCCGACCGCGCCGTGGACGGCGCGTTCCGCCTGCTGCACGACCAGGCCGAGGAGCACGTCCGGGCCATCATCGCCGAGCTCGGTGCGAACGCTTCCGCGGACGGCGGCACGCCGGCTGCCCAGGTCGGCGCGCTCTACGCCTCGTTCATGGACACCGAACGGGTGGAGGCGCTCGGCCTCGACCCGATCCGCCCCGAGCTCGAGCGGATCGACACTGCCGCCGACCGGGTCGAGCTCGTCACCGTGCTGGGTGAGCTGCAGCGCACCGGCGGCGCGGGCGCCGTCGGGTTCTGGGTGGACAACGACGCGAAGGACCCCGAGCGGTACGTCGTCTTCCTGCACCAGGGAGGCCTTGGGCTGCCGGACGAGGCGTACTACCGCGACGACACGTACGCGGCGGTGCGCGAGCAGTACCGCCCGCACGTCGCGCGGATGCTCGCCCTCTCCGGGCTCACCGAGGCTGCCGCCGACGCCGCGGCGGACCTCGTGGTCGACCTGGAGACCCGTCTGGCCGCCCACCACTGGGACGTCGTCCGGGACCGCGACGCGGACCTCACCTACAACCCGATGACCCTCGCCGAGCTGGCAGCACGCGCACCGGAGTTCGACTGGCACGCCTGGGCCACCGCCCTCGGCACCCCCGACGGCGCCCTTGACCAGCTCGTGGTCCGCGAGCCGGACTTCGCAGTCGGCTTCGCGCGCGCCTGGGCCGAGCTGCCGGTCGAGCAGTGGCAGGCCTGGCTGCGGTACCACCTGGTGTCCGCCCGCGCCCCGTACCTGCACGATGCCGTCGTGCTGGCGAACTTCGACTTCTACGGGCGCACCCTCACCGGGGCGACCGAGCTGCGCGACAGGTGGAAGCGCGGCGTCTCGCTCGTCGAGGGCGCCCTTGGCGAGGCCGTCGGGCAGGTCTACGTGTCCCGGCACTTCCCGCCCGCGTACAAGGACCGGATGGTCGAGCTGGTCGACACACTGATCGCGGCGTACCGCGAGTCGATCACCGCTCTGGACTGGCTCGGCGAGCAGACGAAGGCGAAGGCCCTTGCCAAGCTCGACGCGTTCCGGCCGAAGATCGGCTACCCGGAGCGCTGGAAGTCCTACCAAGGGCTCGCCGTGCACGCCGACGACCTGGTCGGCAACGTGCGTCGCTCCGACGCCTACGAGCACGACCGCGAGCTGCGCAAGATCGGCCGGCCGGTCGACCGCGACGAGTGGTTCATGACCCCCCAGACGGTCAACGCCTACTACAACCCGGGGATGAACGAGATCGTCTTCCCCGCCGCCATCCTGCAGCCGCCGTTCTTCGACCCCGAGGCGGAGGACGCCGTCAACTACGGCGGGATCGGTGCGGTGATCGGACACGAGATCGGGCACGGTTTCGACGACCAGGGCTCCAAGTACGACGGCGCCGGCCGCCTCGAGGACTGGTGGACCGAGTCCGACCGCGACGAGTTCGAACGGCGGACCGGCGCCCTGGTCAGCCAGTACGCGGCGTTCTCTCCGGTGCAGCTGGGCGGCTCGCACCATGTCAACGGCGACCTGACGATCGGGGAGAACATCGGCGACCTCGGCGGTCTGTCGATCGCCCTGAGGGCCTACCGGATCGCCCTGCGGCGACCGCTGGCCGAGGCGCCGGTGATCGACGGCCTCACCGGGGCGCAGCGGTTGTTCCTTGGCTGGGCGCAGGTGTGGCAGGCCAAGGGCCGCGACGAGGAGGTCATCCGTCGGCTGGCGACCGACGCGCACTCCCCGAACGAGTTCCGCTGCAACGGTGTGGTGCGCAACCTGGCCGAGTTCCGTCAGACCTTCGACGTCGAGCCGGGCGATGCCCTGTACCTACCGCCGCGGGAGCGCGTGCGGATCTGGTGACCTGCGGCTCAGCTCCGGCGCGTTGCGCCGGCGGTCACAGGATCGTGTAGCCCGCCTTCGCAACGGAGAAGCCCGCGCCGGTCGGGTTGTGCCGGCAGGTGGCGCCGTTGCGCGAGCTGAGGCAGGTCATCTCGCCGATCGTGGAGGCCTGGCCGTACTCGAGCACGGTCGCACCCTCCGGGCGAGGCGGTACGGCGTCGACGCAGGGCAGGGTGGCCCCCTCCGCCGCGGTGACCGAGAACACCGACCCGACGGTTCCGGTGCACGCGGCGGTGGGCGTCGGGGCGGCATAGCTGAACTGACCGATGGCGCAGGTTGCGGACGTCTCCGTCATCGAGCACCAGATGTTGCCGCTGGGCAGCACGAACTCCGTCAGTGTCTGGTTGTCGGCCGGGATGGTCGGTGCGGTCTGCTCGGGCGTCGACTCCGGCTCGGACGTGGACGACGACGACGCCGCCGGTTCGGCCCTCGGCGTCGGCGGGTTGTTCAACACCTGCATCACCGTCAGGACGAGGAAGGTGAGGAGCAGGATCGCGTCGACCACCAGGAAGGTGGTCGTACGTGGCCCCAACGCGGCGAGTGCACCCGGACGGCGTGCCTGTGGGAGCTCCCCACGACCTGCCATCTGTTCTCCTCCTCGCCCGACCACCGACGGAAGCATGACACGACGGAACGGGTGACGCGAGGCCGCCGACGGCAAGGGACGCCCCGGCGCCCGTCGAGCCGGCGCTGCTCCCGGAGGGCCGCCCGACCGGCCAGGCAGCCGTGACGTGGGAGGATCGCCGGAACGCCCACATGTTGATCATCCGAGGAGCACCACCGTGCCCGCAGAGAACCTCACGCGCGCCGAGGCGCACGGCCGCGCCGCCGTCGTCCAGGTCGAGTCCTACGACGTCGTGCTCGACCTGACGACCGGACCGGACACGTTCGCGTCCAGCACGGTGGTGCGGTTCGACGCGACACCGGGTGCGGGCACCTTCATCGACCTGATCGCCCCCCGCGTGCACACCGTCGAGCTCAACGGCCGAGAGCTGGACGTCGCCCGTGTGGTCGCCGACTCCCGGATCGCGCTTGCCGACCTCGCGGAGCACAACGAGCTGCGCGTCGCGGCGGACTGCGCGTACATGACCACCGGTGAGGGCCTGCACAGGTTCGTCGACCCGGTGGACGACGAGGTGTACCTGTACTCCCAGTTCGAGGTCGCCGACTCCCGACGCGTGTTCGCGGTGTTCGAGCAGCCTGACCTGAAGGCGGCCTTCCGCTTCACCGTGACGGCCCCGGCGCACTGGACCGTGATCTCCAACTCCCCCACGCCCGCCCCGGTCGCCGTCCCCGGCTGCGTCAACCGCAATGGCGGGCAGGACGCAGGCGCCGCAACGTGGTCCTTCGAGCCGACGCCGCACCTGGCGAGCTACGTGACAGCCGTGATCGCCGGCCCGTACCACCACGAGACGTCAGCGCTGACCAGCAGCGACGGACGGACGATCCCGCTCGGCGTGCTGTGCCGGGCCTCGCTGGCCGAGCACCTGGACGCCGACAACATCGTCGACATCACGCGAGCCGGCTTCGCGTTCTACGAGGGCCTGTTCGGGATGGCGTACCCGTTCGCCAAGTACGACCAGATCTTCGTGCCGGAGTTCAACGCGGGAGCGATGGAGAACGCCGGGGCGGTGACGTTCCTGGAGAGCTACGTCTTCCGCTCCAAGGTGGCGGAAGCGACCGTCGAGCGCCGCGCGGCGACGATCCTGCACGAGCTGGCGCACATGTGGTTCGGCGACCTGGTGACCATGCGCTGGTGGGACGACCTGTGGCTGAACGAGTCCTTCG
>Ga0209539_1001906_pt1 | contig 11168 bp, 9 predicted proteins | sample BarGraNGADG00312_2_FD_184499 | JGI IMG/M metagenome (GOLD analysis project Ga0209539, IMG submission 184499) | Arctic peat soil microbial communities from Barrow, Alaska - Barrow Graham LP Ref core NGADG0011-312 (SPAdes) (version 2) | ecosystem: Environmental > Terrestrial > Soil > Wetlands >... | reverse complement strand
TCGCAGGCCGGACCCGCCGCCGTCCGGCGCGGGCAGCTGACACGTCTGGAGCAACGCGTGCCGTCGATCCTCGACAGAGTCCTGCGCATCGGCGAGGGCCGGATCCTGAAGAAGCTCGCCAACATCGCCCACCAGGTCAACGCGCTGGAGGACAGCTTCTCCGCCCTCAGCGACGTCGAGCTGCGGGAGGAGACCGACCGGTTCAGGGCGCGGCTGGCGGACGGCGAGACTCTCGACGACATCCTGCCCGAGGCCTTCGCGGCGGTCCGGGAGGCGGCCCAACGCACGCTGGGCCAGCGGCACTTCGACGTCCAGATCCAAGGTGGGGCTGCGCTGCACCTTGGCAACATCGCCGAGATGAAGACCGGTGAGGGCAAGACCCTGGTCGCCACCCTGCCGGCCTACCTCAACGCCCTGACCGGCAAGGGTGTGCACGTCGTCACGGTCAACGACTACCTGGCCAGCTACCAGAGCGAGCTGATGGGCCGGGTGTTCCGGTTCCTCGGCATGACCACCGGCTGCATCATGACCGGGCAGAAGCCCGAGGAGCGGCGGAAGCAGTACGAGGCCGACATCACCTACGGCACCAACAACGAGTTCGGCTTCGACTACCTGCGCGACAACATGGCGTGGCGTCCCGAGGAGCTCGTCCAGCGTGGCCACAGCTACGCGATCGTTGACGAGGTCGACTCCATCCTGATCGACGAGGCGCGGACCCCACTGATCATCTCCGGCCCGGCGTCGGGCGATGCGAACAAGTGGTACGCCGAGTTCGCCAAGGTCGTCATGCGGATGAACGCCGAGGTGGACTACGAGGTCGACGAGAAGAAGCACACCGTCGGCGTCCTGGAGCCCGGTATCACCAAGGTCGAGGACTACCTGGGCATCGAGAACCTCTACGAGTCGCTGAACACCCCGCTGATCGGGTTCCTCAACAACGCGATCAAGGCCAAGGAGCTGTACCACCGCGACAAGGACTACGTGGTGCTCAGCGGCGAGGTGCTGATCGTCGACGAGCACACCGGCCGCATGCTGCCGGGCCGGCGCTACAACGAGGGCATGCACCAGGCCATCGAGGCCAAGGAGGGTGTCACCATCATGGCCGAGAACCAGACCCTCGCCACGATCACCCTGCAGAACTACTTCCGGCTCTACGAGAAGCTCTCGGGCATGACCGGCACCGCCCAGACGGAGGCCGCGGAGTTCCAGGGCACCTACGGCCTCGGCGTGGTGCCCATCCCCACCAACATGCCGATGATCCGGATCGACCAGTCCGACCTCGTCTACAAGAACGAGGACGCCAAGTACAAGGCGGTCGTCGAGGACATCGTCGAACGGCACGCCGCGGGCCAGCCGGTGCTGGTCGGCACCATCAGCGTGGAGAAGAGCGAGCGGCTCTCCCAGATGCTCCGGCGCCTTGGCGTCCCGCACGAGGTGCTGAACGCCAAGCAGCACGCTCGTGAGGCATCGATCGTCGCCCAGGCGGGCCGCAAGGGCGCTGTGACGGTCGCGACCAACATGGCCGGCCGTGGTACCGACATCATGCTCGGCGGCAACGCGGAGTTCATGGCCGTCCAGGAGCTCGCCGGGCGAGGCCTTGACCCGGCGGAGAACCCCGAGGAGTACGAGGCCGCCTGGCCGGACGCCCTGGCGAAGAACCAGGCGGCCAGCGCCGCCGAGCACGACGAGGTGGTCGAGCTGGGCGGGCTGTACGTGCTGGGCACGGAGCGCCACGAGTCCCGACGGATCGACAACCAGCTGCGCGGCCGGTCAGGCCGTCAGGGCGACCCGGGCGAGTCCCGGTTCTACCTGTCCATGACCGACGACCTGATGCGGCTGTTCAACTCCGGCCTTGCCGAGTCGATGATGAACCGGGCCGCCTTCCCGGACGACCTCCCGCTGGAGTCCAAGCTCGTCTCCCGCGGCATCCAGAGCGCGCAGACGCAGGTGGAGGCGCGCAACTTCGAGATCCGCAAGAACGTCCTGAAGTACGACGACGTGCTCTCCCGCCAGCGCTCCGTGATCTACGACGAGCGTCGGCGCGTGCTGGAGGGCGAGGACCTGGAAGACCAGATCCAGCACTTCATCACCGACGTGACCACCGCCTACGTCGAGGGCGCGACCGCCGAGGGCACCCCGGAGAACTGGGACCTGCCCGCGCTGTGGAACGCGCTCAAGGTGGTCTACCCCATCTCGATCACGCCGGACGAGGTGATCGAAGAGGCGGGGCACGCCACCCGCCTGACCCACGACCTGCTCCTGACGGAGATCCTCTCGGACGCCAAGCACGCCTATGCCCGGCGCGAGGAGGAGCTCGGGGTGGAGAACGCGCGCCAGCTCGAGCGGCGCGTGGTGCTCTCCGTGCTGGACCGCAAGTGGCGCGAGCACCTGTACGAGATGGACTACCTCAAGGACGGGATCGGGCTGCGGGCGATGGCCCAGCGCGACCCGCTGGTGGAGTACCAGCGCGAGGGCTTCCAGCTGTTCGCCGCGATGACGGAGTCGATCAAGGAGGAGTCGATCACCTTCCTGTACAACCTCGAGGTCAAGGTGGCGGTGCCGCAGACGCCTGAGGAGGCCGCGGCAGCCGTTGCGGCAGCAGACGCCGCGGCGGCGGCGGCAGACGGCGCGCCGGCGACAGACGGCGCAGCCCCCGCCTCGGACGGCGCTCCGGCCGCTGGGGCACCCGGATCGGCCGGCCAGGCTCCGCCTTCGCGTCGCGGCGCGGGCGGCCGGCGTGCGGCCCAGGCTGCAGCATCGGGCCGGACGGCGTTCGGGGCGGGCGCCAAGGCGCCGACCGCGCCGGTGGCCGGTGGCGACGCCACGCCGCGATCGGCCACGACCCCGACTCTTCTGGCCAAGGGCCTTGACGGGCCGGAGCGACGGACGCCGCTGCAGTACTCGGCGCCGAGCATCGACGGTGAGGCCGGCCGAGGCGGCCAGGTGAGCGGCGGCAGCGGGGGAGTGGCGGCTGCGGAGAAGGACGGCCAGACGTTCCCCGGCACCCCCCGCAACGTCCAGTGCCCGTGCGGGTCGGGCAAGAAGTACAAGCTCTGCCACGGCAAGAACGAGGAGTGAGCGCGGCCCGGCCCGATGGTCGGGCGGATCGCCCGGCCTGACCGAGTCGCCGAGCCCCGGCGCGGTCAGCCGATCGTGAGCACCGTCGCGCGCCAGCTGCCCCGGTGCACCTCGAACCGCACGGCGGCGGCCCGCACCCGCACGCCGTCGTGCAGGACAGCGCTCCCCTCGGCGACGGTCGGGCTGATCCGGCAGACCCGCAGGCCCCGGACGACCGCGCCCCGCTGGACGGAGGCCTCAAGGCTGGGCCGGGCGGCGCGGGCGAGCGACTCGTAGACCTCTGGGCTGACCCACCGCGCGAGCTGGCCCAGCGGACGCGCACTCCGTAGCGCCTCGACCGCCGCCAGCACGACGGCGCCGCACAAGCGGGTGGGATCGGGCAGCTCGGTCGTGGGGTCGCCGCCGATCCGGCGGGACGCCACCGGCCACGCGCCGTCGGTCAGGGGCGAGAGCACCGAGCGGACCTGCGGCACAGCCACCTGAGACGCCGCCGGCGCGCATGGGTCCGGTTCCGTGCACGGTGGCAGGAGCATCCTCGGCGGTCGGGTTCGGGCGGTCGACTGCCCGGACGCGGCGGACTGTGCGAGGGTCCGGCTGCCCGGCCGGGGACCGGCCAGTGCGACGGCGCTCACGCGGACTCCTCGGCAGCGGGGGCGGTGAGCACCTGTCCCGGATGGATCAGCCCGGGTTCCGGACCGACCACATCGCGGTTGGCCGCATACCAGAGGGGCCAGGCGGAGGCCACATCGGCGTCGCTGCTGCCGGCCGGAAGGTGCGCCGCCGCGATCCGCCACAGGCTGTCCCCGGCGAGCACGGTGACAGTGCTGGCCTGGGGTCGGGTCGACGGGATCGCCACGGTGGCCGCCGGCTGCGGAGCGGCCGCCGCCGCGACCTGCTCGACGACGTCCTGCTCCGTCGCAGCCGACTGCACGGCGACCGCGGCTTCTGCCGGGTCGGACTGCTCCTGCGCGGAGGGCTCGGGTCGAGCAGGACTGGCCGCCCCACCGGGGGCCGCGTCGGTGCTCGAGGCAGAGCTCGACGTCGTGACCTGCCAACCGAGGTCCGGCTCCGACGCGGACGCCACTCCGGTCGCGGCGGCAAGCCCCAGCCCGGTGCTCACCGTGACGGCTACCGCTCGGCGCAGCACGGCCGGCGTCAGCCTCCCGGCGAGGGCATCGAGCCCGTCGAGCGACCGGCCAAAGGCCCGGCCGAGGGCCGCGACCGTCAGGAGGCCGCAGCCGACCGCGAGGACCACCGCCGCGGCGGCCCCCAGTCCCAGTGCCGGTGTCGCCACGAGCGCATCGAGGCCGATCGGGCCGGTGCTGCTCGCCGCGGTCTGAGCGGCGGCCGCGCCGAGGGCGAGGGCAAGCGTCCCGCAGAGCAGGGTGGCGGCCGATCCGCGGAGCACGCCCACGCGATGTCCGGGCGCGTGGTTCGGCCTGGGCGGTCGGTGCACGGTGGGTGACGACGTGGGCACGGTTGCCTCCTGAGATCCCTGCGAGCGATATGGCAAGATGGCGATTGACGCTTGATGATGGTGACTGATCTGACCAGATATGTCGACGCTGTGTCCAGGCTGTGGACAAGTCGGGCATCGAGGCGACGGCTGGGCCCTACGGTGTGCGCATGCGCTGGGCCGCCCTGTTCGCCGACATGGAGCTGCAGCTCGACGCCGCCGATGCGCAGGGACGCGACCAGGAGGTGGCCGACCTGACCCGCGCCGAGCGTGCCTCGGTCCTCCTTGCCGATCGGGTCCGGGCGTGCGTCGGGGGAGACCTCCGGCTGGCCCTGCGGGACGGTACGACCGTCGCCGGGACGGTTCGCGACGTCGGGCCGGTATGGCTCCTGCTCGCCGACAACGCCCGCGAGCACCTGGTTCCGCTGGCCTCGGTGGCAACGGTGGCGGGCTTGGGGGAGCTGTCAGCGCCTTCGGAGGGCGCCGTGCTGCGGCGCCTCGGACTGGGTCATGCGCTGCGCGCGGTGGCGCGGGACCGGAGCGTCGTGCGGGCGGTCACCACCGGGGGAACGGTGACCGGCCGGCTCGACGGCGTCGGGGGCGATCACATCGACGTCGCTCTGGTCCACCCGGACTCCGGACGGCCGACCGGTGAGCGTCAGGTGGTCGCGCTGGCTGCGCTAGTGCTCCTGACCAGCCTCTGAGGGGGTCCGGTCGATCCGGGCGCGGGTCTGGGAGTACATCCGGGCGATGTATGCCTCCAGCTGGTCCACCTCGACCCGCCACTGCCCGGCCTTGCCCTGTCCGCCGACCTGGATCGCCGGCAGCTCGCCGCTGCGAACCAGGGCGTAGGCCTGCTGGCTGGAGATGTTCAGGATCTCGGTGACGTCCGCCAGGGTCAGGAAGCGCTGCGGCATGACGGCAGTCTGGCATGTCCGACCGGACGGGGCGCGACTGTGCACAAGTCGTGCAGAACGGGTCGGAGCGGGCATGATGTGGGCGCGACGATCAAGGCGAGGGGACCATGAGCGCACATCAGCCGTCCGGACCATCGAGTCCCCCTGCCGTACGGTTGCGTCGCCCGGGGTGGCGTGACACCCGCTTCCTGGTCGGGCTCGTCCTGGTCGCGCTGTCCGTCGCGATGGGTTCGGCAGCCTTCTCCGCAGCCGCGCGGACGGTTCCGGTGTTCGTTGCGGCCGAGCCGCTGGTGCCCGGAGAGGCCGTCGACGCGGGAGCCGTCGTCGTGCGGCAGGTCCGCCTCGCCGAGAGCCTTGACCGGTACCTCAGGGCGGATGTCGCGCTGCCGGACGGGCTGGTCGCCGTGCGCAGCGTCGCTGCGGGCGAGCTGGTCCCCATCTCCGCCGTCGCGCCATCGGCCGACCTGCAGGTGCGGCCGGTGGCCATCGCGCCCCATGGCTCGCTGTCCAGCGGTGTCGTGGAGGGCTCGGCCGTCGACCTGTGGTTCGTTCCCGAGGCTGCGCAGGACGGCGCCGATCCCGCCGACGCCGAGCCCTACCAGCTGGCGGCCGCCCTGACCGTCGCCGAGGTCGCCGAAGCCGGCGGCGGGTTCTCCGTCGGATCGGGCGTGACGGTGCACGTTCTCGTGCCGGTCGACGAGCTGGCTGCCGTCCTGGCGGCGCTGGCCGCCGACGGCTCGGTCGAGATCGTCCCGGTCGCGGGCTCGCTGCGATGAGCCGACGAGCGGGCGTGCTGTGCGCGCTCCGCGGCCCGGCGGAGCTGGCGGCGGTCCGCGGGATGGGTGGTGACCCCGATCTCGAGGTCGTCCGGCGGTGCGCCGACCTGCCGGAGCTGCTCGCGGGTGCGGCAGCGGGTCTCGGCCAGGTCGCCGTGGTGTCCACCGAGCTGCCGGGACTGGACCGGGACGCCGTCAACAGCCTGCACAGCTGCGGTGTGTGGGTGGTCGCCGTGCTCGACGGTGGGTGGTCACCGGATCGGGCGCGACTGGTCGGGGTGGATCTGGCGGTCCTGTCGGGCGAGGCCGCCAGCACTGTGCCGGCGGCGGTGCGCGACGTGCTCGGCCGTGCCTCGCGAGGGGAGCACCCGGGAGACACGGCGGTGCCGGACGGCGTGGCCGTGCCCGCCGCACCCCCGCCGCCCGAACAGGTGAGCGTCGAGGGGAAGGTCGTCGCCGTCTGGGGACCGACCGGAGCCCCAGGTCGCACGACGGTGGCCGTCAACCTGGCTGCCGAGCTGGCCGGGTCCGCCAGGCGAGCTCCGGAGCACGCAACGCTCCTGGTCGATGCCGACACCTACGGTGGGACGGTTGCCCAGGTGCTCGGGCTGCTGGACGAGGCACCGGGCATCGCCGCCGCGGCTCGCGCGGCCGGCACAGGTCGGCTCGACGTGGCGTGCCTCGCGGCGCTCACCCCGATGCTGGACAACGGGCTGCGCGTCCTGACCGGGATGAGCCGTGCGGACCGGTGGCCGGAGCTGCCGGCCGCCAGCCTGGAGGTCGTGTGGTCCGTCGCACGGGAGCTGGCGGCGTGGACGGTCGTGGACTGCGGCTTCGCGATCGAGCAGGACGAGGCGCTGAGCTACGACACCCGGGCGCCGCGTCGCAACGCGGCGACCCTGTCCGCACTGAGCGCCGCGGACGTCGTCGTCGTGGTGGGTGCGGGTGACCCGGTGGGGTTGCAGCGGCTGGTCCGCGGTCTTGGCGAGCTCAGCGGTCTGGGTCTGGTGGCCCATCGGTTGGTCGTGGTCAACCGGGTGCGGGCCTCGGCGAGCGGGCCGCGTCCCGCCGAGGCGGTCCGTGCGGCGCTGTGCCGGTACGCCGGTGTGGCCGACGCACGGATCATCGGCGAGGACCAGACTGCCTGCGATGGCGCGACACTGCGGGCGCGCACGCTCGCCGAGCATGCCCCGACCTCGCCGGTGCGCCGCGAGCTCGCCGCGCTCGCCGCCGAGGTGCTGTCACTGGGCGTCCCCGTTGGAGCACACTGAGCGGCATGCGGATCTACCTGCCGTCGACCCTTCTCGAGCTGGACTCCCGGCACGGCTTGGCGCCGCGCCTGGTGCACGCCGTGACCCCCGCCCTGCGCGCCGCCCTGCCCGACGAGGACGAGGAGGGCCTGGAGTACGCCGCCCAGCTGCTCGCCGCCGACGACAGCCTGGAGCTCCTGGAGGGTCAGGCAGGTGCCCGCCGGCGCGTCGTGGTCGCTGCCGACGTCCCGGAGGCCGTCGTGGAGTCCGTCGACGACGCGCACGCGCCGAGCGTCGTGCGGCTCACCAGCACCGTCGGCTGGGACGATGTCGCGTGCGCGCACCTGGACGAGCCGGCCGCCGAGGCGGACGTGCTGGCCGCGATCGGGGGAGACGAGGGCGCGATGGAGCGCCTCGCCGAGCGGGACATGCTCTGGTACGACGCGAGCGAGCTCAGCCGGTTGACTGCCGGGACGTACTGAGCCTCGGCGCAGGTTTCGCTCGGATCGGCTGAGCCCAGCCAGGCGGACCGCCCCGGTCAGTCCTCGTCGAACGGGTCGAGGAACGCCCGGACCTGGTCGTGCAGGTGGCCGTTGGTCACCAGCGCCGAGCCGCCGAACGGTCCCGGCACCCCGCGCACGGACGTGAACATCCCGCCGGCCTCGGTGACGATCGGCACCAGCGCGGCCATGTCGTGCAGGGCGAGCTCGGGTTCGCACGCGATGTCCACCGCGCCCTCGGCGACCAGCACGTAGGACCAGAAGTCCCCGTAGGCCCGGGTGCGCCAGACGCTGCGGGTCAGTTCGAGGAAGCCCTCCAACCGCCCGTGCTCCTCCCAGCCGGTGAGGTTGGAGTACGACAGGGAGGCGTCCTCCAGCTCGGTCACCGACGACACGTGCAGCCGGGTGGCCGCCGACAGGGCCCGCCCGCTCCACGCACCGGAGCCGAGGGCCGCCCACCAGCGCCGGCCAAGGGCCGGGGCGCTGACCAGCCCGAGCACCACCTCGCCGTTGTCGATCAGGCCGATCAGGGTGGCCCACACCGGGACCCCCCGGACGAAGTTCTTGGTCCCGTCGATCGGGTCGATCACCCACAGCCGTGACCCGTGACCGGTGGTCGGCATCTCCTCGCCGACGACGGCGTCCCGCGGCCGGGTGCGGCCCAGCTGGGCCCGCACGATCTCCTCGGCCTGCCGGTCGGCGTCGGTCACCGGTGTCGCGTCGGGCTTGGTCTCCACGTGCAGGTCCTGGGCCCGGAACCGGGACATCGTGACCGCGTCCACCTGGTCGGCGATCACATGGGCGAGCCGCAGGTCGTCGTCGTACCCGGTGCGCATGACCATGGCTGCACGGTAGCGCCAGGCGCGGGCCTCAGTCCCCCGCGCGCGCGGCGAGCAGCCGGCGCAGTGAGTCCACCCGCACCGCTCGCGCCTCGGCCTCCGGGCCGGCCGCCTCGGCCACCCAGGCGTCCAGGGCGCAGTCGCGCGCCTCGGCGACATGGGTGCAACCCCGCGGGCAGCGCTCCTCGGCCACCTCGGCCAGGCCCTCGAAGGCAGCCAGGATCGTCTCCGGCCGCACGTGTGCCAGGCCGAACGAGCGCACGCCGGGGGTGTCGATCACCCAGCCGTCCCGCGGCGGTAGGCGCAGGGCCACGGCGGACGACGACGTGTGCCGACCGCGCCCGGTGACCAGGTTGACGCGCCCGATGGCCCGGAACTGGTCCGGCACCAGGGCGTTCACCAGGGTGGACTTGCCCACCCCGGAGTGCCCGACCAGCACCGACACCCGCCCCGAGAGGAGGTGGCGCACTCGGCCCAGCCCCTCGATCACCGGGCCGCCGTCGGCGGGAACCAGCGAGGTGACCACCACCTCCACGCCCAACGGTTCGTAGGTCTCGCGCAAGGGGGTGGGATCCGCGAGGTCCGCCTTGGTCAGGCAGAGCAGCACGTCCATCCCGGCGTCGTAGGCGGCGACCACGCACCTGTCGATCATCCGGGTACGCGGCTCCGGCTCCGCCAGCGCCGTGACGACCACCAGCTGGTCGGCGTTCGCCACGATCACCCGCTCCACCGGGTCGGTGTCGTCAGCGGTCCGGCGCAGCACGGTGGTGCGTTCGACCAGCCGCACGATCCGGGCCAGGCTGCCGGTGTCCCCGGTGGTGTCGCCGACGATGTCGACGCGGTCGCCGCAGACCACCCGGTCCCGCCCGAGCTGACGCGCCTTGACCGCGGTCACCGCCCGTTCCTGCGGGGTGTCGGGCGCCACCAGCACGGCGTACCGGCCCCGGTCGACGCCGATCACCAGCGCGCGCTCGGCGTCCGCGTGCTCCGGGTGGCGCTTGGTGCGCGGGCGGGTCCCCCGCGGGTTGGGTCGGGAGCGGACGTCGCCCTCGTCGGGGCCTCGGCGCGGGATCACGAGTCCGCCAGCATGTCGGCCCACATCCCCACGAAGTCCGGCAGGGTCTTGGCGGTGGTGGCGACGTCGACCACCTGCACGTCCGGCACCCGCAGGCCGACGAGCGCGCCGGCGGTGGCCATCCGGTGGTCGCGGTAGGTCTGCCAGACGGCGCCGTGCAGCGGGCGCGGGGTGATCACGAGCCCGTCGTGGGTCTGCTCGGCCTGTCCGCCCACCCGGGCGATCTCGGTGGCCAGGGCCGCGAGTCGGTCGGTCTCGTGGCCCCTGATGTGCCCGATGCCGCGGAGCCGGGTGGGGGAGTCGGCCAGCACGGCCAGCGCGGCGATGGTGGGGGCGAGCTCGCCGGCGTCGTGCAGGTCGACGTCGATCCCGTGCACGACGCCGGTCCCGGAGACCGCCAGCGTGTCGCCCTCCCGTCTGGCCAGCCCGCCCATCGCGGTGAGCAGCTGGGGGAGCACGGCGCCGGGCTGGGTGGTCTGCTCGGGCCAGCCCGGCACCCGGACGGTGCCGCCGGCCACCAGGGCGGCGCACAGGAACGGTGCGGCGTTGGACAGGTCCGGCTCCACCCGGACCTCCCGGGCGGAGATCGGGCCCGGCGCCACCTCCCAGATGGAGGGCCGGGAGTCGTCCACCGTCACGCCCGCGGCGCGCAGCACCTCAACGGTCATGGCGATGTGCGGCAGGCTCGGCAGGGTCGGCCCGGTGTGCCGGAGGATCAGTCCGCGCTCGAACCGCGCCCCGGCCAGCAGCAACCCGGACACGAACTGTGACGACACGCTGGCGTCCACGTCCACCAGGCCGCCGACCATCCTGGCCGGCCCGGTGAGGGTGAACGGCAGGGTGCCGCGGCCGTCGTCGTCCACCCGGGCGCCCAGGTCACGCAGGGCCTGCAGCACAGGGGCCATCGGCCGAGCCCTGGCCTCCGGGTCGCCGTCGACGCGCACCGGCCGTGCCATCAGGGCGGCGACCGGGGGCAGGAAGCGCATCACGGTCCCGGCCAGGCCGCAGTCGATCGAGATCGGCTCCTGGTTGCGGGGGCCGTCGACCGGCAACCGCAACGGCTCGACGTCCCAGTCGGTGCCGCGGCGCCGGACGACGGCGCCCAGCCGGGTCAGTGCCTCGGCCATCAGCAGGGTGTCCCGCGAGGCCAGAGCGCCGCGGACCCGTCCCGGACCGTCGGCCAGCGCCGCGAGCACCAGGTAGCGGTTGGTCAGGGACTTCGATCCGGGCACGTCAACGACCGCGTCGAGCGGCGCCCCGGCGACCGGCGCGGCCCA
>Ga0209539_1001900_pt1 | contig 11186 bp, 7 predicted proteins | sample BarGraNGADG00312_2_FD_184499 | JGI IMG/M metagenome (GOLD analysis project Ga0209539, IMG submission 184499) | Arctic peat soil microbial communities from Barrow, Alaska - Barrow Graham LP Ref core NGADG0011-312 (SPAdes) (version 2) | ecosystem: Environmental > Terrestrial > Soil > Wetlands >... | reverse complement strand
TCGGTGGGTATCTCGAAGGCAGTCTCGAGCTCGGGGGTTGGCATCTATATGCCTTTGAGCCAGGTGACCAGCGAATCGATGACCTTGGGGTCGAGGAGCGGGTGCTGCCTCTTGGGCTTGGAAGTCGCCTGGCTCAACTCCTTGCCGAAAAAGTGCCCCAGGCCGTCGAACTGTGCCAGCTGCTGCTGCCCTCCGGGGCGCGACTGCAGGGCCTGCATTATCTGCGCGGCCATGCTGGCCGGGACCACGTCGTCGGCCGCTCCCTGCATCACCTGGACAGGCACCTTGATCGCCGCGAAGTTCGGCTGGGACGCCATCCAGGAGCGCATCCAGTCCAGGAACAACTGGTGGCTGCCCAGCTGCACCGTCGAGGCCGTGTTTCCGTTGACGGTGTTCACCAGCTGGTCGATCAGCGACAGCTGGAAAGACGCCTCCTCCTCAATGAGCAGGCCTGCCTTCAGTGCCTCCTGCACCTGCACCCTGGCGAAGTCGGGGAACATCGTCACGGAAGGGGTCGCCATCAGGGCGAGCCGCTTGACGTAGGGGTTAGTCGCCGCCGCGCTGGCGCTGAGCAGGCCCCCCTCGCCGTACCCGACCAGGGCTATCTTGTTGGTGTCGATATCGCCGCGTCCCACCAGGTAGTCGACCTGGCTGTCGATGTCGGAGAGCAGGGTTGCGCGCGTGTGAGTCGCGTAATCGCCGTCACTCGGGGGGATGCCGCGCCTGTTGCAGGTCAGCACCACCAATCCCTGCCCGGCGAGCGCGTCCGCCACCTGGGAGAGGAAGCCTCCGCCGGTCCTGTCCTGCGGCCCCTCGTCCGCGGTGAGGATGACCGCCTTGTACGGTTTGGCGGCCTTGGCGGGGAAGTACATGCTGCCGGCCAACTGGAGCTTCTTGCCGTTGGTCTGCTTCTGGTTGGTGGGGACCATGACCTCGGTCAAGGTGGTCCCTTTGGTGACCGGCTGGAAGGCCGAAGCGGTCATCGTCGAGGGCGACGCCTTCGAGATGATGACCGAGCCGGTGCGCACCCTGGTCACGAAGCTGCTCTTGTCGAAGGTTATCTCGACATCGTCCATGCCAGGGGACGTGATGCGCAGCAGGTACTTGCTCGTCTTGAGTATCAGGATATTCCGCGGCAAGGGGCTTCGCGATGGGATCACCGCGGTGGCGCTGGCGTCCGACACCTTCGCCGCCAGGAACCTGTCCAGCAGCGCCTGCAGAGTGCACACAGACTCCGGCTCCAGCGGGATGAGCCTCTTATCGGTGGCGATCGTGGGCACCCACTGGAACGTCTGCAGGCGGTTGTTGAGGAAGGAGAGGCTGGCCTTGTCGTCCGCGGGGCTTATGTAGGTCGTGTAGGTCGCCCCCGGCACGCTCTGGATGGATTGATATGAGGTCATCGTCTTGAGATCCTTGGCGACCGCGAGGTTGCGCTTGAAGGTCGTGCCGAACTCCGTGAAGGGCATGGACTCGGTGCTGGAGTAGACCACTCCATTGGCGTCCTCCTGGATGGTCACCTTCTGAGAACCGACGTCCTGGCCCGCTTCCTTCACCACGTAGCTGTTGACGTCGGCGTTGCCGCCGCCGCAGCCGGTGATCGCCAGCGGCACCAGCAGCGCCAGGACAAGTATCGCGGCGATCGTCCCGGCCCTCCAGCGCAGATGACCCATCACGTCCTCCTCCCTCCTGAGAGCGCCAGGCGGGCGCTCTTTACCACCTTGCCCAGTATGTGAAGAAGTCCCTCATGACCTTGTCGTACCAGCCTTTGTCCAGGTACCTGAACAGGCAGTGGTTTCCCGCGGGCATCATCCAGATATCGACGTTGGGGTTTTGCTTGGCTATCTCGGACAGCTCGTCCATCTCCGAGGCCGGACAGATCGGATCGTCCTCGGCGTGCACGATGAGCAGCGGGACCTCGACGTCCGCCAGGAAGTTCTTGGGGCTGGCGTTGGCGAAGAACTCCTCGGTCGTGACCCCGTAGTGAGGCGCGGCGATCTTGTCGATGTAGGTGGTGAAGTCGGCCTGGTTGAAGCCGGCGTCCAGGTAAGTCCGCTGCTCGGGGTCCTCGATGTAGTCCTTCATGTCCTCGCGCCGGATCTTGTGCATGAGCCTGAAGCCCAGGTAGACCGGGAAGAACTGGTCGGTCACCGGCGGCCTGGTGCTGATGTAGGAGACCATTCTGCCCGCGTCAGCATAGCCGTTCCAGGCGATCGCGCCGCCGGTCAGGTAAGGGAACTCACGCGTCTTGCAAGCGGCCAGGATGGTGGATCCGGCTCCCATCGAGAAACCGGTGATGCCGACGCTGGTCACCTCTGGACGCTCCGACATGTACTTCGCCGCGGCGAGCAGGTCCTCGGATTCCTTCCAGCCGGCGGTGGTCGGCCCGTGGGAGAGGCTCTGGCTGCGGCCGAAGTTGCGAAGGTCGATCCCCAGAACGTTGAAGCCCCACTCCGCGTACGCGCGCAGCGCCGTGTCTATGATGTAGTGGTCGTTCTTGGAGCCCATGAAGCCATGAGACATGACTATCGCGGGGCGCGCCTTGCCGTCCTTGTGGATGCCGACCGCGCAGGTCAGCGGGGTGCCGTCGAAGCTCTCGATGACGACGTTCTCGAACTCCTCCGGGTACGGGTACATGATGCCCGAGGTCGCCCTGTTGGCGTTGAGCATCAGCAGCAGGGAGTTCATCGCGGCGGCCCTGGCCAGCCCGGGGATCGTGCCCGCCGGCCCCTTGAAGGGGACCTCGCGGAGAGTGCCGGTGATGTCGCTCATGCTCCTGTCCTCGGGCACATCGATGTGCGGACCCTCGGGGATGCCCTTCTGCAACAGCGCGTGAAACTTGAGCCGCATCCAGAAATGCGTTGCGAGGATCCCTCCCACCATGAAAGACGCCGCAAGCAACCCGGCCAGCGCGAGTCGCCTGACCGTCTTGAAGATGAACCTCATTGACCCTCCTCTTAAGGCGGCCCGGCCGCCGCCGCGATCACGCCCTGCGCGCGCACCGGGCGCGAACCGGCCCGTTTATGGCTGGACCCTCAGTGCCGTCCTGAGGACGTTCCTCGCTATCGGCGCCGCGGTGACCCCTCCCTCGCCGCCGTTCTCGACCACGACCGCCACCGCGACCCTGGGGTCCTTCGCCGGGGCGAAACATATGAACCACGCGTCCGGTTCGCCCTTGCCCACCTCGGCGGTGCCGGTCTTGCCGGCGACGTCGACCCCGTCTATCTGCGCCGCGGTCCCGGTCCCGCTGGTCACGACCTTGACCATGATATCCGTTAGAGTGCTCGCCGTCTGCTGGTCGATCACCCTCCTCAACTTTTGCGGCTGGAACTGCTCGACTATCTTGCCGTTGTAATCCTGCACCTCGTCGACCAGGTAAGGCTTCACCATCTCGCCGCCGTTGGCGACCGTCGCGGCCACCGACGCCATCTGCAGCGGCGTCGCCAGGTCCTCGCCCTGTCCGAAGCTCGCCGAGGCCAGCGCGACGGGGTCCATGGTCGACGCGCTCTGTATACGGCTCGCCGTGGTGGGGAGGTCGAAGGGCAGCGGCTTGTTGAACCCGAACAGCTGGGCGTAGTTGACCAGGGCCGGGGCTCCCAGGCGCAGCCCGACCTGGGCGAAAGTGATGTTGCACGAGACCACCATCGCCTGCTCGAAGTTCAGGTTGCCGTGCGTCTTGCGATTGAAGTCGTAGATGGTGTAGCCGTTCACCACCAGCTTCCCCGCGCAATCGAACGGCGAGTCGGCCGTCACCACGCCCTGGTCCAGCGCCGCCGCCCCGGTCACCACCTTGAACGAGGAGCCCGGCGGGTACAGCCCGTTAATGGCTCGGTCGAAGAGCGGGCGCGAGGGATCGGCGTTGTAGGAGTCCCACTGCGCCTGGTTCGCCTGGGCGTCCTTGCCCGGTGACGGCACCGCCACGTTGGGGTCGTAGGTCGGGTTGGTCACCATGGCGAGCACCGCCCCCGTCCGGGGGTCCATCGCGACGACGGCGCCCACCTGGTTGCCCAGCGACTCCATCGCGGTGCGCTGGATCCTGGAATCGATCGTGGTCACGATCGAGTTGCCCTTCTTGCTCGCGCCCAGCAGCCGGTTCCCCAGGCTCCGCAGCGTCAGCTTGCTGCCCCGGCCCAGCAGCTGGTCGTTGAAAGACTCCTCCAGGCCGGTCCGGCCGTACTTCCAGGAATCGTAGCCGGTGACACCGGCGAACAGAGCGCCCAAGGGGTACTCGCGCTGGTAGCGGTACTCGGTCCCCGTGTCGACGCTGCGGGCGAGCGGCTGGTGGCCGTCGGCGGTGAGGATGTCCCCACGCTGGATCGCGTACTCCTGGACCAGCCTGCGCTTGTTGAACCCGTTCCCCTGAATGCTGCTCGCTCCGAATATCTGCACCCAGGAGAGGTTGACCACTATGGCCAGCATGAGTATCACAAAGACACTCAGGAGGACCTTTATCTGTCTGTTCATCTCTTGCCCCCCTGCTTGATGCTGGCGACGTTGGTGGTGGCCCCGCGGTGCGAGAGCACTATCAGCAGCGCCAGCAGGATGAAGTTGGCGAAGAGCGAGCTACCCCCGTAGCTCATGAACGGCAGGGTTATGCCGGTGAGCGGGATCAGCCGCGTCACCCCGCCCATGATCAGGAACGACTGTATGGCGATGATGCTGACGAGACCCACGGCCAGCAGCTTACCGAAGTCGTCCCGGTGAGACAGCGCGACCTTTATTCCGCGGGCCACCATCAGCACGTACATCAACACTATGGCGGACGCGCCCAGCAGGCCCAGCTCCTCTCCCACCGCGCTGAAGATGAAGTCCGTGGTGACGGAGGGTATGAAGTTGGGGTGCCCCAGCCCCAGCCCGCTTCCCGACGCGCCGCCCGAGGAGAGGGCGAAGAGCGACTGCGAGATCTGGTACGACTTGTTCTGGATTGTTGTTGGGTTGAAAGGGTGCAGCCAGGTGGTGAACCGGAGCTGGACGTGGCTGAACGTCAGGAAGCACAGGTACGCCCCCAGCGCGAACAGCACCACCCCCACCACCACGTATCCCTTCCTGGAGGTCGCGGCGTAGACCATGCAGATGAAGATCCCGAAGAACAGCAGCGAGGAGCCCAGGTCCTTCTGGAAGATCATGATGGCGACGCTGACCCCCCACATGAGCATCAACGGGATGAAGTACTTGAGCTCAGGCACAGGCACCCCCAGCACCCTGTGGGTGGAGACCGTGAGCAGCTCGTGCTTCTCGGCGAAGAAAGCCGCCAGGAAGATCACCAGCAGAACCTTGGCCAGCTCCGACGGCTGGAAGTGCAGCGGCCCGATCTGCAGCCACAGGCGCGCGCCGTTTACCTCCTTGCCGACGAACATGGTCGACATGAGCAGGGCAACCGCGGTGAGCCCCAGGATGTACTTGTACTGGGACAGCGACTCGTATTTTCGCAGAAACACGATGACCAGGATGAAGCAGGCGGCCGCGACCCCGATCCAGATCAGCTGATCGAAGGCGAGCTTGGAGTCCAGCCTGTATATCATCACCAGCCCCAGGAAGGTGAGCGCGGCCGCGATCGGCAGCAGCAGCCCGTCGGCCCCGGGCACGAAGACCCTCATCACGATGTGCAGGAGTATGAAGACCGCCGCGGCAACAGCGGGATAGACCAGCTGCCCCGGCACGACCTTTCCGGCTATCGCCAGCTGCACCGATATGAAACCGAGGAACATCACCACGATGAGGAATATGAGCAGTACCAGCTCTCTGTTGCGCTGCTTCGTCGCCTACACCTCCTTGGCGGGCGAGCCCGACATCACGACTCTGAGCTTGACCATGGTGCCCTTTCCCACGCGGGTGCCGGGCACCGGATCCTGGTCTATCACCAGGTCCGCCGCGATACCCGTCCTGCTGACCAGCTCGGGATCGGCTCGCAGCCCCACGGCCTCCAGCATGTCCCGCGCTACAGTGAACTTCTTCCCCGCGACGTCGGGAACGATGCTCGAGTTCTTGATCGCCTCGTTCTTGAGCGTCTCCAGCGTCTTGAGCGAGTTGCGCTTCGACTCCGGCTCAAGCTTGTTCTGGACCCGCCTTCGCAGCGCGTCCGGAAGCAGGTTCACATCGATGTCGGTCTCCTTCTCGACCGACGCGAGGTCCCAGAAAGGAAAGCCCCGGTACATGGTGACCTTGCCCCCGTGGGAACCGATCCAGAAAGTCCTGTTGTAGAAGTAGTACGCGGTCCCGAACCCCGCGGCGAGGACGGCCAGGATCACCGCGCAGACGATGAGCCAGTCGCGGATCCTGCGCCTGTCCGCCCGGACCGGCTGCGCGTCTTCGGCGACCGTGCCAGGAGGGCGGTCGCTCACGTCGGTGATGGGCTTCGCCCCCCGCACGGGGACGACCGTGGCGGACTCCAGGATGCGCACCAGGACCACCGAGACGTTGTCCGTGCCACCCGCCTCCAGGGCCGCGTCGACCAGGAGCCTCGCCCACTCCGTCGGTCCTCCCTCGGTCGCCAGGATGCGGGCGATCGCCGCGTCCCTCACCAGCCCGGTCAGCCCGTCGCTGGCGAGCAGGAACACGTCGCCCGGCTGGATCCTCACGGCGGACACGTCGATCTCGACCTGCGGCTCCAGCCCCAGCGCCCTGAGGATGATGTTCCGCTGGGGATGCGTCAGCGCCTGCTCCTCGGTTATCTCGCCTTCCTCCACCAGCGTGGCGACCAGCGAGTGGTCGCGGGTGATGCGCTTGAGCCCGGCCTCGCGGTAGAGGTAGGCGCGCGAGTCTCCCACGTGGGCCAGGTAGGCGGTGTCGCCCTCGCGGTAGAGCAGCGTGAGCGTAGTGCCCATCTGCCTGAACTTGGCGCTGGACGACGCCTTGGTGTAGAGGACGGCGTTCGCCGCCGAGGCCGCCTTCTCCACCAGCTTCTCGCCGGAGATGAGACCGATGTTGTCCTCTATGTACTGGCTCACCACCGAGAGCGCCAGGGAGCTCGCGACCTCGCCCGCCTGGTGGCCGCCCATTCCGTCGGCGACCGCGAACATGTTGCCGCTCTCGAGGACCGAGTCCTCGTTTATCTGGCGGACCTTCCCGGTCTCGGTTATGGAGTAAGAGGTGATGCTGTAGATGCCGGCCTCCAGAGGAGCGCGGTCAGACCCTGAACTCGAACACGGTCTTCCCGATCTTTATCCTGTCACCTACCCGCAGCTCCAGCGGGTAGGAGATCTTCCTGCCGTTCACGTAAGTGCCGTTGGTCGACCCCAGGTCCTCGACGCAGTACATATCGTTGTGCGGGTAGATCCTGGCGTGCTGCTGCGAGGCATAGGTGTCGTCGATGAGCACGTCAGAGCTGCCCGCGCGCCCGATGTTGATCTCATCGGACAGCATGTACTTGGCTCCGACGTTCCTGTCCGCGGTGATGACCACCAGCTGCGGCTGCTCCTTCTTCTTCCGCCGAGCCGGCCTGGCCTTGTCGTCGGGCGTTCTCATGTCGCGATAGATGGCCCGGACCACCAGTATCAGGAAGATGTAGAGCAGGCCGATGAAGACGTATCGGAGGGCTATGAACACTATGTTGGGGATCAATCCTGAGCCCTCCGGAAGATAAACCTCGTGCTGCCCAGTCGGATGACGTCGTTCTCCTTCAACTTCACCGAGGAGACCCGCCGCTCGTTGACCCAGGTCCCGTTGGTCGATTCGAGGTCCGTTATCTGGTAGGCGGCGGTGCGCTTCTCCACCCGGGCGTGAACCCTGCTGACGTTGGGGTCCGGCAGCACGATGTCGTTGTCGGCTATCCGGCCGATCTGCACCGACTCCTTGTCGAGCGGGAAAGCGGGGGAAAGCTCGCCCGAGTCCAGCAGCTCCAGGACGCCGGGTCCGGCTCGGGAGCGCCTGAGGATGCCGTCGTCGGTCTCGACCTCCTCGTGCGCCTGGGGCAGGTCACCCTCCATCCGCGTCTTTATCGAGAACTCACCCTCGCGCATGCGCTCGGACTCGATGAGCTTTATGCGCGGCCGGTCGAGGACCGCGTAGCCGTGTTCCTTGATATAAGAGATAAGCAGGTTCTCGAGCTCGGTCGCCATAACGGCCTGGTAGGACTCGAACTTGGAGTAGTCCTTGGGCGAGAGCCCCACGTCGTAGCGGTTCGGTACATAGACCCGCGAGACCCCTATGACCTTGTGCCCCTCGAGCTCCCGAACCAGCTTCTTGCCCAGCTCGACCGGGTGGACCCCCGACTTGAACGCGCGCAGGATCACGCCCTCGAACAGCCCTTCGAGCTTTTTTTCAAAATCTTTGAAGATGCTCATGCAGTAATTATATGGGGTGCGGTCTCGAATTGTGAATTTGGGTGATGCGGGGGCGCCTGCCGACTTCTCAGAGCTCGAGCGCCAGGTTAGCGATCTCGAAGGGGCGCAGCCCGAGCACGATGCCTCCCCCACCGGTCTCCAGGCTGTTCCGCTCGCCGCCCGTCAGGGCCACCTTCCATGCGCCTTTCCACTCAACATCGGAAGCCAGGACGACCCGCCCTCCTTTTCCCTCGGCCTCCCAGAGCCTCGCCGCCAGCCCGCCGCTTTCTTCCGCCTCCAGCGCCGAGAGCATCACTCCCGCCGAGCCGCACGACAGCAGGCTGAACTCCCAGGCGGCCGCCGGATCGGGCGGGCCGCCGAACACGAAGGCCTGTGGCGGATCGTTGTGCTTGTACGCCTCCAGCGTCGAGGATGCCTCGAGGTGGTCGCCGCGGTGTGGGTAGAGGGCGTAGGAGAACTTGTGCGCGCCCAGCTCGAAACCTCCCGGCCCCACGTCGAACTGGAAGGCCTTGTCCTGGCTCCGCAGCAGGGTAAGGTGCATGTCGTCGCCGCGCAGCTTGTTGCCCGGGATGCCGTAGTTGACCAGGGTCACTCCCCTGCCGCCGCCGGAAAGGTCCACGAAGTTCTGCGCCGGCAGCTCGTGGGCCGGCCTTTCCAGCCAGCCGAACGGGACCTCGTGGACCCAGCGCCCGCCGGCGATCCCGGTGGGGAACCTGCACCGCAGCCGGTGCCGCCTGTCGCGGAAGTCCACGCTGGTGGTGCAGTCGATGCGGCCCGAGCCCTCGGCCAGAGAAACGAGCTGGACGAAGCGGGAGCGGCCGATGCCGCCGGTGACCTCGATAGTCGCCCTCACGGGGCCATGCTCCAGGACCCTGACCTTCTCTATCCGGCGGCGGTGCGCCCAGGTGGCGCCGAACGCGGCCGACATGTAGAGGTCTCCGGGGTCCGGCTCGATCGTGAGCCTGTTACAGCCGCCCAGGTCGAAGGCGGTGCCGTCGGCCAGCCGCGCCTCGCCCAGCAGCCCGGTCCGGCCATCCACCTGTATGGAGAGGAGGCCGTTGTCGAGGCGAGTACCATCGACGCCCGCCCCGCTCCCGGCGGGATCGTCCTCGGCGCCGGACGCGTTGACGCCGAAAAGCCTGTATCCGAGGCCGGGCAGCTCCGGGGAGAAGAGCACCCGCGCCCACTTGATGGTGCCGTCGCCGAAGAGGCTGGTGTCCAGGAGCTGGCAGGGCATCCGGCGCCCGTCGGCCGAGGTGACCGCGACGCCCTTCCAGCCCGGCGGCGGGCTCACCTCGAACTCCGCCGGGGAAGCGACCGGCTGGAGGAGCGGGTTGAAGGCCAGCACCGTGAAGCCCTCGCCGGCGCCGGTCGGGCAGAGTGACGCGGCGGCCTCCTCGCAGATATTGCGGGCGCCGTCCAGGGCCGCCTGAAACCGCGAGGTCATCCCGGCGGAGACCGCGTCGGCATGGCACCCGCAGATCTGGTCGTGGAACTGGCAGTCCATCACCTCGCGCCATCCACGCTCCAGGTCGGCCTTCCGGGGGGACGCGCCTTTCGCCACGGCCGCGGCCGCCATCTTCCCCGCGCGGGTCAGCGCGAACTCGCAGGCGCGGTTGAGCTGCTTGAGGTGGATCCGGGCCCCGTACGTTCCCCACAGCTCCCGCTGGAACTCGCCGCGCACGACGGGCAGGTCACCGGCGGAGACGGCATCGGTGAAGCGCGCGGGCAGCGAGAACGAGAACGTCACGCCGTCCACCTCGCGGTTCCACGCCCGCGCCATCTCCCCATACTCTTTCTGCGGCCTGCCGTGGTCCACGCCCGAGGGATAGAAGACGTGCTCCGTCGCACTGAGCGGCCTGAGGAGCTGGTAGTTCTTGAGCATCTTGGCCATCGCCGCGGGCTGCTCCGTCCTGACCGGATGCCCGGCGTTGTACATCGCCGGCATCCAGTGGGCGAAGATGCGGGTCCCGTCCAGCCCTTCCCACAGGAACTCGCTGGGCCCGTCGCCGGCGGGCCTGGCGCGCGAGAAGAAGAGCGAGGACGTGCCGGTCGCCTTCAGTATCTGCGGCAGCTGGGCGCTCATCCCGAAGGAGTCGATGAGCCAGCCCGTGCTGGAGCGGACGCCGAAGTTCTCCAGGCAGAATTCCTGCCAGGCGATGGACTGCCTTAAGAGCGATTCGCCCGAGACCAGGTTGGTGTCCGGCTCGCTGTAGAGGCCGTTCACCGGCTCGACGCGGCCCTCGCTGACCAGGGCGACGAGGCGCTCGAACCCGGCGGGGTCACGTCGCTTGAAGGACTCGAGCTGGGGGACCTGGTCGGTCGCGAACGTCATCTCGGGGTCGCCGTCCATCAGCCGCAGCGCCTCGTGGAGATTGGACTCGCCCACGCGCTCGAACACCTCCCGGGTCTGCAGCCACTCTACGTCGTAGTGTATGTGGGGCACCACGTGCACTATGCCCTGGGGGAGTCCGGCGGGCGGCCACTGCTCCCGCGCACGGAACCTGTCCGCGAGCATGGGGAAGTCACCCGCGCCGCCTCTCATCTCGATGGGGACGACGGGTATGATCATGGGGGCAAGCTCCATGTCGATGAACAGCTCCAGCAGATGCAGACCGTCCCCGAGCACGGTGCCGAGGGCGAGCATCTCCACCACCTCCCCCGGCGGGAACTCCAGCGTGGTGAGCTCGTCCGCCCGACACCGTCCGGCGGCGGACCGCAGCAGCAGGTCTCGCTGGGCTATCGCCCTGCCGTCGATGGCGAGGCTCGCGCCGGTGATCCTCTGGTCGAACCACGCGTTGACGAACGCCAGGCGGAAGGAGTCCGGCGCCCCCTCGCCGGCCGCGCAGACGTTGCCGATGAACTCACGGGCGAAGAACCTGTCGATGCCGTCGGTCCATTCCCTGG
>Ga0209539_1001898_pt1 | contig 11192 bp, 11 predicted proteins | sample BarGraNGADG00312_2_FD_184499 | JGI IMG/M metagenome (GOLD analysis project Ga0209539, IMG submission 184499) | Arctic peat soil microbial communities from Barrow, Alaska - Barrow Graham LP Ref core NGADG0011-312 (SPAdes) (version 2) | ecosystem: Environmental > Terrestrial > Soil > Wetlands >... | reverse complement strand
CTTATCTCACTGGAACACGGCTAAGCTCAAGCCAGCCGAACCGCCGTGTACGGACCCGTACGCACGGTGGTGTGACAGGGAAAGCCCGCGAGGGCCTACCTATGTCGATTACCGGTGCCGTCAGCGGGTCTGTCTGGAGGAGCGCGGTGGACCCGTGGAGGGCCGCTAGGCCTGTTCCTTGAGCTTGGCCCCCAACTCCTCGCCGAAAGCCTCGGCGCGCTCGATCTCGCCTTCGATCAGGGGGCCCTTCATGCCATTGACCCCGGCGATGAAAGGCGCAGCCAGCGGGACCATCCCATTCTCGGAGAGGGATTCATAAAGCTGCTGGGAGGCCTGTGTGTTCGGCTTCTTCCCCACCGAGGCGCCGGTGCTGAAAGTCGCAAAGGGGTGCCCGGGGCAGCACTTCGCCACGCTGGCGGCGAAACGCTTCGTCTTGCCGCTCGCCCTTGCCATCCGCGTGGAGCCGCCCATAACCACGAACTCCATCGAGGGGTCGGGCTTCGCCTCGGCCACGGATCTGACCTCGACCTGGTGGCCTTCCTCGCCCAGCCCGTTGGCTATGGCTTCGGCGATCTGTTTGGAGTTGCCCCACCTGCTGTGGTAGACGACCATGCCTTTCATCACGAACCTCCGGTCTCACCTTTGCGCCGCAGAGCGCCTTGAGAGGGTCCCGGGCGTCAGCCCTCCACCGCTCCCGGCGGGGCCTCGGCCTTTTCCCTGGACAGTTGGCCGATCTTGTCGAGGATCTCCAGTATCAGCTTCTCCTGCTTCTGGAAGTTCAACAGGACGGTCTGAATCTCTTTCTCGGCTCGCTTGTCCGTATCGTAGTCGTGCTCTCCCCTGATGTCCGTCCGCATGCCCTGGATGTTCTGGCCGATCAGCAGCAGCGGCATCAGTAGTATCTGCAGGATGTTCGAGATGATCAGCCAGAGGACGAAGGCCGGGTACGGATCCCACTTCAAGCTCTTGGGCATGAGGATGTTCCACGCCAGCCAGATCACGGTCCAGGAGAGGATGATGAAGAAAAACCCCATCGTCCCGACGTGCTCGGTGACGAATAGCGCGAGCTTCTGGGTCGGCTTCAGCTGTTCCTGGAACGTATCGTTGGGGTTCTTGACCTTGGAGAAATGCTTCTGGAGGTCCTGGACACTGTCGGTTATCTGGTCGGCGAGGTCTTTGCCCTCGACCGGTGCCGGCTCGTCAGCCATATCCCATCACCCCTCGCGTCGCCGCCACATCTTCAACGTGGTTCTTCTTCCTCGAGGGGCGTGAACCTACTTCCTGGCGTGCATCACCGTCGCCAGCCAATCGAACATGCGCTGGTCGTAGAGGCTGCGGGCGCGCGGCTCGCAGTGCCAGTTGGCGCCTTCCTCGCGGGTGAACCGCACGATGGTCTTGGGGCACTCCAGCGCGTCGTAGACCTCGCGCGCCTGACCCGGCCAGAACTGCTCGTCGTCGGGGTCGGCGATGAACATGGGGCACTCGACCTGCTTGATGACGTCGCGGGCGTTGTTCTTCTTCATCGCGGTGAGCCACTGGAAGTAGCTGCTGGTGCCGTACGGCTTCATCCGCCACTGCATGGCCTGGAGAGCCTCGGGGCCTTGCATCTTGATGCCCTGCTCCATGAAGCTGTTGAAGTTCTCCTCGTCGCCCGAGGCAAGCAGGTCCAGCATCTCCCTGGGCATCCGCCCGCTGGTCGCGGCGAAGACGTCCATGACGCCGGGGTCGGCTATGCCCGCGGCGATGCGGTGCTCGAACGCCAGGGCCCTCAGGACCCAGTAGCCTCCCTGGCTGACCCCCGAAAGCGCGATCCTCTTCTCGTCGACGTCGCCGCGCGCCGCCAGGGCGTCGAAGACCGGGGTGATGACTTTCTCCCAGTCGTGGCGGAACGGGACGTCGTGCAACCACAGCATCGAGTTCTGGCCAGGGCCGTCGAAGACCAGCGCCGCGTATCCTCTCCTGAGCGCGCCGGCGACCCCCAGGGTCCACATCGTGCTGGTGGGACCGTCGCTGCCGTTGTTGAAGATGATGGTCGGATGGGGCCCGCCCGAGCCGTCGGGCTTGAACAGCCACCCCGGCATCGGAGTGCTCTCATAAGGGATGTCGATCCGCTCTGCGGGCGGATCGGTGCGGGTGCAGAACTCCTCCCAGCACGCCAGGTGCTTCTTCCAGGCAGCGACTCCCCGTGAGGGGTCCTTTGTCCCGTCGATCATGCTGATGGAGGCGCCGAAGTAACAGGCGGCGCGCAGGTAGGCCTCTCTGGCGCTGACCGCGTTGCCTTCCGCGGCCGACTTCTCGGCAAACCCCAGCACCCGCCCTGCTACGCCCAGCCAGGCCTGGTACCAGCTCTCGAAGTCTCCCTCGGTGATGTTGTCGACGGCGGAGAGGGTCTCCCCGGCGTCCGCCCCGCTGTAGTAGCAGTTGCCGAGCACCGCCTGTATCTCGAAGTCCATCTGCTCTTGCTTGAGGAAATACTGTTTTTTCTCCGGCGCATCAGCCATGACGAACCTCCGGCGGTCGGGAACCGTGCACGACAATTATGCCACGGCGCCGTGGCAAGGGGTTCTTCGGTTCAGAGAAGGGAAGCCCTCACTTGGCCGCTTCGACCATCCTGATGTCCAGGCCCTGTACCGCCTCGGGTGCGATGCTCAGCTCGCTCGCGGACGAGGGCCCGAGGAGCTTGTTCTGCTCCAGCAGAGCTTTGGCCTTGCTCAGCGAGGCGACTTCCCAGAGCATCGAGACGATGGTGTCTTCGCTCCCTTTTATGAAACGGATCTGCGGGCCGGTGCCGACCGTCATCACCCCGTCCGAGGACATCGGCGCGGGAGCCAGAGCCTTCTGCCACTGTTTCTTGACGGCATCGGGGTCCTTGCTCGCGATCACCACCTGGCGCACCGACGTGAGCCCGATCGCCCCCAGAGTTCCGCTCGCCTTGTGCGAGGAGAGCACCGCGGCGTAGGACGGCGAGTACTGGCAGAGGTAGACGGTGTAGAACGGGCGGCTCAACGCGTTCAACGTCACGTTGGTCCACACCGGGACATTCTTGCCGTTGAACGGCGCGGTCTGGACCGAGGGCTTTCCCGGCTTGGCGCCGCGCGCCTGCAGCTCCTTGGTGGCCGCCGCCAGCGGGTAGGGCTCGAACACTATGCCGTAGATAGCGGTCTTCATGGTGGCCACGCTGGTTTTCGATCCCTGCGGGACGGCCGGGCCCAGGCGCAGGGTCTCGATGTTGACGTTGCCCGCCTGAACGCCACCGGTGCTGAACTCCGGGTAATCGGCCAGGGGCCATGCTGTGGGAAGGCCAAGCGTCCCGGTGAAGAGGTCGAACAGCTGCTTGGGGTCGCCCGTGGTGACCACCACGTGGTCGACCTTCTTCACCACCGGCGTCGGTGAGCCGCAGCCTGCCAGCAGCAGCGCGGCGAGAACGGCGAACGATATCGCGATGAGAATCTTGTGTTCCATCTTTATCTCCTCACTGGACGGAACGGACGTTTCCGCATCATCATATATGATGCGATGCGGGTTTTTCACCATCATTAGAACCGGACCAAGGAACCACGGCGTCCTCGACGAAACGAGTGGCAAACGGAAAAACGGAAACGGTGAGGTCGCGCGAACGGCGGTGGACATGGCAAGGAAGAGGCTCATAGAGAAAGTGCTGCAGAAGGAGAGGGACCCGGACGGTCAGCCGCGCAGGTCCCTGGTGCCGGACCTTCTGGGCGCTCTGGCCCACATGCCGGCTGTCTGGAGGCACCCCTGGTTCCGCTCCGACCTGACGGACATGCGCTGGCTCCCCACCAACGAGGACATCGAGCTTCCGCTGGGGGCGCCCGCGCCTCTCGACCTGCTGGACCGCTTGATCGAGGAGACGTCCCACAGGGTGATCTTCGATGCGTGCGGCTGCCGGACGGCGCGAAGATGCCAGAGGCACCCGATCGAGATCGGCTGTCTGCTGATGGGCGACTCGGCGCTGGAATCGCCGCCCTCGGTGAGGCGCGAGGTCGGGATCAGCGAGGCCAGGGAGCATGTCGCCAGGGCGGTGGAGTCAGGGCTCGTCCCGATGGTCGGCAAGGCCCGCGTCGACAACTACATATTCGGGGTCAAGGAAAGGCACCGGCTTCTGACGGCGTGCTTCTGCTGCGACTGCTGCTGCATCTCGCGCTACGAGCGCCACTTCCCCGTGAACAAGCTGGACGAGATGTTTCCCAGCCTCGACGGTCTCACCCTCGAGGTCGGCGGCGCCTGCGACGGTTGCGCGGGGCGCGCCGAGAGCTGCGCCGACCGATGCTACATCGGCGCCATCGAGGTGCGAGGGGGTAGGGCGGTCATCACAGAGAAGTGCAGGGGATGCGGGCGCTGCGCCGTCTTCTGTCCCACCGGCGCGATCAAGGTGAGCATAACCGACGGGGATTTTGTCGCCGAGTCCTACGAGCGCATCCGCGCCCACGTAAAACACGACTGACGCAAAATAGGGGTCAAACCTATGTTTTGCATTTTGCAAAACCGCGAGAGAGATAACTTTGCGTAACGCAAAATATAGGTTTGACCCCTATTTTGCGTCGAGCTTGCTCTTGACCTTCTCCACCTTGGGCGACACGACCATCTGGCAGTAGCCCGCCCCCGGGTTTTTCTCGAAGTACCGCTGGTGGTACTCCTCCGCCGGGTAGAACTTTTCCAGGCGTGCGACCTCGGTCACGATCGGTCGGCTGTACTTTGGGGCCAGGTCGGCGATGAAGTGCTCGACTCGAGCCTTCTGCTCGTCCGAGTCGTAGAGCACCACGGACCGGTACTGGGTCCCCCTGTCGCCACCCTGCCGGTTGAGCGTGGTGGGGTCGTGCGCGGTGAAGAATACGTCCAGGATCTCGTCCAGCGAGACCACGCCCGCGTCGAAGTCGACCTTCACCACCTCGGCATGCCCGGTGTTCCCGCGGCACACGTCCTGGTAATTGGGGTCGGCCGTCGCGCCTCCGGCGTACCCCGAGGTGGCCTCAACTACCCCGTCGACCAGCCGCAGGGCCGCCTCGATGCACCAGAAGCACCCTCCACCCAGGACCACGCTCTGCAGACTCTCATCATTTTTCATCTGGCTTGAACCCCATCGATATCGAGTTGACGCAGTGCCTGGTGTTCTTGGGGGTCAGGCTTTCTCCCTCGAAGACGTGCCCCAGGTGTGCGCCGCAACTCGAGCAGACTATCTCCGTGCGCATCCCGTCGGCGTCGCGCACCCTCTTCACGGCCCCCTCGACCTCGTCGTCGAAACTGGGCCATCCGCAGCCGGAGCGGAACTTGTCCGCGGACCGGTACAGCTCCGAGTCACAGTGGCGGCAGGTGTAGACGCCCGGTTCGAAGTGAGAGTCGTACTCCCCGCTGTACGGCCTCTCCGTTCCCTTCTTGACGATAACTCTTTCCTCGTCGGGGGTGAGCTTGTTCAATTTCATCCAGGACCTCCTTCCTCACCTCGCCACGACTATACGCCGCCGGTGCCCGAGGGCCCATGACACTGCTCAACTTCAATGTGCGCCACGGCGAACCTGCCGGCGCCACGGCCGGTCCGGACCGTTTCTCGTCATTCCCACTCCTCAGCAGTGGTGATATCCTTCAGTTGGTTATGGCCGAGACGATCCGGCGGGCGGATGGCCGTTTGCACCGCCCGCATGCGAGGCACGATCTCATGAGCGGAAAAAGGTTCTTTCACCGCTGCGTGGCGGTCCTGCTGGCCGCGACGCTTGCCGCCACCGGGGCGCTGGCCGCCGGCTGCAGCTCCAACGCAACCAAGATCCTCAACGAGTCATACGCGGCCATGTCAGGCATCAAGACCGTCGAGTGGCAGGTGAACACCACCACCACCGTCCAGGGCGAGACCTCCAAGGGCACCTTCAGGTTCTTCCAGGCCGCGGCCGCGCCCGGCAAAGACGCGAACTGGAAGGTGGAGGGTACCCAGAACGGCATCGCCTTCGAGATCTACTCGGTGGGCGGAAAACGCTACGTCTACGCGCAGGGCAACTGGACCGTCGACTCGAGCCCGGCGTCGTCCTCCAACCCGCTGGGGTTCCTCGACGCCGATCAGCTTGCCCACGCCCAGAACGTCAAGCTGGTGAAGGAGGACGACCGCTACTACACCATCGGTTACTCCTTCGACAACAGCCACGGTGAGCTGACCCCCCTGCTGCTGGGGCCGTCCGATACCAGCGCGCAGCCCGCGCTCACGGCAGCCTACCTGACCACGATAGACAAGAAGACCGACTACATGACGCGCCAGGAGACGGCCTTGAGTGTCTCCAAAGACGGCGCGGTGGTGGGCAAGCAGAACAGCGCCGCGACGGTCATCGCCATCGACCCTCCCATCACCATCGACCTCCCGCCGCAAGCCGGCAAAGCGGTCCCGCTGAACCCCTAACAGTGAGTCCCGCCGCGGGGCTGCCCTTGTTGAAGGCCGGACCCTGGCAGATACTGGGGATGTAAACACTAGCGAGGAGCGTCGAAATGGAACGATATACCCCTTTGCTGGACTCTTTCCGCGAGAGGTTCCCGAGCAAGTTCTCCGGCGAAGACGAGATCTTCAAGTGCATCCACAGGGGCGACCGCCTGTTCGTCAGCACCGGCTGCGGCGAGCCCCAGTACCTCATGTCCGCCCTGGCCCGCTACGTCGACGACAACCCCAAGGCGTTCTTCGACGCCGAGGTGCTGCAGGTCTGGACGATGGGCGTGGCCCCCTACGCCGAGCCGCGGTTTCTGCGTAACTTCAGGTACAACTCGTTCTTCGTGGGGGACAGCACCAGGAAGGCGGTCAACGAAGGGCTGGCCGACTACACACCGATCTTCCTGTCCCAGGTCCCTGACCTGTTCTCGCGGGGCATGGTCCCGATCGACGTGGCGCTGATACAGGCCTCGCCGCCGGACAGGAACGGGTTCATGAGCCTGGGTGTGAGCGTCGACATCACCAAGGCAGCGGTCGAGTGCGCGGGGAAGGTGATCTGCCAGGTCAACAGCAGCATGCCGCGGGTCCACGGGGACTCCTTCATCAACATCGAGGGCGTCGACTTCATCATGCCGCACGACGAGCCGCTGCTGGAGTACGCGCAGATGGTGCCCGACGAGATCTCCGAGCGCATCGGCGGCTACGTCGCACGCATAGTCGAGGACGGCGACACGATCCAGGTGGGGTATGGGAGCCTCCCCAACGCGATCATCTCCAACCTCAAGGACAAGAAGCACCTGGGGGTGCACACAGAGCTGCTGTCCGACGGACTGGCGGACCTGATGCGCCGTGAGGTCATCGATAACAGCCGCAAGACGATCGACCGCGGCAAGACCGTCGCGTCCTTCTGCATGGGGACCGAGAGCACCTACCAGTTCATCAGCGACAACCCCTCGATCGAGTTCAGGCCGATCGACTACACCAACAGCCCGCTGATCATCGCGCAGAACGAGAACATGGTGGCGATCAACGGGGCGCTCACCATCGACCTGACGGGCCAATCGAGCGCCGAATCGATCGGCCACCTGTTCTACAGCGGTATCGGCGGGCAGGCGGACTTCATGCGGGGGGCGGTGCTCTCACCGGGAGGCAGGACGATACTGGTCCTCCCGTCAGTCACCGGAGACGAGAAGACCAGCCGCATAGTCCCGTTCATCGAGGAAGGAGCCGGGGTGACCCTCACCAGGGGGGACGTGCAATACGTGGTGACGGAGTACGGCATCGCCTACCTCCACGGGCAGAACATCAGGCAGCGGGCCATGGAGCTCATCGCCATCGCCCACCCCAAGTTCAGGGAGACGCTGGTCGAGGAGGCGAGGGCGCGCAACCTCATCTACTCCGACCAGGTCTTCGTGCCGGGCAAGGAGGGCGAGTACCCCGAGGAGCTGGAGAGGTACCGCACCACCAAGTCGGGGCTGGAGATACTGATGCGCCCGGTGCGGATGAGCGACGAGCCGCTGCTGAAGGACTTCTTCTACTCGCTCTCGGACAAGAGCAATTACCGCAGGTTCATCACGCTGCGCCGCTACCTGCCCCACGAGGTCCTGCAGAAGATGATCGCGATTGACTTCACCAGGGAGATGGTCATCCTGGCGGTGGTCCCTGACGGCGAGATGGAGAAGGTGGTCGGCGTCGCGCAGTACGTGGTCGTGGGCGAGGCCCACACCGCGGAGATAGCCCTGGCGGTCAGGGACGAGTATCAGCGGCAGGGCATCGGCAACGAGTTGCTGGCCTACATCTCCCAGATCGCCAAGAGGCAGGGGCTGCTGGGCTTCACCGCCGACGTGCTGGGAGAGAACAAGCCGGTCATCAAGCTCCTGGAGCAGTCGGGCCTGGGCTTGCAGAAGTCGATGTCCGAGGGCGTGAGCTACCTCAAGGCGACGTTCAAGGAGTAGGCAGGCGCGACTCGGGGCGCAGGCGGTCCCGGGGAGGACCCGCGCGTTGATTCCGGCGTCCAAAGCAAGTAGTAGCACAACGACGACGGCAAGTCCTGCTTCCGCCCACACGTCTTCACGGTCGACCCCGCGCCGCCGGCTCCGCCGATCGTCGACGGTATCTCGCCGACTTCGGGGATACCGGGCCAGGTGATGACGTTGACCGGGACCGACTTCGGCTACAGCCGGGGAGACTCACTGGTGACGGTCAACGGAGTCGGCGCCACGGACTATGCATCGTGGACCAACACCAGGATCGTGCTGGTGGTGCCCGAGGGGGCGACCACCGGGCCGGTGGTTGTGCGCACCGAAACCGGCGCCTCCAACGCCAACAACATTTTCACACTCACCTACCCGGTCTGGTACCTGGCTGAGGGTTCCACCGACCACGGCTTCAGCACGCGCATCTCGATCGAGAACCCCAACGACCAGAGCCTGAACGCGCGCGTCACCTACATGAAGAGCGACGGGACCAGTAAGCAGGTCGACTGCGGCCTGCCGCGCATGAGCCAGGTGACCCTGGACCCCGCGGACACTCTCGGGCGCGCGGACTTCTCCACCAGGGTCGAGTGCGTCCAGGGCAAGACGATAGCGGTCGACCGCACCATGACCTGGACCGGCCCGGGCGCGGCGTCGAGCGAGGGCCACGCGTCCATCGGCGTGACGTCGCCGGTGAAGTCGTGGTACATGGCCGAAGGCTGCTCCGCGTACGGCTTCGAGACCTGGCTGCTGGTGCAGAACCCCAACGATACCATGGCCAGGGTGTCCATCACCTACATGCCCGAGGGATGGGGCCCGCGGACATTCGTGAAGCAGGTGCCGGCGCACTCGCGCTCGTCCTTCTCCATGGGTGACGACATCGGCGAGAAGAGCGCGTCGATCCGTATCGTGTCGAACGTGCCGGTCATCGCCGAGCGCAGCATGTACCGCAACGACAGGCGCGAGGGGAGCTGTTCGACGGGGACCACCAGTTCGTCCGTGCAGTACTACGCGGCGGATACGGGCCAGGCAAGCGGGGCGTCGTTCCTGCCCGAGGGCACCACCGGTCACGGCTTCACCACCTATGTGCTGATACAGAACCCCGGCGTGTCACAGGCTACAGTGAGCCTGACCTACCTGACCTCCAAGGGGCCGCTGCCCCAGCCCACCTTCGTGATGCCGGGTACGTCCAGAAAGACCGTCAAGGTGAACGATGCGCTGGGCGACACGGACTTCTCCACCCGCATCACATCGACCGCGCCGGTTGTGGCGGAGCGCGCCATGTACTGGGACAACGGAACGGGGGAAGCCTGTCACGCCTCCGTGGGGCTGGCCGCCCCGCACACCACGTTCTACCTGCCCGACGGTCAGACCAGCGGCGGCGCCGAGACCTACCTGCTGGTGGCCAACCCCAACAGCAAGGCAGTCGACGTCGAGGTGACCTACCTCACCGCGGGCGGGGCCTACAACGTGAACTTCACCACGAGGGTTCAGCCGAACTCACGCGCCACGATAAACATGAGCGACCGCATCCCCTCGGGGCGCGCCGCGGCACTGGTGACCTCAAGGACGCCGGGGCTGAAGATCCTGGTCGAGCGCGCGATGTACTGGAACAGCAGGGGAGCGGGCACCGCCACCGTCGGCGGGTTCTCCGACTAGACGTCGGCGTCGCATCTACTCCCAGCCCTGGGGCTCCACCACCGGCTTGCCATCACGCAGCTCGGAGAAAGCTGGCCGCTTGCCGGCTTTCATGCGCTCCAGGTTCTCCAGCCTCAGCCTGGTCAGCTCCTCGTTCAGATCGCTCCGTCCGCCGAAGCCGGGAGGCTGGACGAGTACCTTCTCCAGACTGTTGAAGAGAGGCTTGGGCGCCTTCTCCAACGCCTCGATAACTTTGACGATGGCCGACTGGAGTGCGCCGGGCTGGCCCGTGATCCGCGTCGCCAGCGTGTCGGACCTCAAGACCACCTTGCAGTAAAGAGCGGTGCTCTTGTCAGAGGTGAACGACGATACCTGGTCGGTGATGTCGCTGTCGACCTGCAGCTGCTGGTGGATGTCCGGCCGCGAGTGCTCCGTCCTGAGGCTCAATATGTTCGCCAGCCCCACCGCCATGATCGCTTCGACTTCCTGGTTGGTCAGGTCGAGCCCGAGCAGGGGAGGGCTGATCGCGACGACTCTCTTTCCGCCGACGCGGGTGACGAACGAATCGGGAAACAGCTCATTGAGAACAACCAGGCCGGGAGCCTCGAGCCCCAGGCCCAGGCTGACACCATCGAGTGAGCTACGAAAGAGGTTGAACCTTGCCCTGTCGTATGATTCCGTGGGCGGCGCGCGCCTGAAGAGTCTCATCACGACATAGGCGACAAGACAGCCGGCGCCGACCGCGATGACCGCTGCGAGTACTGTGGCGGTCACGCGTGCCCATTGAGCATCCGTGTTGAGTGTCAGCAGGAGTACTCCCAGAGCGACCGCGATAACCATGACGATGGCGACCACAACGGCCGTCTTCCTCGTGCTCCAGGCTTGCGTCGTTTCAGGTGGTGGAATCGGTCCGTTCATGACCGCCGCCCTTTACACGGCGCATCCGCTCCATGCTGGGTTGTCATCGCCAGCCCTCCGGTTTGGTAACAGGTGTTGACCCCTTCACGAACTCGTGAGGGTGACGCTTCCCCTGCGCGATCATGTCCAGGTTCTCGAGCCGCAACTGGAGTAACCGGTCGCGGTCCCACGCGGTGCTGCCCAGCTCGCGTGCCTCGTGTCCCCAGTTGCGGGCCGTTTTCTCATCCGCCCTGAGAAACGGCGGG
>Ga0209539_1001894_pt1 | contig 11211 bp, 9 predicted proteins | sample BarGraNGADG00312_2_FD_184499 | JGI IMG/M metagenome (GOLD analysis project Ga0209539, IMG submission 184499) | Arctic peat soil microbial communities from Barrow, Alaska - Barrow Graham LP Ref core NGADG0011-312 (SPAdes) (version 2) | ecosystem: Environmental > Terrestrial > Soil > Wetlands >... | reverse complement strand
CGGCGAGCCGGTGCCGAAGTTCACGTTGACGTACGGCTCCGTCCCGAGCTCGTCGACGAGCGACATGTACTCGTGGGTGCCGAAAGCGTTCGGGTCGAGGACCCGCGTGAAGGGGCCGAACCGCGACCAGTACCTGTTCCTGTTGAGCGGCCGGCTCTCGAGCGGCCCTATCCCGTCGGTCCAGTCATAGCCGTCCGCGTAGAGGCCTCCGGGCCATCGTACGACGGGAGGGTCGAGGGCTTTGGCCATCGCCACGATGTCCTCGCGAAGCTTCCAAGGCCCGCGAGGGTCGCCGGGCCGCAGGTTCCGCATAAGGCCGCCGTAGATGCAGCGCGCCATGTTCTCGATGAAGTGTCCGTATATTCGCCGGTCGATCCTGCCGGCTACCGCCCCGGGAACGACCTTTATCGACGTCTTCAATTCGGGCACCTCCGTTACAAAGGCGGATCAGGGCAAGCAATAGTCTAGCGGAATACGCGGGCAGGCGTTCGCGACTAGGCCTCGTACGGCTGTATGTAGCGCTTCCGCCCTTCCTTGAAGAGCATGCCCTCCCCGATGAGCACCAGCTTCATGTCATTGAGGATGATGTCCAGAGGGAATGAGGGCTCGATCTGGTTCTTGACCACGAAGTCACCGAGCCAGATGCCCCACTTCGCGTACGAGATCCCGAGATAGATCAACAGGTCGATCGACTTGCGCCACCGCTCGAGGTCGTCGAAGGCCGCCTCCAGGAGGCCCGACGAGAGCGACTCGTAAGCTTCGAGCGCCGACATGTGGTGTATCCAGGAGCTGGCTTCTTTTCCCTCGAGGTCGAACGAGCCGTGCTTCTTCACCAGGCGCTCTCCGCAGGACTGCGCCGCCGCCGTGAACAGCCCGACCCCTGCGGCCAGGACGAGCGAGCGCTCACGCGCGAAAGCCGACCTGCTCGCCATCGAGTGCCCCTCCCCCGGCGCGCCGAGCACCGCGCTGTCGGCCAGTTGCATGTCGGTGAACGTGAGCTCGGCGTGAGGCGACGTCTTCAGGAAGTTGAGGTCCATGCGGCTCGAGGAGAACCCCGGAGCCCCCGTCTCGACGAGGAAGGCGGTGAGCTCTTTCATCCCGCCCTCGCTCTCCCCCGTCGCGGCCACTACGACGAGCAGGTCCGCGACCGAGCCGTCTGTTATGTACAGCTTCTTGCCGTTGAGGACGAAGCCGCCGTCTTTCTTTTCCGCCTTCGTCTCGATCCCCGCCGGGTGCGCCCCGGTCCCGGGCTCCGAGACAGCGGCGGCCCCGACCCATTCGCCTGACACCAGCTTCGGGAGGTAGGCGCGCTTCTGCTTGCGGGTCCCGAACAGCTCGATGGATTTGATGCACAAAGAAAGGTGGGTTATCCATGAAAGCGTGAGGCCCATGTCGCACCCGTCGTGGGCGAAACGGCTCACGGCCTGCCCGAGCGCCCTGGTCCCGCCGCCGGACCCTCCATACTCTTCCGGGACCGTCATCCCGAACAGCCCGGCGTCACCCATCGACCACCAGAGGTCGCGGTAGAACTCCAGCCCCTCATAACGTTGCCTGAGTGAGCCCAGCACGGACAGCGACGCGAGTTCGCCGACGTCATCGAGTGAAGGTGCCATCCTGCCCCCTTGATCGGTCCGCGCCGGTGCGTGCGCGGCCTAGACCAGCCTCTCCCCAACCAGCGGCGGCATGGAGGTGTAGACCTCCTCGATCCTGACTACGCCGGTCTCCATCCCAACCCTCTTGTCGAACCTCAGGAGCGTCCCCTTGACCTGGTACGTCATCAGGTCGAGCGTCAGGACGTTCAGCGCGACCTTGCACGGCAGCTCGAGGCCCCGCACAACCTCGTTGTACGGCGAGACCTTGAATCGCAGCTCGCCGGGCGTCCTGAACATCACGCCGAAGAGCGGGACGACGTTGGGGTATCCGTCAGAGTCCATGAAGGCCAGCACCTTGATGGACATGATCCCGTTGAACTTGTCGCGCACCGGCTCCGGGGTGACCACTCCACCGACAGGCTCCCCGCGCCCGATCCGCCCTCTCGTCCGTATCGCCATGAACTCGCGGCCCGCGGTCACCATGGTCAGCTTCTCGGGCAGAGGCAGAATCTCTTTGATATCCAGCGTCGCGACGTTATGGATGCCGGCGTACGCGTTGTAGCGGAAGAACGGGATGCTGTTGATCAGGTCGATGTACGGGCCGGTCCTCGTCCAGCCGGTCACGTCTCCCTTGAACCCTCCCATCTCGAGCTTCTCGCTTATCGCGAGGCTCGCGACCTTCTGGTTCTCGGCCAGGTTTGCCTGGGTCTTCACCATCATGAACTCGCCGAAGACAACCCTTCCCGGCTCCGCGGGCATCTGGCTGACGATGAGGGCGACGTTAGGCACACCCTGCGCCGAGGCCGTCGCGAGGAACTTCGCCACCTGCTCCTGCTTGTACACCGCGAGCGCCGCGGGCGGCAGCTCCACAACGTCCGTCCTCGCTGTTTTCAGTGTGCTCTCCAACGGGACACCCCCTCCTCTTGGATAACCGGCTCGAGGCCGGTCCGCCGCGCCTCCAGTGACGCGCCTCAGTTATCGTTACTCCTCGTGACGCCGGCCCATTCGACTTTGCATCCCGCGGCTGCCGCCGACGAGGCTAGCGACTCCATCCGGGATTTTTCGATGAGCTTTGCGTCATCGAGCTGCCAGGTCAGACCAAGCCTCGCGTATTTAGAGCCACACGTGTTGTTGAAAGCCAGCAGGTCCCAGCGCTCCACCGTCGACAGCTCGTCCTTGATGAATGCTGCAATGCGCTCGATGTTCTCTATGCTGTCCGTGCACCCCGGGATTATCGGGGTCCTGACCCACAACGGTTTTCCCGAGCGCGTGATGACCCTCGCGCTCTCGAGCACGGGAGCCAGGTCCACCCCGGTCAGCTCCCTGTGCTTCTCCGGGTCCATGACCTTGAGGTCGATGAGCGCCATGTCCGCGCCCTCGAGCAACCCGGCCAGCACCTCGTGCGAGCAGTAGCCGCAGGTGTCCAGGGCGGTAGCTATCCCGCCCTCCCTGCACAGGGCGAAAAGCTCGGACACGAACGCGGGCTGCATGGTGGGCTCTCCACCCGATACTGTCAGGCCGCCGCCCGAGTTCCTGTAGAACGCCTCGTCGCGAGCGACCTCGTCGTAGACGTCGGATGCCGTCCTGTCCCTGCCCACGACCTCTATCGCCCCGGCGGGGCACGCTTCCTGGCAGAGCCCGCAGCCGTCGCATCGCTCGCGGTCGATGACCATGCCGTCCTTCGTCAGCTCGAGCGCCCCGAGGGGGCAGACCTCGATGCAGTCGCGCGCGCCGATGCAACGGACGTCGAACCACATGACCTGCTTCTTCTTCTCGAGCCCTTCGGGGTTGTGGCACCAGACGCACCGCAGGGGGCAGCCTTTCAGGAAGACCGTCGTCCTGATCCCGGGCCCGTCCTCTATCGAGAACCTCTGGACGTTGAAGACCGTCGCGCTGGCGCCGTCCGCCGCGCCGCCCGGGGATGGGCGGCTAGAGCTTGTGCGACTCTCGCGCGATGATCTCATCCTGTATCTCCTTGCCGAGCATCACGAAATACGCGTTGTAGCCGGTCACGCGCACCAGGAGGTTGGAGTACTCGCCCGGGTTCTCCTGCGCCAGCTTGAGGGTCTCCGGGTCGATCACGTTTATCTGCAGGGCGGTTCCGCCCTTCTCCCCGTAAGCCCTCAGGTACGCCGCCAGTTTCTCGACGTGCTCGGCCCCCTTGAGTATCGACGGGCTGAACGAGATCGTGTGGGAGTCGCCGTTAGGCGCCGACTCGAGCCCGAGCTTGCCGACCGACAGGGCCACGGCAGTCGGGCCGCTCCTGTCGGTGCCGTCCACCGGGCACAGCCCGTTCGACAGGAAGGTCCCTCTCTTCCGGCCGTCAGGGGTCGCCGCCGTGCTCGGGGCGTACGCTATCCAGTAGTTCCACGAGAGGTACCCTCCCCTGAAGCGCCTGCCGCTCGGTGTCTTGTGCCTGAACACTTCCTCGGTCCAGAGCTTGGAGAGGTACCGGGCGATGTCGTCAGCGTAGTCGTCGTCGTTGCCGTACTTCGGCCCCTTGTTTATGAGGATCTGGCGCAGCTTCTCACGCCCCTCAAAGTTCCGGTCGACAGCCTCCACCAGATCGGTTATCGAGACCGTGCCGTCCTCGTAGACGAGCTTCTTGATCGCGGCCAGCGAGTCCGCGGCTGTAGCGAACGCGATGCCCTCGACGGTTACGAAGTTGTACGTAGGCCCGGCGTTGGTGACATCCTTGCCGGATTCGGCGCAGCCGCCGACGAGCGCGGACAGGTACGGCGTGGGTTCGTAAGACCCGCGCAGCTCATCCGCGGAGTTGTAGAACTCTATGAAGCGCTCGAGCAAAGCCTTGATCTGCTTCTCAAAAGCAGCGCGGAATTCGTCCCAGCTCTTGAACGTTCGGGGGTCGCCGGTGCGCGGGCCGAGCCTGTCGCCGGTCTCCTGGTCCTTTCCATTGAACAGCGTGAGCTCGATCGCCTTTGCCAGGTTGACGTTCACGTCCACAGTCCCCGAGCGGTCGTCACCTTGCAGAGTATTCTCCAGGCACCCGACCGGGGCGTAGTCCCAGAGGCGTTCCTCAGGCAGGCCTTGCCAGCGGAGCGCCTCAATCGCGTTCTCGTCGAAGTTCAGGAGGAACGGAGCGCCCTGGGCTCCCGCAATGATCTCGGCGACGCGCTTGAGCAGGTCGTCAGGCGTTCCCTTGTGGAGCCTGACGTTGGGTTTCGGCTCGAGCAGGTTCATCTCGTCGATGACCTCGAGGGTCAGCCAGGTCAGGTCGTTGGAGACGTCCTCGCCGTCGGGGCCCAGCCCGCCGATCGTGATTAGCTGTCCGTACCCGCTCGTGATGCCGCGCATGCGGCCGAGCCGGTGGAGAAAATCATATGCGTAGTTCGGTTTGACCCAGAAGCACTCGAGAAGCTCTTTGGCCTCGTCCCTGCTAAGGCGGCCTTCTGTAAGGTCCTTCTCGTAATAGGGGAACAGGTATTGGTCTATCCGTCCCGGCGACAGTCCGGGCCCCGGGTAGGACTCCTGCACCATCACAAGCATGTGTATGAACCACAGGGCCTGCAGCGCCTCGTGGAAAGTCTCGGGAGGCTCCCAGGGCACCTTCTCGCAAATGCGGGCTATCTCTTCGAGCTCGGCCCTGCGAGTAGCGTCCTTGCACTCGAACGCCAGCCGGCGCGCCTCGTGCGCATAACGCTGCGCGAACTCACGCGTGCCTTCGCAGCACGTGATCAGAGCGTCGAGAAAATCTTTGTGAGACTTGTCGCGCGCCTCGGACTTTAGCTCCTCGAAGTAGTCAATAAGACCGCGCATCCCGAGCTTCAACGCCCGTGGGTAGTCCGGAATAAGGTGGCCTGGTGTCGCGCCCGAGTTGCCCATGCCGTGCGAGTTGAGCAGATCTATGCCCTCCATAAACTTGTCTGTCCTCTTGCGCCATTCCTTCGCTTCCGACTTGGACTGCGCCCTGGACAGGGCCGTGTTGAACTGACCTCCGACGATCATCTCCCCCTCGAGGATCTGCACCGGCAGGTACTTCGACACCACCTCGTGGAAGAATATCGCCACGCGCAGCACCTGGGGCTTGTCCCAGAAACCCTCCGGCAGGTCGACTTTTGTCGCGAGCAACGGAAGGGTCTCGAGGAACGCCTTGTTAAAAGCGTGCAGATCCGGCACGACGCCCCAGAGCGCCGGCGACCACATCGTGTCCCACGGGGTGCCGGTCGTGTACGGCTTGATCTCGTTCCTGAAATAGTCGCGGTCCTGTATGTTCACGTATTCTTCGCGGAGCCTTGCGACCCGCGGGGGAAGCTCGCCGGGGTTCCAGAGCTCGTCGCCCTTCAACGCACATGAATCGGCCATCGGATTACCTCCATCTAGGGCATTCCGCCTGTTCTGAGTAGATGTTATCACAGCTGCTGACCCGCATCCTTGATAGTCCGCAACCCTGATTTGCCTTGCCGGCGCCGAGGCTTTATATTCAGGTACGGGCGGCGGTTCCGGCGCCCGCGCGTCAGCAAGACCGGCTCAGGAGGTTGGAGATGGAAGACAGTGGACACAGGCCCCTGGTTCTGACCGTTCTAGCGGGGTTCATCGCGTTCACCGCGCTCGCTACCGCGCTGTTCTGGATACTCTTCTTCGCAAAGAAGATAGAAGCGACCGAGACTGAGCAGGACGAGGCCTTCGAGCGTGCATTTCCCCTCGCCGACTCGTGGATGATCACCACGGCGCTCGTCGCCGCCCCGAACATCCTGCGCATGAACCGCAAAGGTTTCTTCGCAGGGGCGGCCGCCGGCAGCGCCATGATGTTCCTCGCGTGCATGGACATCCTCTACTCGCTGGAGAACAAGAAGTACTGGCCGCTCAACGGCGACCGGGCGCAGATGCTGTTGATACACTCGTGGACCCTTGCCCTGGGCTCCTCGACGCTGGCCCTTCTTTGGAAGAACAAGGACGCGTTCAAGAAGGACTGAGCGTCAGGCGCGCGGCAGGCTATCGTCCGGTGGCGCCGGCACGGCCGGTGCGCCGGCTATTGCGGCTCGAGGCTCGTAGAGCTTCGCCGCGATGAGAGCTGCTACCGCAAGCGCGGCAATGTAGGCCGCGCACATTATCAGGAACAACCACAGCCCCCCGATGCCGCCCGTGGTGCTCGCAGAGCCCCCGGTGTTCGACGTCACTATGCTCTCCTCCTGAGTCAGCGGGACCTGCGCACGCGCGGATGACTCACCCTGCCTGCCCGGGGTCGCCCCCGCTCCGACGGTTCCGAGGTCGTGTACTTTCGTCTCAACCGGCGCCGCGGCAGCGGCCTGTGTGGGGAGTGGGAAGGGCTTGCCGGCGCTGGCCGGAACGGCCGTCGCGGTGGTCATGGCCGGCTGTGACTCTGTCCCCTTCGAGTACTGGTAGTGCCCGTCTGCAGCCTGCATGGACTCGAGGTAGGCCGCGGGGCTGTTCCCGTGGAACGACCACGCCTCAGAGGCGGGGTCCTGGCCCGTCGCGCAGATGGCCTGGACGACAGTCGAGGTGACGTCCACGTTGGAGACGCCCTTCTGCCCGTAGCCCCCGTCGGACCCGATCTTGTCCCTGAGCAGTTTCATCGCTGGGTCGACGACCGAAGCCTCGGCCATGTCGAGCCCGACCAGCGCCTCGACCGCGAGAGCGGTGTCCTGCACCAGAACCGCGTCGTTCTCGCCCCAGCCCCCATCAGTGCGCTGGTGCTGGAGAAGCCACGTCGTACTGGCCGCCGCCGGCTTCGCCTTTGCGGAAGCCAGCGCCAGCAGCCCGCGGCAGTGCTCGGCGACGGTCGACCCGATCTGCCCGTCGCTCTTGACCCCCGATTCGATGAGCGACACAAGGTCTTTCCCTGTGAAGTTGCGAGGATCGGCGCCCGCGGAAGCGAGCGCAAGGGTAAAGAGCTCGATGTCCGAGAGCTTGACGAGCGATGCGGACTGCGACTCGAGGTACTTGAGGGGCGTTTCGCCTCCCCTGCTCCAGGCGAGCACCTGCTCACCGGCCGCTGAACCGGCAAGCATCGCCCAGCACGTGGTCGAGGTGTCGGATGCGGCGCCCGGCTCGGCGAATCCGCCGTCCAGCCCCTGCCTGGCCTTCACATATGCCAGGGCTTCGGCGGTTCCCTTCGCGGCGGCCGCGCCCGGAGCGACAGCCCACGCGGACAACGCCATCAGGAACGCGCATATAGATAATGCGAGCAGTTTTTTCATCAAGACTGATGTTAAGGCCTCCCGGCCCGGCGCACAAACGCCCGCAGTCGCCTGCAGCAATCGTGCGGCAGGGTTTATACTCACTCAGATACGCTGGCATCCAGACAGGTCACAGGTGCTCAATGAAACGAAGTCCGACCCCGGGGGCCGTGAAGGCCTTCTACCCGATGATGATAGTGCCGGGTATCGTCCTGCTGCTCGCCCCTGCCACCGTCGAAAGCGTCATGAAATACTTCGGCTTTCGCGAGAGCCTGGGAGGGCTCCTGCAGGTCGTCTATTTCGGCGGGGGCGTCATCGGCATACTCGCCATCACGCACCTCATCCAGCGGTTCTCGGTAAGGCAGATCGCGATCTCACAGGTGTGCCTGCTCTCCGTCTCGCTGCTTGCGGCGTCTTTCTCCCCGTGGTACCCCCTGCTCCTGGCGTTCATGGCGATCGGGGGCTTCGCGAACGGCATCCTCATCGCCTTTCCGGGCGTCTACATCACCCGGACCTGCGGCGAATCGAGCCACCGGCAGCAGAACATACTGTACGGATTCTTCGCCCTCGGGGTCGTCGCCGGGCCGGTCCTGACCAACGTGATCGTCGGCAACAACGCGGCCATGTGGAGGTGGGCTTTCAGGGCGCCCGCCATCCTCATACTGCCCCTTTCCATCCCGCTGCTCTTCGCCGCGTTCGAGCCGCTCGAAGGGGTCGAGAAGCTCTCGCGGGACACCATGCGCAAAGTGATGTCCTTCAACCGGAGCCTCTTCTACTGGCTCTTCTTCGCGCTGGTGCTCTACATCGCAGCTGAGAGCGCCGTCTCGATGTGGCTCATCACGTTCCTCAAAGAGGAGCACGGCGTAAGCCTCAGCACGGCGCACTGGGTCCTCACGTCCATGTGGGCGGGCCTCATGATAGGAAGGTGGATCTGCGGTTACCTTGCCGAGAAGGTCGACCCGTTCCGGATACTCACCTTCCTGAGCATAGCCTCCGGCATCGTGCTCCTCGTCGCACCGCTGACCGGCTCGGGGATCGCCGCGATGATCATCTACCCGTTCGTGGGATTGTTCTACTCGGGCATCTACCCGTTCCTCATCGGGTACTCCGCTCTGTTTCCGCCGGCGATCTCCAGCGCCGTGTTCACGGTCTTCGTCGCGGCCGGGGCCGCCGGAGGCGCGGTGCTTCCGTATTTCGTAGGGCTGGTGAACCAGTTCGGCGGTCTGGTCGCTGGCATGTGCTCCATATGCCTCCCCATTTTCGGCGTCGTCGTATGCCTGCGCCGGCTGCGCGGCCAGGTCTCCTGGGCGGTGACGGGGACCCCGGTGTTCACGGCCCCGGCCGAGCGGGCGCCCGTCGACCTCGAGGCGGACTGACGACCGAGATGAAAACGCTTCGTGTTACCCTTTCCGTGCGACACCGTGACTGGAGGTAGCTTTGCGTGAGTTCGAGCTCGAAGAGTTCTTTGACAGACAGTCGTGCGACCTGTGCGGAGACTGCCTTCGCCTGTGCCCGGAGATGAAAGGGCGCGTTGCAGATCCGGTCGGGACGATGTGCGACCTGATCGCAGGAGTCGCCTCGGACCGCGCAGGAGCTGTCCTCTCCAGGTGCAGCACGTGCATGTCCTGCAGCGCCGTGTGCCACGCCGGGGCAAACCCTTACGGCCTTCTCTTGTACCGCTTCTTCGAGCGTCTGCGCGAAGCGGGGCTCCCCGTGCGCGCTTCACTCGTCATGCCGCTCGAGGAGGGCAACGCCTGGCACCGCGTCATGGACAAGCTGCCACCCGACGAGAAGGGGCTGCTCGATTCGTGGGCGGACCTCTCGAGGCCTGAGCTTTCGAACAAGGCGGTGTTCGCGGGCTGCAACCTGCAGATAATGCCGTTCATGGCGAACCCCACACTGCTCGGCGGCCTGCCCGTCTTCGGCCGCAAAGACCTGTGCTGCGGCGAGGTCTATTACCGGATGGGCGCATTCGACAAGGTCGCCTCCATCGCGTCCAACCTCACCTCTATCTATGAGGATACGGATATCAAGCACGTCGTCGCTTACTGCCAGGCGTGTTACAACGTGCTGCGCAACGTCCTCCCCCGGCACTTTTCAGCGAGGTTCCCGTTCGAGGTCTCCTACCTCGGCGACATCATCGCCGAGCGGGTGCTCAGCGGCGAGCTTCCGGTCAAGGACAAGCTCAAGGGTCTCAGGGTGACCGTGCAGGACCCCTGTCATGCGAAGCTCCTGGGAGACGATTTCCGGGGCCGCCAGCGGCGCGTCCTCGAGTACATGGGGTGCGAGGTCGTCGAGATGGAACATACGGGCGAGATGTCCCTCTGCTGCGGCCTTGGGCACGGGGCCTCGAGGTTCAATCCCGTCGACATGGCGGGCGGCACCATAAGGCGGCTCAGGGAAGCCAGGGGCACGGGCGCCGAGCGCCTGGTCGTTTACTGCAACTCATGCGACCTTCTGTTCTCGGTGGGCACCCAGGTGACCCCGTTCATCATCGGCGTGTGGCATGTGAACGAGCTCATCTGCGAAGCGCTGGGCGAGCCTATCCCGAGGCGCAACCTGTCGCGGGCGAGGTCCATGGTCGCTGAGCTGTTCATGCGCGGGGCGCCGCGGGTCGTCTCCCCGAGGCGCATGTTCATAGGCGGCGCCTAGTGCTGCCTAGCTGCTGCTGTTGCTGCTTCGCGGCGAGACCGCGGCTATCTTCCAGACCCCGTTCACCCGCACCAGCCTCATGTCCCACGTGTCGCTCGTGCCGTCGATTAACGAGATGTCCATCGAGATGTTGGCGTTTCCGCCCGTGTGGACGTTGATCTCGCTCGTGTTCCACTTCCTGATCTTGCCCTTGAACGGGCCGAGCTGCTTATCGAACTGGGCCCGCGAGAGCTCACTCGTCAGCTCGGGGGCAAGGTAGCTATAGGCCGTGGCAAGGTTGCCGTTGTTCACCGCGCGGACATAGTTATTTGCGACGTCGGCGGGGGCCGACACAACGTTTACCAGCAGCACCGTCCCGACCACTATCCCCGCGATCAGCACGGCGACTACTACCAGGCCCACGACCAGACCGATCTTCAGCCCTCGCGGGACTCCCTTTCTCCTCGGCGGCGGCGGCATGATGAATTGCTCCCCCGCGCCGGGAGGCAGGGGGATCCCAGGGGGCGGCGCAGGCTGGCCGGGATACACCGGCTTGACCGGCGGCGTCGATATTCCTTCAGGAGGCCCGACCGGAGGCGACGACGTTTCGGCGCCGCAGTTGGTGCAGAACGAGTCGCCTGCTCCTATCGGCGCGCCGCACTTCTCACATGCTCCCATGCCGCATCCCCTTTCTATCCCTTGCTTTTCCAGGGTGGCAGGTCAGTGATGGTCTGGGCGGTCATCGCGAGGCCGCACTTGGGGCAGATGTTCAGGCCTCCCGGTACCTTGGAGCGGCAGCTCTCGCAGACGAGGTCGCGCTCCGACGCTGG
>Ga0209539_1001892_pt1 | contig 11222 bp, 11 predicted proteins | sample BarGraNGADG00312_2_FD_184499 | JGI IMG/M metagenome (GOLD analysis project Ga0209539, IMG submission 184499) | Arctic peat soil microbial communities from Barrow, Alaska - Barrow Graham LP Ref core NGADG0011-312 (SPAdes) (version 2) | ecosystem: Environmental > Terrestrial > Soil > Wetlands >... | reverse complement strand
GACCCGCCGCCTCGCCCACGGGTTCCGCACCTTCGACCACTACCGCCTACGCATCCTGCTCGCCGCCTCCGGCACCCGCCCCTGGAGGATCAACCACGCATGAATCCGAAGAGCCGGTCAAGGTTCGGTCGGCGTTGACATGACCGAGCACTCAACCGAGCCCTGCACACCGTGGCGATCACCCGGATGCACTGCCACCGTGAAACGCGAGCCTACGAAGCCAAGCGGACCGCCCAGGGCAAGACTCACCGCGATATTCGTCGCTGCCTCAAGCGATCCATTGCCAGACGCCTCTACCTCGTCATGGAGTCCGCCGCCCGTGCGAACACCGCACCGGCCGCAGCTTGACAAACATAGGAGCGTCCAACGGGCTGCTGCGCCAGTACTTCCCCAAGGGGACCGACCTGAGCCGGTACGCCCGCGCCGACCTCGACGCCGTCGCGGCCGCCCTCAACGGGCGGCCACGCAAGACCCTGGGCTGGAAGACCCCAGCCGAGGCACTCGACGAGCACCTACTGTTGCTCCAACAAGCCGGTGTTGCGTCGATCGGTTGAATCCGCCTTGCGACCCCGCGTCCGAGTGATGAATCAGCTCACCGGCGACTGCGGGGTGACCCTCGCGTTCGCGTTGCCACAACGCCATCCTCAGTGGGGTCATCACCAGGTCGGTCGCCTTGGACGTCGAGGCGTGCCAGGCCACGATCCGCTGGGCGAACACGTCGACGATGAACGCGACGTAGACCCACCCGGCCCAGGTCCGCACGTAGGTGAAGTCGGTGACCCATACCTTGTTGGGTGCTGTGGCGCTGAACTGCCGGTCGAGCAGGTCCCCGGCCCGCACGCCGTCCTTGGCCTGGATGGTGGTCCGGGTGCCCTTGTCCCGACGCACCCCTGCCAGACCGAGCAGGCGCATCGCCCGGTCCACCGCGCCGGCGCTGGCCCCGGGGATCGCCGTCCGGCGCACGTAGGCGGTCATCTTCCGGCGCCCATACAGGCCCTCGGGCGCGAGCACCCGACGCCCCTGGGGGTCGGTGGACCACGCCGTGGCACGCACGGCGTCGACCACGCGGGCATCGGTCAGGGTCCGCGCGGCGAGCACCCGGCCCGGTGCCTTCCAGGCCCGGTAGGTCCGCGCGGCGATCTGGCAGCCCTGCTCGCGCAGGACCCTGCAGACCGACTCGACCGCGTGGCCCCGGGACCGCATCGTGTCGATGAACCCCATCATCAACGGTTGCGGGGGTCGAGTTCCCCCACGAAGAAAGACGTCGCCGCCTTCAAGATCGCCACGTCTTCACGCAACCGACGATTCTCGGCCTTCAGACGCTTGATCTCCTCCAGCTCGCTCGAGGTGATCCCGGGCCGCTCACCGGAGTCCACCCCGGCCTGCGCGACCCACCGATGCACCGACTCCCGAGACACCCCGAGCTGCTTGGCGACCGCGACCGACGCCGCCGTCACGTTCTGGTACTCCCCGGCATGCTCGTTGACCAGCCGCACAGCGCGCGCCCTCAACTCCGGATCGATCTTCTTCGGCATGACGACATCCTCCTGGACTCAAACAGGAGCGGCATCAAACCTGGGGCGCTTCAGGTGAGCAGGGGCCACCTGCTCGGCCTATCCGACATGTGTGGGAGGCCCCGGTGTTCTCTGAGCGTACGAGTGTGGGGCTCGACGTGCACGCACGGTCGGTCGCGGCGGCGGCGATCGATGGCGTGACGGGCGAGCTGTTCCAGGCAAGGCTGACCCCGTCTCATGACCACATCCGTGGCTGGATCGGCGCGTTGCCGGGGCCGGTCGCGGTGACCTACGAGGCCGGCCCGACCGGGTTCGGGCTCGCGCGGGCGCTGAGAGCGGACGCTGAGAGCGGACGGGATCCGGTGCGTGGTCGCGGCCCCCTCGAAGCTTCAGCGACCGTCGGGGGATCGGGTCAAGACCGACGCCAGGGACGCGGTGCACCTGGCCCGGTTGCTGCGGTTGGACGAGGTCACCGCGGTGGTGATCCCGTCCGCGGACCAGGAGGCCGCCCGGGACCTGGTCCGGGCGCGCGAGGACTGCCGTGGGGACCTGATGCGGGTCAGGCACCGGCTCTCGAAGCTGCTGCTGCGTCATGGGATCGTCTACTCCGGTGGGCAGGGCTGGACCGGGACCCACGACGCGTGGCTGAGGCGCCAGCACTTCGACGCCCCGGCGGTGCAGCTGGCCTTCGAGTCCGACTACGACGCGGTGCTGGTCACCGGTGCGCGCCGGGACCGGCTCGACGCCGCGATCACCGCGATGGCCACCGACAGCGAGTTCACCCCGGTGGTGCGCCGGCTGAGCTGCCTGCGGGGAGTGTCGACGTTGACGTCGTTCGCCCTGGCGGTCGAGATCGGCAACTGGCACCGGTTCACCGGCAACACCATCGGCTCCTTCGTCGGCCTGGTGCCCTCCGAGTACTCCTCGGGTGCCTCCCGGGTGCAGGGCTCGATCACCAAGACCGGCAACACCCACGCCCGCCGGCTGTTGATCGAAGCCGCCTGGCACCACCGGGCCCGCTACCGGCCCGGGGCGACCATGCTGGCCCGCTGGGACCTGGCCTCACCGGCTGCCCGGGCCCGCGGCGACGAGGGCAACCGGCGCCTGCACGCCCGCTGGGCCCGGTTCGACGACCACCACAAGCGCCCGGTGATCGCCAACGTCGCCATCGCCCGCGAGCTCGCCGGCTGGTGCTGGTCCCTGGCCACCCTCGAGGACGACGCCGTGATGGCGCACTGAGCCGGTAGGCCCACGATCTGACTCCTGACCCCGAGGCCGGTAGCAGCGCGTGGAGCGACCCGCGATTCTCCTATGAGCAACGAGCCCCCAGGCTCGCGACGCTCGACCCTAGACACGCGATCCGCTCCTGCCGAACAGCCCGTCCTGCGGTAACCAACCCGCGCATATCAGTCTGACCGCGCGTCGCCAACGACACGCTCACCAACCCGGGGCCCAGAGAGTCACACAGAGGCGCCGCCCGGAAGCCATCCGGGCGGCGCCTCACCCTGCCCACTTGACAGCGACCCACTCCATATCAGAAGACGGTGTATCCACCGTCCGCGACGAGCACGGACCCAGTCACGAATGAGGATGCGTCGCTCGCCAGGAAGACCACTGCTGGCGCGAGCTCCTCGACGGTTCCGTACCGTTTCATCGGCGCGTCATCGATCCAGTTCTGCCGGTAGCGGGGATCGTCCACGGGAGACATCTCAGTCTTGATGTAGCCCGGCGCGAGGGCGTTCACTCTCACGCCGAAAGGCGCCCATTCGGCTGCGAGGCTCCGCGTCAGCTGATGAACCGCGGCCTTGGATGCGTTGTAGGCCGGCTGCCACTGTGGTCGGTTCACAATGATCCCGGACATCGAGCCGATGTTCACGATGACGCCGGAGCCCTGCTCGACGAACCGACGCCCGAAGACCTGCGAACAGGTCCACACCGCGTCCAGATTCACGTTCATGACCTGGCGCCATTCATCGGGCGTCACATCGAGTGCGGGCGCGTGGACGCACGTGCCGGCATTGTTGACGAGGACGTCGACCCGGCCGAATCTCGTCGTGGTCGCTTCGAGGACCGCCTCAACATTCTCGCGTTCGGTGATGTCGGCCTGAATGAACGTGCTCGCGGTGCCCCGAGCTTCGAGGTCCGCGACCACGCGACGCCCAGCTTCGGCGTCCCGCCCGACAAGTGCAATCGACGCTCCGGCGTCGCCCAGCGCGCGTGCGAACCCCTCACCGAGACCTCGCGTGCCCCCCGTGACGACTGCCACGCGGCCATTGAGTGCAAAACGCTCCATGGTGTTCATGAAAGACAACTCCCGTATCTAGGCGTGCTGTCGTCTATTCCGGTGCGACGTCGTGGCTGTGCGCTATTGGGCACTCAGATGCTCGACGTCGCCTCGGTTCTGGCGTGGCGCCGCACCGCCCCCGGTGGGTGCGCTGACATGTCCGGAGAGGTGGACTGGGGTCGACGGCTCCGGCCTCGGCGTGGGGCCCGGGCGCGGGAAGTCGCCGGGTCCTGCGTAGATGCCGGCTGCGAGGCCGGCGAGCAGAGCGGCACCGCGGGCACCGGTCTCCTCGACGTCCGAGCGGGTCACCTCACCGAAGGCACGCTGCTTGACGCGCATGAGTGCCTGGCTTCGCGACCACCCGCCAGCAGCGACCATGTTGTGATGTGGTCCCACCACCCCGGTCATCGACACGTCGACATCCCGGATCTGGTCGGTGATCGCCTCAAGCGCAGCAAGCCAGAGGTGCCCGGCCGTGGCGCCGTCACGGATGCCGCCGATGGTGGCGCAGCCGATGTCGTCGACGTCCACGGTCAACAGGCCTGTCGTGGAGTTCATCGCGGCAGCGTCCAGCTGCGCGACGGCCTCACGACCGCCGCCGAAGAGCGAGGCTATCCGCTCCAGAGCGAGGCCCCCTTGGGTGGCGCCCAGCAGCGCCCACTTTCCATCGAGGACGTGCCAACCGACCGTGATGCCATCCGCCGTCAAGGCTGAGATGCCGCTGCGGGAGAACCCGGCCGGTACCGTGCGTACGAGCGCTTCGGCGGTGCCGCACGAGTCGAACTGGTCTCCCGCGCCAGCAGCGTTCGCGCCGACCGCGGCCGCCTGGTGGTCGTGGCCCGCGGTGGTCAGGACCGCCCCGGTGAGCCGTTCCAGGCCAGCTGTCGCCCGCACGCGACCCAGTGGGGTTCCCGAGGTGACCAGGGACGGCAGCAGTGCCTGCGACGCGCCTGACCATTCGAGCGACTCCGACCACCAAGTTCGCGACGCCAACTCGAGCCAGCCCGTGCGCGAGGCCAACGAGGCGTCACTCGCCTCGTCGCCGCCAAGGCCACGAACGATCCACTCCGCGATGTTGAGGCGTCTCACCGCACCCGCTGCGGCGGGATCGTTCTCGAGCTGCCATCTGTGTTTTGTCAGCGACCACTGGGATCGAAAGGGCAGACCCGTCCGAGAACTGAACGCCTCGGCCCCGATGTCCGCGCCGAGCCGGGCTACCTGGTCGACGTCCCGGGTGTCGTGCCAGGCGATCACCGGGGCGATGGGCTCACCACGGGCGTCCAAGAGGACGCCTGACTCGGCCATGCTCGTGACACCCACACCCACGACGCGACCTTCCGGTGCACCAGCCAGCGCGCGGGAGAGAGCTGCGCGAGCAGCGTTCAACAAGTCAAAAGCATCGAGTTCCGTGCCGATTGCCGAACTCGCTGCAGGGCCACGCACCGTGTGCCAGGGCGTCGCCGCGCCCCCCAGCGCCAGCGGTGCACCGTCAGGTCCGTACACGACAGCCTTGCTGCTCGTTGTGCCCACATCCAGGCCGACGAGGAGCTCCGGTCTCACCATCCAGTCCACCGCCCTTCAGAGTTCGAGGTTGTTCAGTTCGGACACGCGCATGTGCGAGGTCCCGTAGACCGGGGGCCTAAGTCGGGGTCCAGCGCTCATCTGTGCATCCTGACCAGTGCGGACGACGGCTCGGACAGAAGTTGCCCCGGTGTCGTCAGCTCGCCGACTTCGATCCGGTCGGCGAGGTCGCGCCGGATCGGGAAGAGCGTGGTGTTGTGCGCCACCGCGCTGGAGGCCCACAGGACGGCCATCGCGAGGCGCTCCTGCCGCGTCTGCCCGCCGCCGAAGAACCCAGCCAGTAGCGCATCGCCTGCTCCGACGGAGTTCACGAACGGGATGCCGGTCGCACGGGCGTGCAGGACTCCCTCATCGTCGACGAGCAGAGCGCCGTCCACCCCCAGACTCGCCAGCACGGCACCGGCCCCCCGCTCGCGCGTCTGTCGTGCGGCGTCTACTACGTCCCCCAACGTGGCCATACGCCGCCCTGCCAGATCGGCAAGCTCGTGCACGTTCGGCTTGATCAGGTCGGGTCGCGCTTCCAGGGCGAGCCTGAGCGCGTCACCGGAGGTGTCGACGACCACGTCAACCTCCGAGGCTTTGAGCGTGCGCACCATGTCACGGACGAAGCTGACTGGGGTTCCGGCGGGAAGGCTTCCGCAGATGAGCACGACCGAGGCGTCGACGCTCGCACGGATGATCGCGTCCTGAAGCTGTCGGGCGTGCTCCTCCGAGAGCGGACTGCCTGGTTCGTTGATCTTGGTGGAGTTGCCGGGTGTGATCAACGTGATGTTGACGCGAACATCCCGGCCGGTGTCGACGATGACATGCTCGATCCCTGCACGCTCGAGAGCCTCGCCCATGAGGTCGCCGGTGTTGCTACCCGCCGGGAAGACCGCTCGTGTCGGCACACCAGCGCGGTGCAGCGCCCAGGAGATGTTGACTCCCTTTCCACTGGGCTCGCGGCTGGATCGTACGGTCCGGTTCACTGCCCCTAACTCGAAGGAGTCCACCTCGATCGTCCAGTCGATCGCCGGGGCAGGGGTGACAGTGACGATCATGCGAGCTCCATCTCCACGCCGGCGTCCGCCAGCGCCGCCCGATGCTCGTCCTCGATCTCGACACCGGTGATGACCAGGTCGATCTCATCCAGGTCGGCGTACTTGACCAGCGAGTCGCGGCCGAACTTGGTGTGGTCGGCGAGCAGCAGGACCCGCTCGGAGTTGACGATGATCGCCCGCTTGATCGCCGCCTCCTCCGGGTCCGGAGTGCACAGCCCCCGACTGAACGAGGCAGCGTTCGTGCCCACGAACGCGACGTCGAAGCGAAACTCGTCGAACACACGCTGCGCCAAGGAGCCGACCTCCGCGAGGCTGTTCGGACGAACGCGGCCACCGATGGTGTGACAGTTGGCGAAGTTCTTGCCGGCGAGTATCCCGGCCACGGTCAGCGCATTCGTGAACACCTGGAGGCCGGGTGTACCGGTCAAGAGCTCCGCGAAGACCTGGGTCGTGGACCCGGCATCGATGAAGATCGCGCCGTCCTGTGGCACCTCCTCGATGGCCCTGGCGGCGATACGCCTCTTCTCGGCCAGGTTCTCCGTCCGGCTCCTGATGTCGGGTTCGAACGTCAGGGACTGGCGCTGCAGCGCGCCACCATGCACGCGGTCGAGCAGGCCCTGTGACTCGAGGGCGATGAGGTCCTTGCGGATCGTCTCGGTCGAGGTGCCGAGCTCGGCTGCAGCCACTGCGACCTCAAGCCGGCCGTATGTGCGGACCGTGTCGATCAACGCTTGGCGCCGCTCAGCGACCAGCAGTGTGCCGGCACTCATCACCAGAGCCTCCTTGCCTGGATCACACCATGGAGGTGCGATTGGTTGCGATCGGGATCGGGTGTCATTGGAGATGCTTGCGTATTGGTGGGGTCTGCGTCAAGGTGGGCGCATGCCCGTAATCACCAGCTCGGACTTGATGGCTCGTACGATCGCCGCCGGAAGCGCTGTCGCTGCCTTCAACGTGATCAGCATCGAGCACGCCGAGGGGATCGTCGCGGGAGCCGAGAGCGCCGGGCTTCCGGTCATCCTGCAGCTGAGCGAGAACGCCATCGCATACCACGGACAGGCACGCGCCATCGCCGCGGCGACCGTCGAGTTGGCTCGCGCATCCTGCGCAGACGTCGCACTGCACCTGGACCACATCACGGACGTCGCGCTCATGCGACTGGCGCCCGAGCTCGGCTACTCGTCCGTGATGTACGACGGCTCGCACCACGACTTCGAGACCAATCGGGAACTCACCCGGCAGGCGGTGGTCTGGGGACGGGCCGCGGGGATTTGGGTGGAAGCCGAGCTCGGCGAGGTGGGGGGCAAGGACGGCGCTCACGCGCCGGGAGTCCGCACTGATCCGGACCAGGCCGTCCAGTTCGTTGCGGACACCGGCGTCGATGCGCTGGCAGTGGCCGTCGGTTCCTCGCACGCAATGGTCGACAAGACGGCGTCCCTGGACCAGAAGCTCATCCAGCGGCTTCATGCCGCCGTGGCAGTCCCCCTGGTCCTGCATGGCTCAAGCGGGGTCCCGGACGCCTTGATCGCCGAGGCGGCTCGTCACGGGATAGTCAAGGTCAACATTGGCACGGCGCTGAACATCGCCTACACAGCGGCTACTCGGGCGTGGTTGGCTGAGCACCCCACTGGCGTCGACCCCCGCAAGTACGGGGCGAAGGCCCGCGAGTCCGTCGCGACCGTAGTCGCGCACTACCTCCGCCTAGCTGCCGGCATCTAGTGAGGGGTCCTCCGGGCGAGCATCCATGATGCGCAAAGCCAACACGTCACCAACAACCATCCGTATCGACCGGTCAGCCGTTTCGACGGATGGATCCAGGCACTACCAAACAAGGAGCAGGCCCTGATGGAGCCATTCGACCCCGACCCCTACCGTGCGGTCCGTCAGTCGTCCGCCGCGCCGTGGCCGGGGCCGCGCGGGCCCCGTATCGACCTGCGAGCCGGAGATCTCGCCGCATCGGTGTACCCACTGGACGGCTGCCGGCTCACGTCATTCACCGTGCGCGACGCGGAGATCCTCCGGCAGTGGACGCCCGACCGCGGCGCTTTCGAGTACGGCAGCTTCCCGATGGTGCCGTGGGTGGGACGCGTGCGCGACGGGGTTCTGCTGGTGGACGGTCAGAAGCACCGCCTCCCCGTGAACCACCCTCCCTTTGCCCTGCACGGCATGACGTTCTTCGCGCCGTGGACCACGCTCGACGTGACCGAAACCACGGCGGAGTTCGCCTTCGGGCTCACCGACCCCTGGCCGTGGCCCGGCCGCGCGAAGCAACGGTTTGAGCTCACGGCGGAGGCACTGGAGATGACGCTGACCGTCGAGACCGACGGGACCCCGTTCCCGGCGGCAGCCGGATGGCACCCCTGGTTCGCAAAGTGGACAGGCACGCACGAGGAACTCGCCCAGACGCCCATAGGTGATCCGGACGACGAGCTCGTCATCCACTTCTCCGCCGACTGGCAGGAAGAGCCGGGCGACGATGGCCTCCCCACGGGCCGGCGCATCGCACCACGCCCGTGGCCGTGGGATGACGCGTTCGGCTTCGACACGAGCCTGAGTGCGACGCTCACCTGGCCCCGCCGCGTCGAGCTCCTGATGACCTCACCGGCCACGTCCCTGGTTGTCTACACACCCGAGCCCGACGCGGCCTGCGTCGAGCCACAGTCCGGACCGCCAAACGGGGTGAACACACACCAACGAGTGATTACCCCCGCAGAACCGCTCGTGATCCGTACCAGATGGGCGCCGACCGCGCTCTGACCGCGAACGACAGTCTCGCCCTCGTACCTACGTCCTCCACACCCCCGTCCAACCGCTCACAGCGAGCGCCCCAAAGGAGTAGTCATGGCAGTCGAACAGTCGAACGGTGCGTCGGGTCTGAAGACCATGCGTCGCGCGCTAGTAGAGCCTGGGCTCGGTGTCCGGCTCGAGGAGGTAGCGGTGCCAGCTCCCGGAGCCGGCGAAGTGCTCGTGAGGAGCACGCTGGTGGGAATCTGCGGGTCAGACACCCACGCCCTAGCGGGGCACCACCCTTTCCTCACGGCGCCGTACGTGGCCGGCCACGAGGCAACGGGCGTGGTCGTATCCCTTGGGGCCGGGGTGGATCGCTTCACGTCGGGGCAAAGGGTACTGCTCAAGCCCAACGTTGCCTGCGGCACCTGTGCAAACTGCGTGGCAGGGCGCACCAACGCATGTGAGTCGCTCGCCTGGATCGGATGTGACTCCTCCCGGGTCCTAGCGGGTGCGATGGCGGAGTACTTCGTAGCGCCGGCCGGTAACCTCTACGCGGTCCCCGAAGGGCTCGATGACCGGGCGGCGACTCTAGTGGAGTGCCTCGCGACGCCCGTCCACGCGGCGCGAATCGCCGGCAACCTCACCGGCGCGCGCGTGGTCGTGCTCGGTGCCGGGACGATCGGGCTCCTGAGCGTGGTGGCCGCCCTCCACGCAGGGGCCCAGGCGGTGTCGGTCACGGACATGGAACAGGCCAAGATCGACCGAGCGGTGCGCTGCGGTGCTCTGGGCGGGGTCCTGGCGTCCACGCAGGACGTCGAGCTAGGCGTTCGAACGATGCTCGGCGGTCCGGCCGACGTCGTCTTCGACTGCGTGTCCAACGAACGCTCGTTGGCGCAGGCAATCGGTTTGCTCCGTAGGGCAGGCACGCTTCTCATCGTCGGTGTCCCACCGCGACCGGTGCCCGTCAACCTGCCGTTCATCCAGGACTGGGAACTGCGCGTCCAGGGATGCGCTGCCTACACCGACGAAGACATGATCACGGCGATCGAGATCGCGGTCGCCGGTGGCGTCCCGGTGGCTGAGTTGGTTTCTGGCTCGTACGGGCTCCAGGACGTCGCCCTGGCGTTCATGGCAGCGGGCGCCGACACTTCAGGCAAGGTGATGGTCACTCCAGAACGCTAGCCACCAACCACTTGTCGTTGGCGTCGGGAAGTGTGTGCAGGTACTTCTGGGTGGTCATGATCTGGGAGTGACCCATGCGTTCCATCACGGACTTGAGGTCGGCGCCGCCGGCGAGGAGCCAGGAGGCGTGGGCGTGGCGGAGGTCGTGGATGCGGACGTGGAAGTCGAGTCCGGAGTTCTGCAGTGCTGGCAGCAGTCCCGTCTGTCAGGTGCGTGGGATCGTGCCGTGGCTCGTCGTCGATCCGGATGGATGAGTGTGCCGGTCTTGGTGATGCCTCCTTGTGAGCGTGAGGCGCCCGAGGAGGACTCGGTGGGCACCAGGCCCAGGTAGGCGCCGATCGACCGGCCCGTCAGCCGGTGCCAGTCCCCGATCTCCACCGCCACGGAATTTGTCAAGGTGGTTGAGGCCGGTGGGTGTTTAGGCGGCTAACTCGATGCCGGTGTTGTCGGCGGGCTGGTTGATCCACGCGGTGGCCGGGATGGCGAGGATCTTGGGGTCCTGGGTGGTCGCGAACCGTTCGGGGTGCCGGCCGCGGGCGGCGGCCAGGACGACGGCCCGCTCGGTGGCCTTCGCGGGCGCCAGGCCGTAGTGGACGTCGGCGGGGGTGTTCAGGCCGATGCCGGTGTGATGGTGGTGGTGGTTGTAGCCGGCGACGAAGTCGGCCATGAACGCCCTCGCGTCGGCCAGGGAGGCGAAGCGTTCGGGGAACACGGGGGCGAACTTCAACGTCTTGAACCACGACTCGGAGTACGGGTTGTCGTTGGAGACGCGGGGCCGGGAGTGGGACCGGGTGACTTCCAGGTCCGCCAGGAGTGCCGCGACGGTCTTGGACGTCATGGATGTGCCCCGGTCGGCGTGCACCACGTGGGGGATGCCGTGGATGGCGAAGA
>Ga0209539_1001891_pt1 | contig 11225 bp, 9 predicted proteins | sample BarGraNGADG00312_2_FD_184499 | JGI IMG/M metagenome (GOLD analysis project Ga0209539, IMG submission 184499) | Arctic peat soil microbial communities from Barrow, Alaska - Barrow Graham LP Ref core NGADG0011-312 (SPAdes) (version 2) | ecosystem: Environmental > Terrestrial > Soil > Wetlands >... | reverse complement strand
CAGCGCCAGAACCCGGGCCAGCTCGGGAAAGCCCGCCGGCAGTACACTCTTGACGAGATCGGCGCGATCGGTCAGCTCGGGGGTCAGGGCCGAGACCAGAGCGAGAACACCCACCAGTGCCGAGCCTGCGGCCAGCACCGAAGTGACACGGGGCCGGGGTAGGCGTTTCGAGACTGTTGTCCTTTCCGGGGCGGCGTTCACGCCGAGTCGCTGTCGTGCTCCAGGAGTTGCAGGCGGTGCTCGAGCTGGGCCACCCGTAGCTCCAACTCATCGGCCTCCTCGCGGGTCATCAGGCCGAGCTCGCGCGCGAGCGCACTCACACGGGAAGCCGCCTGACCGCCCACGCGCGCCGCGTCTTCTCGCCAGTGCTCGACCTGATCGCGCAGCAGTTCGCGTGCTTCCTCGACATTGGCGACGTTGCCGCGCGCGGCTATCGCCTCGGCCAGAGCGTCAATTCGATCGGCGCTCAGCGCAACCACGCCGACGGCCGCCAGCGCCAGCTCGCTCACGAGCTGCCGTGGGCCGCTAGCGGGGCCGTCCATGGGGCCTCGAACGTCGCCTTTGCCGGCGCCGTTCCCTCTTGGCCGCGTCTGACGCGGACTCGATTCCGGGTCTGGTGACTCGCTCGGCCACCGCCGCCATCGCCGGCTGCGGCAAGACCTTGCCCGCGGGCTCTTCGCGTTCCGCGCGTTGGAAGTCCTGGGCCTGGAGGCGCCGCGCGTACTCCGGCTCGCGCTCCTTCCACATCGTGAGTAGCGGCGCGGCTACGAAGATCGACGAGTAGGCGCCCGCGGTGATGCCGATCATCAGCGCGAAGGCGAAGTCCTTCAGTGTCGCGCCGCCGGCGAAGAAGAGCGCACTGACCGGAAGCAGGGTAATGAAGGTCGTGGCCAGAGAGCGCCGGATCGTCTCCCAGATCGACACGTTGGCGATGCGCGCAAACGGGGCGTGGCGCATCATGGGCATGTTCTCGCGGATACGGTCGAAGATGATGATCGTGTCGTAGACCGAATAGCCGAGCACGGTCAGTACCGCGGCCACCGTTGAGGTGGTCACCTCCCGGCCTGTCAGTGAATAGACCCCGACCGTGATCACGATGTCGTGCAGCACGGCGACGATCACCGGTACGGCGAACTTGAAGTCGAAGCGCAGCGAGATGTAGGCCATGATCAGCAGGAACGAGACGATCAGCGCCTTGATCGCGCTAACCGCGACATCCCTGGCGAAGCTGGCCGAGACGGTCTGACTGCTGACAGCGGTCACATGCGCCTTCGCCTTGAGCTCGGACGTGAGATTGGTCTCGACCTTGTTGGTGAGCGAGCGCAGACGGATCTGGAAGCCCTTGTAGCTCTCCGAGCCGCCGACCGTTTTACCCGTGCCCACGACCGAAGCGCTTCTCTGGCCGGTGGTCTTGACGACAATGTTGCTCACCGTCCCGAGCTGAGTCGGCTGTGTAGTGGGGAATGTGAGCTGCGTCCCGCCTTCGAAGTCGATGCCGAGGTTGAGGCCTTTGAAGCCGAGCGAGAGGGCGCCGACTACCACGACGGCGGCCGATACCCCGAGCCACAGGTAGCGCTTGCGCATGAAGTCGATCTGCAGCCAGCGCCCGCGTTGGGCTCCATGGGCGCCCATGAAGCTCGGGTTCGAGAACCAGCGGAAGTTGGAGAGGAGTCCCAGCATCGCGCGGGTGCCGGCGACTGCGGTGACAAGCGAGATGCCGGTACCAAGCAGCAGCATCAGCGCGAAGCCCTTGACCCCCGCCGTGGCGACCAGGAAGAGCACGGCGGCGGTGATCGCGGTGACCACGTTCGCGTCGAGAATGGTGTGGAAGCCGCGCTCGTAGCCGGTGGCGACAGCGGCCTTCACCGACTTGCCCGCACGCGATTCCTCCTTGATGCGCTCGAAGATAACGACGTTCGCGTCGGCGGCAACTCCAATCGTCAGGATCATGCCCGCGAAGCTCGGTAGGGACAGGGTGACGTTCAAGAGCAGGATCACCCCGTAGAGGAAGGCCGCGTAGATCCCCAGGCCGATAACAGCCACGAGCCCGAGGAAGCGGTAAAGAGTGAGCAGGAAGACGACCACCAACGCCAGCCCGATCATGGCGGCCACCATCGCCTGGCGCAACGAGTCCTTACCGAGTGTGGCTGACACTAGATCTTTAGAGGCAGTTATGAAGGGCATCGGAAGCGCGCCGGTCTGCAGTACGGTCGCGATGTCGTTGGCCTCGCCCATCGACTGGATTCCCTCGATGATCGCCCCGCCGGCCGCGGGGTCGATCCCGCCCGAAAGCTCGTTCTTGGTGAAATCAATCTGTGGGAAGGTGATCAGCTGTCCGTCGAGCACGACCGCGAAGTGCTGAGGAGCCTGCAACGCACTACCTCGGTTCCACTCGTCAGCGGTGATCTTGTGGAAGACCTTGTTGCCGTGACCGGTGAAACTGAGATTGACCTGCGGCCCCTGTGGACCGAACTCGGAGCGGATACCGTCCGCGTTCAGGTCGCTGCCGTTGAGGTTGGGGGGCTGGGTGAAGAGGTAGTACCAGGTTTGATTCGCCTTGGGCTCGAAGCCGTAGCTCGGAGCCGGGCCAGGGCAAACGCGACTCGTCGCAAGGTCGCAGGAGACGACCGCCATCGACGTCGGCACGCCTAGAACGATGTCACCCTTATTCGTCTTTCCCTTGTTCTCCTGGCGCCAGGTCTGAAGTTGTTTCAGCGAGTCGAACGAATCAGGCGTGGCCAGACGGTGATTCTTGTGGAAGAGGTAGTAGCTCGAAGCGTTACCGCCCTGCGCCTTCGACTTGACCAAAGGGTTCGTGAGTAGATCGAAGAGCGCGTGTGGCTCGGGCGCGAAGTTGTTCACCGACACACCGTCGAGCAGCTTCGTCTCCAGATCGTAGAGGTCCAGTACCGCGGTCTTGCCGATTACCGCCATCGCCCGTGCCGGGTCTTTCACACCGGGGAGATCTATGACGATCTGGTTCGAGCCCTGCATGCGAATGTCGGGCTCGGCGACACCGAGCTTGTCAACGCGCTTGCGCATGATGCTGAGCGAGCGAGCCATGGCTGCGTCGGTCACGACCTGAGGGGGCTTCGGGTCCGCCTTCTTTACCACCTGCAGGCCGCCCTGGAGGTCGAGCCCGAGCGCCGGCGCCTTGTACAGTGGCGAGCTCGGAGCGGCGAAGGCGATGACCGCGGCGAGGGTGGCCGCGATCAGCAGGAGCAGGATGATGTGGGGTCGGCGCGATGCCACTGGATGTGCAGCTTAGCTTGACGAATCGCAGTTCGAGTCGGCGTCTGCGCGCTTTCCGCCTACGGCGGTGGGTTCCTGCGCCGAGGTCTCATCCGGCGAGAGCACTACGAGGGTGGAGTCAGAAAGCACGCTGGGCCTTCGGTCGGGCGCCCGACTAGACAACGCACAGGCGCCTCAAACGGAATTGTGCAGATTGCCGTTGTCCTCGTGCCGGATCGAGTCCGCAGCGGGGCGCTCAGGCCGCCGTCGCGGCCAGCCGGGCGAGGGCGTCGCGCTTGTAGCGGGCGAGCTCCCCGCGCATGATCGCCTCGCGCGCCCCAGCCACCAACTCGATTAGGAAGCGCAGGTTGTGCAGGCTGAGCAGGCGCAGTCCAAGCAGCTCCTGCTGGTTGACCAGGTGACGCAGGTAGGCGCGCGTGTAGCGGCGGCAAGCCGGGCACTCGCAGCCCTCCTGCAGCGGACGCTGGTCGCGCGCGAAGCGGGCGTTACGGAGATTGATCCTTCCCTCCCAGGTCAGCGCCGAGCCGGTACGGGCGGTGCGCGTAGGTAGCACACAGTCGAACATGTCGATACCGCGCTCGATCACTTCCAGCACGCCCTCCGGGTCGCCGATGCCCATGAAGTAGCGCGCTTTCTCGGCCGGCAGAAGCCGTGCGGAGAAGCCCGTCGCCTCCAGCATGGCCGGACGCTCCTCCCCCACGCTCAGACCTCCGAGCGCGTAGCCGTCGAAGTCGAGCGCGCCGAGCTCGTCGGCCGAGCGCCGTCGTAGCTCCTCGTCGGTGCCGCCCTGGACGATGCCGAAGAGAAGCTGCCCGCCGGCCCGCGGCGCCTGCCTTTGCCGCCGCGCCCAGATCGAGGTCAGCTCGACCGCCCGCTCGAGCTCGGCGCGCGCGGCGCCGGCCGGCGGGCAGACATCGAGACACATGGCGATGTCCGACCCGAGCCGGCGCTGAATCTCGGCCGAGATCTCGGGTGTGAAGCGGGCGGCATCGCCGTCATAGACCGAGCGGAAGGTGACGCCGTCTTCGTCCACGGCAAGCAGTGTGTCGCGTAACGAAAAGACCTGAAAACCGCCGGAATCGGTGAGTATCGGGCCCGGCCAGCTCATGAACCCGTGCAGGCCGCCCAGCTCTTCGATCAGCTCCTCGCCCGGGCGAAAGTGCAGGTGGTAGCTGTTTGCCAGCACGATCTCGGCGCCGAGCGCGCGCAGCTCGTCGGGATCGACGCTCTTCACGCTCGCCTTGGTGCCGACCGGCATGAAGACCGGCGTCCGCACCTCGCCGTGCGCCGTTTTCAGCACACCGGCTCGCGCCTCGCCTTCTTTCGCTGTCAGCTCGAATGTCGACTGCTCGGTCGTCACGCCATCCTGTCCCCAAACGCCCCCAAGGGATCGGTCGCGACCCCTGAAGGAAGGCTATCCGGGAAAGTGTTACGTGTCTGTGGCGTATCTGTGGCCAATGTCTTGCCTGCGCCGTTTTCGCGAAGACGCCGCAACACGGAGGAGCCCGTCCTCGTCTGCTTTGCGGACTTGACACACAGTCGGCACAAACACGTCGCCCACGTGCGGGTACCGTGTCACAACCCCGCGGGTGGGTGGATGGGCGGGGGGTGTAAAAAGAGTTGCCCGGCCTCGAGCCGACGGCGCCGAGTTCATCTACCGATCCGCGACCCTCTCAGAGCACAAGCATCGCGTCACCGAAGGAGTAGAAGCGGTAGCGCTCGGCGATCGCCAGGCGGTACAGCTCGCGCGTCTCCTCCACGCCCGCAAACGCCATCACCAGCGCCAGCAGGGTCGAGTGCGGCAGGTGGAAGTTGGTCAGGAGCGCGTTCACGCGCCTGAACTCGAAGGGCGGGTAGACGAAGAGATCCGTCCGGCCTGTGAGCGGGCCGCCGCGGGCCAGCGTCTCGAGCACGCGCACGCTGGTAGTGCCCACCGCCAGTACCCGCTCGGCCGCCTCGATCCGCTGCCGGCTCTCGGCGCTCACCTCGTAGCGCTCGCCGTGCAGCGGGTGCTCGCGCAGATCGTTCACCGCCACCGGGCGAAAGGTGTCGAGCCCGACATGGAGGGTGATCCGCTCGACATCCAGGCGCGCGAGCAGCTCGGGCGTGAAGTGCAGACCGGCGGTCGGCGCCGCCGCCGAGCCCAGGCGCTCGGAGAAAACTGTCTGGTAGCGCTCGGGATCGTCCAGCTTCTCGTGGATGTAAGGCGGAAGCGGCGCCTCTCCGGCCGGCTCACCGTCCAGCCCTATCCGCCAACGCCCCTCTCCAAGCGCTTCCAAGAGCTCCACCGGCCCCAGACGCAACCCGGCGCGCAGCTTGCGCGAAGGACGCGCCAGCGCCTCCCACTCGCCGCCTCCCAGCGACTCGACCAGTAGTACTTCGACCTGGCCGCCCGTGGGCTTGCGCAGATTCAGCCGGGCCGGAACGACGCGGGTGTCGTTCACCACCACCAGCTCGCCGTGCAATTCCTCGGGGAGCTCGTGGAAGCGGCGGCGCCGCACCTCACCAGTCGAGCGCTCGTACACGAGCAGCCGCGATTCGTCGCGCTGTTCGAGCGGTCGCTGCGCGATCAGCTCGGGCGGTAACTCGTAGTTCAGTTCGCTCAGGAGCATCCGCTGCCAACGTTAGCCTTCTTGTCGATGGAAGAGGCACTGACACGGGCGCGCGAGCGGCTCGAGCAGGCGAGCGGCAACGCCCTCGACCCGTCTCAAACAAAGGCGGCTTTCGAACGGGCGCGGGCGCAGATGGAGGCGCTGAGCCAGATGGGCGCCGAGCTCGAGACAATGCTGCCCGAGGAGATCGGGCTGGCCGTGCGCGAGGGACTGCGCGCCGAGACTCTTCCGGTCGCCCGCCAGCTTGCCGAGCTGCGAGGACTCGCGAACCAGCTCATCCGCCGCCTCGGCGAGCTCGAGCAAGAGATCGAGGCCGAGCGCCTGGCCCGCGTCGAGGATCTGGGCTTGCTCGTCGATCTGATCGCCGGCGGCTGGCGCGGCGTGGACGAGCGACTGGCACGCATCGAAGAGGGCTTGAACGGCGGCCGGGCGACCGTCTACAGCATTCAGCGCGACAGTGCCTAGGGGCCCATCTCAATAGAGATACGCCGGTCGTGTAGACCTGGCGGGATAGACCTTTAGTAGTTTCTACCGACCCTCCGTAGCCGTCGCAACCGACGCAGACCCGGGGCGATTTCGGTATTACCTCTGTAGCTTTTCCAACGTGCCAGAAATGAACTGATTGAGAGGTTGCAATGCCCATCGCTGATCCCAAGACCTACACGCAGATGCTCGACGCCGCCAGGGACGGCAAGTTCGCCTACCCGGCGATCAACATCTCCTCCTCGGAGAGCCTGAACGCCGCTCTACGCGGGTTCGCCGAGGCCAAGTCCGACGGCATCGTCCAGGTCTCTACCGGCGGTGGCGAGTTCGGCTCCGGCGCGACCGTGAAGGACGGCGTCCTGGGCGCAATCGCGCTGGCCGAGTACGCGCACATCGTCGCCGAGAAGTGCCCGGTCAACATCGCCCTACACACCGACCACTGCCATCCCGAGAAGGTCGACACTTTCCTGAGGCCGCTCCTCGAGGCTTCGCGCAAGCGAATCGCAGCGGGCAAGGGACCGCTCTTCCAGAGCCACATGTTCGACGGTTCGCCGCTGCCACTGGCCGAGAACATGAAGATCGCCTCCGAGCTCCTGGCCGAGTGCGCCGAGCTCGACATCATCCTCGAGATCGAGGCCGGTGTCGTCGGCGGCGAGGAGGACGGCGTCAACAACGAGAACGTCGGGCGCGAGAAGCTCTACACCACCCCCGAAGACATGGTCGCCGTCGCCGACGCGCTCGGCACCGGCGAAAAGGGGCAGTACATATTCGCGGCCACCTTCGGCAACGTGCACGGCGTCTACAAGCCCGGCAACGTGGTGCTCAAGCCGACGATCCTGCGCGACGGCCAGGCGGCGGTAGAGAAGAAGTACGGAAAGGAAGGCCGCTTCCTGCTCGTCTTCCACGGCGGCTCGGGCTCGGCGCTGGAGGAGATTCGCGAGACGCTCGACTACGGCGTCGTCAAGATGAACGTCGACACCGACACGCAGTATGCGCTCACCCGCGCGATCGCCGATCACATGTTCAAGAACTACGACGGCGTGCTCAAGATCGACGGCGAGGTCGGCTTCAAGAAGGTCTACGACCCGCGCTCGTACATGAAGGCCGGCGAGACCTCCATGGCCGCTCGTGTCGCCCTGGCCTGTGAAGATCTACGCTCGACGGGGACGACGCTACGCAAGTAGCGAGCCTCGAAACTCGTGCTGTACGAAAGCCCCGGCGAGCGTCGGGGCTTTCTTTAAGCTCCTGCAAGGCTAGGAAGCCCGTGCCTCTCGGACCGGCTCGCCTCGCTCTGCCCGCCCACTGAGCGGAAGCTTGAGCACGAAACGGGCGCCGGTACCGCTCTCGGCACAGACCAGGCTGCCACCGTGCGCCTCGGCGAGGCCACGCGCGATCGCCAAACCGAGACCGCTCCCATATCTCTGCTTGGAGGCGCGCGCGCCGTCGAGATGAACGAAGCGCTCGAAGATGCGCTCTCTATCTCCGGCGGGAACCCCGGGGCCCGAGTCACGAACTTCGAGCTCGACTACCGCCCCTTTCTGGCGAACGGCGACGTCGATCTCTCCCACTCCATCCGTGGCCTTACAGGCGTTGTCGAGCAGGTTCGAGATCACCTGACGGATCCGCTCGGGATCCGCGACCAGCGAACAGCCGCTCTCGCTCGTGAGCCGCAGCTCGAGCCTCGGCTCGCGCTGGCGAACGCGCTCCATCTCCTCCGCCGCCAGCTCGCCGAGATCGAAAGGATTGGGCTCGAGCTTCAGCCCCTGATCGAGGCGCGCCATCGCCAGCAGGTCGGCGACGAGCTGCGAGGCGCGGCGAGCCTGCCTGACGATCTCGAACGAGAGCTGCTCGCGACGCTCTCGCTCGTGCCCGTGACGAAGAAGCGCCTCGGCGCTCCACTGCAGGCCGGCGATGGGTGTGCGCAGCTCGTGCGAGGCATCGGAGAGGAAGTCGCGCATGCGCTCCTCCGAGCGAGAGGCCTTCTCGTGGGCGCGGCGCTCCGAGGTGAGCGATTCGGCCAGTGACTCGAGCATCGCGTCGAGCGCGGTTGCGAGCCTGCCCAGCTCCGTCGAGACCTTGCTCGGCTGGAGGCGCTGGCTGACATCGCCGCCGGCGATGCGATCGGCGATCGCCGCCATGCGATCGAGCGGGCGCAGGGTGAGCCTGATCACAACGCCGACGATGAGCACAGCGAGCGCGAGAACGAGCACGGTGCCGATCAGTTCGGCGATAAGCAAGCGCCGCAGCGACGACGCCATCGGCACCCTGCTGGCAATGAACAAAACACTGTCGGTGGGCGCCGTGGCGATTGGACTCTTCAGTTGCCAGGCCAGATCCCGATCGGAAGTGACCGCGATCAGGTAGGTCGTCCAGGCCGTGACCGATGGGGTGGGAGGGCCGGCCAGTCGCGGAAGCGGCGTCGAATCGAATCCGCTCGGCCTGCTGACGGCCGGGTACTTGCCGAGTTGATAGACGACTGCCACCACGTTGGCATCGGAGAGCATGCGCGCGATCGCCCGTGGCCCGTCCTTCGGACCCGGAGTGACGTCGCGCGCGTGAGCTACGGCCGCGTTCAGATCCCCGTTCAAGTCGCTCATGTAGCGCTGACGCAGACCGATATATATCGCCGCGTCGAGTGCGACCAGCGCGAGGATCAGCATGGCAAGGCTGACCAAGGTCAGTCGCCATCTGAGCGATGCTGTCTTCGTGCCTTTCGGACTCTTGCTCTTCATACGCGCAGAACGTATCCGTGGCCACGAACCGTGTGGATCACTCGCGGACCGGCCACCTCTAGCTTATGGCGAAGGTTGCCCATGTGCACGGGCACGAGGTTCGGGTCGTGCTCCTCGTAGCCCCAAACCTGACTCATTATCTGCAGCCTCGAAAGCACGACGCCGCGGTTTCTCATTAGGAAACCGAGCAGCTGGAACTCGATTGGAGTGAGCTCGAGCGTCAAGGCGCCGCGCTTGACGACGCGGGCCGGCTCGTCGAGGATCAGATCTCCTACCTCCAGCACGTCTGCCTCCAGGCGGCCGCTGCGCCTGAGTAGGGCTCGCAGACGTGCCAGCAGCTCCTCTATCACCACGGGCTTGATCACATAGTCGTCGCCTCCCGCCGAGAAGCCGGCCAGGCGGGAGCTGACGGCGTCCCTCGCGGTGAGAAAGAGAATCGGCAAGTCGCTCTTGTTGCGAAGCTCGCGCGCAAGATCGAAACCGCTTCGCCCGGGCAACAACACGTCGAGGATGGCGATGTCGGGGCGAAAGCTCTCGGCGATCTCCTCCAGCGAGCTCCCGTCGACCTCGGCCTGCACCAGGTAGCCGGCGGCACGCAGCTCGATGGCGAGAGCGTTCCTGACCGCCTCGTCGTCCTCGACGAACAAGACTCGCGAAGACCTGCTCATGCAGGAAGCATGCCACCATCCCGAGATGAGACGGCTGCGCTAGACTCGCGCCGTTCGAGATGGTGCGCCTTCGCTCATTCAAACGCATGCATCGCTCAGGCGACGCCGACCCCTCCGCAGGTTCCGAGCCGGAGCCCGTTTTGCAGCTTCCCGACGGCGAGCAAGCCGCCCCGACGCCCGAGTTGCCGCCCGCCGAGATTGCGATTGAAGAGCCGGCGCCGAGCGACGAGGCGGTCGACGAGCCCCAGGCGGTCGACGAGCCCCAGGCCGTCGAGGAGCCGCAGGCCGTCGAGGAGCTCCAGGCCATCGAGCAGGCCGAGCCCGAAGAGCGACGCGGCCTCCGCAAGGGAAGGAAGGCTCGTCTCCCCCGCCCGCCCGTGGCCAATCTCTCGCGCGTTCGTCGCGAGCGCCGAGCGCTCATGCGCGAGCGCGAGCGCCGCATCCGTGATCTCGGCGGTCTCATGCTCGAGATGTACCGGCGCGATCAGTTCCGCGAAGACCTGATCGTGGAGCACTGCGCCCAAGCGATGGGAGTCGAGAACCGCATCCACGAGCTCGAGTCCATTCTCATGCGCGCCAGCTCCAGGCGGGCGACGCCCGGACCGCAGTGCAGCTGCGGGGCTCCCCTGCTTTTCGGAGCCCGCTTCTGCGCCAGTTGTGGAAGACCGACCGAGCTCGCGGCCGCAGGAGAGCAGTGCGCACGCTGCCTACAGCCGCTCGCCGTCGGCGCCAGCTTCTGCGCGAACTGCGGTGCAGTCGTCGGCGAAGTCGAAGACCCGAGCGATAGCTCGGGCGATAAAAACGAGCAGACCATGGAGCACGCTCCACCGGCCGAGCCCGAAAGCAAGGTTGAACGCGCCGGGGACGGCGAGGCTTGACCTCGCCGGAGGGTGAGCCCCCGAGCGAGAGCGCTTCTTCAGACGCGAGAGGCGTCTGCCCCGTTTGCGGCGCGGTTGTCGAGCCCTTCCAGGAGTACTGCCTGATTTGTGGCGCACGCCTCAGCGAGACCGGAAGCGCCGGCCTCGCCGCGCGCTGGCGACACGCCCTCCCGCTCGCCGACAAAGACTGGGGCTGGCCCGTTTTGATCGCCCTGACCATCGCGATCCTGGCTTCTGTCTTCGCGATCCTGACTGTAAAGAGCGACGATACGACCACTCTGCAGGTGCTCGGGCCAAGCGTTAGGCAAACGACTACCGCGGCCACGACCGGCACGTCCCAGGCGACTACGAGCAGCGGGGCAACAAACACCGCGAGCACGAAAACCAGCACGACGACCCGCACCGGCACTACCGGCAAGACGTCCACTTCGCCTATTCGCACCGGCGGCGGCCTGATCGCCTGGCCCGGCCCATCGGCCTACACGATCGTGCTTGCCTCGTTGCCCGTCTCGAGCGGTAAGGCGGTCGCGCGTCAGAAGGCCCTCGAGGCGCTGCGCTCCGGCCTAGGGCCCGATGTCGGCGTTCTCGCCTCATCGGACT
>Ga0209539_1001888_pt1 | contig 11231 bp, 7 predicted proteins | sample BarGraNGADG00312_2_FD_184499 | JGI IMG/M metagenome (GOLD analysis project Ga0209539, IMG submission 184499) | Arctic peat soil microbial communities from Barrow, Alaska - Barrow Graham LP Ref core NGADG0011-312 (SPAdes) (version 2) | ecosystem: Environmental > Terrestrial > Soil > Wetlands >... | reverse complement strand
TGCACCTGCGGCCACTGCACCTGCGGCCACTGCACCTGCGGCCACTGCACCTGCGGCCACTGCACCTGCGGCCACTGCACCTGCGGCCACTGCACCTGCCGACGCTGCGGCTCCAGCCGAGGCGCCTGCGGACGCTGCACCCGCCGCCGAACCGGCACCCGAGCCCGACAGCGGAGCGCCCTGGAGCCCGCGCGCCCGCCGGTTCGCCCGGGAGCGGGGCATGGAGCAGGCCGGCCCGGCGGGCAGCGGTCCCGGCGGCCGGGTGCTCGAGGCCGACGCCAAGGACCGCTTCGCCGCCGGGCCCCGCCTGACGGCGACCGCGCATGCGCAGGCCGCTGCCGAGGGCACGCGTCCTCCGGCGCGCGGGTCCGGCCCGGGTGGGATGGTGCGTGCTGATGACCTCGGCCCGGCGGCGCCCGCCACCGCACCGGTCACCGCGCCCGCCGCCGCACCGGCCACTGCCCTAGCGGCCGGCGCGTCGGTGCAGCGGATGTCCACGATGCGCAAGCGGATCGCTGCGAACCTGCGCGAGTCACTGGCTACCACCGCCCAGTACACGCTGCACGCGTCTGCAGATGCGCGCAGTGTGCTGGCCCTGCGCCGCCGGCTCAAGGCGGACCCGGCCACCGCCGGCATCACGATCAACGACATCGTGTGCGCCTGCACCGTCAAGGCGCTGCGCGAGATGCCGGTGGTCAACTCCTGGCTGGTCGACGGCGAGGTGCACAGCCACGCCGACATCGACCTCGGGTTCGCGGCCGACACGGACAAGGGCCTGCTCGTGCCGGTCGTGCGCGCCGCGCAGCACCTGTCCCTGCTCGGGCTGTCCGCCCGGATCAAGGAGCTCGCCGACCAGGCGCAGCGCGGGACCCTCAACCCGGACGACATGACAGGTGGCACGTTCACCGTGTCCAACCTTGGCGGCCTGGGCATCGAGGGCTTCACCCCGGTGCTCAACCCGCCGCAGGTGGGCGTCCTCGGGGTCGGTGCGATCACCCTCGCGCCGGTCCGCAACGCCTCGGGTAACGTCGAGCTCACCGACCGGATCGGCCTGTCCCTCACCTTGGACCACCAGCTGGTCGACGGCGCTCCCGGCGCCCGGTTCCTGCAGATCCTGCGTCGGGTTATCGAGAGTGCGGAGACGTCGTGTTCGATCTGATAGTCGTCGGTGCCGGACCCGGCGGGTACGAGGCCGCGGCGCACGCCGGCCGGATGGGCAAGAAGGTCGCCATCGTCGAGCGCCGGGCGCTCGGCGGCACGTGCCTGAACGTCGGCTGCATCCCGGCGAAGGCCTTCCTGCGCTCGGCCAAGCTGGTCCGCGAGGTGCGGGAGGCGAGCGCCTACGGGGTGCAGGTCGGCGAGCCGACCGTTGACATGCCCACCATCGTGGCCCGCAAGGACCGCATCGTGTCCACGCTGGTCGGCGGCGTCGGCCAGCTGATGGACGCGACCGGTGTCCGGGTCGTGACCGGCGAGGCTCGGGTCGTCGCTCGCGACACCGTCGAGGTGAACGGCGAACGGCTGCAGGCGACCAACATCCTCATCGCGACCGGTTCACGGATCGCCCGGCCACCGATCCCGGGCCTGGACTCGCCGGAGGTGCTCGACTCCGACTCGGTGTTCTCCGTCACCGAGCTCCCCGGCAGCATCGTGATCATCGGCGGCGGCTACATCGGTCTGGAGTTCGCGTCCTTCTTCAACGACGTCGGCGTGCACGTGACGGTCGTGGAGATGCTCCCGGCGATCGCGGCCGGCGTCGACGAGGACATCTCCCGCCGGCTCCTCAAGGCCCTCCAGGGCGCGGGCATCACGTTCCACCTCGGGGCCAAGGTCACCGAGGTCGCGGTGGACGGCGTGCGCTTCACCGACAAGACCGGGGCCGAGCAGACGATCGCCTGCGACCGCGTGATGAACGCGGCGGGCCGGGTGCCGGCGGTCGACGGCCTGGGCCTGGAGGCGATCGGCGTCGACGTCGGCCCGCGTGGTGTGGTGGTGGGCCCGGACGGACGCACCAACGTGCCGGGCCTCTGGGCCTGCGGTGACGTCAACGGGCGGATGATGCTCGCTCACGTGGCGACCCGGGAGGGCATCGTCGCGGTCAACGCGATGTTCGGCCGGCCGGACCGGATGCGCTACGACGCGATCCCCGCGGTGATGTACACCGCGCCGGAGGCGGCGATGGTCGGCCGGACCGAGGCTCAGCTCAAGGAGGCCGGGACCGCCTACCGCAAGGCCCTGGTACCGGCCGGCGTCTCCGGCCGGTTCCTGATCGAGAACGAGCACGGCGCCGGGTTCGTCAAGGTGCTCGTCGACGCGCGCTACGGGCAGATCCTGGGTGTGCACGTGCTGGGCGACCTGTCCAGCGAGTTCATCGTCGCGGCTGCGGCGATGATGGAGGCCGAGCTGCCGGCGACGGCGGCGATGGAGGTCGTCTTCCCCCACCCGACGGTGTCCGAGGTGCTCAGAGAGGCCCTCGTCCGGGTCGGTCAGGCCGAGTAGGAGAGTTGGAGCAATGACCAAGTCACTGGAGATCCGCCCCGCGGACGTCATGCACGAGGGCCGGATCGAGTTCTCGGACATCCCGGTGAACGCCTTCCCGACCGGCACGGCCGAAGCCCTCGCCGGGCACTCGGCCGAACGCCTGATCGGGATCTGGCGGGACATGTGGGCGGTGCGTGAGTTCGAGACCGTCCTCAACGAGATCAAGGTCAAGGGCGTCTACCGCGACCTGGCCTACAACCACGCCGGCCCGGCGCACCTGTCGATGGGCCAGGAGTCGGCGGCGGTCGGGATGGCCTTCGCGCTCACCCCGGACGACCACATCTTCGGCTCGCACCGCAGCCACGGCGAGATCCTGGCCAAGGCGTTCGCCGCGATCCGGCTGCTGGACGACGCCACGCTCGAGCGGATCATGTCCAGCTACGCCGGTGGTGCAGTGCTCGCCCCGGTCGCGGCCCGGCACGCCGGCTCGGTGCGCGAGATGGCCGAGCGGTTCTTCCTGTACGGCGCGTACAGCGAGATCTTCGCCCGGGACACCGGCTTCAACCGGGGCCTGGGCGGCTCGATGCACGCATTCTTCACCCCGTTCGGGATCTACCCGAACAACGCCATCGTCGGCGGCTCCGGCTCGGTCGCCCCGGGTGCGGCCCTGTTCAAGCGGGTCAACCGCAAGCCCGGGATCGTGGTGGCGAACATCGGCGACGGGTCGATGGCCTGCGGCCCGGTCTGGGAGGGCATCACGTTCTCCGCGATGGACCAGTTCCGCACCCTGTGGGACGCGTCCCTGGGCGGCGGGCTGCCGCTGATCGTCAACGTGATGAACAACTTCTACGGGATGGGCGGCCAGCCCCGCGGCGAGACCATGGGCGTGGAGTACATCGCCCGGATCGGCGCCGGTGTCAACCCCGACCAGATGCACGCCGAGCGGGTCAACGGCTACGACCCGCTGGCCGTGGCCGACGCGTTCAACCGCAAGAAGGCCGTCCTGGCCAAGGGCCGCGGGCCCGTGCTGTTGGACACCGTCACCTACCGGTTCTTAGGGCACTCCCCGTCCGACGCGTCGAGCTACCGCAGCGCCGAGGAGCTGGAGGCCTGGCGCGCCGCGGACGCGATCCCGGCCTTCGGGGCACGGCTGGTCGCCGCGGGCGTCGCCACCCAGGCGCAGCTCGACGAGGTCCGCCAGGGCATAGAGCAGCAGGTGTTCGAGGCGTTCGCGCTGGCCACCGACCTGGAGGCGAGCCCGCGGATCGGCCTGGACTCCCCGCTGGTCGAGCAGGTGATGTTCTCCGGCGGGCGAGCCGAGGCCCTGGACGACCGAGAGCCCGAGCTGCTCGGCGACCTGGCCGACAACCCCCGGGTCAAGCAGATCGCGGGCAAGTCCCGGGTCGGCGTCGTCGACGGCAAGCCCGTGCCCAAGATGAAGGCGTACAACCTCCGGGACGCGATCTTCGAGGCGATGCTGCACCGGTTCGCCACCGACCCCACGATGATCGCGTTCGGTGAGGAGAACCGGGACTGGGGTGGGGCCTTCGCCGTCTACCGCGGCCTGACCGAGGCGCTGCCCTACCACCGGCTGTTCAACTCGCCGATCGCCGAGGCGGCGATCGTCGGGGCCGCGGTGGGCTACGGCATGGAGGGCGGCCGGGCGGTCGTCGAGCTGATGTACGCCGACTTCATGGGGCGGGCCGGGGACGAGATCATCAACCAGCTGAGCAAGTGGCAGGCGATGTCGGCCGGCCAGATCACCATGCCGGTGGTCCTTCGGATCTCGGTGGGCGCCAAGTACGGTCCGCAGCACTCCCAGGACCTCACCGCGCTCGCCGCGCACATCCCAGGCCTGAAGGTCGTCTACCCGGTGACCCCGTACGACGCCAAGGGCATGATGAACGCCGCCCTCGCCGGCACCGACCCGGTGATCTTCTTCGAGAGCCAGAAGCTCTACGACATGGGCGAGCTGTTCGAGCCCGGCGGCGTGCCCGAGGGCTACTACGAGATCGACCTGTCCACGCCATCGGTCAAGCGGGCCGGCACCGACCTGACGATCCTCACCCTCGGGCCGACGCTCTACACCGCTCTGGACGCCGCTGACGTGCTCGCCGAGCGGTACGGGGTGTCCGCCGAGGTCATCGACCTGCGAGCGGCGAACCCACTGGACTACCGCCTGCTGGCCGAGTCGGTGGCCAAGACCGGCAAGGTCCTGCTGGTCTCCGACGCCGTCGAGCGGGGCAGCATCCTGCAGACCGTTGCCGCGAACCTCACCCGGATCTGCTTCGACGACCTGGACGCACCGCCTGTGGTGGTCGGCTCGCGGAACTGGATCACCCCGGCGCCCGAGCTCGAGGCGATGTTCTTCCCGCAGATGAGCTGGTTGCTGGACGCGATCCACCAGCAGATTCAGCCCCTGCCCGGGCATGAGCCTGGCACGGCGCAGAACCCCGGCGAGCTCGCCCGAAGGAGCAGGCTTGGCGTCTAGCCGCCGTTAGTCTCCGCCTCAGCCTGCGTGACACGAACCAGCGTGAACTGCTAGACTCTGAAACGATTCATCCGGCTCAGTGCTTCTAGACGAAGGACGGCATCATGAGCATCGACCAGGCCACCTTGGAGCTGCTGGGTCAGCAGGCGATCGAACTGCCTTCGTGGGCGTTCGGTAATGCGGGGACGCGGTTCAAGGTGTACGGGACGCCGGGCACGCCGCGGACCATCGAGGAGAAGCTGGCTGATGCGGCGCAGGTGCACCGGTTCACTGGGCTGGCGCCGAGCGTGGCGCTGCACATCCCGTGGGACCTGGTCGAGGACTTCACGGCCTTGGCCGGCTACGCGGCCGATCTCGGGGTGCGCCTGGGAACGATCAACTCCAACGTGTTCCAGGACGACGACTACAAGTTCGGGTCTTTGACCCACCACGACCCGCGGATCCGCCGCAAGGCGATCGACCACCACTTGGCGTGCATCGACGTGATGGACGCGACCGGGTCGCAGGACCTGAAGATCTGGCTGCCGGATGGGACGAACTACGCCGGTCAGGGTGACATCCGGGGCCGTCAGGACCGGTTGGCGGAATCGTTGGCCGAGATCTACGCGCGGTTGGGGTCTCACCAGCGGTTGGTGCTGGAGTACAAGATGTACGAGCCGTACTTCTACACGATGGACGTGCCGGACTGGGGGACAGCGTTCGCGCACGTGCTGGCGCTGGGGGACCGTGCAATGGTCTGCCTGGACACCGGGCACCACGCGCCGCACACGAACATCGAGTTCATCGTGGCCCAGCTGCTGCGGCTGGGGAAGCTGGGGTCCTTCGACTTCAACTCGCGCAACTACGGCGACGACGACCTGATCGTGGGGGCGGCGGACCCGTTCCAGTTGTTCCGGATCATCTTTGAGGTGGTCCGCGGCGGCGGGTACGGGCCGGGAACGGGGGTGGCGTTCATGCTCGACCAGTGCCACAACCTGGAGGAGAAGATCCCCGGGCAGATCCGCTCGGTGCTCAATGTCCAGGAGATGACCGCCCGGGCGCTTATGGTCGACCGCGAGGCGCTGGCCGCCGCGCAGGCCGCCGGTGACGTGCTGGGGGCGCACGACGTGTTCATGGACGCCTTCTACACCGACGTGCGCGCGGACCTGGCCGCGTGGCGCGAGTCCCGCGGCCTGCCAGCCGATCCGATGGCCGCGTTCAAGGCGTCGGGCTACCTCGAGCGCATCGCCGCCGACCGGGTCGGCGGGACTCAGGCGGGCTGGGGCGCCTAAACGCCGATGGTCCACTCCTACGCCGCGGTCGACCTCGGGGCCTCCTCGGGTCGGGTGATCGCCGGTCACCTGGACCGGGGGCGCCTGGTCGTGGAGGAGACCTCCCGGTTCACCAACGCCCCGGTCTGGGTGCTCGAGGGTGCCCGTCAGGTCCTGCAGACCGACATCCTGGCCTTGTGGTCCGGGATCCGCGCCGGGCTGCGCGCTGCCGCCCGCACCCGGGTCCCGATCTCGGTCGGGGTGGACTCCTGGGGGGTGGATCACGGGCTGCTAGATGCCGATGGTGCGCTGCTGGGCAACCCGGTCCACTACCGCGACGAGCGCACCACCGGTGTGCCCGAGCAGGTGTTCGCCGAGATCACCCCGGCGGGTCACTACGCCGCCACCGGCGCGCAGGTCCAGCCCTTCAACACGGTCTTCCAGCTCGTCGCCGCGTCCACCACATGCCGGCTGGCCACGGCAGAGCGGATGCTGCTCCTGCCCGACCTGATCGGGTACTGGCTGACCGGCGAGCAGGTGACCGAGGTGACCAACGCCTCGACCACCGGCATGCTCGACCCGGCTACCCGCACCTGGTCACGACCGGTCATCGCCGCCGCCTCCCGTGCGGCCGGCCTGGACCTGGGCACCCTGCTCGCCCCGCTGGTCGAGCCGGGCGCCGTGATCGGTGCCGTGCGCCACGACGTCGCCAGTGACCTGGGCCTTCGCGGTGCGCACCTGGTTGCGGTCGGGTCCCACGACACCGCGTCGGCGGTGGTCGCGGTGCCGATGACCGATCCGAACCGGGCCGTCTACATCTCCTCGGGCACCTGGTCGCTGGTCGGGCTCGAGCTGGACGCACCGCTGCGCACCGAAGACTCCCGCGCCGCGAACGTCACCAACGAGCTCGGTGTCGCCGGCACGGTGCGCTACCTGCGCAACGTCGCGGGCCTGTGGCTGCTCCAGGAGTCGCTGCGCACCTGGGCCGACCGGGGCCGCCCCCAAGACCACGAGACCCTCCTTGCTGCGGCTGCGGACGTGCCCGGCCTGCGCACCGTGGTTGACGCGGACGACCCGGTGTTCGCCTCGCCCGGTGACATGCCCGCCCGGATCGCCGAGGCGGCGGCCGCCTCGGGTCAGCCGGTGCCCGAGGACCCCGCAACAACCACCAGGTGCATCCTGGACTCCCTCGCCCTCGCCTACCGTCGCGCGATCGAGCAGGTCGCGACCTCGTCCGGACGCACGATCGACGTCGTGCACGTCGTCGGCGGCGGTTCGCGCAACACCCTGCTGTGCCAGCTCACCGCCGACGCGACCGGGCTGCCGGTGATCGCCGGCCCAATCGAAGGCACCGCGATCGGGAACCTGCTGGTCCAGGCCTGGGCGGCTGGGGAACTGCCCGGCGGGCTGGCGCAGATCCGCGAGGTCGTCGCTGCCTCCACAGACCTGACCCGGTGGGAGCCCACCGGTAGTGATCGGGCCTGGGACCAGGCCGCCACGAGGCTGCCCGCCGGCGCGGCCCTGAACGAAGGATGAGCCATGGAGCTGAAGGAGCCCTACCCCGAGCTGGACGAGATCCTCACCTCGATGGGTGCCGGGGGCCGGCGGATCAGTGAGATCGACGCCTCGGAAGCCGGAGCCGGGAACATCTCGGTCTACGTCGGGTGGTCCATGGAGCTGCGCCGCCGGTTCCCCGAGCAGACCGAGATCACCCTGCCCCTGGCGGCCCCGGCGCTGGCCGGGCACACCCTGCTGGTCACCGGGTCCGGGCGCCGGCTGCGGCAGATCCACGAGGACCCTGAGGCCGCGATCGTCGGGGTCAAGGTTCACGACGACGGAGCGACCGCGACGATGTTCACCAGCCCGCGGCGGTTGTTCGAGAAGCCGACCTCGGAGTTCAACTCTCACCTGGCCGTGCACGCCGACCAGGTCGCCCAGCGTGGGGTGATGTTCCAGGCGGTCGTCCACGCCCAGCCGATGCACACCACCTTCCTGTCCCACATCCCCGCCTACCGCGACACCCAGACCTACAACGAGAGGGTCTTGCGCTGGGAGCCGGAGTCCATTGTCGCCCTCTCCGAAGGCATCGGGATCCTGCCGTTCTACGTCCCGGGCTCCGAGCAGATGATGGCCGCCAACGTCGAGGGCCTGCGCACCCACCAGATCGTCGTGTGGTCCAAGCACGGCGTCATGGCCCGCTCCGACCAGTCGGTCACCCGGGCCACCGACCGGATCGAGTACGCCGAGACCGGTGCGAAGTACGAGTACATGAACCTCGTCGCCGGCGGCATCGCCGAGGGCATGACGCGCGAGGAGATCAGCGCAGTAGCCACCGAGTTCAACATCGACTCGCCCTACGCCTGAGGCGCCGGTGGAGGCCGCCCCCCCCGGGGCGCCAGGACCCGACCCGGTAGAACTCCTGCGCTCGATGGGAATCGCCGGGATAGCAGCGGCGTACAGGCTGCCCTATCCCCTTCGGGGCGGGAGGGCCTCTTTTCCCCGGTGGCGACCGTGCCGTACGGTCCTCAGGAAGATCACGTCGGACGACGTCGCTCTGGGCCGGACTCCAGGCGCGTTGGCCTCGCCGGCCGGGCGGGCGGCGGCTGCACGAGAGGGTTGTCGAGATGGAGCTGTCGGGGCGCACGCTGGCCGCGAGTGACGCGATCGAGCCCGTGACGTCGTTCTACCTGTCGTTGCGTGCGATGGACGGCCAGCCCGACGTCGTCGACCTGACGTTCGGCGACCCGCACGAGATGCCGCTGCCCGCCCTGGTCGACGCGATGCGGGCGAACCTTGAACCGCGTGCCGAGGACTGGTTCGCCTACAAGTCCAGCCTCGCGCCCGCCCAGGAGGCGATCGCCGCCGGTCTCCGCGACGAGCTCGGGCTGCCCTTCGAAGCGGCGGACATCACGATGACCCAGGGCGCCTTCGGTGCCATCGCGTTGGCGCTGCGCCTGGTCGCCGACGCCGGTGACGAGATGGTGATCCCGGCGCCAGGCTGGTTCTACGCCCCGATGCTCCGCGCCGCCGACATGGTGCCGGTGCAGGCGTCGCTCACCGAGGGCACCTTCGATCTCGACGTCGCGGCGATCGAGCAGGCGATCACGCCGCGCACGCGCGTCGTCGTCGTGAACTCGCCGGCGAACCCTACCGGTCGCGTCTACCCCCGAGACCGGCTGGTCGCGCTCGCGGCGGTGCTTGAGGCGGCCTCCGCGAGCAACGGGCGCCGCATCTGGCTGCTGTCCGACGAGCCCTACCGGCGCATCCGGTTCGACGGCATCGGCTTCACCAGCCCGGCGGCCTGCTACCCGTGGACGCTGATCGACTACAGCTACGGCAAGGTGCTCCTCGCCCCGGGGCAGCGCCTGGGCTACCTCGCGCTCTCACCGCTGATCCCGACGACGGAGCGCGACGAGCTGCGTGCCGCGATGCTGCCGCTGCAGCTCGCTCTGGGCTGGGGGTTCCCGGACGCGCTCATGCAGTACGCGGCGCCGGCTCTCGAGCGCGTCTCGATCGACCTCGCCGAGCTCACCCGGCGGCGGGACCGCATGGTCGCCGAGCTCTCGCAGGCGGGATACGCGCTCACCGTGCCCGAGGGCACCTTCTACCTGTGGGGTGCTGCCCCGGGCGGCGACGCGGTCGCCTTCGCCGCGGCGCTCGCCGAACGAGGTGTCTACCTGCTGCCGGGCAGCATCTTCGACCGGCCCGGCCACTTCCGGATCAGCCTGACGGCCACGATGGAGATGCTCGAGCGAGCGCTCCCGGCGCTCCGCGAGGTCGGCGCCGGCTGAGTCCCACTCCCACCGTAGGTCACAAGGCCCGCGAAACGGCTTCGTCGCCTCGCTAGCCTCGGCGCGAGGGCGCCCGAGCGCGCCGAGGAGATGGGACATGGCGCAGGGAAGTGGCGCACCGCGCGTCGCGCCGGCCGCAGCCATCACCAGGTCCGCCAGCCTGCAGTCGTACCTGACGATCCGGTGGCTGGCCGACCGCGCCCATCGCGCAGACGCGTTCGCGCTCTACGCCTACTTCCGGTGGCTCGACGACATGGTCGACGTGCACCTGGCCGATCGGGACGAGCGGCTGGTCTTCGTGGCCCGCCAGCGGTCCCTGCTCGCTCAGGCCGCCGATGGCACGACGCCGGCCGACGCATCGCCCGAGGAGGCCCTCCTCTCGGTTCTCTTCCTCGCCAACGGCACGCGAGGGCACGACGACGGGACCGCCGACGGCCTGGTTGCCTCGCTGACCTCGATGCTCGACGTGATGGAGTTCGACGCCCGACGCCGCGGGCTCCCCGTGACGCAGCACGAGCTCGACGGCTATACGCACGACCTGGCGGTCGCCGTCACCGAGGCGTTGCACCACTGCATCGGCCACGGGTGCCGCAGCCCGCACGATGAGACGCGCTACGTCGCGGTGACCGGCGCGCACGTCGCCCACATGCTGCGCGACCTCGTCGAGGACCTCGCGGTCGGGTACGTCAACGCCCCCGCGGAGGTGATCGGCGACTGGGCCGTGTCGCCGGCCGACATGCACGCCCCCGACCTGCACACACCGGACCTGCACGCTCCCGCGATGCGCGCCTGGGTGCGCGACCGCGTCGGACTCGCCCGCTCGCGCTTCGCCACGGGGCGGCGCTACCTCGCACAGGTCGAGAACCCGCGCTGCCGGCTCGCGGGGCACGCGTACATCGCACGGTTCGAGTGGGTCCTGGACGCGATCGAGCGTGACGGGTACCGGCTCCGGCCCGCCTACCCGGAGCGCGCGAGGCTCCGCGGCGGGCTGTCGATCGCGGCCGGCGGCGCCCGGTCGGCCCTCGCGGCTGCGCGCACGCGGCCACGTCCGGCCGCCCTCACCCCGACCAAGGAGGCCGTGCGATGACCCGAGCCGTCGTCATCGGCGCGGGGGTAGGTGCAGGGCCTCTGCAAAGTCGGTCGTGGGGCGTGTCGGGGTGGTGACACGCGCGGGGTGGTGTAGAAGCCGGGCGGGCATGGCGCCTGGGTGGACGGTGA
>Ga0209539_1001887_pt1 | contig 11233 bp, 9 predicted proteins | sample BarGraNGADG00312_2_FD_184499 | JGI IMG/M metagenome (GOLD analysis project Ga0209539, IMG submission 184499) | Arctic peat soil microbial communities from Barrow, Alaska - Barrow Graham LP Ref core NGADG0011-312 (SPAdes) (version 2) | ecosystem: Environmental > Terrestrial > Soil > Wetlands >... | reverse complement strand
TGTGTTTTGTGCTTCTATGATGCCTGTTGAAGAACTTCCAAATGCCTCATGGTTTACAGCTCTGGCATTGGGATTCCTTTCAGCAGTATTTGATAATATACCTCTTACAAAACTCTGTCTCGACCAGGGTCATTATGACTGGGGCATGCTGGCTTACAGTGTAGGATTCGGAGGATCAATGATCTGGTTCGGATCATCTGCCGGTGTTGCAATAACAAATAAATTTCCTGAATCACGTAATGTTATCTTATGGGTTAAGAATGGCTGGCACATTGCAGTAGCCTATATAATAGGATTCTTCGTACTGCTTTTTGTAATGGGCTGGGAACCAGCTGATAATAATGAGCATAAAATAATTAATTGCCCCGTTCCGGGTTGTCCGATGGGGAAGATCCCTGAAAAAGGCGCCATCCCGGGGACTATGAGTTACCTGGAACTGGATAAATAAGCTGGAAGACCGAAGTCCGAAGTCCGAAGCCGGAAAATTACGGAGTTTAAATAATAAAACAAAAGCCGGAAGTGAAAAGACAACAAACTGTCAATTTACTTCCGGCTTCAATCTTCTTTCTTCCGTCTTCTGGCTTCGGTCTTCCGACTTTTATACTACTTCTTACTTTCTTTATACTCCTTTAGCAGAGACTGAAAAGTCTCTTTCACCGATAATATTTTTGTTGCTCTGAAGGCATTTGCTCCGGCGAAAGCATATCCGTTTTCAAAATTGCCCTTAAGAGCGTTTATCAGAGCGATTATTATGCAGTAAGGACTTTTGGTTATGTCGCACGTCTTTATACATTTGAAAGGACAGGTCTTCGGCTGTTTCTTGCCGTCTCTTACTTTTGTGATAAAGTTGCTAAGGATAGCCCGGCCTGGCATACCAACCGGACTTCTAATTATTTCTATATCTTTGCTTTCTGCATCAATGTAAGCCTGTTTGAAAGCGGCAGACGCATCACATTCATCGGTAGTTACAAAACGAGTACCCATCTGTACGCCAGATGCTCCCAACTTAAGAATATTATTAATATCCTCTCCTGTGTATATCCCACCTGCGGCAATTAGCGGGATTTTTGTGTCGTACTTATCCTCAAATACTTTTAATTCACTTACTATTTCCGGAACAAGTTTTTCCAGAGAATACTCAGTATCAAAAATCTGCTCCTCTTTAAAACCCAGATGTCCACCTGCTTTGGGACCTTCAACTATAAAAGCATCCGGCAGATAATTATAATTGGCTTTCCATTTTTCACATATAATCTTTGCTGCCCTGGCTGATGAAATGATGGGTACAAGTTTTGTGACGCTGTCTTTCTTCAGAAAAGAGGGCAAATCAAGTGGAAGCCCTGCTCCTGCTGTAATAATATCGACCTTTTCAGATATTGCTGTTTTAATCATATCGGTGAAATTGGTCATTGCGACCATCACATTTACACCAATTACACCGAGGGTTTTTTCGCGTGTTTTGCGTATCTCTTCTTTGAGTCCCTGTATGCTGGCTTCAAGATAATCAGATGAAAAATCTTTGTATAAAAGACCAAGTCCGGCACTTGAGATAACCCCCACCCCACCTTCATTTGCAACGGCAGATGCCAATCCCGACAAGGAAATTCCAACGCCCATTCCACCCTGTATAATCGGAACTGCAATTGTAAGATTACCAATTCGTAATACTTTCATTTTATGCTTTTAAATAATCGCCAAAGGTAAGCTAATAAACCGATAAGGGAGTCGAATTAACATATTTAACATATAATTAACGGCAGAAATCAGGCATACAGAATCGTGAATGGCTGAACCGAATGGTATAACCACACAACGGCACGAGGTTTGTCGTAGTAAAAAATATCTTAACTTTAGAGGGTCAATAATAATTCAAATATTATGAAAAAGACAGGGATCGTATCAATATTCATCTTTTCAGCAGCACTGAATCTTTTTGCCCAGACTGAGAAAGAGATAAACGCTGAAATAAAACATGTTACGGTTTTTCCCGACAGGGCACAAATTGACCATGAGGCATCTGTCTTGCTGTTGCCGGGAAAAACAATTCTAAAGCTCTCCGGCCTTTCACCATATATCGATGCTCAGAGTATTCAGGTAAAAGGATTTGGAGAATTCACAATCCTTTCTGTTAATCAGCAGCATAATTACCTGCAGAATCTTGAAGATGCACCGGAAGTAAAAAATATCAGAAGTCAGATTGAAATGCTTCAGCTGAAAGTTGAAGATGAAACAACTGCTATTAGTATCCTGAAAGAAAAAGGGTCGTTCCTTACAGCCAACAAAGCAGTTCTTGATAAGAAAACGACATTTACTATCGAACAGTTTAAAAGTATGATGGATTTGTATACCAGCAATATGGAACAGATCGCGCTTGCAATTTTGAAGAAAGAACGACTGATTAAAGATTATGGGAAACAGATTACAGCGCTTCAGCAGCAAATAGCCGATAAGCTAGGCAAACAAAAGCTTCCGTCGGGTGAAATTTTAGTTACTGTCTCATCTGAAAAACAAGTTTCAGGAAAAATATCATTTAGCTATGTTGTTTCAAATGCAGGATGGTATCCTTCTTATGATATCAGGGTAGACGATATTAAAAATCCGGTTGTAATTTTTTATAAAGCCAATGTTTTCCAGAATTCCGGTGTTGCCTGGAAAGATGTTAAATTAAGTTTCTCAAATGCCACGCCCTGGATATCGGGGGATATTCCTTCTTTGTATCCCTGGTTTATAGATTATTATAACCCGCCATCAATAAGAATAAGAGGGTATGGAGACGCAAGAAAAAGTAATGCTCCTGTTATGATGGATATGGCTACACCCGCAGCAAAAATGGAAGAAAAAGCTATGGCATCTGAAGCAGCTCCGGTTGTTGTTGAGAAGCAGGTTGGAGAGACAACTATTACTTTCGATGTAGCTGTTCCTTACACAATTCCCTCTGATGGAAAAATTCAGACAGTTGAGATTCAGCGACTGACAGCCCCTGCAGAATATAAATATGTTTCCCTTCCTAAATTGTCGCCGCTTGCATATCTGACAGCAAACATTACCGACTGGTCAAAGTTTAGTCTTCAGAGCGGTGAGGCAACTCTTTACTTCGAGAATTCATTTGTAGGAAAATCAACGCTCAATGTTAACCAGTTAACAGATACTCTTACAATTTCACTGGGAACAGATAACAGCATTCTCGTAAAAAGAGAGAAGAGAAAAGATTTCACAAGCAAAAAGACAATTGGAGCAAACAAGACCGATACTTATTCATTCCTTATAACAGTAAGAAATAATAAATCGACACCCGTAAAACTAACGCTGAATGACCAGATTCCGATTTCTTCAAACAGCGGAATAACTGTTGAAAGTAATGAATTATCAGCAGGCAGATACAATGCGGTCACCGGCGAAATTAAGTGGGATCTTGAAATTAATTCACAGGAAACCAAACAGATAACGTTGACTTACTCTGTCAAATATCCTAAAGACAAAACTGTGGTACTTGAATAAATAAAAATTATAGTTTAATGAGAGTATTTGGAAATCTTATCTGGCTTATTTTTGGAGGTATAATTATTGCGATTGAGTATTTCATAGGCAGTATTATACTAATGATTACGATTGTTGGTATTCCGTTCGGGATACAGACTCTTAAAATGGCAGCCCTTGCGCTTTGGCCATTTGGCAGGGAAACCCGTGTTCACGACAGAGCATCGGGATGCCTGTATATCCTGATGAATGTAATCTGGCTTCTTACAGGTGGTTTATGGATTGCTGCCACGCATGTCTTGTTCGGAGTGCTACTCTGCATTACAATTATCGGTATTCCATTTGGACTTCAACATTTTAAACTGACTGCTATTGCATTAAGTCCGTTTGGAAGGGATATTGTGAATGCGTGAAATGCCCCCCAACCCCCTAAAGGGGGGGCTAATCAGCAAGATACGAATTAGAAACCCTTTAGGGGGCAGGGGGCAAAAAACGAAGGAGGAGAGAGAAGGGGGCAGGGGGCAAAAATCACGATAAGAAAATTTGAGAAATATTGAAAAAAATCTAAATGGATACAAACGAAAATAAAAAAACTTCAATTGCTGAATTGGGGAAATTTGGTCTGATTTCTCATCTTACAAATAAAAATAAACCGAAAAACAGAACCACCGTTACAGGTGTCGGAGATGATGCCGCAATTATTGATTCTGGAAAGTTTCTCACTCTTGTTTCAACTGACATGTTACTCGAGGGGATTCATTTCAACCTGATTTATACTCCTTTAAAACATCTTGGATATAAGGCTGTTATAAGAGCTATATCAGACATTTATGCAATGAACGGAAATGCGTGTCAGGTTTTAATCTCCCTGGGAATAAGTTCAAGATTCTCATTAGAACAGATTGCGGAGATTTATGAAGGAGTATATCTTGCATGTGAAAAATACGAAGTTGATCTCGTTGGCGGAGATACATCGAGTTCGCTAACCGGACTCACAATAGGTGTTACAGCAGTTGGAACCGTTAAAAAAGAAAATGTAGTTAAAAGAGACGGCGCCAGACCAAATGATCTGATCTGTGTTACAGGCGATTTTGGAGCAGCATTTATGGGGCTGCAGCTTCTGGAAAGAGAAAGGAAACTTTTTGAAAAAGAAAAAGTTGCTCAACCTGATCTATCTGGTTTTGAATATGCCGTTGGCAGGCAGCTTAAACCAGAGTTTCCGGCAGAAACATTAAAAGAGCTTCAGGCATCATCTGTTAAACCTACTTCAATGATTGATGTAACGGACGGTTTGGCTTCCGACTTATTCCATCTCTGTAAATTATCAGATACAGGATGCAGGATATTTTACAGTAAAATTCCAATAGATTACGAAACAACGAAATTGGCTGAAGAATTTAATATCGATCCGATAATTCCTGCATTAAACGGTGGGGAGGATTATGAACTACTATTTACCGTACCACTTGATTCATTTGAAAAGATTAAACTTATTCAATCAGTTAAGGTTATAGGTCATATGACTGAATCGGGTTCCGGAAACTTTCTTGTCGGAGATGATGGATCAGAGGTAAGGCTGTCTGCTCAGGGCTGGAAGTAGAAGAAACAAAAAAAAGATTTTACCTGGCCCTTATGATTCCTCTTTCTGATTTTCTTATGAATTCCAGAATATAATCCCTCTCTTGCGATTGCTTAAATTGCTTCTCAATCTGATCAAGCGCCTGTGAAATATTCAACCCACTCTGGTAGATAACCCTGTAAATATTATGAATTTCATCAATTCGCTCCTTTTCAAACCCTCGTCTTGTTAGTCCTACAGAATTTAATCCCATATAAGACAGAGGGTCCCTGTCTGCTTTTATAAACGGTGGAACATCAGTCCGTACCTTTGAGCCTCCGCCTATCATAACATGAGCTCCTATATTTGTAAACTGGTGAACGAGTGTACCACCACTTAATATGGCCCAATCGTCAATGTTAACCTCTCCTGCCAGAGCTGAGCTATTTCCCATTATACAATTATTTCCAATAACGCAGTCATGACCAATATGTGAATAAGCCATTAAAAGACAATTGCTGCCTACAACAGTTTTGCCTGTTGCTGCCGTACCACGGTTTACCGTAGAACCTTCCCTCACGGTTGTATTATCACCAATTTCAGCAGTTGTTTCCTCCCCTTTAAACTTAAGATCCTGGGGAATACCTGAAACAACTGCACACGGGAAGATCTTACAATTCTTTCCAATTCTGGCGCCATCCATAATAGTGGAATTGGGTCCAACCCACGTTCCGTCACCTATAACAACATTCCCTGCGACATATGCAAAAGGTTCAATAATTACGTCTTTACCTATTTTTGCATCGGGATGGATAAAAGCTAATTTTGAGACCATTAATTTTTCATTTATTTTTTACTACCTGAGCTGTCATTTCTCCTTCCAGTACGAGTTTATTTCCAACATAAGCCTGTCCGAACATAGTAGCAATGCCTCTTCGCATCACATCGGCCAGCTCCATTTTCAGAATCACTGTATCTCCAGGAACGACTTTACTTTTAAATTTAACTTTGTCAATTTTAAGAAAGTAGGTTGAATATTTCTCCGGTTCTTCAACAGTGCTGAGAATCAATAATCCGCCGGTCTGTGCCAGAGCTTCAACCAATAAGACTCCTGGCATAATTGGTTCATCAGGGAAATGACCCTGAAAGAATGATTCATTAAAAGTAACATTTTTAATTCCAACAATTGAAGTCTCATCAAGAGAAATCACTTTGTCAACAAGTAAAAAAGGAAAACGGTGAGGTAACCGCTTTTTAATTTCTTCAATAGTAAAGATAGGAGGCTGAGACGGATCATAAACCGGGACATCACGTTTTGAAAGAGCTTTTTTCATCTCCTGCCTCATAATTTTTGCTAATCTTGTATTGGCATAATGGCCGGGTCGTGTTGCAACAACTTTGCCTTTTATGGGATAGCCTACCAATGCCAGGTCGCCCATAATATCCAGCAGTTTATGACGTGCCGGCTCATTTGGGTAACGCAATTCAGTGTTATTCAGTATTCCTGCGGTATGAGTGTTTATTCCGGGACGGTTAAACAGCTTTGCAATCCGGTCAATTTCAGACTGCTCTACTTCTTTTTCAAGGATTACTATAGCGTTATCGAGGTCACCCCCTTTAATCAGTCCCATATTAAAAAGAGGTTCCAATTCATGGAAAAAGACAAATGTCCGACTTTTACTGATTTTTTCTTCAAAGTCATCAATAGTGTCAAGAATAGAATATTGGTTCCCCAGAATTTTTGAGTTATAATCTATAAGGACATTTACGCTGAAATGGTCATCAGGATAGACAATCAGATCGACCCCGTGCTCTTCATCAGAAAAAGTTATCTTCTGCTTAACAACAAAATAATTTCTCTCTTCTTTCTGCTCAACGATGCCAGCCTCTTTAATTGCCTCTACAAATTTCCATGCCGACCCACCCATTATTGGAGCTTCGGGTCCGTTTAACTCGATAAGGGCATTATCAACACGTAATCCATGTAGTGAAGCAAGAACATGCTCAATTGTTGAAACAGATGCATTGTTGTGCACCAGAGTGGTCCCACGCGAAGTATCCGTTACATGTTCAGCCAATGCATCAATTACCGGCTTCCCGGGAAGGTCTACCCTGCAAAATTTGTAGCCGTGATTTACCGGAGCCGGTTTAAATGTAATAGTTACACTATTTCCGGTATGTAACCCTTTCCCTGTGAGGCTTATCTCTTTTGCAAGCGTCCTTTGTTTTTCACTCATCAATGTCAATTATTAAATTAATTTCAGGGTACAAAAAAAAGAAAAATATTCCGAACTATCCAGAAAATTACCCTCTAAGTGAATTTACAGCAACATATTCTGCGTCCACCAACTTATAAAACTACTTCTTTTTCAGCGATTCTAACTCTTTTTCGAGGATATCGATTTTCTTTGCAAGTTCCGGCAATTTTCTAAACAAAATCGAAGATTTCATAAAATTTTTAATTTCAATGGCCGGAGTACCTATTATAGCACTATTTTCTACTTTAATCTCCGACAAAATACCTGCCTGAGCTCCTATTTTTGTCCCATCTGCAATTTTTATATGGCCGGAAAGGCCAACCTGTCCTCCAAACATACAGTTTTTACCTATTTTTGTTGACCCCGAGATACCGGTTTGTGCAGCCATAACAGTATTTTCTCCAACCTCAACATTATGTCCGATCTGGATCAGATTATCGAGTTTAACTCCTCTGCGGATTATGGTTGACCCCATTGTTGCCCGATCAATGGTCACATTAGCGCCTATTTCAACATTGTCTTCAAGAATAACATTTCCCACCTGCGGGATCTTCAGATATTCGTTTCCGGATTGAGGTGCAAATCCGAATCCATCACTTCCTATAACTGTACCAGCATGAATAATACAATTATTTCCAATAATACACTCATGATAAATCTTCACTCCCGGATTTATAATGCAATTTTGTCCGATTTTTGTATAGTCTCCAATATAAGCCTGAGCAAAAATCTTCGACCCATCACCTACAGAACAGTTTTCACTTATATAAGCAAAGGCTCCTATAAACACATCTTTCCCTATCTTAGCAGAAGCCTCTATTACTGCTGTTGGATGAATACCTGTTTTCTTTGGCCTCGACTGTTCCACCAGTGTCAGCAAAGAAGCAAAAGCCTCATAAGCATTCGGTACCCTAATAAGAGTGGCAGTAATCTTCCCCGATGGAATAAAATCCTTATTTACAAGTACAACAGAAGATTTTGTAGTATATAAATAATGCTCGTATTTTGGGTTTGCAAGGAATGACAGGGCTCCGGCACTCCCTTCCTCTATTTTGGCAACTGTATTTACTTTGATCTCAGGGTTACCTTCTATTTCACCCTTTAAAAATCCGGCAATTGTTGCGGCAGTAAATTCCATGAGTTTTAATTATTAATTTTGGAAATGCTTTGGTTAATAATTCTAGTTTTGGTTTTTATTCCGGCAACCCCCATCCTGCCTTCCCCCACGGGGGAAATAAGAAAGGGGGTCTAGAACAATAATAAGTAATTGAATTTAAATACATTACCTTTTGAAATAAATTTTTTCAGCTATCGGCATTCCTTCGGATAACAAAGAAAATATTTCGTTATTCTTTCCGACAGGAATCTATGATCAAACATGTCAGAAACATTGGATATATCGGCTGTTTTTCCGCTCTTAAGTAATATTTTCACTTCGGGAGCTTCAGGGGTAAATGCAAGATTTGAGATGCTATCTGTAAAAACAAAATAGTCTTCATATTCGGGCTTCACCTTCATTAAACTACCTGCCAGAGCTTTGAGTTCATTTACTCTATTTACAGGAAAAGTCTCATTTTGCAGTTCAATGGCAAAGAGATCCCTGCGATATAATCGGCCTGACAAGTCTGATAGGACTTTATCGGAATGATCAGCCCAGTACTTCGAAGAAACAAGGATATCGGTATCATCGAGTTTTGTAAAATTTGCAGCAATCAGTCCCGGGGTAAAGTTACCATCACCAGTAAGGTCGGCAGAACCAATTTTATTGTATAGAAAGAATCTGAGCGATGGTGTTGCATACAAGTCAACGCCCTCATTTGCAAGTTCTTTCGCACGTTTTAGTACCTTTACAAGCAGACTTTCAGCTGAGAGCACCGTTTTATGCATATAAACCTGCCAATACATAAGTCTTCGCGCAACAAGAAACTTTTCGAGTGAATATATTCCCTTTTCATCGATTACCAGACTGTCATCGACAACATTTAGCATCCTTATTATCCTGTCTGATCCTACGGCTCCCTCAATAACCCCGGTAAAGAAACTATCCCTGTTCAGGTAATCGAGCCGATCCATGTCAATCTGGCCTGATACCATTTCATGTAAAAATTTTCGTGGATAGCTGCCTTTGAAAATTTCAATTGCCAAATCAAGTTTTCCATTGTATTTCTCATTTAGCTTATTCATGAGAAGAAGCGAAAGATCTTCGTGGGTTATACCACTGATAATTGAATTTTCAAGTGCATGCGAAAATGGCCCGTGTCCGACATCGTGAAGCAGAATTGCAATAAAAGTTGACTCTTCTTCCTCCGGTGAAATTACAACTCCCTTGCTTCTGAGAGTGCTAATAGCCATTTCCATCAGGTGAAGTGATCCGAGTCCATGCTGAAACCTGCTATGGTTGGCCCCGGGATAAACAAAACTCGTTAATCCCAGCTGCTTAATATTTCTTAGTCTCTGAAACCAGGGATGTTCAATAAGATCAAAAACAAAATCACCGGGTATGTTTATAAATCCATATACCGGATCGTTGATTATTTTTCTTTTATTTATCAGATACACCTTCAGGAAGCTTTTAGTTTACAAAAATAGGAATTAGTTTTAGAATGCAATAATCGTTGTGCTGCTACTGAGTTTAATAACCATTCTTTATTTTTTCTGATTAAAAACAATCCATTTTCGACTTTTTTTTGAATAAATTTTAAATTATTGCAACAATTGGAATAAAATCCGTCCTTAACATGTCTTTTATAGGACAATTAATTCATCCGGTTCGAAAAAACATTCAATCTTTATGAAAATTGAAATCCAGGACCTGAATCAAATATATCCCAACGGAAATCACGCACTAAAGAATATCAACCTTGAATTTGGCACAGGAATGTTCGGGCTGCTTGGGCCTAACGGAGCAGGCAAATCAAGTCTTATGCGAATTTTGGTAACTCTGATGAAACCATCATCAGGGATAGTAAAGGTAAACGGGATAGATATTCAGAAAAACAGAAAAGAGCTTAGAAGCATGCTTGGTTATCTTCCCCAGGATTTCCGGTTTTTTACAGCGCTAAAGACATGGGAATTTCTCGATTATGCCGGATCGCTGGCCGGACTAAAAAGCAGGAAAGAAAGAATGGCGGAGGTTGACCGGTTACTCGATCAGGTTGGTCTGCTTGAAGCACGCGACAGACAGGCAAACAAATTATCGGGTGGCATGAAACGCCGGCTTGGAATTGCACAGGCCTTAATAGGTAATCCAAAAATAATAATAGTAGATGAACCTACTACAGGCCTCGATCCTGATGAGAGGATAAAATTCAGAAATGTACTTTCACAACTAAGCCAGAACGAAGTAATAATTATCCTGTCAACTCATATTGTAGGTGACATTTCTTCAACCTGTCAGGGAATGGCTCTGCTGAACAAGGGAGAATTGGTTTACTATGGCTCCCCCGAGAATCTTGTAAAACATGCTGAAGGACATGTTTTCAAACTAATTCTGACTCCTCTTGAGTATGAAACGGTGAAAGAGACTTATAATGTAATTTCTACAATACCAAATGAAACAGGTTGGGAAGTTCAGGTTGTTTCTGATCATATTCCCGAATTTAATGCAGTAAGTGTTACTCCAAATATTGAACATGCCTATGTATATTATATGGAACATAAATTACAAACCTCTTTACTTGATTGACGTTAAAAAAAGCCAATGATCTTTCTCCATAACATCAGAACAGTCGCCCGCTATGAGGCAAAGACTCTCAGACGGAGCTGGTTTTTCCGACTTTTCTCAATGGGTTCCGTGTTTATATTTACAATAATGAATATTGGAATGTTTTCGCCTGTCGGAAATGAATCGTGGGAAGTAGTATCAATATCTTCAACTCTTCCTCTGATAAATCTTTACATGCTTAATATTGCTCAGGCAATTGTTGTGATATTCCTTGCG
>Ga0209539_1001886_pt1 | contig 11240 bp, 13 predicted proteins | sample BarGraNGADG00312_2_FD_184499 | JGI IMG/M metagenome (GOLD analysis project Ga0209539, IMG submission 184499) | Arctic peat soil microbial communities from Barrow, Alaska - Barrow Graham LP Ref core NGADG0011-312 (SPAdes) (version 2) | ecosystem: Environmental > Terrestrial > Soil > Wetlands >... | reverse complement strand
CAGCCCTGGCAGCCATAGGCCCCTCCTGCCTCCGTGCCATCTCCGTGCCATCTCCGTGCCATCCGAGATTACACGCATGTCCATATTTGTCCACTTCGCCACTTGCACACAGTCCTGCATCTCCCCTAGTCAAGTGCCACTAAGAAGGGCATTTACCTGTGACCGATGACCCCCTTGGGACAGTTTCAAATCCGTCCCCGCTACGAACCAGAACCCGCTCCTGACTAGGGGAAACACCCAAGTCGGGAGCGGGTTCTTTCGCGCTTGCGCAACATATGCGCAACATGGAAGTGGGCTTCGAGGCCATCTCTGCCAGCGCTCACCGTTGGGGTGTCACTGCCTGGCCAGCACTGAGCCCGCGTGTTGGGCGGTCAGGGCCACGACAGACCTCGAGCACTTGGCTCAACGGGTCACTGTCTGAGGAGTGAAGTGGCCAGACGATGCCTGATTGGCCGGTGCCCAGCCCTTGACCAGGCTGGCGACGGCGCCTTGAGAGGGCGATCAGCCCATCGTTGGCTGTGCATGATCGTGGCTGAAAGTTGTTCTCTCATAGGGATTCATGCCCAGAACGATCTTGGCATTGAACGGCCGTTTGCGGCTGCCATGTGTACCCGTTGTGTACCCGCCAACAAGTCTCGGCGCTCGTTCACGACGGGGACGAAGTCCCAGTCAACAGATAGTAGGTACTTTTCGGCCAGGTCTCTGCCGGCCAACCCTTGCTCAGCGCGCACCGCGAGGACGACGGCCGAGAGTGCTGCTCCCACGAGTGCCAAGGAGAAACGTTCGACTCTGATCCAGCCGTGGGACTCTCGCTGCTGGTTGGCCGCGACGCCTGCGATGGTGCTTCCTAGGTAGAAAGAACACCGGATAGGCACTCGATGCCTGGTCCGTCCCGATCCCCCGCCGTTTGGCCCAGTCCTCCACCCAGCCGCTCAGCTGGAGTGGATCCCGAAGAAGGCGAACGTGACGAATCCCAGCCCACGACCACGACAACCAGCCGCGTGCCGCACGAAGGGTGGGAGCCATGTTGGTCCGCTCAAGACGAACGCCAGCATCCGAGCGTGGGTATCCCCGCAGCTGACAATCCACATGAACAGGTAGTCGCAGGCTTCCCTGTGGGTGGGTACCGGAGAAGGACTCGAACCCTCTCCGGGCCTCCCTTCTCCTATGGCGAAAAGCGCAAGGCTCCACGGACAACCGCTGCAGCGACAATCTTGTCATTGACCCGCATCGCGTCAGATAACAGTGGCGAACGGCCAGGATATGAACTCCTCCTCCTGGCCAACGCCGAGCTCCTCCCTGACGATCCGGGCCCGAGGCGGCAAAGGTGATCCGTTCAAAGCTCTCGCCCCCACGCCCGTGACGCGGGGACGAGTGGCTCTGGAGCGCACATGATCACCAGCCCACCTCCGCCGGCGGGTTACAGATCCCGCAGGTCCGCGCGGTCTACGAGCTCGATCTTTACGCCATCCGGATCGTGAATCACGCCGATGCGGCCCATCCCGGTCCCAGCCGCCTTGGGCGTTCCAGCCTCGGCCGGCACATTCTGAACGGCAAACGCAGCCAGCGCCTCATCGACGTTGTCGACCCGCAGAGCGATATGCCCAAAGAGCGGGTCTTTGCTTGGGGTGGGTCGGTGGAGCAACTCGAGCACGTCATAGTCATAGTTTAGGTAGTTGATCGTAAGGTCACTCGCTGCAACGCTCAATGTCGTAAGTTCCTTCATGCCGAGGAAGTCCCGGTAGAATGCCAGGGCGCCATCCTGGTCGTTCGCGATGAGCGAGTAGTGATCGAAGGATTTGATAACCGGATGATCGACCGGATCAATGCGCATCTTCACGTCACGCTCAAGTAGTTCGACCCGGGCGCCATTGGGATCACTGAGGAAAGCAAGGCGACCGACGCCTGTGCCCGCAATTTTGGGAGCCACGAGCCCCTCGTAACCTGCTTCGATAAGCTTCTGGTAGTCGGCATCCAGATCGTTGGACAAGAACGCGATGTGCGTTATGCCGAAGACTTCTTCCTCTGCAGCATCTCTGCGGTGTAGTAGCTCGATCAGGCCCCCCGCGATCTGCAGATAGACCACATCAGTCCCCGAATCCTTGATGAATCCCTCGAATACCTTTTTGGCGCCTAGCACGTTCTCGTAGAATTCCAGCGATTTTCCTAAATCCCTGATAACGATTCCGAAGTGGTTAAGTTCATAAATCATAGTAAGCCTCTCCAGTTCCATATTCTTTGTCGGTTTTTGGTTGTTGGTCAGTGTCGATCGAGGCCAACACGGCGGCCCTCTTCGGCGGAGACGTAACTCGCGTAGATGACCTCCACGACGTCTCGTGCAAGCGACAAGTCGGACAGCGGCGGCCGAAGCTCCGTGACTGACTCCATGAAGTCCTGCATCTCCTGAGGATAACCCCGCGTCCAGTCCTCGTCGGGGGAAGCCGAGATCCAACCGGTGCGGCTCTCGATCTTCTCGTGCAGGTACTCAGTGCCAAATGCGTCCTCATCGGGACTGAATACACGCAGTTCGTCGTTGGCGGTCATGCTGCTGCGGAATGCGGCGTTGGTCGTATAAACTTCAAACGAGTTGCGGACGCCACCGAGCATCGCGAATGAGGCCGTGATCACGGCCTTTGTTCCGTCAGTAAAACTCAGCACGACATTGCCCCAGGTCTCGACGTCTCTCCAGTCCGAAACGACCCAATTGTGCGTGGACGCCCGCGCGACGGCAGTCGTGTCGTAAAGTGATGCAACCTCCGCGGTGACTGCGCTCACCCGGAGCGGTTCCCTACCCGAAAGCTGTGCCTCGTGATTCTTCAGGTGGATCGCAGCGCCGATCGGATGGGAGCCCAGAATGAGCAGCGCTCCTCCGCCTGCGGTTTCACGGCGCCGAGAGCCCAAGGCATGGGAACCACTGTGGCTCTCCTCTGCGCGAATGTCAAGAATGGACCCCGCGGAACGTTCTACCAATTTCTTGATCTTGGTCATCGACGGCGCGTAAATCCAGTTCTCCGCGTACATGAAGAGAACACCGCTGCTCTCGACCGCCTCCGCTATCTCGCTGAGGGAGGACCGCGCGCGTTCAAGTTCAGAATTTGCCCGGGCTACTCCGCTCAACCCCCCGCCATCGCCGAAGGCCCCTGTTAGGGGCTTCTCGCAGATCACATGCTTTCCAGCCCTCGCAGCTTCAATCACGATCGTGGCGTGCATCGCGTTGGGCACGCAAACGCACACGACGTCGATGGACGGATCCGACAAAAGTTCTCGGTAGCTCGCGTACGTCGTTGGAATGTGATGCCGGACGGCGAAATCTCTGGCACTCCCCGGGGTACTATCCGCCACCGCCGCAATTGTGACGTCAACACCGTGGACCTTCTTGAGTGCCTGCGCGTGCAAATTGGCAGAGAATCCTGCGCCAATGATGCCTACCGAAACAGCCTTCATTCGTTAGCTCGTCCTCCTCGACTTGAAGATGCCCATTATGCCCACGGGGTGACCGTGATGTCGCGGATGTGGAATCGAGGTGGCTGGTCTAGAAGCCAGACGAAGATGTCGGCAATATCCGTTGGTCGCAGCATCGCCGCGCGTTTGTCCGCGGACGGAGGTTCCAACTTGTGATCCCAGATGGTCGTATCAACAGGTCCAGGACTGACCGAGGTCACACGCACACGCGACCCCGCGTACTCGTCGATGAGCGCCTCCGTGAGAGCTCTCGCACCGAATTTGGAGGCGGCGTACAAGCTCACGCCTGCGGTAGCACTGAACGCCGCCGTCGAAAGAACGTTGAGTATGTAGCCCCCGTTGTCACTTAAGTGAGGCAGAACCTCTCGGCACATGAAGTAAGTTCCCGTTAGGTTGGTGTCGATCAGTCGTCGCCACTCGTCTGTGGTCGTATCCGCTAGCGAACGCTTCGCGGTCATACTGACCCCCGCACTGTTGACGAGAACATCGATATGCCCAAAGCGGTCCTTCGTTTCCATGACCACAGAAGCAACCGATGAATCTCGACTTACGTCGCCTGCGATTCCCACGACGTTGTCGCGAAGCACCGAAGACAGCGAACCAATAGCGTGATCAAGACGGTCCTGGTTCCGAGCCATCGCAACGACGAGCATACCCCGACTAGACAGCGCGCGGACTGTTGCCAGTCCGATCCCCTGGCTTCCTCCTGTTACGATCGCGACTTTGTTGGAAAGTGCGCTTGAAGTCACTTCGAGCTCCTTAACCTTTCACAGCTCCCTCGCTCAAACCCCGAACCAGCAGTTTCTGCGAGAAAGTGAAGACGACAATTGCGGGGATGCTCATGAGGAGGGATGCCGCCATTAAGTCTCCCCATTGGATGCCCGTCTCGTCGATGAAGAAGGCGAGAGCGACGGAGAGCGGCCGCTTGTCCAAACCCTGCGTGAAGACAAGGGCGAACAAGAATTCGTTCCACGCAAGGATAAACGAATACATAGCCACCGCTACGAGTGCAGGACGGGACATCGGCAAAACGATCTGCCAAAGCAGCCGTGGCAGTGAACACCCGTCCACAACTGCGGCTTCCTCGATCTCCACCGGAATCCTGTCGAAGAAGCCCTTGATCATCCAGATCGAGATCGGGAAGATCACCATGAGATAGACCAGTACAAGACCCGGCAGTGTGTTCATGAGGTTCAGGTTGCGTAGCGTGACGAAGAAGGGCACGATCACCACAACGCGAGGAAAGAGTTGCGTGAACAGCACCGACCACAGAAGCGTCTTACGGCCCGGAAAGCGATACCTCGAAAACCCGTACGCCCCGAGCACGCCGACGACGAGTGCAATGATCGTTGTCGAGACCGCGATGATGAGGGTGTTCAGGAAACCGTGGATGACGGCCTTGTTGTTCAATGCGGCGATGAAGTGGTCGAAGGTAATGGGACTGGGAATCCACTGTGGCGGAAAGGAGTACTGGTTCTTAGTCAACTTCAAGGCAGTGCTGAGACCCCACAAGATGGGAGTCATACTGAAGAACACGAAAATCAGCGCGGAAGAATACACCAGAGCGTACTTGCCAACCCGCCGAGTTTTCCTGGCGTAAGAACCCGGACGTTGAACGACTCCACCACCCTGTCGCGGAGAGAATCTCGAGGCGGCTAGCTGGGTCATCGAGATCAACCTTCCTTAATCCTGTTACGGCCTTTGTTGACCAGCCCGTAACCGATAAACACAGCCATCGCTCCGGCGAAGAGGAGCACGCTCATGGCGGATGCCCCACCCAGGTTGTATTCCGTGAAGGCGGTTCGATAGATATCGATGCTTAGAATCTGTGTGGCGTTTGCCGGGCCGCCGCCGGTCATCACCATCAGCGTGTCGAACGAGTTGATGGCGCTCACGGTCTCTAGGATGATGGCCACGATTAGGACCCCCCTGACGTTGGGCACGGTGACATGGCGAAACAGCTGCCACCAGTTGGCGCCGTCAACCTTGGCAGCCTCGTACTGCTCCGCGGGAATCCCCTGCATCCCCGCCAGAATTAGGAGCATGACGAAGGGAAAGCCGGACCAGGAATATGCGACGATTACCGCGGGCAGGGCAGTATCCGGGCTCCCAAGCCAATTGAGAGCGGAAATGGGAAGTCCCAGCGAACGCAAGGTCTGATTCACGATTCCGCCGTCACTTTGGAGAATCCATCGCCACAAATTGGATGCGACAACAGAGGGTAACGTCCACGGAAGGATGACAAGAACCCGCATCCACACAGTGCCTCGAACTTGCGCGTTGAAAATCAAGGCTGCGATGAAGCCGAGGGCGAACCGGAGCACAACAGTGCCCACGATCCAAATCAGGGTCCGCTGCAGGAGGGGCCCAAAATCGGGGTCATTAACTACTTCGACGAAGTTCCGGAAGCCCACGAACACAGTGGCGAAATTAGGTAGCTGCACTTCCGAGAAACTAAACAGGACAGTTTGGACGACCGGATAGAACATCATTACTACTAACAGAATGACCGCCGGAAGAACCAAAACGTAGCCAGGGCCCCACTTTCGGATCGCAATCTGACGCCGGCGTGCGCGCGACTTAGAGAACGGCGGGTCCAAATTCGGAGGCTGCCGATCCCGCGTCGGCAGCCCTCTCGACGATGAGAAGTGGGACATCTATGATAGTCCAGCCATGTACTTTGCAAAGTGGGGAATGGCAATCTCTGGTTCAGCGATCTCGGGATGCCACCCCTTCTCCCACTCAAAATGAACGAAGCCGCCGTAGTTCGCGCTATTAAGCACGTTAATGATCGAAGGTATGGGTATATTCCCCTCGCCAAGGAGGGCGAAGTCGAACCCCTCTGCCGTCGCTGAAACCGAATCCTTGACGTGAACGTGCTTGACCCTATCGCCGATCTTTGACCACGTGAATTCGGGAGATTCGCCGTGACGGTAGGTGTGCAGGGTATCCCACAGAATACCGAGGTTGTCACCGACGCCACGTTCGTAGAGATCAATCACACTTGCCGACGTCGACATGTCGTCGTGAGTCTCTAGCAAACTCTGAACCCCCCGCGCGCTCGATTCTTCCGAAACCCGTCGAAGGCCTCGCGCGACGGCGTCGAGAGTTTCATTTCGGTTCTGGCCTTCAGGGATCGGACCACCGAAGACGCGGATATATTTCGCCCCGAGACCTTCCGCGATACCTGCGTAGGTTCTCGCCGCCTCGAACTGTTGGCGCCGTTCGCTCTCGTCGAAGGAGATCAAGCGGACGCTTGTATCAACGCAAACGACGTTGAGACCCTGATCAGTAAAGCGCAGTCGTGTCTCGCCGATTCGGTTCGGCTGAAACTCCTCCAAAGAAGCTAAATCCACTGTGCCTTGAAGGAACCGAAGCTCAACGCCGGTAAGACTATTGCTCGTGGCTAGGTCGATTACCTGATCGATGTCGTAGTCAGGACATCCGATCGTACTGAATCCAAGCGAGAACACGGCCGTGCCTTTCTTTTGTATATCTACCTATTCTTAGCTAGAATCGGGTCAATCTGCTTCGCCATTGCGTCGGCTGCCTCCTGAGGAGTCTTCTGACCGACCAGTATCTTCTGCCCTTCAGTGATGATGATGGTTTGCATCTCGTTCCAACTCGCAACTTGCGGCAACGCCTTCGAGTCCTTCAGAGCCTCGCTGAAGACCGCATACTTCTCGTCGTTCCACGGTGCAATCGCGTTGGCTGAGATTCTCGCCGGCGTCCGATTCATGAAGGTCCCCATGCGCGTTGGATCTGAGAACCAAAGTAGGAAGACCTTGGCTGCGTCCGGATTCTTCGCGCCAACCGGGATACCCATTGTCCATCCGCCTGCACGATTGACCTTGCCAGGAGACAACACGAGGCCGTACTTGAGCTCGGGATGCTTCGCGAATTCTGTGATCGCATTGGAGCTGGTTGTAAAGATGCCGACTTTGTCCGCCTCGAAAAGGGGCAGTATGTCGCGGCTTGTCGTGAAGTTCGGGGTTCCCGGCGGAGTCACTTTGTACTTGGTGTACAAGTCAGACCAGAAAGTGAGGCCCTCGACCGTCTTCGGTGAGTTCATGGCCGACTTGGTATTGTCATTGTTCATGAATTCGCCACCGTTGGCCCAAATGATTCCTGAAAGTAGGTCCATGGCGTTCGCCGGGTCACTGACATCCGCGGCTAGGCCCACACCGTACTGTCCGGCCTTGGTGAGCTTCTTTGCCATGTCGAGCATATCGGTATAAGTCCAGCTATTTGTAGGGTATGCCATGCCAGCTTGGTCGAAGAGGGTCTTGTTGTAATAGAAGGCATCACTCGAAGCGCGGTTCGGTAGAGCGTACTGCACTCCGTTGTACTGGCTGTACGACCAGATTCCCGGAGCGTAGTCCTTGACGTCGACTTCCTTCACCAGTTCGTCCAGCGGCTGCAGGAGTTTCTGCGCGGCCACGGTGGAGATCATGGATGCATCGAGGTCGATGACGTCGGGCGGATCCCCGCCAAGAGCCGATGCCGTGAACTTGTCCACATAGCCGTTAATGGGCAGCGGCTCGAACTTGAGCGTAATTTCCGGGTGATCCTTTTTCCATGCGGCCTCGATGGGAGGCACTATATCGGCCCACCAACTTCCAACCCACACCGTAACGGTGCCGCTCGCTTTAACGGTGGCGCTCGCCTTCGGGTCTGCTTTCGGGGCGCCACCGGGCGCACATCCTGCGGCTCCGACTGCGACCAGAGACAGCACGACCGCGCGGCGGCTCACCGCGGTCGCTGGGCCACGCACCAACTTTAGCGCTTTTTCCATCTTCGAATCCCTTCACATTGTTTGGCGGTCATGATGACGCCTTTATTGATAAGTTCCATTTAACTGGGGCGCGGCTGAACCGATGCCTATTTTCCCGCGCGCGGTGGCCAGGACGGGGATGCGGGTCGGTTTGGGCACCATCTCGGGGCTCAAGGGGGCTCCAGGGCTCATCGAAGTGGACTCGTCGGCGGGGGTCTTCGTCGCGGATCGTCACTTTTGTCCTGTTCATCACCTCTGCGACTTCACCGTCAGCAGTGACGTATCGCGTGCTGACCAGTATGCAAACGTTTGCAGTGATTCGTCAACCCCTAGGCAGAAGGTGTTGCGGTCGTCCACTGGTCGAGGACCAGTGCGGTGCCGCGGCGGAGTACCCGCTGCTGCCTCCGTCCCGACTTGGGGTGCACCGTCCACACCGTGGATCGGGTCCTGCGACGGCACCGTGCCCTACTTGCTCGAGCGCGACCCACTGACTGGTGTGCCGCTTCGCTCTTCCACGCCTCCCCGCTCCGGTGTACGAGAAGGATCCACCCATGCGAGTTGCTCCCATGTAGGTCAAGAGGACTTGCAAGATCCCTGATGGGGCTGGTGGAAAGACCACGGCCGGAAGATGGGACCCAATGGCGCCAAGAAGCGCACCCGGATCGGTTCGGCTGTGTCCACTCCCCGATCGACGACCGCTCCCGGTCGGCTACTTCGAGATCCTGCCCGACGAGAAGGGGACCACCTGAACGGCATCCCTGCGCCGTGACGCCGAGTACTTCGCCGCCCCGCTCGATCCGGTTGATGCCGGGTCATGACGGACGACCACCGGAGCCGCGCCACCCTCTCACTACAAGCTCGTCAGCGATCGCCACCCTGAACGCAACGCACATCTTCAAGCGGTGCTACAACACTCGACGACGTATCAACGGACTCGGACACACACATCTCACTCCGAGGACCACCCCCGACCAGCCGACTGGTCACCAACCTGATGGTCGAGTGCATCTAGACGCTGTGGCATCAGCCGCTGAGAGCAGCTGGCCCAGATCCTGAGAAATCGGATATTTCCGGGCCAGTCACGAGGTCCGCCCGCTGCTCATTGACGACGCCAGTTGATCGACGGACGACCAGATGCACCGGAATCTGCTGGAGCGCGCGGGGTCTCACGGGCCGGCCGAGCACGATGTCCAGCAGAAGGTCGACACTCGCGCGGCCTATCTGGATGCGAGGGGAGTCAACGGTAGTGAGGTTGGGCCGGATAAGCATCGACACGGGGACGTTGTCGAACCCGGTGACGCTGATCTCATCCGGCACGCTGACGCCGCGTTGCCGCAACCGATCGATGACTCCGACTGCCATGAGATCGTTGAATGCGACGATGGCCGTCGCGCCGCTGGCGATGGCCAGGTCCCCAGCCTGGATACCCCCAGCGAAGTCCGGCGGGAAGTTGCCCAGCTCGATGAGATCCAGCTTGGGAAATTCGGCTCCGGCATCTCGGAACGATCGCGCCCTCTCCCCGTTCGACCAAGAGGTCGCAGGTCCGCCCGCGTAACAAATCCGGTGGTGTCTGAGTGCGGCAAGATGCTGGATGACGGCGCGCAGGCCTCCGGCGTTGTCGACGGAGATCGATAGAATGTCGTCCAGACAGCGGTTGACGAGAACCAGTGACACCTCGAGCGCGAGTCTCCTAATCTCTGCGTCCGTTCCCCGGGCGGAGCAGAGGATGACACCGTCGACCTGCTTGGCGAGGCTGTGCACAACATCCGCCTCGACCATGGGATCTTCGTCTGTGTCCGCGATGAACAGCGAATACCCTGCTGCCCTCGCCCTCGGCTGAGCGCCCTTGCAAATGGAGCCGAAGAAGGGGTTCTCCAGGTCTGGCACAACGAGCCCGATACAGCCGGTTCGGCCGGTAACCAGACCCCGCGCGGCGAGGTTGGGCTGGTAGCCCATGGAGCGGGCCGTTCCCTCGACGTGGATGCGCGTAGCTTCGGCGACCATCTCAGGAGCTCCCCCAAGGGCCCTGGAGACGGTAGAGATGGACACGCCAGCGACGCGGGCAACGTCCCGGATCGTCACGAGCACTTCCGACACCACCTTCTTCGACCAAATTCTTGACGCAGTTCCATCGCGCGCCCAATTATGCAAACGTTTGCAACCCAGAGTCAACCAGCTCTTAAGGATAAGGTGGGTGGGCGGCGCGACGCTTTGGGGAGGCTTCTCCAGTGACGACCAGCACAGCCGTGCGAGTTTCACCCTTCACATCGTGGATAGGCAGCGGCCCGACGTGCAAGACGCCGCTCTCATCACAGTAGGCGACCAGCGCCACCCAGCCCGAGGAGCTGCTCGACCAGGACAAGACGATCCCTGGATGGACCTCATCGACGAGGCAGTGTGTCGGCCGCCGACGAACACGCTCACCCAACAACCCGAATTCCGACCGGATCCGCGACGACACGGCTGCCCTCCCGCACACCGAAGCATGTGGCCGTCCCCGACACCCGGACGACCCCGCGGATCGCCTCACAGCCTTGAGGGCCCAGCCTCTCAGATCAGACCGATGCGGACAACTGTTCGAATTCTTGCCGTAACCAGAGAGCAGCTTCTTCACCATCCGATTGGCGAGATCGGCCGTGGGCCGATGCGTGTGCGGCGGTACGCCTCCGATTCTGGTCGGGCAACTCCGTGCGTCGGGCGGTCCCGGCGAACATCGGCACCGACCAGGCTGTGGCTTGCTGACGCCGCCATGGTGGCGGCGGCAAGGGTCCCGGCGGCTTGGCGCAACATCTCGCTGCGCACCGGAGCCGGTATGGAGATCAGTGCTGGCCCGTCTAGTCGTTCGAGTTGGCGCCACAGGTCCAGCGACCGGGCGCCAGGGACCTGGTCGAAGACTGCCTGGGTCAGGGCCGACACCCCCGATGCGATCCCCTTCAGGTCGGACCGTCGGGTGGCCTGAACTTGAAGGTGAGCCGCCTCCACCGTCGCCAAGACCGCCAGCCTC
>Ga0209539_1001885_pt1 | contig 11245 bp, 12 predicted proteins | sample BarGraNGADG00312_2_FD_184499 | JGI IMG/M metagenome (GOLD analysis project Ga0209539, IMG submission 184499) | Arctic peat soil microbial communities from Barrow, Alaska - Barrow Graham LP Ref core NGADG0011-312 (SPAdes) (version 2) | ecosystem: Environmental > Terrestrial > Soil > Wetlands >... | reverse complement strand
CGGCCACGGCCAACGAGCGCGGCCTGGCGTTCGGCAGCAGGCGGGTCATGGTGCGCTTGGAGACGACCGCCTGGACCACCGCCGAGAGGGCGAAACCGAGGATCAGCGCCCACAGGATCTGCCAGAACATGCCGAACGCTATGCTGAGCGCGCGGCCGATCTCGCTCCCCACCGAGGCAACAGGAAGTGCGCCAGCGCCGTTCACGACGGGCTCAGTCCTTCGAGAGGTACGCCTCCGGGTCTTCTTCGAAGTCCTTCTTGCAGCCGACGTTGCAGAAGTAGTAGGTGACGACCTTGTACTACGGCGGTCGCCGCCGCGCTATCCTCCTCGACGCTCATGCCGCAGACTGGGTCGATCGCTGTCATCGTCTTTCCTCCTCGATAGGTGAGCTGACGAAGATGTTCTGCCCGCCGGAGGCGCTAGTGCAACGTCTTGAGGTAGGCGAGCAGGCCGTCCCACTCCTGGTCCGTGAGCTGCCACTGGGGCATGGGCGCCTCGAGGTGCGCTCCGGTCGGGTCGACGCCGATGGTCACCGCCGTGCGAATGGTGGCGTCGGTGTAGGTGGGGCCGCGGGTGCCGTCAGGCATGAGCATGCCCTTGGGGTCGGTGAGGTTCGAGTAGGTGATGTTCGGGCTCGTGAACTGCTGCGTGGAGCGTCCGTGGCCGTCAGAGCCGTGGCAGTTCGCGCAGCCGCCACCCGTCATGCCGCCGCCACCCATCATGCCGCCGCCGCTTGCGGAACGAGAGATGGGCTTGCCGTCGGCATCGACCCCGGACTGGAAGATCGCCTCTCCCCTGGCGGTCGGCGACTTGTTCTCGGTGCGTTGCACGCCGACGACGACGACTGCCGCAAGTGCGGCGACCACGAGCGCGGCAAGTGCGATGTTCAGGTCGCGGCGGGACGCTCGCGTCAAGTCAGAGGTCGCCGAGTCGCAGCAGGTACTCGTCGCGGTCGATCTCGCCCGCAGCGTAGCGCCGCTTGAGAATGTCCTGAGGTGACTCGGGAACGCTCGCCTGTAGCGGCGGCGGTGATGTGGCGCGGGAGGACTGGCCCGAGGATTGCGAGAAATACCTGAAGAGGAACGCGACCGCCACGATCACGGCGACCGCAACGGCGATCATGAACACGAACATCACCCAGCCTTCCCAACCCCATCCGTGGTCCCCGTATCCGTCTCCGTCCCACATCATGGTGATGGTTCACCTCACTGGGTTGCAGTGGGAGACTTGGTGACATGTGCCCGCTGAGCGCAGAACGCAAGCGTTGCGGCGCCGGTGGGGGGTGCTGATCACACCCCACCATCGCCGCTTGACCAGTAGGACGAGAGACACCCTCGGCCTGGGCTAGAGAGCGTCGAGGCTGCTCGTTACCTAGCTCCTGCACATTCGCGACGGCGTCGGGACTTGCGGGAGGAACTCGCCATCACGGCAGTGGCGAGCCCTGACTGCCAAGCGACCGGGTAGGCGACCGGGTAGGCGACCGGACAACAGCAGCACGCTGTTTGCAGGAAGAAACGTTGTCGAATTGACAACGTTGGTGCACCTTAGTGGACAACTCTCGAACCTTCGCCACGAGTTGCGGCTGCTCTTCGACGCCGTGTAGGTCGCCAGGCAGGGTGTGGACCCATGTGGACAGCTTTCGAACGCGCGATGTGAGCTCCGGCGCCTGCCGGATGTGCCGGAGTGAATCTGGTTGTTCAAAGTCAGCTTCAATGAGACCTTGAGACGCCGGCTCTCCACGAGCCTCTGGATCGCGGACCGTGGACGGCCTACGCGAGCGGAGCCGCCGCCGTCCGGAAGGCAGTTCGCCGGCATTCGCGCCTCAACGTGAGGTGAGTGGCAACTCGGAGGACGACAGCAGAGCCAAGCTTCCCGAGGTTCCCGACCTCCCTTCCCGGGTAGGCAGTCGCACGATGGGCAAGCGAGGCGGCATCGGTTTCTGGGGGGCGTCTGCCATCGGCGTCGGGGGCATGGTCGGCGGCGGCATCTTCGCCGTGCTCGGCCTCGCCGTTCAGCTCGCCGGCGGAGGCACGCCGCTCGCCTTCGCGGTGGCCGGCGCCGTGGCGCTGCTCACGTCGTACTCCTACGCCAGGCTCTCAGTCACCTATCCGAGCCAGGGCGGCACCGTGACCTTCCTCGTCCAGGGCTTCGGCCCCGGCCTGTTTTCCGGAGGACTGAACATCCTCCTGTGGCTGAGCTACGTCATCATGCTCTCGCTCTACGCCAGCGCCTTCGGCAGCTACGGCGCGGCCTTCTTCAGCGGCCCCTCGCAGACGCTCGTCAAGCACGTCCTGATCTCGGGCAGCGTGCTCGTCATCACCGCCCTCAACCTCATGGCCGCCGAGGTCATCGGCCGGGCGGAGGAATGGATCGTCGGTCTCAAGCTCGCGATCCTCTTCGTCTTCGTCGCTGTCGGTGTGTGGGGCATCGAGGCGCAGCGCCTCGCCGTCTCGACCTGGAGCTCGCCGTTGCAGCTGGTCTCGGGCGGGATGATCATCTTCGTCGCTTACGAGGGTTTCGAGCTCATCGCCAACACGGCCAAGGATGTGCGCGATCCGGCGCGGACCCTGCCGCGAGCGTTCTACATCTCGGTGGCCTTCGTCGTCGTGCTCTACGTGGCCGTGAGCCTGGTGACCGTCGGCAACCTCTCTCAGGCGAAGATCGCCGGCGCCCAGGACTACGCGCTCGCCGCCGCAGCGCGCCCCTTCCTCGGGCAGACGGGCTTCGTGCTGATCGCGGCTGCCGCGCTGCTTTCCACCGCCTCGGCGATCAACGCGACGCTCTACGGCTCCGGGCGCCTCTCCTACGTGATCGCCCGGGACGGCGAGCTGCCAAAGGAGCTCGAGCGCAAGGTCTGGAGCCGTCCGCTGGAGGGCCTGTTCATCACGTCGGGGTTGACGCTGGTGGCGGCCAACTTCCTCGATCTGACCAGCATCTCCACGGCCGGCAGCGCCGGCTTCCTGTTCATCTTCGCCGCCGTGAACGCCGCCAACGTGCGTCTGGCGCGCCAGACGCGCAGCAGGCGATGGATCTCCGGACTCGGTGTGGCCGGGTGCGTGGGGGCCTTCATCGCGATCCTCATCGAGACGGGCGGCCGCTCTCCGTTCAAGCTGGTCGTGCTCGGCGGCCTCATAGCCGTGAGCTTCGCCGGCGAAGCCGTCTACCGACGCTTCCGCAAGACGGCCTACCGGACTTGAGGCGCCTCTCCGTGGGATCTGCACTCAAGGACTTGGCGCTGCCAACGATCATGCGCGAGGTGCGTGTGCGACAATCCCGACATGTGAGCCCGCGAGCCCTTTCCCCGTACCGCGCAGACGATCGATGCCGACCTGCGCCTCGCTACGGGTCCGTCGGGCGACCAAGCTGTGCGCTTCGGCTAGTCGAGGTGCCATGTCTCTGGAATAGACATGGGCGCGGCAAGAGATAGCCCGCGACTCACGAAACGGGCCACCTACCGGAGGCGGAGGGGATGCCTGCCATGGCATCTAAGAACACCCAGTCCAAGCCTGGGACATCGAAGCCGACAGCAGATCCCGCCGCGAAGGACGATCTGAAGTCCCTCCCCTTGCCGGAGGTGGAGAGACGCCTGGAGACGTCGCCCGACGGCCTCACTCAAGCCGAGGCCGAGAAGCGCCTGACCCAGTACGGGCCCAACGAGATCGCAGAGCAGAAGGCCAATCCGCTGCTCAAGGTGCTCACCTACTTCTGGGGTCCCATCCCCTGGATGATCGAGGTCGCGGTGATCCTGTCGGGCGTGCTGCGACACTGGCCGGATTTCTTCATCATCCTGCTCTTGCTTGTGGCCAACGCTGCGATCGGGTTCTGGGAAGAACACCAGGCGGGCAAGGCGATCGACGCCCTCAAGGCCCAGCTGGCGATCAAGGCGCGGGTCAAACGCGACGGCAAGTGGATCACCCCAGCGGCCCGGGATCTGGTACCGGGCGACGTCATCCGCCTGCGCCTCGGCGACATCGTGCCGGCGGATGCGCGCCTGCTGGAGGGCGATCCGGTCGAGGTGGATCAGTCCGCGCTGACGGGCGAGTCGCTGCCGGCTGAGCGCAAACCCGGCGAGGCCGTGTTCTCCGGCTCGATCATTCGACAAGGTGAGATCGGCGCCCTGGTCTATGCCACCGGTTCGAGCACCTATTTCGGCAAGACGGCAGAACTGGTGCAGGAGGCGCAGACCGTCAGCCACTTCCAACGGGCGGTGCTGAAGATCGGCACCTACCTGATCATCCTCGCGGTGACTCTGGTCGCGGTGATCGTTGCCGTCTCGATCCTGCGGGGCGACCCGGTCCTCACCACCCTGCAATTCGCCCTGGTGCTGACCGTGGCGGCGATCCCCGTGGCGATGCCGACGGTGCTCTCGGTGACGATGGCGGTCGGCGCGCGCCTGCTCGCCAAGAAGCAAGCGATCGTGAGCCGGCTGGTGGCGATCGAGGAACTGGCCGGCGTGGACGTGCTGTGCGCCGACAAGACCGGCACGCTGACCCAGAACACGCTGACCTTGGGCGATCCCTTCAGCGTGGACGGCATCTCCGCCGCCCAGGTGATCCTCGACGCCGCACTGGCCTCGCGCGCCGACAATGACGATCCCATCGACCTGGCCGTCCTGGCCGGCCTGACAGACAAGCAGGCCATGCAGGGCTATCAGGTGGTCCACTTCCAGCCCTTCGATCCGGTGCACAAACGCACCGAGGCGACCGCCAAAGGCGCGGACGGCAAGACGTTCAAGGTGACCAAGGGCGCGCCGCAGGTGATCTTGGCCTTGTCGGCCAACGCCGCCGAGGTACAGACGGACGTCGACAAAGCGGTCAACGCCTTCGCGGCGCGCGGCTTCCGTTCGTTGGGCGTGGCCCGCGTCGAGGGGGACGGCTCCTGGCAGCTTCTCGGCGTACTGCCCCTCTCCGACCCACCGCGCGACGACGCCAAGGCCACCATCGCCACCGCGAGAGAGATGGGCGTCAAGGTCAAGATGGTGACCGGCGATGCGCTCGCCATCGCCAAGGAGACCGCCAAGATGGTCGGGCTGGGCAGCGACATTCTCGACGCCGCCGGCCTGGGCGATGTCAAGCATGAAGCGACGGCCGCGGTGACCGAATCCATCGAGAAGGCCGACGGCTTCGCCCAGGTGTTCCCCGAACACAAGTTCCACATCGTCGACGTGCTGCAGAAGCGAGGCCACATCGTCGGCATGACCGGCGACGGCGTGAACGACGCCCCGGCGCTGAAGAAGGCCGACTGCGGCATCGCCGTCTCAGGCGCGACGGACGCGGCGCGCGCGGCGGCAGCCATCGTGCTGATGACCCCCGGCCTGACGGTGATCATCGACGCGATCAAGGAGAGCCGCAAGATCTTCCAGCGCATGAACAGCTACGCGATGTACCGCATCGCCGAGACGCTGCGCGTACTGTTGTTCATGACGCTGGCGATCCTGGTCGTCAACTTCTATCCCTTGACCGCGGTCATGATTGTGATCCTGGCGTTGCTCAACGACGGCGCCATCCTGTCCATCGCCTACGACAACGTCCGTTACAAGGATGAACCCGAGGCCTGGAACATGCGCCTGGTGCTGGGGATCGCCACGGTGCTGGGTGTCGTCGGACCCGTAGCCGCGTTCGGACTCTTCTACCTCGGCGACCGCGTCTTCCACCTCGGCCACCCGCAGTTGCAGACGCTCATGTACCTGATGCTCTCTGTCGCCGGACATCTGACGATCTTCCTTACCAGGACGCGCGGAGCGTTCTGGTCCATTCGCCCGGCGCGTATCCTTCTGATCGCCGTGCTCGGCACGCAGACTCTGGCGACGTTGATCGCGGTCTACGGACTGTTCATGACGCCCCTCGGCTGGGGCTGGGCCCTGTTCGTGTGGGGATATGCGCTGGCATGGTTCCTCGTGAGTGACCGCGTGAAGCTCGTCGCCTATCGGATCCTCGATCCAGAGAAGAGCAAGAGCGCATCCGTCCGAGAATCCCAAGCCGCCGAGCGAGCGGCATAGCCTTACGAGCGGCACGTCCTAGGTCGAAGCACCATGTCGCGAGGCCACACTCCGTGATGCGGCCCGCATTCCCGAGCCTCGCAAATGACCCCCTAATGGCTTCGCAGCTCAGTGGTCCAGCTGCTCACGCGGACGTCCCGGGGCGCGCCGCCGAGCCATCTCAACCGGTTCCGGGCCCGGTCCTCGGAGCTCTCCCCCGCAGCTCGGCGCTCAGCCGTGCGACGCCGCGGTGCCGTGGTCGTGCTCTTCGGCCATGGGCTTGTTCATCATGCGCAGCATCGCCAGGCCCTTGGTGCGGAAGAAGCGCCACAGGAGCAGGGCGGCCAGCGCGAGGAAGATGATGTTGAGCACGGTCGTGTAGTTCCAGGAGACGTGCGCCTCTACGACCTTGGCGTTGCGTGCGGTGGGGGTGAGGTTGAGCGCCCCGAAGAGGATCTCGACGACGAAGCCGGCGGCGACCATGGTCACGTAGAAGGTGCCGAGCAGGAAGAGCATCATGCGCCAGCCGTAGTACTTACGGTAGATGTTCAGGATGGGCAGGATGATGAGGTCGGCGAAGATGAAGGCGATCACGCCTCCGAAGCTGATGCCGCCGTTCCACAGCACGGCCGCCAGGGGCACGTTGCCGATCGAGCAGACGAACGAGACGATCGCCACGAGCGGCCCCACGAGCGGCCCCCAGATCTTCGCCAGCGTCGGATGGTCGACGAGGAAGAACCCCTGCCAGAAGCTGTTCGGCACCCATGCCGCCAGGGCCCCAGCGATGAGCAGGCCGCCGAAGATGTCCTTCCAGACGGCGGCCCAGTCCATCACGAATGTGTGGCTGATCGCCGTGAAGCCCTTCGGCGAGGTGATGCGATGCCACAGCGAGCCGCCCTCGGTGACCGACATATCCATGGCGGCGTGGCCCTCCATCGAGCCGAGCAGGCCCCTCTCGGCCTGGCGGCGCGCGGCGTCCACCATGCGCTGCTTGAGGAAGACGCGGAAGAGCAGGGCGAGGAAGACGATCATCAGCGGCCCGCCGACGAACTCGCCGAGGGTGAACTGCCAGCCCATCAGCAGGGCGAGGATGATGCCGAGCTCGATGACGAGGTTGGTGGAGGCGAACTCGAAGGCCATCGCCGCCGTGAAATCGGCGCCCTTGCGGAAGATCGAGCGCGCCAGCGCCACCGAAGCGTAGGAACACGAGGACGAGGCCGCGCCGAGGCCGGAGGCCACGGCCAGCGAGCGCGGCCTGGCGTTCGGCAGCAGGCGCGTCATTGTGCGCTTGGAGACGACCGCCTGGACCATGGCGGAGAGGGCGAAGCCGAGAATCAGCGCCCAGAGGATCTCCCAGAGCATGCCGAAGGCGATGCTGAGGGCTCGCCCGATCTCGCCCGCAACCGAGGCGAGGGGGAGTATGACGGCGGCGTTCACTACCGGCTCAGACCTTCGGCAGGTACGCCTCGGGGTCTTCCTCGAAGTCCTTCTTGCAGTTGACGTTGCAGAAGTAGTAGGTGACGCCCTTGTACTCTGCCGTCGCCGCAGCGCTGTCCTCCTGGACGCTCATGCCGCAGACCGGGTCGATCGCCGTCATCGCCGTTCCTCCCAGGGAGCTGAGTTGATGGAGATGACCTACCCGGTGGAGGCGCTAGCGCAACGTCTTCAGGTAGGCGAGCAGGCCGCTCCACTCTTGGTCCGTGAGCTGCCACTGCGGCATCGGCCACTCCAGGTGACTGCCCGCGGGGTCGATGCCCGTGGTGACCGCCCGCCGGATGGCCGCGTCGGTGTAGGTGGGGCCGCGGGTGCCGTCGGGCATGAACATGCCCTGCGGGTCGGTGAGGTTCGAGTAGGTGATGCTCGGGCTCGTGAACTGCTGTGTGGACAGCCCGTGCCCGTCGGTACCGTGGCAGCTCGCGCAGCCGCTGTTCATCATGCCGCCGCCCATCATGCCGCCGCCCCCTTGGCTCATGGTACGCGGGATGGGCTGGCCGGCTGGACCGACTCCCGACTGGAAGACGGCCTCACCGAGCGCGGCCGGGGAGGTCCCGGGCGCGGACATCGAGGCCTGCCGGTGGGTGCCGATCACGAGCACGCCTACCGCCGCCAGGACGGCGACGCCCAGCGCTACTAGGGCGATGACCAGCGTGCGGCGGGGTGAGCCTGCCACGTGCTTTAGAGGTCGCCGAGCTTCTGCAGGTACTCCTCGCGCTCGATCTCACCAGCGGCGTAGCGACGCCTCAGGATGTCCTGCGGCGACTCGGCCGCCGGCGCAGCCACGCTAGGCGCGACCACCTGGGCGGCATGTGGCGGCGCGAAGTTCGTCTGCGCCGCCTGCGGCTGTGCGAAGTGGCGCACGAAGTAGACGACGGCGACGACCGCCGCCACCGCGACGACGATCATGAACATGAGCATCAGCCAACCTTCCCAACCGGCGCTGTGGCCGGAGTAACCATCCCACATCATCGCGTCTTCGCCTCCCGTCTCGCCGTTTCCGCCTTCCGGCGCATTGCCCGAGAGCTGCAGCCGCGCACCTGAGCGACGGTGATCAATAGCCGCCCATCATGCCGGCGCCGTAGCCCGAGCCGCCGCCCATCATGCCGGAGCCGTAGCCGCCTGTCGCGCTGCCGCGGGGAGTCGTTGCGGGATCGACGCCGTACTTCTTAAGCAGGGCGCGCATGTCGCTCCAATGCTCGGCGCGCAGCTTGTCGAGGGCGGCTCGCGCGGTGGCGGAGTTCGGGTCGGCGCCGTACCTATCGAACCAGGCCTGCATGTCGGCCTGGTGCTCGGCGTGCTGCGCCTGCATGTCCGTCACGGTGACGGCACCGCCCATCATGGTGCCGCGCCATCCGCTCGACGTCTGGGCGGCGGCGCGCGTCGGCGTGGAGCTCGAGCTGGTGGTCGAGCGCTGGGTGGCCGCCGCGAAGGCGACGGTCGCGGCGCTGAGGGCGACGACGACGGCCGCCACGCCGATCCAAAGCATCCTGCGTCTCATGATTCTCCCTTTGTCGATGTCTGGCTGGCGGTCGTCTCGGTTCAGACGGCGCGAAGCCCAATCTGTTTAGAGTGTACGCGCACACTGTGAAGAGCTTGTGATTCGCATCTGCTCGTGCCGTGTAGCCGGCGGCATAGGTCGCAGCGTCTGCGACGCCTTGCTGGAGTCAGGGGTAGCGCTGGTCAGGCGGTGGGCTGCAGGGTCACGCCGTGACGGAACCTCTGCCTCAGCAGCACTCCGGCGCCGACGAGCAGACTGGCCAGCGCGAACCACTGCGGCGGCGTGAGCCCGAGGAGCCAGGGCTGTTGACGCGCAGGAACTCGACCGCGAAGCGCTCGACGCCGGACAGTACGAGGAACCAGGCGAAGACATGCCAGCCGGGCTGCAGCCGCCGCGCCATGAGGTACAGAACGACGAAGACGACGAGCATCGCCAGCGTCTCGTAGGCGGGCGTCGGCTGCACGGGCACGCTGGTCGGCACGATTCCGTGCGGGAAGGCGATCGCCCAAGGGAGGTCGCTGGGGCGCCCGTAGGTGCCGTCTCCGGCGAGCAGGCAGCCGATGCGCGCGACGGCGTCGCTCAGGGTCACCGCCGGGGCCATCGCGTTCGCCACCAGCCCGAGACCCTGGTGACGGTACCGGGCCAGCGCGATCACGGCAGCGACGCCGCCGAGCAGGCCGCCGTACCAGGTGAAGCCTGCGCCGCTCAGCATGGAGTGGAAGACATCGCCCTGCGCTTCGCGCCAGTGCTCCGCGAGCCAGTAGAGGCGAGCGCCCACAAGGCCCCCCAGGATCGCCGCGACCGTCAGTTCGAGCGCCGCGGCCGAGTCGATGCCGTGGCGCCGAAAGAGGCGCTGTACGACGTAGCCGCCTGCGCACATGGCGAGAACGGCCAGCAGACCGTAGGAGTGGAACGGCCGGCTGCTACGTGGAACAGGATGGGATGCAGGACGACTCCTGGCTGAGTGATTCCGGTTACCGCTGAGCCTAGCTGGCCTCGATGAAGCCGCTGTGAAGACGTGCCCGACTCTCATGGGTGGCTCACAAAGAGAATGGGAGCGATCGGACAACGGAACCCTGCCCCAAGCAGGAGCAACGTTGTGACAACGACAACGTTGGTGCCCCCGGAAGGATTCGAACCTTCGACCTCGCGCTCCGGAGGCGCGCGCTCTAATCCCCTGAGCTACGAGGGCAACGGCTGACGAGTCTAGCACAGACGGCGGAGGGGCCGCTTCGGTGGCCGGAGCGCGGGGCCCTGGGGGGCCGCGCGCCGGCCGTCAGACCAGGTGACCGATGGCTTCGGCCAGCTCGACGTCGCGCATCGTGACGCCGCCGGCGCTGTGCGTGCTGAGGTGCAGCGTGACCTTGTTGTAGCGAATGTCGATGTCGGGGTGGTGCTGCCGCTCCTCGGCCACCTCGGCGAGGTGCTCGACAAAGCCGATAGCGTGGACGAAATCGGCGAAGCGGAAGGTCCGCGTGAGAGCTGCGTCCCGAAACGACCATCCGTCGAGCTCGGCCAGCGCTGCTTCGATCTGCTCGTGGTCCAGCGTGCCCATGGGCACCTCCCTGGTCGGCCCCGCACGCCGGCGCCCGCGGCGCCGGCGCTATCGCCTGTCTTCCCCGCGGCCGCGCAAGGCACGCTCCACATCGCGCTTGGCGTCGCGCTCGGCCATGTCGTGACGCTTGTCGTAGAGCTTCTTGCCGCGCGCCATGCCGATCTCCACCTTGGCGCGCCCATCCTTGAAGTAGATCTTGGTGGGCACCACCGTGTAGCCACGCTCGTTGACGCGGTGGGCGATGCGCTCGATCTCGTGCAAGTGCAGAAGCAGCTTGCGCGGGCGGAGCGGCTCATGGTTCCAGATGTTGCCCTGCTCGAAGGGGCTGATGTGGGCGCCGACCAGGAAGAGCTCCATGCCTCTGACCTCGACGTAGCTGTCCCGCAGGTTGACGCGCCCCTTGCGCAGCGACTTGACCTCGGTGCCGACGAGGGCGATGCCCGCCTCGTAGGTGTCGTCGATGAAGTAGTCGTGGTACGCCTTGCGGTTGTCGGCGACCCGTTTGATGCCGGTCTCTCGTGTCATAGCCCTAGGTTACCGCATCGGAGACGGCGAGCACGCCGGGCCCCGGCCCCGTCGTCGAGGTTAGCGGCCGCGCTGACGCTGGTCGTGTCCGGCCCCCCGACGGCGTGGCGGCCGGCTGCCGGAGGACCGGCGGGCAGGGGCGCGATCGAGCCCGATGACGGAACGGCCCGCCGGAGGAGGCGCCGCCGGCGC
>Ga0209539_1001880_pt1 | contig 11257 bp, 9 predicted proteins | sample BarGraNGADG00312_2_FD_184499 | JGI IMG/M metagenome (GOLD analysis project Ga0209539, IMG submission 184499) | Arctic peat soil microbial communities from Barrow, Alaska - Barrow Graham LP Ref core NGADG0011-312 (SPAdes) (version 2) | ecosystem: Environmental > Terrestrial > Soil > Wetlands >... | reverse complement strand
CCACGGCAGCAAGGTCGTCGGCGCCTTCGTCAACGGTGCCTACACGGGCTACTACGACCCGGCGACGGTCTCCATCAAGAGCTGAGTATCTAGAAGGTATGGGGGCGCGCGTCCTGCGCGCCCCCATACCCCTGAGGGAGGGTCCGGGTGTTCTACTACATCGTCAGGCGTGTGATGTCTGTCGTGGTGATGCTGTTCCTCATCACCGGGACCACCTTCCTGCTGTTCTTCGCCGGGCCCACCGATCCCGCGCGCTACACGTGCGCGAGGAACTGCACCCCGGCCATCCTCGAGGGCAACCGCAAGGCCCTCGGCTACGACCAGCCGGTGTACCTCCAGTACGGGAAGTTCATCTCCGGTCTGCTCGTCGGCCGCGACTACCCCGACAACGCGGAGCTGCGCGCCTCTCACCCTGAGCAGATCGTGCACTGCCCGGCCCCGTGCATGGGCTACTCGCCCACCACCAACCAGACGATCAACACCATGGTCACCAAGGCCTGGCCCGTGTCGCTGTCCATCGCGATCGGCGCGTTCGTGATCTGGATGGTTATCGGCGTCGGAGGCGGCGTCCTGGCTGCCTTGAACCGAGGTCGATGGCCGGACCGCGTGATCGTAGGTTCGGCGCTGGTCGGCTTCTCCGTACCCACGTTCTTCATCGGCCTGATCCTGCTGACGTTCCCGGCCATCAAGTGGGGCTGGGTACCGATCCCCCACTACTTCCCGTTCACCAAGAACCCCATCACCTGGGCGATGAACCTCATCCTCCCCTGGCTGACACTGGCGTGCATCTTCGCCGCAAGCTACATCCGACTGACGCGCGCCTACATGATCGAGACGATGAGCGAGGACTACATCCGCACCGCCATGGCCAAGGGCCAGACCCGGTGGCGCATCATCCTGCGCCACGGATTGCGGGCGGCGCTCACGCCGATCGTCACCGCCGCCGGCCTCGACCTGGGCGGCCTGCTCGGCGGCGCCATCATCACCGAGAGCGTCTTCTCGATGCAAGGCCTGGGATGGACGGCTGTCAACTCGGTGAAGAACATGGACTTGCCAGTGATCGTCGCGATGGTGCTCATCGTGTCCACCTTCATCGTCGTCGCGAACATGCTCGTCGACATCGCGTACGGCTTCATCGACCCACGAGTGAAGTTGGTTGGCTGATGGACGACGTACGCGACGACCTCACTGTTGCTGAGACGCTGGAGAGCCGAGGCACCCGGGTCGACCGGACGCCCGCGACGTCGGTGAGCAGCAAGAAGTTCCTGAGGGTCAACGACCTGCACGTCAGCTTCCCGACCGACGATGGCCTGGTGAAGGCTGTGGACGGCGTGTCCTTCGACCTGGAGAAGGGTCAGACGCTGGGCATCGTCGGCGAGTCCGGTTCCGGGAAGTCCGTGACCTCGCTGGCCATCATGGGTCTGCACAGGGGGACGAGGGCCCATGTCTCCGGAGAGATCTGGCTCGACGACGAGAACCTGCTGGCGGTCTCCGACGAGGAGCTCCGGAGCCTCCGGGGCCGCAAGCTGGCGATGATCTTCCAGGACCCGCTGTCGGCGCTCCACCCGTACTACACGATCGGGACCCAGCTCACCGAGGCGATCCAGGTGCACGAGAAGGTCTCGAAGAAGGACGCTCGCACCAGAGTCGTCGACATGCTCGCCCGGGTGGGCATCCCCAATCCCGACAAGCGCTACGACCAGTACCCGCACGAGTTCTCCGGTGGAATGCGCCAGCGCGCGATGATCGGCATGGCGCTCATCAACAATCCCGAGCTGCTCATCGCCGATGAGCCGACGACGGCCCTGGACGTGACCGTACAGGCGCAGATCCTCGACCTGATGCGCGACCTGCAGGCAGAGTTCGGGTCCACGATCATCATGATCACCCACGACCTCGGCGTTGTCGCGGAGATCGCGAACGACGTGCTCGTCATGTACGGCGGACGGTGCGTCGAGTACGCGGAGGTCGACGACCTCTTCCACCAGCCTGACCACCCGTACACGTGGGGCCTGCTGAGCTCGATGCCTCGCCTCGACCGGGTCAAACTGGACCGTCTGGTGCCTGTTGCTGGCAACCCACCGTCGCTCATCAACGTACCGCCGGGCTGCGCGTTCAGCCCTCGCTGCGCGTTCAAGGAGTTCTCGCCGCGGCCCTGCAACGTCGATGAACCGCAGCTGCTCGAGTCGTACCCGAAGCACGACTCGCGGTGCCACATTCCTGTCCCCAAGCGCGCGGAGATCTTCGCCGAGCGTGTCGCTCCGAAGCTGTAGGGGGAATCGTGAGCCTGCTGACTGTTACTGATCTCAAGAAGTACTTCCCCACGTACAGCCAGAAGATCTTCCGCCGCGAGGGTGCTCCGGTGAAGGCCGTGGACGGACTGTCGCTGTCGCTCAACGCCGGCGAGACCCTCGGTCTCGTGGGTGAGTCCGGCTGCGGCAAGTCGACCGCTGGCCGCACGATCCTCAAGCTCCTCGAGCCCACCGGCGGAACAATCGAGTTCGAGGGTCGCGACGTCACGCACGCTCACGGCGAGGAGCTGCGGATCCTGCGGCGCGAGATGCAGATGGTGTTCCAGGATCCGTACGGCTCGTTGAACCCCCGCCACCCGATCGGTCAGATCATCGCGGCGCCGTTCGAGATCCAGAAGGTGACACCGCCCGGCGGCGTGAGGAAGGCCGTGCAGGAGCTCATGGAGCGCGTCGGTCTCAACCCTGAGCACTACAACCGCTACCCGCACGAGTTCTCCGGCGGTCAGCGGCAGCGCATCGGCGTAGCCCGTGCGATTGCGCTCAAGCCGAAGCTCATCGTCTGCGACGAGCCGGTATCCGCCCTCGACGTCTCCATCCAGGCGCAGGTCATCAACCTGCTCGAGGACATCCAGAACGAGCAGAACCTCGCGTACATCTTCATCGCCCACGATCTGTCCGTCGTGCGCCACATCTCCGACCGCGTCATGGTCATGTACCTGGGCAAGGTCATGGAGGTCGCCGACCGAAACTCGCTGTACGAGCGGCCGATGCACCCGTACACGCAGGCCCTCATGTCAGCAGTGCCCGTCCCCGAGCCGCGCCGCGACCGCGAGCGCATCCTCCTGTACGGCGACCTGCCCAGCCCGCAGAACCCGCCGTCAGGCTGCGTCTTCCGCACCCGGTGCCCGCTCGCCACCGAACGCTGCGCCGCCGAAGAGCCCCAGAAGATCGAGCTCGAGCCCGGCCACATCGTCGCCTGCCACTACCCGAAGGTACGTGCGGTCGTCTGAGCTGTTGGGGTCGTACTCAGCCGTCATACGACCGCACAGCAACCGTCGGTTCATCACGTTAAGTAGGCGAGTTGTATGTTCTCATGGCCAATCCGCCATGTGAACATACGGGTCGCCTGGTTAACATGATGAACCGCTCACCTCAGCGTCCGCCCTTCGTGACGTTCAGCGAACGGACTTGGGATCTCAGCTGGTCGATACCGCGTAGTCCTCGTACGAGCTGCGGGCCTGCGCGAGGGCGGCTACGTAGCCCTGGCGCTCGTAAGCAGCGCCGTCGACGTCGGTCGGTACAGCCAGCAGTCCACGGAAGTCGTCGATCGAGTTGAAGCCCTTGCGGAGCATCCACTGCTCGAGGCCGGTGATGAGCTTGGTCGCGTGCGACGGCCCGTACTTCAGCAGCGACGACGTCGTCATGACGACATCGGCGCCTGCTAGCAGGTACTTCACGACATCCTCGGACGTCTCCACGCCGGACGTGCCGGCGAGCGAGGCCCGCACCCGTCCGTACAGCGCGGAGATCCACGTACGTGGCAGACGCCCGGAGAACGGGCTCGACAGGTCCACGCTCGGCTCCAGCTGGATCGACTCGACGTCGACGTCCGGCTGGAAGAACTGGTTGAACAGCACAAGGCCGTCGGCGCCGTGCCGGTCGAGCTGCGCGGCCATCTCGCCGAACGACGAGAAGTACGGGGCCAGCTTGACCGCGACGGGGATCGAGACGGCGTCCTTCACGCCGACCAGCACCTCGAGGTGCAGGTTCTCAACCTCTTCGCTGGGGATCCGTAGGTCGCCGGGCACGTAGTAGACGTTCAGCTCGAGCGCGGACGCGCCGGCGTCCTGCATCTGCCTGGCGAACGAGATCCAGCCGCCCATCGTGGCGCCGTTGAGGCTGCCGATGACCGGTACGTCGACGGTCTTGGCCGCGTTCTCGAGGAGCATCAGGTACGCCGACGACGCGGCGTCGGCTCCCGGCGCGCGGATCGGTACGCTCGGGAAGTACGACAGCGCCTCGGCGAACCCGTTCTCGTGGTCTTCCTCGACGGCGATCTGGAGCGCCTGCTCCGCCCGGATCTGCTCCTCCATCAGCGAGAACATGACGATCGCCCCGACGCCCGCATCAGCGATCGACTTCACGCCGTCGAGCGTCTGCTGTAGCGGACCGGCAGATGCGACGATCGGGTTGCGGAGCTTCAACCCCAGGTAATTGGTCTCCAGGCTCATGGTGTCCTCACTCGTCTCGTCACTTACTGGCGTGCGTCCGACGTGAAGTCGGCGGCGCTGCGCGTGGCCATTTCTTCGTACGTACTCCACCGCTGGTTCACATTCTGCTGAGCCAGATCAAGCAATCGCTCAGCCTCGGCCGGGTCGGCCTGGGCGAGCATCTTGTACCGCAGCTCGCGGTACACGTAGTCCTTCAGCTGCAGCCGCGGTCTCGGCGAGTCGAGCATGAACGGGTTCCCGCCCTTCACCTTGACCATCGGGTTGTAGCGTACGAGAGGCCAGTGACCCGAGTTGACGGCGCGGTACTGCTGTTCGAGTCCCTGCCTCAGGTCGTACCCGTGCGCGATGCAGTGGCTGTAGGCGATGATGAGCGACGGACCCCGGTACGCCTCCGCCTCGCGGAACGCCTTGAGCGTCTGCTGCGGGTCGGCGCCGAACGCCACGCGGGCGACGTAGACGTTGCCGTACGAGATCGCCTGCAGGGCCAGGTCCTTCTTGTTCGTCATCTTGCCGGCCGAGGCGAACTTCGCGACGGCACCCATCGGCGTCGACTTCGACGCCTGGCCTCCGGTGTTCGAGTACACCTCGGTGTCCATGACGAGGATGTTCACGTCACGTCCCGACGCGAGCACGTGGTCGACGCCGCCCGAGCCGATGTCGTACGCCCAGCCGTCGCCGCCCACGATCCACACCGAACGCCGCAACAGGTGGTCGGCAACCGACCTGAGGTCGGCGATCAGGCGCAGCTGCTCGACGGTCGCCCCCGGCTCGAGCGCATCGAGCTGGCGTCGCAGCTCGTTGACCCGCTCCTGCTGCTGGACCAGGTCGGACTCGTACTCCTGCGACGCGCCGACGAGCGTGTCAGCGAGCTCGGTCCCGACAATCGACCGAAGATCCTCGAGCCGCCTCTTCGCGAGCGTCATGTGCAGGTCGGCGGCGAGCCTGAGCCCGAGGCCGAACTCCGCGTTGTCCTCGAACAGCGAGTTCGACCACGCCGGCCCACGGCCACGCGCGTTCGTCGCCCACGGCGTCGTCGGCAGGTTGCCGCCGTAGATCGAGGAGCACCCGGTCGCGTTGGCCACGGTCGCCCTGTCGCCGAAGAGCTGGCTGAGGAGCTTGAGGTACGGGGTCTCGCCGCAGCCGGCGCACGCCCCGGAGAACTCGAAGAGCGGCTGCAGGAACTGCGTACCGCGGACGGTCCCGAAGTCGACCCTGCTGCGGTCGTTCATCGGCAACGACTCGAAGAACGCCACGTTGTCGCGGATCGTCTTCTGCGGCTTCGCCGCCGTGAGGTTGATCGCGCGATGGGTGGGCGCGCGCAGCGGCTTCACCGGGCACGCCTCGACGCACAGACCGCAGCCGGTGCAGTCCTCGCCGTACACCTGCAGCGTGTACGCGCCCTCCGGCACGCCCGCGGCATTCAGCGGCGCCCACTGGAACGTGTCCGGTGCGTCGGCGAGCGCGTTCGTCGAGTAGTACTTCGCGCGCAGCACGGCGTGCGGGCAGACGAACGCGCAGTTGCCGCACTGGATGCACTGCTCGGGGTCCCACTCGGCGACGATGTCGGAGATGTTGCGCTTCTCGTACTGGCTCGTGCCCGAGGGGTACGTGCCGTCGACCGGCAACGCCGACACGGGGAGGTCGTCGCCACGGCCGATGAGCATCTTGGCCGTGACCTCGCGGACGAACTGCGGCGCCGAGGCCGGGACCGCCTCGAGCAGACCGTGGGTGCTCGTCACAGCGGCCGGGACCAGCACCTCGTGCAGGTGGGCCAGCGACTCGTCGACCGCAGCATGGTTCTTCGCGACGATGTCGGCCGACTTCTTGCCGTACGTCTTCGTGATGGACTTCTTCACTGCCTCGATCGCCACGTCCCGCGGCAGCACGCCCGAGATCGCGAAGAAGCAGGTCTGCAGCACCGTGTTCGTGCGGCGGCCGAGGCCGACCATACGGGCGACTTCGGTGGCGTCGATCGTGTACAGGTGGATGCCGAGCTCGATGATCCTCTTCTGCACCGGAGCGGGAAGCTTGTCGAAGACCTCGTCGGGCGCGTACGAGCTGTTGAGGAGCAGCGTCGTACCGGGCCGCGCGAACTCGAGCACATCGACCCGCTCCAGGATCGACCAGTGGTGGCAACCGATGAAGCCGGACTGGTTGATGAGGTACGGCGCCTTGATCGGGTGAGGCCCGAAGCGAAGGTGAGACACGGTCCGTGAGCCGGACTTCTTCGAGTCGTACACGAAGTAGCCCTGCGCGAAGAGCGGGATGTCCGACCCCTCGGCCACGGTCGAGCCCAGGATCTTGATCGTGTTCTTGTTGGCGCCGACCGTGCCGTCCGAGCCCAGGCCGTAGAACACGGCGCGGTGCACCGTCGGGTCCTCGTAGTCAGCGGTCACGTCGTAGTCGATGCTCGTCATGGAGACGTCGTCGTTGATGCCGACGGTGAACCGGGGACGCGGGGACGGCGAGACCAGCTCGTCGAAGATGCCCGCAGCCATGGCCGGAGTGAACTCCTTGCTCGACAGGCCGTAGCGGCCGCCGATGACCGTGGGCATCGAGGCGCGCACGCCGGACGCGTACGCCTCACCCAGCGAGCTCACGATGTCGAGGAACAGCGGCTCGCCGCCGGAACCCGGCTCCTTGGTGCGGTCGAGCACGGCGATGCGGGTCGCGGTCGCGGGGATCGCCGCGAGGACGTCCTCCGTCGGCCACGGCCGGTACAGGCGGATCGAGATGAGGCCGACCTTGCGGCCCTGCGCGACGAGCCGGTCGACAGCCGCCTCGACGCTCTGGGTCCCCGACCCCATGGCGATGACGACCTCGGTCGCTTCCGGGTCGCCGTGGTACGAGACGAGGTCGTAGCTCCGTCCCGTCAGCGCGGCGAACTCGGCGAGGCATGCCTTGACGATCTCCGGCGTGCGCTCGTAGTACGGGTTGACGGTCTCACGAGCCTGGAAGTACGTGTCCGGGTTCATCGCGGTGCCGCGGATGTACGGGTGCTCCGGCGAGAGCGCACGGTTGCGGTGGGCCTGGATGAGCGACTCCGGCACGTACGCGCGGAGGTCGTCGTCGGACATGCGCTGGACGGTGTTGAGCTCGTGCGAGGTGCGGAAGCCGTCGAAGAAGTGCAGGAACGGGATGCGCGAGCGCAGCGTCGCGAGCTGCGTCACGGCGGCCATGTCGTGGGCCTCCTGGACCGACGCGCTCGACAGCAGCGCGAAGCCGGTCTGGCGTACGGCCATGACGTCCTGGTGGTCGCCGAAGATCGACAGGCCCTGCGTCGCGAGCGAGCGGGCCGCGACGTGGAAGACCGTGCTCGTGAGCTCGCCGGCGATCTTGTACATGTTGGGGATCATCAGCAGCAGGCCCTGCGACGCGGTGAACGTCGTCGAGAGGGCGCCGCCCTGCAGCGCGCCGTGCATGGCCCCAGCAGCGCCGGCCTCGGACTGCATCTCGATGACCGTCGGGATCGTGCCCCAGACGTTCGGCAGATGGTGCGCGGACCACTCGTCGGCGAGCTCGGCCATCGTCGAGCTCGGGGTGATCGGGTAGATCGAGCACAGCTCGTTGAGGCGGAACGCCACGGAGGCGGCTGCCTCGTTGCCGTCGATGATGACGCGGTCGTCGGTACGGCTACGGGAGATCGTGGTCATGGGCTCAGCGCTCCGGGATCATTTCGATGGCGTGGACAGGGCACTGCTCGTAGCAGCTCGCACAGCCCGTGCACTTCTCGTAGTTGTACTGGTAGCGGTAACCCTTGCCGAGCTTGATGATCGCGTCCTCCGGGCAGCTGCCGAGGCAGCCGTCGCACTCGATGCAGTTGCCGCAGGACAGGCAGCGCGATGCCTCGAAGTGGGCCTCCTCGGCCTTGAGCCCCTCGACGACCTCGGCGAAGTCCATGCGGTGCTCGAGCGCCAGCTCGGGCTCGAGGCGACGCTCGTGGTCGCCGAAGTACCACAGGTTCAGCATGTCGAGCGTGGCGATCGGGTGCTTCGTACGCGGCGCGGCCTGTCGGTTGAACAGCCAGTTGTCGATCATCCGGGCAGCGCGCTTGCCGTGCCCCACGCCGATCGTGACCGTACGGTCGCTGGGTACGACATCGCCGCCGGCGAAGATGCCGGGCACATCGGTCATGAGGCTGATGGGATCGACGCGTACGACGTCGTTCTCGAACCGCAGGCCCGGGATGTTCTTCAGGAAGTTCGAGTCGGCCTCCTGGCCGAGGGCGAGGATGACGGTGTCGGCGGCCATCGTCTCGTAGCGCCCCGTACCCCTGGCCTTGCCGGACTCGTCGAGCTCCATGATCTCGACGGTCATCGAGTCGGAGTCCATCGCCGAGATCGTACGGAGCCAGTTCATCTGGACGCCCTCGCGGATGGCCTCTTCCTTCTCCGCGGCGTTGGCGGGCATCTGCTCCTCGCCGCGGCGGTAGATGACGATCGACTCCTCGGCACCGAGCCGGCGCGCGACGCGGGCGGCATCCATCGCTGTGTTGCCACCGCCGTACACAGCCACGCGGCGCCCGATCACGGGCCGTTCGCCACTGGCCACGTCATGCAGGAACGAGACGGCGTCGATCATCTTGCCGGCGTCCATGCTGGGGATGTCGACGCGCTTGGACAGGTGGGCGCCGATGGCGACGAAGACGGCGTCGAAGCCGCCCTCCTTCTGCTCCGCGAGCAGGTCCTTGATCTTGTGGTTCTGGGTGAAGACGATGCCCAGGCCGCGCAGCCGGTCGATCTCGGCGTCGAGGATGTTGCGCGGGAGGCGGTACTCGGGGATGCCGTAGCGCATCATGCCGCCGGGCACGTCGCCGGCGTCACGGATCTCCACGGAGTGGCCGAGGGTGGCGAGGTGATACGCGGCGGACAGGCCCGAGGGGCCTGCGCCGATGATGAGCACCTTGAGGCCGGTCGGATGGTCGAGCTTCGGGAACTGCCAGCCGTTCTCGATGGCGAGGTCTCCGAGGTAGCGCTCGACGCCGTGGATGGAGATGGCCTGATCGAGGTCGGAGCGGTTGCATCCGTTCTCGCACGGGTGGTAGCAGACACGTCCGTGGATCGCCGGGAACGGGTTGTCCATGACGAGCTGGCGCCACGCCAGCTCCTCCTGACCGGCCTTGACCAGTCGGAGCCATTCCTGGATGTTCTCGCCCGCGGGGCAGGCGTTGTTGCATGGCGGGAGCAGATCCATGTACACCGGCATGCGGGAACGGACCGGACCAACCCGGCCAGTTCCTTGCGACAAGTCGGGACGTTGGGTGATGTCTCGCTGGTCAGCCACAGTGCTCCCGGGTGTTGAAATTCAAACCTTCAGAAAGGCTAACGCCCGCGGGGCGGCGTGCTGCGGGCGGGGTCAGGGTTTGCGCTCATACCCCGGGGGGGATGCGGATCAGCTGGTTCGGTACATACGGAAGAGTGGTGCGTCGTACCAGATGGGGCCGCAGCTGTACGTGATGCCGTCGCCGACGAAGCCGTGACGCTCGTAGAAGCGCCAGCCACGAGCGTTGCCGCCGATGATCCAGAGGTACGCCGGCATCCGTCCGGGCAGGGCCAGTTCCATCAGGGCGTCGGCCAGCCCGGTGCCCTGGGCGGACGGCCGGAGGTACAGGTGGTTGAGCTGCTGCGTCACGCCCGGTATCGGGACGACCTCGTTGACGGACTCCCAGTCCTGCGGGGTCGACCGGCTCACGCAGATGCCTACGATCTCGTCGCTCGCGAAGGCTATCCAGGTTCGGTCCTGGGGTTCGTCCCCGCGTGCCTCGGCGGCCAGGCTGAGGGCGAACGCGCGCTCCCGCTCAGGCGCCAGACCGTCCGCCTCGGCGAGGCGCTCCTCGGACCAGATCGGTGGCATCACGCCCGGGTACGAGTAGGCCACCATCTCCGCGTCCGCCCGGCAGAAGGCCAGTGCATCCGAGGGTTGCGCGCGGTGGACCACGTACGGCCCGAAGCGGTGGACCGCGTCCGGCGCGTGGAAACCGGTCATACCTCGAGCTGCTCGAGGGCCACCTCGAGACGCGCCAGCTTGCCGGTCAGCTCGCCCCTACGGTCGCCGAAGATGTCGGCCTTGAGCACGAGGCTGACGCGCGGCCCGTACCTCGCGATCTCGTCGACGGCCTGCTTCACCACCGACAGGCACTCGTCCCACGTGCCCTCGATGGTCGTGAACATGGCGTCGGTGTGGTTGGGCAACCCCGAGTCGCGCACGACACGTACGGCCGCAGCGACCGCCTCGTGCACGTACCCCTCATCTGAGCCGGCTGTACTGACGGAGAAGGCCACGAGCATGTGCCTAGTCTGGCCGTCTTCAGGCCCGACGTCACACCACCGGGCTCGGGCGTGAGCTGGCGACCGCTTGAAGCCTTCTCATGACAGGATTGGTCCCATGACGCAGCAATCCGGGTGGCACGACAACCCGCAGGACCGCAGCCGGCTTCGCTACCGGGACGCAGTGATGTGGTCCAGCGACGTCACCCCGGCCGGGCCAAAGGCAGCAGGGCGGCCCGTGGCCGGCATACGCAGGAGACCGTAATGAAGAGCTTTAGTCGACTCCCGCGACACATTGGCATTATTCCTGACGGAAATCGAAGGTGGGCCCAGCTCAAGGGACTGAAGAAGCAGGACGGGTATGAGTCCGGCCTTCGGCCAGGACTCGAGCTGTACGAACTGTGTTTGGAGCTGGGGATCAAAGAGCTAACCTTCTACGGGTTCACGGTAGATAACACAAAACGCCCCTCCGTACAGATCGGAGCTTTTCAGAAGGCGTGTGTTGACG
>Ga0209539_1001877_pt1 | contig 11265 bp, 9 predicted proteins | sample BarGraNGADG00312_2_FD_184499 | JGI IMG/M metagenome (GOLD analysis project Ga0209539, IMG submission 184499) | Arctic peat soil microbial communities from Barrow, Alaska - Barrow Graham LP Ref core NGADG0011-312 (SPAdes) (version 2) | ecosystem: Environmental > Terrestrial > Soil > Wetlands >... | reverse complement strand
TGCTCGAGCTCACGAAAACGTCGGACTCGCGCATTGCCTGTGCTGTCTCTTGCCGATCGAGGAGGCCGTCGGTGCGCAGGAGATCCTGGATGCCGCAGCCGGCGGCGAGTTCGTCGAAGCTGGTGCCGGTGCCGCGAGCATCGCCGACGGCGCGTATGGAGAAGCGGAGATCTGGACGCTGGGCTCTGACGATCGCGGCAGCACGGAAGAGCGTGAGGACATCCTTCTTGAACTTGCGGTTCGCCACGGTGAGAGTGTGGAAATGGTCGGCGTCGGCTCTGCGCGCGGGTCTGACCGGGAAGAACGTGGCTTCGTCGACCAGGTTGCCCACGATCTCCCAATGGATGGATGCAGGCAAGTCGTGGGCCAGCATCACCCGACGGAGCGCAGGCGAGACAGCGCACACCGTCGTGGCGGCGGCGAGTGACTCTCGGATGCAAGCCCACTGCTGGTCGGTGTACCCGTACTGAACCCACGTAGTCGAGTGCTCTACAATGACGACGGGCACCCCGAAATGCCTGCCCGCTCTCGTGGCTAGCAGCCCCCCCCACGCAGTCGAGTGCGCGAGGATCACATCCGGCGTCCACCCCTCCCGCGAGAACACCGCAAGGGATCTGATGATGCCGCCTGTGATCGAATCGTAGAGTCGGCCCCACTTCATCCATCTGTCCGTGCGATATCGCGCGACGTACGCAGGTGGGCTCTGCAGGGGCAGCTTGTCTGGCGGCAACGGGGCGTTGCTCCAGAACCTGCGGGTGGACTGGCCGAGCGGCACCAGTACGCGCGCATCCCATTCACGAGCGAGGATCTGGGCCTGCTCCCTGAAGAAGGAGCCCGAGAGTGGAAGGCCTGCGGTGGGATACCAGGACGGCACTATCAGGAGGCGCCTGCGATTCATGATGGGCTCACGACCTCGTGCTCACTACCTGTCTGGCCATGCTCCGACTTGGCTTCGACATCCGTCTGGAAGCCCGACGCATATGCGATCACGGCCAGTGTGAAGAGCGACAGCGCGGGCCAATAGAAATACGCGATTCCTGTGAAGCGCCCCGCCAAGCCAGACGATGTCGTCAGCACCCCCATCAGCAGGAGCGTGTGCATCGGTCCCCCGGCCGGCTGTCTCAGGAACTCCCGCGCTCCCCACCAGAGCCCGAGGATCAACGGAGCAAGAAAGACGACCACGCCGGCCCACCCGGTCCGATAGATGATCCGAATCCAGTCGCTGTCGTAGCTGTCGTACTCCTGGCCACCGGAGGATGCGTTGAGCAGCCCGGCACCGAAGACTGGATCCACGAGAGCGGCGGCTTGGCGGGCTCTCTCGAAACGCTGCATACGAATGTCAATATTCCGGTCGGAGATGGACGTCCCGGAGTATTGGATCGTCCCAAACCGCGACTCCAAGTAGCCAAACTGCGCCGGCATCAGGGCGGGACCGGCGATGACTACCCCCAGCGCAAGCAGCAGGACGGGGCCCCACACTACCAGAGCGCGGGCTCGGAGGTCGCGGTGGGCCACATGCAGAAGCGCGGCGAGAACGGCAACACCCACGGCGATGAGGATGAGCGAGCGCGTGTAGGTGAGAAGGCTCCCGGCGGCGAGGACAGCCAGAGCAGCCAGCACCCAACCGGTCTTCTCCGGCCGTGAGAGGTAGTAGCCCCAAGCCAGGCCGCTCCAAATCGGAAAGGTCGTGAAATCCCGTATGATGGTGACGTCACCGTACGAGGTGGTGAGGAACTTCGGATAGGGGTATGCGGGCACGTTCAACGCCGAGGCGATGTAGAGGACCATCAGCAGCGTGGACAAGAGGCACAGCACACCCACGTACTCTGCGGTCTCTCTTGCAGAGAAACGACGCAGGATGTCCAACGTCATCAGGTATCCAAGCGGGATGAAGACCCAATCGCGGGTCGGCAGAAATGTCATCGGGTGGAAGCCCGGGAGCCCGGAGAAGGTGAGTGCGAACTCCAGCGCAAGGAAGACCGCGAGGAGCCCAGCGAGCCATGCCCACCTCGCGCGGATGCCTACACATGGCGTCGGGCGACTGCGCCGAGCGTAGAGCCAACCCAGTGCGAGCATGGCGAACACGAGGTCACTCGTCTTGATCGACATTGGGGATAGGAGTACCTGGTCGGGCACTATGTCGACGAATGCGGCTCTTCCCAGCGCAATGAAGGCCGCCGCCCCCGCGAGGAACAGAGGGTTGCGGCGCGACCGAACGGCAAGAAACACCATGAGGGCAGCGCTGGCGGCCAGGGACAACATCGTCGTCTAACTGCGGAGACTGGGGTGCGGTCGCAGATGGCGGCGCAGCTGAAGCGGGCTCACACCGAGGGTGCTGAAGAAAGGCTCAGAGCGACGGGGAAGCTTGGCGGCGATCAGGTTCACATAGGGATATGTCCTACCGGGAGGCTCAACGACCAGGAAGCCCGAGTCGCGAATCTCCGCCCGGTCGGAAAGGCCGACGTTGACGCACTCCACCCAGGTGAATCCATTGAGCTGAGCGTTCGCGCGCAGGAGTTGAAACGTTGCCGGGGTCGGCTTGAGCGCGTACACACGGCCACGGGGCCCCACGCGATGACCCGCGATCACGGTATAGAGTCCGATTCCGTGGCTGAGTCGTAGTACGTCGGACGTCTCGCCCTCGGACATGCGGTCCCAGTCGGCGAGCCTCCTCCCTGGCAACACGCCCTCGACGCGATCTGACAATGTCAACCATCGACGGGCAGACGCGACCCGGATTCGCTGCATTAGAGTACCGCTGCACGCGCGTCGAACGATCGCAGGCAAGTATCTCACGTGTCCAACCCCGTCAAGGACTCCTCCGGCGCGACGCCATGCCACTTGATGAGTGGGGCCACCACGCCCGGTCTGCCGGTCCAGCCGAAAGGTGATACCGCGTGATCACCCTGGACGTCGAACTGCAGTCCGGACTCCACATTGACGATCCAGCGAACGCGGTGGAGGCTTATCCGCGGCACGACGATGTATCTGCCGCCGTTCAAGAGGGCACCCGGGATGTCGCAGAACAGCCGATTGCGGCCCGTGGCTAGCGGCGGCCAGTCGTGGAGGGCGGCGTCGGTCTGATACGTCCGGCACACGACTGCTCCATCGGATGTGACAAGGTCGAAACCGATGCAGAGTGCATCTGATGGCTCGACGAGGTCGACCTCCATCTCCACACGGATGGGCTCTCTGCTGGAGAACTGGTCGCCCACCTGTCCAGTCGAATCCCGCAACCTGAGCGCCACAAGACGAGCCTGCTCGTCTCCGAGGGCTTCGTCAGGCACCCACTCCCCGCCCGATCCCGTGCCGATGTTTCCCTTTAGGTACGCGTCGACGACTGAGTCCGTATCACCGATGTTCGATACGCGCCCCGCCGTGAGCTCGACGACTCGCGAGCAGAGGCCGCGCACAGCCGGCATGTTGTGGCTTACGAAGAGCACAGTGCGACCGCGGGTAGCCACGTCTCCCATCTTGCCAAGGCACTTCTTCTGGAACGCGAAATCGCCGACCGCGAGGACTTCATCGATGATCAGTATCTCTGGGTCGAGATGGGCTGCGACGGCGAAGGCAAGGCGAACGTACATGCCGCTTGAGTACCGCTTGACCGGTGTGTCGAGAAAGCGCCCGATCTCGCTGAACTCGACGATCTCATCGAACTTGCTCTTGATCTGAGCCCTTGGCATGCCGAGGATCGCGCCGTTCAGCTGGATGTTCTCCCGCCCGGTAAGCTCCGGATGGAATCCGGTGCCCACCTCAAGCAGGCTCGCGACGTGGCCCCTGATCTCGACACGACCCTCGGTCGGCTCGGTGATCCTGCTGAGGACCTTGAGGAGGGTGCTCTTGCCGGCGCCGTTTCGACCGATGATGCCCAGGACCTCGCCGTGTTCGACCTCGAGGTCAACCTCCCGGAGGGCCCAGAGATCCTCCGACGTGTGCGTTGCGGCTCCTGGATGGCGCATGCGCTCGATTGGTCGCATGGCCGCCGAGACCAGCGAGTCTCGCAGTGTTCGGTATTTCTCGCGTTCTCGACCGATGTGGTACATCTTGCCGAGACCCACCGTGCGCAGCGCTGGATGACTCATCGCCTAGACCACATCCGCGAACACGCGTTCCATGCGTTTGAAGTAGAACAGGCCACCCGTGAGGAGAATGATGATGACGACGATGGAGATCCACATGTAGCCGCCCGGGAGTTCCTGCCCAAGCAGCGCCCAGCGGAAGCCGCCGATCACGCCCGTCATCGGGTTCAAGGCGAAAGCGATCCGCAGTGGGCCAGCAGGGATCTTGGTGATCGGGTAGATGACCGGACTCACAAACATCCACAGCTGCACAAGGAAGGGAATGACATACCCCACGTCTCGATAGAGGACGTTGAGAGCACTGAGCCACAAGCTGAGGGCGAGCGCCGTGACGAAGGCGAGCAGCACGAACAGCGGCAAGAAGACGACATGCCACGTTGGAGAGATGCCGTACGCCGCCATGAGTCCGATCAAGACGAGGAACGAGATCCCGAGGTCGACGAGTCCCGCGAGCACCGCCGAGATGGGTATCACCAAGCGAGGGAAGTAGACTTTGGTCAGCAGGTTGGCGTTGCTCACCAGACTCAAGCCGGAGCGCGATAGTGCTGCTGCGAAAAACTGCCAAGGAAGCAAGCCGGCGTAGCTGAATACCGCATACGGCAGGTCCGAAGATGGGCTCTTGATACCGAGCACCATGTTGAACACGACCGTGAACACGACCATCGTCAGCAGCGGCTGCAGGATCGCCCAGGCGACACCGAGCACGGCCTGCTTGTAGCGCACGAGGATGTCGCGCCACGTGAGGAAGTAGAGCAGCCCGCGGTAGGCCCAAAGTCCATGAAGATCGAGCGCCGACCAGCCCCGTTTGCGCTCGTACACGACCAGGTCGTCACTAGCCGACGTTCCGTCTCCTCGTGCGGTGTCTATGGTCTCCACCCTTCGCCGGACCGCCTGTGCCGTTGGCCGCACATGCGGTCGAGCGACTGCCGTTGTTGGCGTTTCAAGCCGCTCCTCGCAGGCCGCGACGCCCGAGAATCGTACTTGCGCAGGCCGCCCAAAGAACCCCGTGGCAGCCTGATCGATCTAGCACCGTAGATGATGATTCTATCAGGAGCGCCGATGGGTCGCTGCCGGCGCCAAGGGGCTGATCGCCACACATCCACAAGCGCAAGCCGCGCTGGGGCTACAAGCGCGTGCCCGGCCAGGCCGAGCATGCCAACCATGTCTGGACCTACGACTTCATCGTCGACGCCACCGCCGGCGGACGCACGCTCAAGGTGCTGACGGTGGTCGATGAGTACACTCGCCAGGCCCTGGCCGCGAGCGTCGGCCGCTCGCTGACCTCTGCGAGCGCCGGGAAGGAACTCTGGGCGGCTGTTTTCCGCCCACGGCTGGCCGGCGGTGTTGCGCTCGACAACGGGCCGGAGTTCGTCGCTTGCGAGTTGACCGAGTGGCTCGAAGAGCTCGGCGCCGCCACCTTCCACATCGAACCCGGCAAGCCCTGGCAGAACGGCTACGGCGAGTCGTTCAACGCCCGTCTGCGCGACGAGTGCCTCAACATGGAGGAGTTCTGGAGCCTGCCTCACGCTCGCGCGCTGATCGAGGCTTGGCGGATCGAGTACATGCGGATCGCCTCGCTGAGCTCGCCCTCGTCGTCTTTGCGTGAGACGTAGCGATACGAGGAGCGTGAGATTGCCAGGCTGCGGCAGGCGGCGCACTTCGCTCACCCCGAGGTCGCCGTAGCGCTTGCGCCAGCGATAGAAGGCGCTCTCGGCGATGCCGTGCACGCGGCAGAGCTTTGAGATCGGCATCTCGCCCTTCTCGGCCTTGTGCAGGATGGCGACGATCGCCGTGCCTGACCTCTAGATCGATGTCCTTCAGCGCCCAGAGATCCTCCGAGGTGTGCGTCGCGGCACCCGGGTGGCGGAGGCGCTCGATGGGTCGTCTGGCTCTGCATGCATGAGCGTGTCGCGAAGCGTGCGGTGCTTCTCGCGCTCACCGATGCGGTACATCGTGCCGAGACCTACAGTGCGGAGGGCGATGTCACTCATCGTCTACACCACATCGGCGAACACGCGCTCCATGCGCTTGAAGTAGAACAGGCCGCCGAAGAGCAGCCGGTGGGTCGGCTTCCTTAGCGTTGCCTCCACCGGACATCAAAGCCACAGCTAGGAGGAGCATCTGCACCAGCAGCAGCAGCGGGTACTTGTTCCGCAGGCTGCTGAACGGCGTCATCAGCAATGTCGATCTCGCCAAGAAGACCATCTCGACCCCCAAGAGCCAGAAGAGCACGCTCCAGAGCGTCCGGGAATCGCGCTTCATGGTGGCCACGACGACGGCGAGCACGGCGAGGGGAAACACGAGCAGCACGAGTTTGTAGTCGTGGCTCACCGATGGCACGTAGCACATCACCGGCACGCAGGCAGCAGCCGCGAGGACGGCGCCTCTGTCGCTCCAGCCGCGCTTGATCAGGACGACGATCGTGAACGCCCAGAGCGCCAGCGGAATGAGCAGCAGCGCATACCCTAGCCAGGATGGCAGCCAGCCGTAGATGCCACGCAAGGCATAGGCGTACGAGGCCGCCGAGTGGTTTCCAATCCAGTAGCTGGGGTGACCCTGCATGGAACTCACGTTCACGAGGAAGTGCCACGCGTTGCTCGGACCGGCGACAAGCAGGAGCACAAGGTTCGCGGCCACGACGGGCAGCACCGCCCGCCAGCGGTAACGCCAGAAGAGCAGCACCAGTAGCACCGCCGGATAGAGCTTCAGATTCATCGCCAGGGCGAGGAACACGGCCGGCAGCCACACGGACTTGGGCGGGCGGAGCAGCAACCACACGGACATGAGCGAGAAGAACAGCGCGTACAGGTCAAGATTGCCTCTCTCGAATTCGAAGAGAAAACCATAGGACGTGACGAGCCACAGACCCATGACCACGAAGACCCGCGTCGCGGTGGTGCTCTGCTCTTGTCCCGCGAGCGCCGGGCGAGCCACGGCCTTCATGGCAAGCTTGGCGCTGAGAAACGTCACGGCGACCGCCAGTACGACAAGCATCGCGACTTGGATGAGATAGCCAGAGGTCGCGCTCACCAGCGTGAACGGCCGCCCCAGCACCAGTGTGAGGGGCGGCCACGCACTGTGGGCGCTCGAGAACGCCGCTGCTGGGTCGTAGAGACCGTCGCGGAAATCAACCCCCGCAGGGTGGATAAGCGGCAGTATCTCGGGCCAACCACCTTCGCCTGGAAGTACGAACGAAGGCAACAGATTCGCCACCGCTCCCACCACGACGATCACGCCGAGCCACAGCATCACGTTGTCAGAGGTGCGACCGAAGCGTCCAGCGACAAATGCGGTGACGACGCCCACAACCGCAAGGGGGACCGCGATGGCCAGGCGCGGGATCACTTCTGCAGCGCCGCCACCGTGAACCAGCACCAGCGCCACCAGGGCAAGACCGAAGCCTGTTGCGACCACCCCGACCCAAGCACCCCGCAACGTCATGCATCCCTCCCAGTTATCAGCCCCTTGTTGGGATGCGGGCTTGAAAGCCGCTCGAGCGGCCGCCTGGCTGCCCGCGCGAGCGTGTCCCGCTGCGTGCCATACTCTTGGCGCTCGCCGCCGATGCGGTACATCTTGTCGAGACCGACGGTTCGCAGGGCGATGTCGCTGATCGGGTAGATCACCGGGCTCACGAACATCCCCATCTGCACCAGGAACGGGGTGACGAACTGCACGTCTCGGTACAGGACGTTGAGGGCACTGAGCCAGAGGCTGACGGCAGTCGCCGTCGCGAGCGCCAGCACGACGAACTCGTCGCCCGAGGACCACCAGGCCTCAAGGTCGGCAGGACTATCCACGCTGCACCTTCGGAGAAGTTGCAGCGGTCCAGCTCGTCGGAACATCTGGGAATAAGGTACTCGCGATGGCCTGCCATCGCTTCGTCCATGTGTGGTCTTCCACAACGCTGCGGTAGTTCATTTCAATGAGGGGAATGAAGGCGTGGAAGTTGTCGAGAACGGAAAGCAGCTGCTCCACGGGATTGTCCATATCGGCTTCTACAACTGGATCGTAGCCGAACAAACTGACCATTTCCTTGGGAGCATGTCCAATAACCAAGCACTTTGAGACCATGGACTGCAAGTACCTCTGGGTCATTGTCTCCGTATCGCCTGAACGCTCGGGGTGGGTAAGGCTGGAGGGGAAACAGACCGACACCTTAGAACGGGCCAAGCCGTCAATGAACTGCTCTCTCGTCGGGAAAATGATTTCTCCCTTGATGCTCTCGTACTTGTAGCATTTCCTTCTCGCAAGCAACGGTGCCAGAACGCGCTCATGATATGCATCATGCTTTCTGCCAAGTTGTATGACATCAATGTCTCTTGCCGCGTAGGGGCGATGACGGTACAAGCCTGGGTCGATTCCTTCGGCCACCCATGAGAGCCGACATAACGGAATCAGGCCGCTCAGGGCATTCGCAGCTTGGGAGGAGGAGACGAACGCTTCCTGGACCTGCCACCGCGTGATGAACTCCCTGATCCGATCATAGCGGTTCGGCCAGGCGTCAAACAGGTAGATGCTCTTCCTCCCCGGTAGAGTGAAATAGGGCAGGCACCGAGACTCCTGAAGACCCATCATGATCAAGAAGTAGTCACAATTCAGCTGGCTGAAAACCCCGCCGCAGATCCCCGGGAGAGCAGGCATTGAACGAAGCAGCTTGCCCAATGCACGAGCACTGAGCAAACGGGCCGGGCGGACACGTTCGTCGGGCAAGACCGCACTCTCAAACTCCTCCACGGCGTCCCGCGAAACGTGGCACTTCTCAACTTGAGTGATTAGTCTCACCGAGCGCTCGATGTGACGGTGCTTTCGGCGCAATCGCACGCGTGCTTCCAGACCTCCCCAAGGTCTAACGCTGCCCAGCCCTGCATGCGCTCGAGGGCGGCGAAATGGCCCTGCTGAGAACGGAGGGGGCCACATAGGCCCATCGCACGGCTCACACATCCACGGCGACTCCAAGCAAGGAACATCACTTCCTACCCCCCGTTTCGTGTCACACGAAGCCCCGTTTGCCGGCAACTCATCCCGTTGGACCTCGGCCACATCGCTCCAGACCATCATGCTCACCAACTCGGGGAAGGCGACGATGGGCTCCCACCCTAGCCGCTCGCGAGCCTTGCTCGCATCCCCCAAGAGATTCGTAACCTCCGTGGGGCGGAAGTAGCGACGGTCGCCCCAACCAGGTTCGAGTAGCCAGAGGGCGAACACCACGTGATAGGCCTCATCAGCCACCATGGACATGTTCTCGACACTGCAGCGCAAAGTGTATCGAACCGCCGGGTGCTCCGCAGCTGCATCAACGACGTCGACGCGGTCGAGAACCGGATGTTCCGATGCGAGAGACACCCTACGCGCTCGAGCGCATCCGAGGTGCCCGCCCCCGCATTCAGTGCGACGACTTCGCGAGGAGCAGCCGCAACCGCAATTGCCTCCACTCGGCTACGGAGACCCCACCAACCGGCCATCTCCGACTTTGTAGTTGCGAAGCGCGTATTCATAGCCAACCTAGTTTACAGCAGGCACTTGCGGACATCGCGCACTCAGCTTGCATGTCGGCGTGCGCTGAAGGCAGATCGCCTTGATAGTGGCCGATTCACTCAGGCCGCGTCTTGTTCGATTGCTGCTGCGCAGCGTGCTGCGAACTCATCCGGCGTCATGTAGCCCAGCGAGCTGTGCAGGTGCTCGCTGTTGTACTTGCGTATTCCGGTCCAAGCCGATCACTGATTCCGCCCAGAGCGAAATCGCATCGGCAGGTTGCCCGACGGCCGCTCTCACGGTAGACTACCCGCATGGCGGGGTTCAAGACTCAGGATCGCATGCGGGGGGACTCACTCGTCGGACGCGCCGGCATCCGCGTTCGGCTCCTCTCGGCGCTCGCGCTCGTCACGATGACGTTTGTGGTCTTGGCAACCGCCGCGCCGCCGGCGCCGGCGCTCGAGAAGGGCATCACCGATCTCCGCCTCGAACGCACCACGAGCGCCGCGCAGCGGGCGGCCATCATCCACGAGATCGGCCCAAGGCTCAAGACCCGCTGGGTGCGCTTGCTGGTGGACTGGAGCGCTCTCGAGGCCAAGCGCGGCACGTATTCCCCGTCTGTGGTGGCGCAGCTCGACGCGCTGGTCGACGGGCTCCACGCGGCCGGCGTCAAGGTGATCCTCACCACGCATCGCATGCCCAAATGGGCTCAGAACTCGTACTGGTGGAAGCACCCGCTACCGAGCTATGCAAAGGGGCCCCGGTCGTTCTACGCCATCCGCTCCGGAGCCTTGGGCGACTACGCCGATCTCGGCCAGTTCCTGGCGACACACTTTGCCGGCCGCGTGCAGGCGCTCGAGTGCTGGAACGAGCCGAACCTCTGGTACTACATCTACCCGCAGCGCACCGCGCGCGATGCCAACTACGGGGCGCGCACGTATCTCGCCATGCTCCGTGCCTTCAACAAGGGCATCGACCGCGCTCACACCAGCGTCCGGGTCGTCGCCGGCGCCACGGCGCCGCAAGGGCGCAACGACCGGTACCGCACCAGTCCGCAGAAGTTCGCGCGGTACCTCAAGACCCACCATGCGGCCTCGTCGTTCGACGTCTACTCCCATCACCCGTACACCCCCGGCGGCACCCGCCATCCGGCGCCGAACCGGGCCCCCAACGACACCAGCACGACGGTCACCCTGTACAACCTGAAGACGCTGCTGCGCCTCTTCCCCGGCAAGCCGTTCTACCTCACCGAGTATGGCTACAACACGCGTCCGAGCGCGTACTTCGGCGGCTTCTCGGTAACGAAGAAGATCCAGGCGAGCTACCTCAAGACGGCCTACTCGTACGCACGCCGCTACAAGCAGGTGAAGCTGCTTCTCTGGTACCTCGTCTACGACGTCCGGCCTGCGAGTGGCCCGGCGCAGTACGGCGTCTATACGGGTCTCAGGACGAGCGCGGGCTCGCGTAAGCCGGCCTGGTACGCCTTCAGAGCTATCCGGTAGCCATCAGGTAGCCCATCCGGGCACCGCTTCGCGCAGCTTCCCCAAGCCGGCAGTCTCTATCGCCAAAGTGCGGGGTCTTCGGGCGTGCCTGGCTTTTCGACGGGTCGCACCTAGTCTTGCCGAGCGGGCGGCTCGTAGCGAGGCGTGACCTCGTCGCACGCTTCGCCCGGGTCGTACTCCGCCGGCTCGGCGTACGGCGGCCACGCGTA
>Ga0209539_1001873_pt1 | contig 11277 bp, 7 predicted proteins | sample BarGraNGADG00312_2_FD_184499 | JGI IMG/M metagenome (GOLD analysis project Ga0209539, IMG submission 184499) | Arctic peat soil microbial communities from Barrow, Alaska - Barrow Graham LP Ref core NGADG0011-312 (SPAdes) (version 2) | ecosystem: Environmental > Terrestrial > Soil > Wetlands >... | reverse complement strand
TCTCCTCAACCTGGGCGACATCACGGCATTCATCCAGTACTCACGGTCCTTCTCGATGCCGATCATCCAGACGGCGAGCATCGCCAACGTCATTCAGTCGACGATGGCGTGTGCCGAGCGTGTGTTCGCCGTGCTCGACGAGCCAGAGGAGGAACTCGATGCGGACGATGCGATCGTCATCGCCGAACCTCGTGGTGCCATAACGTTCGACCACGTTGCGTTCAGTTACCGTCCGACCGAACCCCTGATCGCGGATATGAATCTTGACGTCAAGCAAGGCGATACCGTTGCCATCGTCGGACCGACCGGAGCAGGAAAGACGACGCTTGTCAATCTGCTCATGCGTTTCTACGACATCCAGGGCGGCGCCATCACGTTCGACGGCGTCGAGACCCGGAAGATGCGCCGGGGCAGTCTGCGCACCATGTTTGGTATGGTCCTGCAGGATACCTGGCTCTTCAACGGCACGATCCGTGAGAATATTGCCTACGGGCGCGACGACGCTACGGAGGAGGAGATCGTGGCTGCCGCCAAGGCTGCGCATGCCGATCACTTCATCAGGAGTCTGCCAGAAGGATACGATACCGTCCTCAATGAAGAGGCCTCCAATATCTCGGCTGGTCAGAAGCAGCTGCTGACCATCGCGCGTGTGGTCCTGGCAAATCCAACCGTTTTGATTCTCGACGAAGCCACAAGCAGCGTCGATACCAGAACGGAAGTACGCATCCAGAAAGCAATGGCACAGCTGATGACCGGCAGGACCAGCTTCGTCATTGCCCACCGTCTCTCGACCATCAGAGATGCGCACCACATCCTTGTCATGAACCATGGTGCGATCGTTGAACAGGGCACCCACAAGGAGCTGCTCGCACAGCACGGATTCTATGCCGATCTCTATAACAGCCAGTTCACCGGTGCGGCAATCACTTAGGATGCTGTCTGAGTTCATCCAGTTGCTGATCTGAAGTACATCACCGACCCCGGTCTTCCTGGCTGGGGTCGTTGCATCGCTGTAACACTCTCGGGACAGAGGCCCCCTTGCCTTGAACAAAAGGGCTCGGGGGGTTCCAAAACTGTAACACTCTCGGCGCGCGATCCCCATCTGCCCCCTTCGCCCGTGCGCTCTGTCTGTCGTGCTGCGGACTTACAGTGAGGGTGAGCCGTGTACGTTCATCGTCTTCCTGCTTTACACCGGACGCCGTACGTTTAATATGTATAGTCGTTGTTGCAGGAACGCGTGGACAGAAAGTGCGCCGCAGGTTTTTCCTGCACTGGAGATGGAGAAATGCATTCAGGACCACAGATTCTACGTCAACTTGGTTATATCCTGCTGGCTGTTGTGCAGGTCAGCGTTTTCTTCCTGTCCGCATATCAGTCGATCCTATCGCTGTTCGCGTTCTTCCAGAGGCGCAAACCACCGCTGAGAGACCCCGTCACGCGGTTCGCCGTGCTCGTTGCGGCGCACAACGAGGCGCATGTCATTAGCGACGTGCTGGATTCCCTGACACGGCAGGCCTATCCACGTGAGCTCTTCGACGTCTACGTCGTCGCGGACAACTGCACGGACGATACCGCCGACGTGGCCCGTGGGCGCGGAGCCATTGTCTATGAACGTAAGGATACGGTACTCACCGGCAAGGGCCATGCCATCGGCTGGCTTCTCACGCGCATCAAGTCTACGGGCACGTTGTATGACATGGTGGCCATGTTCGACGCAGACAACTTGGTCAGCGCCAACTTCCTCCGCGAGGTCGACCGCTATGCGCAGGCCGGGTACCGCGCCGTCCAGGGGTATCTCGACATGAAGAACCCCGGGGATACGTGGATCTCGCTGTCGTGTGCCATCGGGTACTGGTGCACCAACCGTTTCTGGGAGCTCGCTCGCAGCAACATTGGTCTTGCCTCGATGCTAGGCGGTACTGGTTCCTGCATGGCCATGTCGCTCATCGACGAGATCGGCTGGAACCCCCATTCCCTCACCGAGGACCTGGAGTTCACCCTCAAGTGCGTCCTGCAAGGTGTTCGCCCGACCTGGGCATGGGACGCGCACGTCTACGACGAGAAGCCCCTCACGATGCGCGCCTCGTGGAATCAGCGCATGCGCTGGATGCGCGGCCATTTCCAGCTGGGCTTCCGCTACAGCGGGCCCCTGTGGAAGCGCTTTTTCACTCGATTCGACATGGCGGCGTTCGACATCCTGGTCTACCTCGGGCAGCCAATCTGGATGGTCTTCTCCTATCTCCTGATGCTCGCCAACATCGCCATTTACGTTGCTCATGCGGCCGTACCTTTGTGGGTATCCTCTGGTATCGTGCTCCCCTGGGTCTGGATTGCTCTGTTCGCGCTCCAGTGGTTTGCTCCTCCGATGCTCGTCGCGGCCCTGTTGCTCGAGAAGGTCAAGCCGAAGTACTGGTGGGGCGTGTTCATGTTCGCCGTATATGGGCTGACGTGGGTCCCGCTGGACTTCATTGCCCTCTTCACGCGCAACGACCAGACCTGGTTTCACACAATCCACAAGGAGGCCACCGTCTCCAGCAAGTAGCTTTGGGGTCAGCTGGTAATTCCGACCCAGGGTGGTAAGTTCGCAGGGTGGCCTCCAACCTGTCCTCGCCGAGCCTGTCTCAGGGCCGCTTCATCAGCTGGTTGATAATGCTCAGCAACTCATGCAGTTCGTAGGGCTTGGGCAGGAATCCCTGAACGGTCCCCTCATCGAGCATGCGCTTGACGGTGTCGCTTGAGGTATAGCCCGAGGTCAGCAGAATCGGAACGTGTGCATCAATGTCACGGATCGCCCGGATGATGTCGTCGGTCGTCATGCCCGGCATGGTCATGTCCAGCAGGACGAGGTCGACAGTGCCCTGGCGTTCCCGGAGCGTGGCCAGGGCAGAAGCCCCATTCGCGGCCGTCAGGACCGCGCAGCCACTGCGCGTCAGCAGGGTCTGGGTGACAGCGCAGACTACCGGTTCGTCCTCAACAACCAGGATGGTCCCACTGCAGACATTGACGACGAGGGGGTCCGGCACGGCTGGTGCGGATGGCTCGTCGAGACAGCGCGGTAGGAAGATGTCGAATACGGTCCCGGCACCTGAGGGCACCCCTTGGATTGAACAAACATCCTCAAGGGGGGGCGAGTCTGCGGTTACCCATCCACCCGCCTGCTTGGTGGCGCCGTACACGATGGACAATCCCAGCCCGGTGCCATGCCCCTCGGGCTTGGTCGTGAAGAAGGGCTCGAACAGGTGCTGTCGGATCTCGTCCGAGATGCCTGGGCCGGTGTCGGCGACGCTCAGCTGGACGAAGTCTCCCGTCCGTGCAAAGAGGTGCGTACGAACGTAGTCCTCGCCGACCTGCACATTCCTGAGACGGATGGTGAGTGTCCCTTTACCATTCATGGCGTCGCGTGCGTTGACCGCCAGGTTGAGGATCACCTGGGCGATCTGGGAGCGGTCTGCCATGACGCTCCAGGCTGGCTGCTCGACATCGCGGACGATGTCCATGGTGGCCGGCAGGGACTGCTTCAGGATGGTCAGCGTCGCGTCGACGGCCTCTTCCATGTCGAGGGGCGCCGTTGAGACGACAGCCTTGCGGCTGAAGGTGAGCAGGCCCTTCGCCAGGTTGGTAGCCTGACGGGCGGCTGTCTCGACGCCATTCAGGTTGGCAACCAGCGGGTCCAATGCCGGCAGGCTGCCCCGGATGATGGCAATGTTGCCCAGGATGCCGGTCAACATATTGTTGAAGTCATGGGCGACACCGCCTGCCAACTGGCCGATGGCCTCCATCTTCTGGGACTGCAGCAGTTGCGCCTGCATGGCCTCCTTCTCTGCCTCCGCCCGCTTGCGGTCGGTGATGTCGAGGACAACGCCTGTTAAGGAGGAAACGTGGCCCTTGTCATCCAGGGTCATCTCCCCGGTTTGATCCCAGACTAGGCGAATGGAGCCGTCGGGCAGTACGATGCGGTACTCGAGAGGCTGCGGGTTGTGATCCTCGACAATGGCCCTGTTTGCCTCCTCGACGCGGGCTCGGTCGTCAGGGTGGATGGCACGCGCGATGACGCCCTGCCAAGACCCGGTGAACGCATGCGGAGCAATCCCATAGATGTGGTACATCTCGTCCGACCAGACGAGCTCGTCACGGGCTATGTTCCAGCGCCAGCTGCCGATGTGTGCCAAGGCCTGTGCCTGGCGCAGGTCGAACTCCGACATCCGCAGCTTCTCCTCCATCTGCTTGCGGTCGGTGATGTCGCGACCGGAGCCGACGAGGGCGACGACAGTACCTTGGCTGTCCAGTTCGGCGTGGGCGTTCCATTCGATCCATCGCCAGCCGCCCACGGTCATCGCGCGTTCCTCATAGCGGCAGGAGTAGGGGGGATGGAACAAGTCGGCGACGGTGTGCTCAATGGACGGGAGGTCGTCGGGATGTACCAGTGGCTGGTAGCTTAAGTTCGTCAGTTCCTGCGGGCTCTTACCAAACAGCGCGCAGTAGGTGGGGCTGGCGTAGAGGAGCCGTCCCTCCGGGTCGGTCTTGACGATGAGGTCGGTCTGGCTTTCGATCAGGAGGCGGTAGCGCTTCTCGCTTTCGACCAGTGAGCGCTCGGCGTCGCGTTTGCGGCGGTGCTCGTCTGCCTCGCGCAGCTCTCGCTGGACGACGGGACCCAGCCGCGACAGGCGGTCCTTCATCACGTAATCGGCGGCGCCATCCTTCATCAACTGGACCGCCACCTCCTCGCCGATGCTGCCTGACACGATGATGAACGGCACGTCCAGCCCGGCCTCCCACAGGATGGCCAGTCCCTCAGTGGCCGAGAAGTGCGGCAGGCTGTAGTCGGCCAGTACCAGGTCCCAGGTTCCCAGCGCTAGTGCGTCCCGAAGCTCTTCGGCTGTCTGGACACGCTGCGCTTGGACAACGTAGCCGGCATGCTCCACTTCGCGGACGACCAGCAGAGCATCGTCGGGGCTGTCCTCGATGATGATGATGCGGAGAGCAGGTTTCATCGGATAGCGTGGTGTCAGCGATTGATGGGCGGCGCCTGGTTCAGCACCAGCCAGTACATGCCGAGTTGCCGTACGGCTTCCAGAAACTGGTTGAAGTCCATGGGCTTGCGGATGTAGCTGTTGGCTCCCAGTTGGTAGCTGGTGATGATGTCCGGCTCCTCAGTGGATGAGGTCAGGATCACCACGGGCAGCAGCCGTGTTCGCGGATCCGCCCGCATGGCGCGCAGGACGTCGAGCCCGCCCACCTTCGGCAGCTTCAGGTCCAGCAGGACGACCTGGGGCAGGTCGGCGGCAACACGTCCCGCATACTTGCCGGTGGCCGTCAGGTATTCCAGGGCCTCCTCCCCGTCGCGTGCGACGACGACGTCGTTGGCGATATTGTTCTTCCTGAGTGCTCGCAGTGTCAGCTCGACGTCATCCGGATTGTCCTCGACCAGCAGAATGATCTTGTTACTCATCGTTGTTCCTCCCTGGTTGGAATTGACGCGTGCAGATCTGCAATCGTAAAGTAGAACGTCGCTCCCTGGTTGATCTCGCCCTCGGCCCACACCTCGCCACCGTGGCGGTGGACTGCCCGCTGAAGCGTCGCCAGTCCGATGCCGGTTCCAGGAAATTCCTCCTGTGCGTGCAGACGCTGAAAGGGCACAAACAGCTTGTCCTTGTACTTGGTGTCGAATCCGGCTCCGTCGTCACGCACGAAGAACGCGAGGCCGTGCTCCGGGTCTTGCACCGTGCCGATGCTGACGTGTGCGTGCTGGCGCCTGGATGTGAACTTCCAGGCATTGCCCAGCAGGTTGACCAGCACGATACGCAGTAGCTGAGGGTCGCCCGTCGCGGTCATGCTTGGCTCGATGTTCAGCTGGACGTCTCGCTGTGGGCTTTCCCGGGCTAGTTCCTCGGCCACTTCGGCTGCCAGCGCACTCATGTCTGTCTCCTGCACATGCATCTCCCTGCGAGTTACCCGTGACAGCAGCAGCATGTCGTCGATGAGCTGCCCCATACGCTGGGTGGCGCGCCGGACTCGTTCCAGATCCTCGCGCCCCTCCTCTGGGACAGAGGAGCCAAAGTCCTCGAGGAATGCTTGACTGAACCCATCGATACTGCGCAGCGGGGACCGCAGGTCATGTGAGACGGAGTAGCTGAACGCCTCCAGTTCCCTGTTGGCTGCTTCGAGTTCAGCAGTCCTGCGGCGTACACGTTCCTCGAGGCCCGCGTTGAGCGCGCGGATCTCCTCCTCCATCTTCTTGCGGTCGGTCACGTCGCGTGCTGCGGCGAGCACACCGAGGACATGGCCCTTGTCGTCCTTGTAAACGGCCGCGTTATAAAGCACATCCATGATGCGACCCGTCGCGTGACGGATAGCGAGCGGGTAATCGCGCACGAAGCCCTCAGAGAAAACCTCCTGATAGCTGGCGCGCGCCTTGTCCGGTTCGGTGAAGTAATCGGAGAAGTCCATGCCGATGAGCTGTTCGCGCGGCACGCCGGTCGCCTGTATCGAGGCCTCATTCACGTCCGTGATCTTGCCTTGGGCACTGATGGTGACGAGCGGATCGAGCGAGGCTTCGAGGAGCGACCGTGCATAAGCCGAGGAGGCGCGCTGCTGTTCCGCAGCCATCTTGCGTTCGGTGACATCACGCGCGGTGGCGAACACGCCCTGCAGCCTTCTATCCCGATCGTAGAAGGTGGTCGCATTATAAGACACCACGGTTTCCCTGCCATCCCTGGCACGCACGGTGAGCTCGTAGTCGGTGATCTTCTTTTCGCTTAGCACCAGGTTGATCGCTGCCTCGGCCCGCTCCGGATCGGTAAAGTAATTCTTGAACGGCGCGCCGATCAGCTCGTCGCGTGTACAACCGGTGAGTGCCTCCGTTTGCTTGTTGACGTCGGTGATGATGCCGTGCGGATCGGTGGCCGCCATTGCGTTGACGTTGGATTCGATGAGCGAGCGCGTATAGAATTGCTGGTCGCGCAAACGCTGATCGAGCATCTTCTGCTCTGTTTCAACCTGCTTGCGCTCGGTGTTGTCCGTGCCGATCAACAGATACCCGATGATGGCGCCTTGATCGTCACGCAGGGCGGTGACCGACACGACCGCCGGGAACCGGCTGCCGTCCTTGCGGATGTAGGTCAGCTCGTAGATGTCCTCGATCCCGCGCGAGGCCTTGAACACTAATGCCTCGAAGCCTGGCGTGATGGGTGTGCCGAGTTCGGCACTCAATGCCCTGGCACGCGCGATCACTTCCTCCGGGTCGGAAATGTCGGCCGGGGTGATCTTGTTCATGACGTCAGCGGCTGCGTACCCCAGCATGCGCTCGGCGCCGACGTTGAAGATCTGGATGACGCCCTTTGCGTCGGTAGCGATACTCGAGAAGTTGGCGCTGTTGAAAATCGCGTTCTGCAGGCCCTCAGCCTTAAGCAAGGACTCCTGGCGACGGACCTCGGTGATGCCCGTCACCATGCCAGCGGCGGGGTTGAGAATGGCGGAATCGCGGATTTCTTTGGGCATGGCCGACCTCTCTTTAAGCGCGAATTAGTGGTATCCTGCGTTTGTTTTTGAACGCACCGCTTTCATAGCACATAAAATTAATGTACCAAAATGTCAAGAAAGTACAACTAAAAAGAGCTCCCCATTTCTGGAGAACTCTTCTACTATTCTGTTTGTTTGAGGATCGAACCGCAAGCCCAAACTTATACCCGTACATCCGACTCGGTCCACGCAGGGCAATTCAACGGGGTCCTCCTTCCGTGGTGCGCATCAGACGGGCGACGGTGGCGAACAGCACCTGGGTCTCGTAGGGTTTGGCCAGGAACCCCTGCACGATGCCATCGGCGAGCATGTGCTTGACCGCGTCACTGGACGTGTACCCCGAGGTAAGCAGAACAGGCAACATTGGGTATAGGCGCCGTACCTCTGCCAGGATCTCCTCCGTGGTCATTCCGGGCATCGTCATGTCCAGCAGGATGAGGTCGACGTCGCTACCGTGTGCCTCAAGTGCGTGCACCGCCGATGCGCCGTCGGCCGCTACAAGGACGTTGTACCCGGCACGTGACAGCAGGGCCTGAACGACGGCGCTGACGACAGGTTCATCCTCGACCACAAGCACCGTGCCGATGCAGGGACGTGCGACTGCCCGTCTGGCGACGGCCGCGGGTGGCAGCTGTCCGACCAACCGTGGCAGGTAGACCTCGAACAGCGCCCCCTCGCCCGGGTCCGACTGGACCGTGACCCATCCGCCGGTCTGATGCGCCGCACCGTACACGATGGAGAGGCCGAGGCCCGTGCCACCGCCCACGGGCTTTGTCGTAAAGAAAGGTTCGAAGATGTGTTGCAGGACCTCGAGCGGCATCCCCGGCCCCGTGTCTGCGACGCTTAGCACGACGAACTCTCCGGTGCGGGCGAAGGGGTGGGCTTGCACATAGGCCGCGTCGACGACCGTGTTCCGCGTGCCGACGGTGAGCGTGCCCTGGCCCTGCATCGAGTCCCGGGCGTTGACGCCCAGGTTCAGGAGGATCTGTGTCATCTGGGACTGGTCCATGAAGACGTTCCAGACACCCGGCTGCAGCTTGTTGACGATGATGACAGACGCTGGCAGGGACTGCGTCAGCACGGTAAGAGTCCGTTCGACCGAAGCGTTGGTGTCGAGCGCGACAGGCTGGACCATGGCTCCATGGCTGAACGTCAGCAGGCCTCTGGTCAGGTTTGCTGCCTCCTGGGCTGCAGTCCTGATGGCGTCCACGTTCTCACGCAATGGGTCGTTCAGAGACATGCTTTCCTTCACGATGGCCACGTTGCCCAGAATACCGGTCAGCATGTTGTTGAAGTCGTGCGCGACGCCTCCCGCAAGTTCGCCGACGGCCTCCATCTTCTGGGACTGCAGCAGCTGCGCCTGTACCCGCTTGCGGTCGGTGATGTCATTGACGAAAGCAAGGAACGACGACTGGCCATCTCCCTGGAATCGTTGAAGATGGACTTCAACTGGGTACGTCGTCCCATCCTTGCGCCGGTGGACAGCCTCGAACACCAGCACTTCCCTGGTTCCCTCCCGCAGGGGCTGCAGCAGTTCCTCGAAGGAAGGTCTGGTGAAGGCAGGCTTGATGTCGATTGGCGTCATCTGCTGCAGTTCCGCCAGGGAGTAGCCAAGGTTGCGAAGAGCGGCGCCGTTGAGGTATGCAAATTTCAGCGACTCCTCGTCGAAGATGTAGATCTCGTTCAGACTCCGATCGAGCATGCTGAGGTAGCGTCCCTGTCGTGACTGGGCGGCCTTGGTCTCCGTGATGTCGACGGCGTAGACACGCAGCGTCGCTGCTTCAGGCGGCGCCATGATCACCCTGTAGAACGTAGCCTTGCCCAGAACCAACTCCTGGGCCTGGGGATACTGTTCACACTGTTGTCTCAAGCGTTCAAGCTGCTCGGCGTCCCCGGGCAGGAACTGGCGGACATCGGGGTCCAGACCCAGTCGTGCAAGTGTGGCCGTGGTTGCCGCATTGGCGAAGTGCACCACCCCGTCGGTTCCCACTTCGAGGACGGGGTACGGGTTCTGCGCGGGGAACGACGCCAGATGCGCCAGCTCGCGCCCCATGGCCCTGCGCTCGGTAATGTCCTCCATCGTGACGTAGACCTGGTAGGGACTGGTCTCGCCCGCGCGAAACTGCGGTATGGCATTGATGCGGGCCCAGTGATAGGCTTCTTCGTGCTCGTTGAAGATGCCGATGATAACGTCATGGACTGCTTCCCCGGTGCGCATGGCCTGCACTGAGGGCAGGGCATCGGCTGAGACTCCGAGCCGTCCTCGTGGATGTTCCTCCACCATGGCTCCGTGGGGCGACGGGTCACGATCTCTCCCTGAGTGATCCCTAGCATACTGACGGCCGCCGGGTTGGCCGACATGATGATCCCGTCGGGCCCGAAGTACAGGACACCGATGCGCATCGATTCGAACAGCGTGCGATACCGCTCCTCCGAAATCACTAGGGCATCTTCGGCGCGCTTCCGGTCGGTGACGTCCTCGATGGATGCCATCGCGAAGTCGGGCTGGTCCCCCTTCGTCCACAACGGCGATATGGTGAGGTTGGCCCAGATGATGCCTCCGTCCTTGCGCACGTAGCGTTTGACCAGGGCGAATGAGGGTATCCGGCCGGACGCCAGCTCCTCCATTTTCCGAGGTGTCTCTGCCCGGTCGTCCGGATGCGTGATGGTCTGCAGGTCCATCCCGAGCAGTTCCTCGGGGGAGTACCCCAGCAGGTCAGCGAAGTGCTGGTTGAAGAGCACCAGGCGCCCCGTCTTCACCTCCGCCTTGGCGACCCCGAATGCTGCCTGCTCGAACAGCGCCCTGAACTTGCTCTCGCTCTCGCGGACGGCCGCAACGCCCTGCTCACGCCGCAGGCGCTCCACCATCAGTGTACCATACGCGGCGGTCGCGATGGGATAGATGACCAGAAACGGGAAGGCGATACTGCCGAGGACCTGAATCGCCGTCCGCAGCGGCAGCGTAAACATGAAGGCAAGCATGACCACGTGGACGACCAGCCCAAGGGAGTACAGTGTCCAGAATGAGAGGCTCACCAGCTGGTGCTTCTGCGCACGCCGCCAGGCTAACCCGATAGCCCCCGAGGAGACGATAAGCGAGACACCGGTCCATGCGCCGCTGCCGCCCAGGACCATGCGGTATGTGGAGGTCATGAGAACCGCGACGACGGTCGGGATCGTGCCGAAGAACAGCCCCGAGAGGGCCAGCACAACGGACCGCGTATCAAAGATAATGCCTGTCGCGAAGGTCCAGGGCATCAGCATGACGAAGATGCCGATCGTGCCGATAGCGATACCGGCGATCGCCTGCCGTATCCAGGCCCTGGATACCCAGTGGAAGGCATTCAGCAGGTCATAGACGTAGACCAGCAACAGGAGCAGCGCGGTGTTGCAGACGAGCGCGCCAAAGGAGTTACTCATCACCGGACACCTCCCCCGCGCATCGTGAGCGCGCAGACAGGGACCGTCAACAGTTCAAGTGGCCTGCCATGCTCCATCGCATTTCTCCCCTTGCACGGACCGTTGTCACGCTGGCCGCAGGCCCGTTTGGGCCACAACCTTACTTCCTACAGCATAAAAACCGACAGCCGCAAGTCAAGCCGGGAGATATGCCCAGCATATGGTGTTTCCCTGGCGAGGGCACGCCTGGGCAGGAGGCGTTCCATGTGTCATTCCCGCGTATGCGGGAATCCAGTCTGGGGCCATGCGATTCCAGGGCAGCAGGCACGACCACATGGCAGCCATGCTTGTCACCCAGTG
>Ga0209539_1001872_pt1 | contig 11285 bp, 11 predicted proteins | sample BarGraNGADG00312_2_FD_184499 | JGI IMG/M metagenome (GOLD analysis project Ga0209539, IMG submission 184499) | Arctic peat soil microbial communities from Barrow, Alaska - Barrow Graham LP Ref core NGADG0011-312 (SPAdes) (version 2) | ecosystem: Environmental > Terrestrial > Soil > Wetlands >... | reverse complement strand
CCGCAGGCTGTCACCTCCCTACCGAAGAATGCTCCCTGGTTCGTGAGGGCTACGGGGTTCCTGCGAGCCGCGGCAAGAGCGCGCATGATGTACTCCTTGGCCCGCAGAAGGTCGCCTGCCCTATTGATAACCTATTTGAAATCGGCATCTAGAACGACACGGTATCTTGCCCTTCCGGCAACGAAGTGAGCAATAGCATCATTTATCTTGGACATCGGGAAATGCTCCACAGTCGGCAGGATTTTATGCCGTGCCGCAAATTCGAGCATCTTGGCCATCATAACCGGTGAGCCGGTAGGCGAGCCCGTCACGATGCGCTGAGCCATTATAAGATCGAATGCTGCTATTGGAATCGGTTCTAACACTGCGCCCACGATGTGCAAGCGTCCGTTGGGCGCTAGCGTGCCTATGAATGCCTGCCAGTCGAGCGGCACATTTACCGTAACCAGCAGCATATCGAGCTTTCCCGCCAAAGCGCGAATTGCATTGCCATCAACACTTGAAACTACATGGTCTGCACCAAACTTCCTGGCTTCCTCCAACTTCGACGCACTGTGAGTAAAGGCAGTAACTTCACAGCCCCATGCCTTGGCAAATTTAATGGCCATATGGCCGAGGCCACCGACGCCCACGACACCGACTTGATCCGTGGGAGCGATATTATTCAAAACCAATGGAGCAAAGACCGTAATTCCGCCGCACATCAGCGGTCCGGCAGCGCTTGGGTCTAGCGTCTCCGGCAGCGGCAGCACCCATTGCCACTGAGCACGGATGCGATCCGCAAAGCCGCCTCTGTGCCCGATTATGGTTGGAACGACATTGGGGCAGAGGTGATGATTTCCGGAAAGGCATTGCCGGCAGTACATGTCGCTCTCGGAGTTCCAGCCGACTCCAACTCGCTCTCCGATCTCAAATCTCTTTGCAGAGTTCCCAAGAGCCACAATCGTTCCTACTACTTCGTGACCTGGGACCAGAGGATATTGAGATAGTCCCCAATCGTTGTTTATGATGGATACGTCGGAATGGCAGAGGCCGCAGTGCTCGACTTTGACCTCGATCTCATCGCTTTTAGCTGACCTGGATCAAACTTGTGTGGAACAAGTTTCTCTTTGGGACCTAATGCGGCCCACGCATTAATTTGGGTCATTCTATCTCCTTTATTTGTTTATTTGATTAAACTACGATTCGCCTGAAGAGAGGCAAGCCCAAAGTACGCGAGGCAAATTGCCATTCCGAATAATTCATACAGTTATTTTTATCGAAAAGGCAAATGCGGATAATAGCGCAGAGCGTGCCCAATTCCATAATTTTAGAATGTGTTTCCATAATATTAAAGGTTGTGTATCGAACTTATTAAAATTCGTTGCAAGTTGGTTTGGGCTGTTATCGCAAAACTGGGCATGAAAAAGCTCCAGGTCCTAATTCTATGCATGTCTATCTTAACCGATGACGCATGCACTCTCCTCGCAAAATTGATTAACTATGAAAACAAAGATCTTATGCGAAATGTCAAAAGAGGTTTTATATTGCCTTACAAGAATGAGTTGGATCTGCCTGCTAGTGTGCAAAAAAATCTGCCTGAACATGCCCAAAAAATCTATTTAGAGGCTTTCAACAACGCATGGAATGAGTACAAAAATCCAGAAGATCGCGTCGGAGATGCTTCTCGGGAGGAGACGGCCCATAAGGTCGCCTGGTCTGCAGTTAAAAAATCTTATGAGAAAACGGAAAAATCTGGTATGTGGAAGGAAAAAACCTGAACTACAGGGAGGTCACTATTCTGCTTTCACGCCTGCGCTGGACCCCCACCTGCAGAAGAACCGAGCTTGCCGATCGAGTGTTCTGCATCTACATTTTGATGGGCGAGGAATGGCATGAACACGGATCTGCCAGGGCTATCTGCCTCTCCTCGCGGCCTTTGTGCCTCCCGGAGGTCCCTAATATGCGGCGGCATAGCTTTGCGATTGTTCCGATTGGAGCCCGGAATTCCATTGAGTGATCTACCAGCACAACCGGCTATGCATCTCTGGGAATGGCAGACATCTACCTCAGCGCAAGTCCTGACCATGGGCGAGAAGCATATATGCCGTAAGGTTTATCGGATTGGCTGAAATGACTAAAGGACTAAGTGAGGTGAAATAAAATATGCAACAAGGAGACGGAAATGAGAGAGAAAAAGTGAGCAAGAAGGATCAGAAAGCGAAGAAGCTTGATGGAGAAAAGGGGCAGAAGCCAAAACGCGGCAAGAAATAGACGCATCCTGAGGATATCCTTCCCTGGAAAAATGGCATGAACTACTGTTGGCCGCTCAAAACGACCTCGGGTCGCAACGCTCTTTCAGCTCGCTCGTGACCATCTGAGATGTATATAGATGCAAACAAGGACAGCATCGAGCGCATTCTTCTGGAGTTCCGCGAGTCGGCCTACGGGCCTCCCGCGCTATGGGCGAGGGCGAGGCTTATGGCCGCTGCCGGCCAAAGCGACGACGGTTAATCTGTAGACTAATTGATGGCAGAATGTCTCCGATGAGAACCACCACAGCTTCTAGATAGTTGAGCATGCCTACAGCTCTACGGGGGATGCCAGGGAGATGGTGTGGATGTGGAAACGTGGCCCGGGCTCTGAAGCAGATATCCAGAGAGGCTACCATCTGCTCCACTCGCCCGGCTATTGAGCGTGAACATCTTATGCATGAATTTGGGTGGCAAAAGTATTTCATGAAGATAACCGTCTACACTAAAATTGATAGATATGAAAAATTGGAATTTGCTAATGGTAGTAATCTTGCTGTTGACGGCAACGTTTTCCTTCATGCAGTTGGCTCTGGCAAAAGAAGAATCGGTAGGTTTGGCAAATGAATCACTAATAACCTCATCCAATAAGACGGAACTCGTCTCATTTGTTGAGTCCGCTTTGGCCTATGCCCGGGAGAACGGCAAAGATAAAGCACTCGATGAGTTCGGCAATAAGACCGGCCCATTTGTCCGCGGAGACCTCTACATCTACGCATACGACTTCAATGGAACTTGCCTTGCGCATCCTTTCAAACCCGATTGGATCGGTAAAAACAAGCTGGATGTAACAGATTCCAATGGCGTCCCATCTCTCAGGAACACCCTCAACGCTGCCAGGGAAGGGAAAGGATTTACTTACTTCATCTTCCCGAACCCTGCTCACGGTAACAGAGATGAGTTCAAGATCGCTTATGCTATGAAAGTGGATGAAAATTGGTTTCTAGGCTCTGGAATCTACATATCATGCGCTTGATCGGCTAGCTATCTCCTTTTTGATAGTCTTGGAAGCGCCGTCGAGAAAAAATATCAATCACCCAAGGTCATTCGTCACTTACTTCTAAACTTTTTAGCTCGCTTGCAATGCGTATTTTTTGGATATACCCATCTATGAGAAGTATGATCTGCCGCGCTGCTAACAAATTTCGGGCTGCCTCGTCTTCTAACATTTTATACTCCTGGCTGACTTGAACCTCGTCAAAAGACATGCGACCCGAACTCTGAAGCATGCAAATCATTTTTTCTTTAAGGCGACCTTCCATTAATGTGCACTTATTTGCGAGGTCTGCACGATATTCAGCTAGTTCGGACGCCCGTGCTTCGTAGAAAGGTCTGAAACACTTCTTGCCTAATGGCGTTTTCAGCAATTCACTCACTGTCGGTGGATTGATATCTGCGATATCCAGTAGCCTTGCTTTTGTCTGGGTCTTCACTTTTCGCACGCTCCATTACCCTACCCACACATCTGCAGTACTGATTTACGATAATAGTCGATAAACTTAGGCTTAATAAATTTAAACCTTGCGGTAGATGTCGATATATTCGATATATTGTCTGATGTGGGATGCCCATGGCACGACAGGTTCACGAGAAATACGGGATGAACTGAGGAACGTGGATGTGAGGCAGATTGATATTCATCGCAGGTTGAGCTATTAAGGACGATGGATAACGGCGCGGATTGCCGCTGGCTTCTGACATGGAGATCGGATAGTACCCAGTAGCACAAGCTAAATTGGAGGCGTACTCGTGAGGTGGCAGTTGAGATACAGTCATTTCCGCAGTGAAAAGGACCTGATCTTCCCTTGTCTCCCCACTGAGATTTTATTCTCACGGCCGAGCCAACCCAATGCAACATAGATCTCATCGGGCAGCAAAGCCGTAGCCTTCATGAGATCATTAATTGTCATCGTGCCATTTTTATTTAGTACGTTCCATACGATGCCCGCGTTAATCCCGAATATCGATTCGACAGATTCCTGCGTAATTTCAGCATCATCTGTTGAATCAGCTTCATCTTTTCTTTTTGCCAACTCTTCTTTTTCCTTTTCATCTAATTTCTCAGCGAATGGATAAGCATTGCACATATCTATGCCAAAAATTTGGGCCAGGCCGCATGCTGCCCAGGTATTGAGCGCCCAGGTTAAGCACACAAATATTGGGAGCCATGTAAAGTGCTGGAACTTCGTCGGTTCAAGCCAGGCAAATGAATCGGGAGTCGCAATAGTCGCAATATTTTGCCACGTTTGTGGATAGCCCCAGAATTCGGCAATAGCTCCGAGATACTCCATAATTGCACCCAGCATTACTCCTACAATCGCTATCGACAGATTCCAGTCGAGCCTTTGTTTTAAGTTATAGTACAAACCCAAAATGCCCGACATAAGGTAGATTAAGACCATCAAGTCGATTGCCGTCGATCCCGGTTCGTTGAGATAGCCCTCGAGATATAATAATGCTGTAAGCGAGATCATTATTACTCCAAAAGGCACTATTTTGAACCGTTCTCCCTTTAGACCGACATAAGCAAAAATCGGTTTGAAGATGAAATACGATATGCCTATGATAGTAATTATAAAAATGGGTATGGAGAATAGCGGATAGTATGGCATATTGGGAGGTTTGTAATTCGAAAAGAGATAGGAAGCATACGGAATTGTAGTATCTAATGAAATATTTTCGTGATGATATGTCCACCAATGAGCACTTGGTGCGAAAGATTCTATAAATAGTGCGACAACCATGGAGGCAAGGGTGATTCCTATTAAGTTCTTTGTCCGCATTCTTATAACGAGACCGTAGCCAAGGACTATCGCCATGGCATTGCCCAGGATCGACCATTGTGATTTTTCAAATTGCAGCAATGATGATGTGTAACCGTTATTGACGAAGAAATACAGAGATAGGATCACAATTAATGAAAAAAATACCAGGTTTATTCGTCTGTCCCGCTTCGTCAAATTCGTCTCGGTGGTCTTTGTAGTCCAACATCTAGGGACGTCATATAAAAACTGTAATATTGCAACATTAAAATATTTTAATAGTGGAATTCTGGCTAGATCGAAGAGAAAGAAATCGGCCCCTATGTTGAAGAGGGTATCGCTTCCAGGAATAGCCAAAATATTTTCCATCAGGCATTCATAATTCTTGGCAACCTCGGGGGCTGGGCATGCCCAATTGCCATCCTTCGGGTTCTCCGGAAGAGACCGATTTTTGATAAGCTCAGCAGCTGACTGTTCCAGTTCCGGGGGAATAATTCCACTGAGCAGGACCATTTGATCTGCAGGTCTTGAAAACTCATTTTCTCTTGTCAGTTTTAAATGCTCTATATCTTCGAAGGGGTCGTCAAATCCCATCAGCTTCGATGCCACCGCATCTGCAATTGGTACGGATTCGGAGGATATAATAGTGTTGTATGAAAAAATGGGGTTAGAAGATAACGGACCTATAGCCTCCCCGCCAATTGTACCATCGATTAGGGTCAAGCTGGGTGGAAACGCGTAATTTACCCAATATATTACTTTATCTATCCCAATCTGGTGATACCTGGCTTTATCCTCGTCTGGAAAGGTGCCATACATATTCTTCATGCCCAGGGTAACGCCAGTAAGAAGATGGGTCTTCATCTTGGGTATGGAGATGATGACATCTGCATTGAGCATCTCAGTAGATACTATCTCTTGATTCGGCCTCTCTTCGTGGAGTTGAAAAACGGAATCCTTTCCAAAGTCAAAATAAGCAAGCTCAGTTTCGGAAAGATTTATTAGTTTCACCTCTGAGAGTGTTACGGGTTGCTCATTATATATTTTCATTAGGTCCAAATTTTTTTGATCAACCCATTTGTCCCATCCTATTGCCGATGCGTTTGCCGAGAACTTGGTCCAGATCATATCGGCGTCGCATATTATTATGGTGTTTCCGCCCGCCTCTCTGGCGATCAGATCCACGACGTGTCCCACCACATCTTGAGAGGTATAGGTTCCAGGATTATCTGGAATGCCACCGCATATGTTCACCTTTATCAATACTCGGTCATTCTTTTTGACGAATTTGCTTATGCCTCCCAACTCATGAATAGTCGCTTCAACAGCTTCTCGAAGGCCGGAAATTCCATTTTTATCAACAGAGTAACGAACAATTGAAAATTTCATATTCTTTGGCAAATCCTTTCTGCTTTTTATATCTCTATATGATTTTAAATCTTTTGAAATAATCCTTTTATGTTTTTTAGAGATAAGAAGAGCAGAGGCATATCCCAGATACAATGATACTGGATAGAGCAGAAATAGAACGAAAACAACTAAACTGGGCATAAATTCTTTCGTGAACCCGGTAAACCAGGAAATTGGCAAAAGCCAGCGGAACATAAACTGAGAACCCGTCGCAGTAAAACCAATTGCTGGAAAATTGAAGTTAAACACATCAAAATAAAGCATCACACTGAATATTGTAAAACAAGCGACAATAAGTATGCCTATGGTGATCTTAGCGAGCCGTTCGAGCTCGAAGTGCTTGCCAAAAAAGTAAAGCAAACCTCCAATAACAAATAGAGACGGCAGATCGAAGAAGAAACTCATAGGAAATCTCTTCTCTAAAATAAACGTCTTTCTAATATTTAAAATTGATGATCCTGAGCATCAGGTCTAAGAAGACAGAGCCCATAAAGCCCAGACAGTTCTTTAGCCACAATGGGTTTATCATAATACAGCCAAATACCCTGCAACAATGAAAGAACTGAAATTGAGCGCGATCTATCAAGCAGACGGCAAAACGCTGGAATACGCAGAGCTGGGACTGAATCCGTATACCGGTTGTTCCCATAATTGCAGTTATTGCTACAACAAAAGGGAGGGTCGACCCCAAGGGCCATACGATCAACCAGCAAAGAAGGCGAGTTTGAAGAATATCCAGCATGATCTTTTGATGCTGGAACGTGATCACGATAGGAGACCGGTTCATATATCGTTCATGGGCGATCCCTATGATATGGGCAGAGCCAATAACAGCTATATACGCGACGTTCTTATGGCTTTCCGGGCCTACGACCATCCCTTTCAGATATTGACCAAAGGCGGCATGTTGGCAGCAAGAGACTTCGATCTGTACGGGCACGATGATAGTTTTGGTGTAACTTTGACCTTCGATAACGATGCCGATTCAAGACGATTTGAACCTGGGGCTGCATTGCCGAAAGATCGTATCGCAGCACTGTCGGAGGCTCACAGCCGCAATATCCATACATGGGTTTCATGCGAGCCGGTCCTATATCCCGCTCAGACACTGAAGCTCATCGAAATGACAAACGGGTCCGTGGATCTGTTTTGGGTCGGGAAACTAACCCATTACCCTAAAATGGAGGAGAAAATAGACTGGCCGAAGTTCCGCAGCGAGGTTGAAGCGTTGCTTCAGAAATGCGGCAAGGAGAAAGGAACGGGCTACAAGTTGTTGCACCAGTTGATTGAAGCGAAATGATGGCATATCGCAGCCGCTTTTTCAGCCTGCCGAAGTTTCAAAGCATTTGAATAGGACCTACACCATCCAAGAGAGTTGTCTTGAAGAATCGAAAAATAACAACGCAGTGAAAAAGCAAAAAAAAGGAAAGATCGATAGCTACCGCGGTATAAATCCATTATATTCTGCAACTTTTTGACCCTCGGCACTGGTCGCAAAGTCAATAAAAGCCTTTGCGCAAGATGTAGACTCACCAAAGGTGTACAAATAGAGGCGGCGATGCAGCCTATATGAGCCATCTTTTATGGTTTGCATGCTGGGCAGAACCCCATCAAGGGTTATGACACCTATGTTTCGGCCTTCGGTATAGCTGAATCCCAAATAGCCAATTGCACTATCACTGCCTGCTATAGCCGTCTTAACCTCGGAACTTCCCATAGCCGTTGTGCCGGTTCCAGGAGTTTCAGCCTTCTTGTCGCCCATGATATCTTCGTTGAAGGTATCACTGGTTCCAGAGCCTTGTTCCCTGGCAATCACATAGATCTCTTCATCTGGACCGCCTAATTCCTTCCAGTTTTTAATCTCGCCAGCATAAATCTTCTTTACCTGTTCCGAGGTTAATTCCTTAATTCCAGCATCGTAGACTGCCTTGCTAACAGCTATGACGACTCCATCATAACCTAATTCGAACTGCTGGAATTTGTCGCCGTATTTGCCCTTCTCATCTTTAGTTACCTCTCGTGAAGCCATGGCAATATTCGACCTACCCTCGGCAATGGCAGTTATGCCTGCGCCAGTACCCCCGCCTGTGACAGTTACCTGACAATCATTCTGCCGGGCATTGAAAGCCTCTGCAGTCGCTTCTCCAAGAGGCAAAACTGTCGTTGAACCCGTCACCGTTGCCTTCTCTGCTGGATGGGTATATCCTGAATCAATGGTGGTTGCGTTGGACTTATTCTCATTTAAGTCTCCAGTTGCTTTCTTCTCTGTACAACCAGATAATGCAACAACAACTAAAATAATCATCATGCATACAGCCTTGATCGAGTTTGCGATGTAAATCTCTCCGATAGCATCAAACTAAAGAATCTGAAAGCTTTTCGACTAAAAATACCTTTGTGAGCTCCAAGTTAGGGAACTCGAACTAAAAAACCATTGATACATGGCTACCAAATGCAGGTTACAGAATAAGTGCCGTCTAGGCGGACGAGGTCTTTTGCTGCGGTTTTCGTGTTCAGGCAAATCATTATCAGTAGATTACCGCGTCCGGCCAATCTGCTCGCCCAGCTCACTATTTCTTAAAAAAGCGAAACGATTATATAGCCAACTATGCAAAATACTTATCGATGATTAAATCTGGCGTGGCACGATTCTTCTTGTTTTTCATCATCTTCCTTTCTGTCGTTTCTTCTTTTGCTTCTGAAACGGCCAATGCCTCGGAAAAAATGAATCAAATGAACAATCGAATTCCTGAGGTTGAGCTGCTCTTTTGCAAAGGACAGAGCATTCTACCCGTGCTGCTGACCACAGGACAGATAGATGGTTATGTCGCTTGGCAGCCATACCTGGCTCTAGCCGAGGAGAGCGACATAGGAAAGGTGGTGGCCCTCTCCCGGGACTTTCCGCCGAATGGATTATGGCACAACCATCCCTGTTGCGTTCTGGTCGCAAGCAATGGTATTATGCAAAATTATCCTGATACGGTGGTAATTGTGAGTGCTATCCTTATTGCAGGCGAAGATTGGGCGAAAGAAAATCCCGGCGCTTTGGCAAAGGTAACCGCCCAGTGGCTTATGGGAGATCAGAATTATACCATTGGAAATAATGCCATTTCGCCTGAGTCTATATTTCGCCGGTCCCTCCCTACTTCGGTTTTTTCCTCTCAGGTAAACAGGGAGTGGAATGACTCGGAGCAAGTCCTTATCGAACGCATGAGTGACATACTCGACACCATCGATAGCGCTCAGCGTAATGGATCTATGAATGATCGGTCGAAATTCATGGATCTCGGACCTTCCGTAGAGGCCGCCAATTGGATTCAATCCAATGATTCGGCATCTTCGATTGATCATCGGGACGTGAAAAATAGGATACGAATCGGATATCTCATGGTCGATCATCAGGCACCGCTCTATTCAGCGGTGAAAAACTGGACGTATTTCGAGAAAAAATACGGGATCGCGCTAAAACCAGACGAAGACGTCAATAGGCCTCGGTATCTGGCGCTCATGATCAATGGCCAAAAAGCGGCTGATGTGGAGCTGATATCGGCGCCTACCGGGCAGAATCTCATGACTATGATGGAACAAGACAACCTGGATATGGCAATAGTTGGCATAACCCCGGCCATTGGGTCAATCAGCCTGGGCTGCAAAGCCAAAATCATTCAGCCGCTACAGAATGAGGGCTCAGGACTGGTGATGGCGACGGCATCAGAGGCAGATGATTGGAATAGTTTCGTTTCCCTGGCTAAAGCCTCCTTTGCCAAAGGCCGTCCGCTAAAGATAGGCGATCCGGATTTAGGGTCCATAGCAGACGTGATATTTCAAGAAGCATTGAGGTCATCTGGCCTTAAGGGGGTGAGAGCATCAGGGACATGAATCGGAGATGTCGAAAGTTGCTCCTTCCCTTGGCTGTGATCCTGCTCTGGGAAGCGCTGGCCCTCTACATCAACAATCCGTTCGTTCTTCCCGATCTCTGGGCGGTACTTTCCGTCCTCGTCAAGCCGACGGCAGACATCCTGGGCAGCGGCTCGCTCATAGAGAATGCCATGATGAGTCTTTTTAGAGTGACACTAGGATTTCTCATTGCCGCTTGCCTGGCGATACCTTTGGGTGTGGCCATAGGCCGCTGGGAAGGTGCTAAAGATCTTTCGGAGGGACTGATATCCGTTCTTAGGCCCGTGCCGCCGCTGGCATGGGTTCCGCTGGCAATGGCCTGGCTCAAGATTGGGCTTGCATCGATGGTATTTATCATTGCTTTGGGTGCATTCTTTCCGATTCTGCTCAGCACAGCGCAAGGCGTTAAGGACGTGAAGCGATCCTGGCTGGAGGCGGTCACCATGATGGGCGCAGGAGAGTTTCATCTTATCCGCAAGGTCGTCCTGCCCGGCAGCGCCCCCGAGATTTGGAATGGGATGCGAGTTGCCTTTGGGATCGCCTGGATGTGCGTGGTGGCTGCGGAAATGCTGCCAGGTACCGGCTCAGGCCTTGGATATCTGATCATGTATGCTTACGGCTGGGGGCAGATCCAGGTGGTAGTGGCGGGCATGGTGGCCATTGGCATCCTCGGCATACTGATCGACCGGCTCTTCATAGCAGTGGAAAGAAGATGGTTCTCTTGGAGGGCATACGACAGATGAAGCTGGAACTTAAAGGAATAACTAAGAATTTTGATCAAGGGAACGGCAACATAGTAACCGTCCTGCAAGACATCTCATTCCAAACAAATGATCAGGAGGCGGTGGGGATCCTGGGGCCTTCTGGATGCGGAAAGACGACTTTGCTTAGGATCATTGCCGGACTGGAACAACCAACCGGTGGA
>Ga0209539_1001871_pt1 | contig 11286 bp, 8 predicted proteins | sample BarGraNGADG00312_2_FD_184499 | JGI IMG/M metagenome (GOLD analysis project Ga0209539, IMG submission 184499) | Arctic peat soil microbial communities from Barrow, Alaska - Barrow Graham LP Ref core NGADG0011-312 (SPAdes) (version 2) | ecosystem: Environmental > Terrestrial > Soil > Wetlands >... | reverse complement strand
TGATGGCAAGTCATCAGGTGCTTATCATTAAAGAAGCTCAAACGTTGAAAAAGCTTGATGACCTGATTATCTATCTTGAGAAACCGCTTTTATCAACTATACTCGTGTTCAGCTACAAGTATAAGATTATAGATAAAAGAACAAAACTTTTTAAAATACTCGAAAGTCATGGTGTATATTTCGAATCAGCCAGAATACGTGACTATCTGATTCCTGCATGGATTGAAAGGTATCTGATGATTAAAGGCATAAAAACAGAACCGAGTGCAAGCGCTATGCTTACGGAATATCTTGGAACCGATTTGCATAAAATTGTGAATGAGCTTGAAAAGCTTATAATAACTCTTCCGGCTGGCAAGCCAGTTATTACTACGACATTAATTGAAAAAAATATAGGTATAAGTAAGGATTATAATAATTTTGAATTACAGAAAGCAATCGGGGAAAAGAATGTCTTAAAGGCCAACATGATTGTTCATTATTTTGCTGATAATCCCAAAGATAACCCCATTACGCTCTCAATTGCTTCGTTGTTCGGATTCTTCAGCAAGCTTTTGACTTTCCACTACCTTACTGATAAGACAAAAAACAATGTTGCCTCAGTTCTTAAAGTCAATCCTTTTTTTGTAAAGGAGTATGAGAACTCTGCATCAAAATACAATGTTTCAAAGACTGTTCAGATTATCAGTCTGTTGCGTACATATGACTTGAAATCAAAAGGCTATGGAGATCCGGGAACTGATCCGGGCGATCTTTTTAAAGAGCTGGTATTCAGGATCCTGCATCTTTAAGACCAACCTACTTTAATAATTATTTACATTATTCCATCTTTAATGGTTTGCCTCATCCCCCTGTCTTCTTCTCCCAGGAGAGAAGGGGGTAATTTGTTATATATTAATGATTTAAGCCCCTCCCTCTTGGGGGAGGGGTTTGGGGAGAGGCAAAAAGGACTAATTCATTTCCGGTGAATCGGGAAAATCTGCCCACATCCTGTACTTGTTCTTAAAGCTCCTTAAAACTTTCTTCCAGATATCGTCGCCCCTGTTGTTCAGAACAATATTTGAATTGACCTTTGCAATTACCCAGGAATTCTCTTTAAGTTCGCGTTCAAGCTGACCGGCTGACCAGCCTGAATACCCAAGGAAGAACCTTATTTGCGATTGGTTTATTTTGCCCTTTTTTATCAGTTCCCTGATAGTGTCAATATCACCGCCCCAAAAAATATTTCCTTCTACCAGTACGCTTTTTGGGATTAAATCGCCAAGATTATGCAGATAATGAAGAGTATCAGGTGCCACTGGTCCGCCCATACTAAGGTTTTCATCCCAGCCTTCAAAACCTTCAATAGCTGCACTGACCTGTAAATCAAGTTTTTTATTCAGAATAAAACCAACCGATCCCTGTGGATTATGATCAGTAAGGTATACTATACTCCTGTTAAAAAAGGTATCTGGCAGGAATGGTTCAGAAATAAGAATCTTACCCTTCTCCGGAATTTTATCTTCCGGCAATATTGCAAACAAATCAAGTTCCGGCTGCATATTTCGGATTTACAATTAGACTTATAATATTATGCAAAAATAATTAAGTAAAAACTTATCTTCAATTAAATATTATCATATTTTTACCCTAATTGTTAAATAATCTCATGCAAAGAAGTACTTTAAACATAATTGGGAATAAAGTTGTTTTAAATATCCGCGAAAGGATGTGCGAAACAGCTGAAGAGATGCTGGCAAGTGACAAATTTCGACAAGTCCTTGATCATTGCCTGAACAATCTCAGATCTAAAAACTCACCATTACTGGAATTTTTCGGAAGTTGTAGTGCTGATGAAGAGTGCGTGAACGATCTTGTGAAGACACTTTCGTTACTTGTTAAATATGAAAGTAGTGTTGTACCCCATATTTTTGATAAGTCAAGGATCTTTCTTAAAGACCTTGATAAGCTGGCGGGTTTTGTAGAATATCTGTATGACTACTGGCGTCATTTTGACCGCTTTATTATAAATGATTCTGAAGGTGATCGTCTTGATAAAAGGCCATACCGGACCTTTAATGAAACAATTGAACAACTTACCCATCTGATAAGAACTGTTTACAGACATATTCAGGAAAATATAACCGGCAGTCATCCAAATGTTTACAGACAGGTCCCGGCCGGTGCTGAAATGGCAGTTATATCCCTGCCAAAAAATATAGCTTATAAAGGAGAAAAATATAAAAAGCTGAATAGCGTACCTGTAATACGTCAGATGCTTATCTATCCCCCGCTTGTTATTCAGCAGCCAATGAATAAGCGTACCGGTGATTTCAAGAAGATAAATCAGAATCCTCTTGATCTTGTCGAATTAAAATCCGGGGAATGGATTTGTTACCCTGCAAAGGTCGGTAAGTTGCTGATCATGGTTTACTTCCATCTTGATTTTTTTGAACTCGGATTTTCGATGTGTAACCTTTTCGAGCTTGCCAATGATGTTGATATTGAGAGAAAACCAGATGCACTATTTGTTTACGGAGTCCCGGGGAATGTACTTGACGGACTGGCAAAATATTCGACAGTATTTTACGATGACGAGGAAAACGGAATCTTTGTAGGTGCAATTCCTGACCGTCCTGAATTCGGGTACTTTGGTTATCTCAAGAAGATGATACTCACTCTTCATAATTCCATAGTGATGAAAACGGGAAATATGCCTTTTCATGGTGCTATGGTCAAAATATTGCTCCAGGGAAACAAAGAAGCTACTATACTTATGATGGGAGATACGGGTGCAGGTAAATCCGAGACTCTTGAAGCCTTCCGCGTACTCGCTGATAAATATATCCGGGAACTGACGATTATTGCCGACGACATGGGTTCTATCGAACTCGATTCAAACGGTTACCCGATAGGCTATGGTACCGAGATAGGCGCATTCCTTCGTCTTGATGACCTGCAGCCCGGATATGCATTTGGACATCTCGACCGATCAATTATTTTTAATCCAAGTCAGGTTAATGCCCGGATTGTTTTCCCTGTAACCAAATTTGAGACGGTTATTGCAGGACATAAAATCGATTATATACTCTATGCTAATAATTATGAGGAGATTGACAATGAACATCCTGTAATTGAGAGATTCACTGCGGCAGAATGGGCACTGGATATTTTCCGGGAAGGAGCCGTTATGAGCAAAGGGACCACAACATCAACCGGACTGGTACACTCATATTTTGCAAATATTTTTGGTCCGCCGGAGTATAAGACTGTTCATGAGAAAATTGCTTCAAAATACTTCTTATCTTTCTTTAAGAATAATGTATTTGTTGGACAGATGAGAACAAGACTTGGAATACCTGGTTATGAATCAACCGGACCAAAAGAAGCTGCAATGGCGTTGCTGAAAATAATTGGAGTTACAGATATTGGCTCTGCGTAACTTCTGACTTTTTTATCCCCCAGCCCCCAAATGGGGGGTCAAAATCTCTCAGGAGCAGCCTCCTTCATCATTCCAAAAATTATATCGAAAACATCTTCTGCACTGGGTTTGGAGAAATAATCTCCATCTGTTGTATAGGCAGGCCGATGTTCTTTTGCAGTGAGAGTTTTAGGCGGACTGTCAAGATATTGCCAGCCTCCCTGTTTCTCAAGAACTTCCTGCATCATGTATGCAGTTGTTCCGCCAGGTAAATCTTCATCAAGAAAAAGAACCCTGTTTGTCTTTTTAAGAGACTCAACTATCATCCTGTTCCTATCGAATGGTATAAGAGTCTGAACATCAATTAATTCTATCGATATTTCATGCAATGCCAGTTGTTTAACAGCTTCAAGAGCAATTTTAGCTGTGGACCCATAAGTGACTATAGTCAGATCTGTTCCATGGTTCAATATTTCAGGAATTCCAAGTTCCAGACGGAACTCACCTATATTATCAGGCATTTTTTCTTTAAGTCTGTACCCATTGAGAGGTTCAATAACTATTGCAGGGCTGTTACCTTCGAGCAGGGTATTATAAAAACCTGCTGCCCTGGTCATATCTCTGGGTGAACAAACGTAAATACCTCTGACGGAATTTATAAGCATACTCATAGGTGATCCCGAGTGCCATATCCCCTCAAGACGGTGCCCCCGGGTACTTATAATCAATGGTGCGATCATTCTGCCGGCAGTCCTGTAATACGTTGTTGCAAGATCATCGCTTAAGACCTGCAAGGCATACATCAGATAGTCGAGATACTGAATTTCTGCAATTGGTCTCAATCCTCTCAGAGATAACCCGAGTCCCTGACCCAGAATTGTTGCCTCCCTGATACCGGTATCGGTAATACGAAGTTCGCCGAACTTTTTCTGTAATCCCTCAAGCGATTGGTTAACACCTCCTATGCGTCCGGTATCCTCTCCGAATGTAACTAAAAGAGGGTATTTTGAGAAAAGCTTATCATAATTGTCACGCAATATCTGGCGGCCCGGGACTTCCTGTGCATCAGCAGAATAGACAGGAGGAACAGGCTTCACATTAAGAGCTGAGGTAGGAGTCTCATTATAAAGATAGGAATCATAGCTTTTCAGAGCATCGGCATAGTTACGTTTGAGCCAGCCCTGCAATTCTTCATTCAGGTAACCTGATTTAAGACAGGAACCGCATATATTTCTTAATATCTTCCGGGCAGTAACAAAATTGTCCTTTCTAATAGGAGCAGGAACTTTCTTCAGATCTTCAGTAAAATTTTCTATAGAATCCTCTTTTGACTTTTCTGTGCATTTGCAGGAACGGTCATTAATAATTTTAACAAGTGCGTCCCGTTCAATTCTGATCGGATTCTGGAAAGACTCCCAACCTTTCCTTCTTGATTCCTTTGCTTCTTCTTCAGCTTCAAGTGCAAGCTTATCGAGTTCCTGAGAGGTGGCAATTTCAGAACTGAGTATCCATTCTCTCATTTTCCTTATCGGATCGAATTCATCTTCCCATTTCAGACGTTCCTCACTTTTATATCTCTCATGAGAACCTGAAGTAGAATGTCCCTGAGGCTGTGTAACTTCCTCAATATGAAACACAACAGGAGTATGCTGTTCACGGCAAATCGCGATACCTTCTTCATAGAGTTTTATCAGCCCGGCATAATCCCACCCTTTTCCTTTGAAAATTCTTATTCCGGGTTTATCTTTTTCAGTTTCAAATCCCTTCAGGATTTCTGATATGCTCCCCTTTGTAGTCTGGTATTTCTTCGGTACGGATATGCCATAACCGTCATCATAAACAGAAACTGCCATTGGAACCTGAAGAACTCCGGCGGCATTAATGGTCTCCCAGAAGTAGCCTTCAGAAGTACTGGCGTCACCAATGGATCCGAAAGCCACTTCATTTCCTTTCAGAGAAAGAGTTGTGAACTGTTGAATATCCTTATTTTGCCTGAATAACTTTGATGCATATGCCAGCCCGAGTAAACGTGGCATCTGACCTGCCGTAGGAGAAATATCAGCAGAAGAGTTTTTTTGTTTTGTCAAATCCCTCCAAGATCCGTCAGGATTTATATTAGGTATAGAAAAGTGGTTATTAAATACCCTTCCTCCGCTCCCCGTATTAAACTGGTTATCGGTGTTCCCATATAACTGGTGGAAGAATTCAAGCGAGTCATAAAGACCCATCGCCATCATCCAAGTCTGGTCGCGGTAGTATCCCGATCGCCAATCACCATTTTTAAACTGTTTTGCCAGGGCTAATTGAATTATCTCCTTTCCATCTCCAAAGATTCCGAACTTGGCTTTTCCGGTTAGAACTTCACGACGTCCAATCACACTTAGGTTTCGGCTAAGATTTGCCATCCGGAAGTCAGCCAGGATACTCTCTTTATTGAAATATTGTCCTGATTGATTTTTGACTTGTTTCATATCAATAATCTCTTTGGTCAAATATTGTCCTGATTCATGGTTGTTTTGTTTCATTCCCGGTAATAAATTAAATGGTGTTTCTGAGATTAGAAACAAATTAAAGCCTTTGTTGTTTAAATAACCTGCAATAAGAGATTATTTCTTAGTAGGTCCGATAAAATGAAATCAATTAACCGCAAAGATCGCAGAGTTTTAGTCTGGGTGGGCTTAGCGTGCTTGCGGTTAAAAAGATAATTATAACCAAAAATTTTCATCAAGCACTTAAATTGTTATATATTAAGTGTTTACTTACTATTTTCTGATTCTGAAAGATCGCTCTTCAACTTTTAGCCTTAGTTCTCCGGGATCGATGTTCTTCCTGTTATCGTATACAATACTATAAGTTGATCCCTGGGCAAAACCATTAAATTTTGCAAATACTGGCTTATTATCCTTACAGGATGAAACTGAAAAAAGTAATGGTGCTATTATTGAAAATATAATTTTTCTCATTTTTCAATATTTAAATGCGAAAGTAAAATATTAGATCAATTAAAAGGAATATTCTCCAAAGTTTCAAGTTTTACAAGTCTGAATTTCCGATTCCCAGTCCGGATTATTTGGAGGTTTAATAATTCCTTAGTGAACCTTAGTGATAACCTTAGAGTACCTTTGTGGTAGAAATAAATCCTTTTAAACCACGAAGGAACTCAAAGTATTACACAAAGGAACACGAAGTTAAGAGGAATACTTACCCTCTTTTTAGACATAGCAAGATTGAATAATAGTATTTACCCAAAATAGTCACTTTAAGTTATTACAATTCTATTAAAGCAAATTTGCACTACTTTTGTAGAAAATCTGTTTATGACAAGATTGGTAGTTTTTATTTTGATTATATTATCATCTGTCACCATAGCTGGTGCCAGTGATACAGATTCTGCTTTTTATACAAATCATGTTTTCGATCAGAGGATAAAAACTGTCCAACTCTATAAGGATGGCTGGAATCTTTCATATCCTATTCTAAAACTGAACAGTAATGATAAATTAGTTCTCAATTTCGATCTGATCGGAGATCAGCCGGAAACATATTACTATATTTTTATCCATTGCGACAAGGACTGGAATAAATCTGATATTTTCCCTAGTGATTACATGACAGGAAATCCTGAAAATCCTGTTGAAGATTATGCAAATTCTTTTAATACAACGGTCAGCTACATTCATTATAAACTAAGTTTCCCTAATGATAGAGTAAGTTTAAAACTGTCAGGGAATTATATACTTGAAATATATCCTGCTGACAAACCGGAAGAACCCGCTATAACGCAAAGGTTCATTGTTACCGAAGATGCCGCAAAGATTTCAATAACAGCTCACAGACCGCAGATGACTAAAGAGAACAATACACATCAGCAGGTTGATTTCGTAGTCGATTACACCGGACTCTCTATCACTGACCCTTCCAGGAATATGTTTGGTTTTATACTTCAGAATGGCAGATGGGATAATGCTAAAAGAAATCTTAAGCCGGATTTTTACGGAAATAATGAACTCAGATACAATTCATTATCTGACAAAAATATTTTCCAGGGCGGTAATGAATATCGTTATTTTGATATTAAAAGCATACGGCATCAGACTGAATATGTCAAAAAAATTGATTATGTAATTCCAAACTATAATGTTTATCTATTCCCGTCGGACAACAGGGAAATTAAACCTTACTTCTACTGGCAGGATTTTAACGGGAAATATTATATCGCTTTTCAGGAGGGTAAGAAACCCGATATCGAATCAGACTATGTCTATGTTTATTTCACCCTCCCCTCAGATCAGATTGTTTCAGGAGGGAAAATGTATGTATCGGGTGGTCTGAACTACTGGGTTTTTGATAAAAATAATCTGATGCTTTACAATCCTGATAAAAAAGAGTATGAATGTACAATGCTGCTGAAACAAGGGTGGTATAATTATGAATATGTGTTTCTGAAGGATGGCGAAACCAATGGAACTGCTTCACTATTTGAAGGCAGTCACTATGAAACTGAGAACGATTATATAGTTTTAATTTATTTCAGAAATCCACGTGATCGTTATGACAGACTAATAGGCTCCGTTATTGCCAATACTCTGAACAAGCTCACCAATTAAGACTTCTGAATTTCCTGAAACTCACTCGTTTTGTGCCGTTAATCCATTACACAGTTTTACTGGTGTTTGTCTATTCCATATTGCATATAAATCGTATGCTTAAGAGTTTTTATTATCTCTGTCATATACTCCTCAACTGCTCTCACAGAACCGGGTAGGGTATATATTAAAGATTTACCGGTGATGCCAGCCACACCCCTGCTAAGTAAGGCATTTGGCTTTTCAGTCCCATATTTTATACGTATGAATTCCATTATTCCTGGGATCTCTTTAGTCAGAAGTGGAATAACTGTTTCGACAGTAATATCTCTTGGACCAATACCTGTTCCGCCCGTAGTTATAATAATATTGTATCCGGTTCCTGCACTTATTAACAGATCCTTCAGAACATTGGTTTCATCAGGAATGAGAGTTAACTTAATATTGTAAGGCCAGCCGGCATACGAAAAAAAATCTATTATCATATCTCTGATCTTTGGGCCGCTGAGATCCTCATATTCACCCCTTGAAGCTCTGTCGCTGAGTGTAATTATCAGCACTTCAAATTTTTCAGGAAGGTTCATTTCTTAATTTTTTCTGATAGACTTATATTATCTATGATCATATTCTTATCAACCGACTTGCACATATCATAGACTGTAAGAAGAGCAATACCTACAGCTGTTAATGCTTCCATTTCCACACCTGTTTTTCCGTAGCATCTCACTTCACTGTCGATTTTAACACCTGTCTTATCAACGACAGCATCAACCTTAACATTATCAAGAACAATATTATGACATAACGGGATAAGATCAGATGTTTTTTTGGCGGCAGTGATACCTGCAAGCTGGGAAACAGTCAGCACATCGCCTTTTTTAAGAAGATTATCTTTTATAAGCAGGATAGTTTCCGGTGCGAGCAGGATATGACCACTAGCTTTAGCGATTCTTAGCTGACTCTCTTTATCTCCTACATCTACCATTACTGCTTTTCCCTTATTGTCTGTGTGTGTCAGTTTGTTCATAATCTGTTAACCTCCTATATTATAAAATGAACCAGTTTCGTTTTTTGTTCCGCATTCCGGTTTTAATTCTGCTGCAAGTCTGATTGCTTGTTCAAAACCAAATTCTCTTATATCAAATTCAATATTGCTGAACAGACATGGTTTAAGCTTCCCGTTTGAGGTAAGCCTTAATCTGTTGCATAAAGAGCAGTCACCGCCTGTTCCTCCATCGACAATTGAAAAATGTCCCCTGACAAGATCCATTTGTCGTATATATCTTATCTCCAATTCATTTTCTTTACAAAACCTGGTTACTCCGAATGCATCTACCTCTTCTTTTGAGTCTTCGATGACACAATTTATTTTAACAGGAAAAAGACCTGCATTTTTTGCTGCGATAATCCCTTCAAATACATCGTCTAAATTACCGGTACGTGTAACTGTTTTGAATTTTTCAGGATCAATTGTATCAAGGCTTATATTTACTCTGTGAAGACCAGCATCCCGAAGTTCCTGCGCATATTGTTTAAGTAATGTACCATTTGTTGTCATTGAGAGATCATCGATACCTTTAATTTCTGAAATCATTCTTACAAGCGCTGTAACTCCTTTTCTGACAAGTGGCTCCCCTCCTGTTAACCTCACTTTTGTCACTCCATTTAACACTGCTGCTTTAGTGAATCCTACAATTTCACTGAACGACAGGATCTCATTATGACTGAAGAGTGTTATACCTTCTTCCGGCATACAATATGTGCATCGTAAATTACACCTGTCGGTAACAGATATCCGTAAGTAATCCAATTTCCGGTTAAATCTGTCGAACATTTACAATTTCTCCTTTTATCAAAGATCTTATACCCGGTTTCATGGCAATTATTCCATCTGAATAAGAAAGTGCAGTTATATGAGCCGATCCATGAAAATCGACCGGTATAACCTCCAAATCCTTATTAATGGTGACAGGGATAATTCCCAGTCTTCCCGATGATTTTCTTTCGAAGTTTACAGCCATACACAATTTATACTCATAAGGTACCCAATCATAGCTCATCATCCTGTTTATCAATGGCCTCACAAGTAATTCGAACTGAATAAATGAAGAAACAGGATTCCCGGGCAGACCAAAGATAACTGCTTTTGGATGAACTCCGAATGTTGTCGGTTTTCCCGGCTGAACATTTACCCTGTCGAATAAGATTTTTACACCGGCACTTTCCAGAACCGATGGTACAAAATCAAAATCGCCCATCGAAACACCACCTGTAATAATCACAATATCACAATCATGAATAGCTTTTTTTATAACTTCATAGATAACGCTTTTGTTGTCAGGTAAAATGCCATAATCAATTGCCACACCTCCAGCCCTGGTTATCTGAGCTTTTAGCTGATAAGCATTACTGTTGCGTATCTGCGAAATGGCTGGAATTTCAGAAGGGTTAATTAGCTCATCACCAGTACTTATTATGCCAGCAATGGGTCGCATTTTCACATACACTTCCGTATGCCCCACAGATGCCATTATTGCAATATCCTGAGGTTGAATGAATTTGCCCTTTTTAAGTACAACTTCCCCGGCTTTTACATCTTCCCCTTTGACAGAAAGATTCAGCTTTGGATCATTGCCGGTAAATCTGATCTTTCCGTTTTGAAGATTTTCCGATTCCTCAACCATGAAAACAATATCACAAGTATCAGGAACTATTGCTCCTGTCATTATTTTTGAACATTGATTTTTCCCCACCTTCCGCACAGGTTCCTTCCCGGCAGGAATTACCTCGATAACTTCCAAATCATTATTCAGATCAAGCCTGCGACAAGCATATCCATCCACTGCTGACCTCTTAAACGGGGGCATATCAATATCGCTTATAATGTCTTCATCAAGTATCCGTCCAAAGGAATCGTGAAATGAAATTGTCTCTGTTTTGGTTTCAAAAACAGATTCCATTACAATTCTTAAAGCTTCTTCAAATGATATCATACAGGAATAAATATTATTCTCATCCAAAATACAATTATTAGTTTCCACTTAAAACCACAATATCTTTAGCAGGGAAGCTCACCCATACTTCTTTTGACTCAACAAGTCTGAGATTTTCCATATCTGAGGCAAGAATGTTAACATAGAACATTTCACCTGCATCTATTGTAACCTCCATTCCAAATTCTGAGGGTATGAGTTCACTTACTTTTCCTTTGATTGCATTGAGCTCACTATCCTCCGGCTTTTCGTTTGAAAGGACAATTGAGTCATTCTTAATAAGCAGCAGGCTTTCTCTTAAAGTAGA
>Ga0209539_1001869_pt1 | contig 11289 bp, 9 predicted proteins | sample BarGraNGADG00312_2_FD_184499 | JGI IMG/M metagenome (GOLD analysis project Ga0209539, IMG submission 184499) | Arctic peat soil microbial communities from Barrow, Alaska - Barrow Graham LP Ref core NGADG0011-312 (SPAdes) (version 2) | ecosystem: Environmental > Terrestrial > Soil > Wetlands >... | reverse complement strand
CAGCCAGGGCGTGCCCGCGGCGCTGACCGAGATCAGGAAGCTCGGTCGGACCCTCAAGCGCCGGGCCGCCGACGTCCTGGCCTACTTCGACCGCCCCGGCACCAGCAACGGCCCGACCGAAGCGATCTGTGAGTGTGGCGGTGGCTGGTCCGGGACTGGCTGGTCAGGATGGTTCCGGTCGTGGCGCTCTGTGTGTGACTCACGAAGCAATTGGCCCGCTGTCGCGGTGTCCATCCGTTGACTTGTCCGCACGGAGCGTCGCGGCCGGCACCGTCCGGCCCACTTCGGTGACCTGATCAGGAGCTTGCCCGACCTCGCGAGAGATCGTGGCCCATCACAGATCTGCCCCGACGTGACTCCTGCCGGATCGGTGCCGGCCGCTTGGCGACCGCGCCCATGTCCCTGCCGAGGAAGGAGCGTCGAACGCCCATGGCCATCGTCGCGCATACCCACCCGTTCGTCATCGGTGTCGATACTCATGCCCGCAACCACGCACTGTCGATCCTTGCTGCACCCAATGGCGAAGTCATCGACGACGCCCAGTTCCCGGCCACGACCGCCGGGCTGGCTCGCGCCGTCGCCTGGGCCGCTCGCCGCACCGGCGGCGATCTTGACGCACTCTGGGTAATCGAGGGCATCGGCACCTACGGCGCCCGCCTCGCCCGTGCCGCCGCCGACGCCGGATACCTCGTCGTCGAAGCGGCCCGGATGAACGCTCGCGCCAACCGCGGGGTCGGCAAGTCCGATCCTCTGGATGCCCGCCGCATCGCCCAAGCCGTCCTACCCCTGGACGTGAGCATGTTGCGCCAGCCGCGCGCAGATGACGGCGTTCGCGCCGCCGTCCGAGTCCTGATCGCCTCTCGCGACCACATGAGCGCCGAACGGACCGCAACAGTCAACGCCCTGACCGCGCTGCTGCGCGTCATCGACCTCGGGATCGACGCACGCCGCCCGCTCACCAACGGCCAGATCACCACGATCGCCGCGTGGCGCAGCCGGAAGGAAGATCTCGCTACCGCCACCGCGCGAGACGAAGCCACACGGCTGGCGAAGCGAGTGGCTGCGCTCGAGGAGGACCTCAAGGTCAACTCGAAGCGAGTCACCGAACTGGTCCACCAGAGCCCGGCCCGCGGACTGCTGGAGCAGCCCGGAATCGGTCCCGTGACCGCAGCCGTGGCACTGACCGCATGGTCACATCCCGGCCGCGTCAGGTCCGAAGCCGCCTTCGCCAGCCTCGCAGGAGTGAACCCGATCCCAGCTTCCTCGGGAAACACAGTTCGCCACCGGATCAACCGCGGCGGCGACCGCCGCTTGAACCGGGCGCTGCACATGGCCGTCGTCACCCGCATGCGGATGGACCCACGCACCCGCGCCTACGTTGACCGGCGAACCACCGAGGGACGCACACTCAGAGAGATTCGCCGCTGCCTCAAGCGATACCTCGCACGCCAGATCTACCGCCACCTCAACGCCGCCGCCCAGAGCGCTCCCAGCACGCCTTGACAAGACAATAGGAGCGTCAACGGCCGCCTGGAACACCTGCGCGGCTCCGCCCTCGGATTCCGCAACCTCACCAACTACATCGCCAGATCCCTGCTGGAGACCGGCGGATTCAGATCCCACCTACACCCTCGATCGTGAAGAGCCCCATGTATGCTCCTCGGGAGACAGTGGCCGCACCTGTGGCTTCCCTGTCGGTCAATGGCGATCTAGAGGAGAGACAATGAAGATGCGGCGCGTTATCGCCGGCCTCGGAGTGTTCGTCGTCGCGGCCGGACTCACCGCCTGCTCCAGCGGCGGCGGATCCGGCTCGAGCGGCAGTGGGCTCAACGGCAAGGTGACCGGTTCGATCAAGGTCCTGACACAGCGGACGGATCTGATCACCGACGGAACGATGAAGAGGTACGCGTCCGAGTTCGAGAAGGCGTACCCGGGTACGACGGTCTCGTTCGAGGGCATCACGACCTACGAGCAGGACGTCACCACACGCCTCTCGTCGGGCAACGTCGGCGACGTCCTCGCCCTGCCCACTACTGTCGCGCCCAATCAGTTCTCGTCCTTCTTCGAGCCGCTCGGCAGCGTGAGCGATCTGTCGAAGACCTACCGGTTCATGACGGCCAAGGCGTACGACGGCACGGCCTACGGCGTCCCCACCTTCGGGAACACAATGGGCTTCGTCTACAACAAGACGGTCTGGAACGACGCCGGCATCACCACACCGCCGACGACACCGGACGAATTCATCTCCGACCTCAAGCAGATCAAAGCAAAGACCAGCGCCGTCCCCTACGACACGAACTACAAGGACCAGTGGCCCCTGTCGCAGTGGAACGGCGACCCGAGCATGACCGGCGACAAGAACGAGAACAACGCCATCAACACGATGAAGGCGCCCTGGACCGGGACCAACTCGTACCTGGCCATCTCCGACGGGCTACTTTTCGACATCGTGCACGACGGGCTCTCGGAGACGGACCCGACCACGACCGCGTGGGAGGGCTCGAAGGCCCTGATCGCCACCGGCAAGGTCGCGACGATGTACCTCGGCTCCTGGGCGATCCAGCAGATGCGCGACGCCGCGACCACCGCAGGTAAGGACCCGAACGAGATCGGTTACATGCCCTTCCCGTACCAGGTGAACGGCAAGTTCGTCGCGACCGTCGCGCCGGACTACTTCAGCGCGATCAACAAGAAGTCGAGCAACAAGGCGACCGCGATGGCGTGGATCAAGTGGTTCACCTTGAACTCGGACTACGCGACCAAGTCAGGCGCGATCGGCTCTTCGGTGAACAGCAAGAACCCGTCGACGCTGGCCGACTTCACCGCTGATGGAGTGCAGTACCTGGAGCAGGACCCCGCACCCAAGGGCCAGGAGAACCTGCAGGCGACCCTGATAAAGACGTCGCAGATCGACCTCACGGGTGGCATCTACCGCCAGAAGCTGGTCGACGTTGCTCGGGGCGCTGCATCGGGCACCAAGACGTCGTTCTTCGACAACTTGAACAAGGAATGGGCCGCGGCAGAGCAGTCCGCCGGCTGACCCTCGGCGGTCGGGGCCTCGGAGCGATCCGCGGCTCCGACCGTCCGCCACGTCCACCCACCGTTCCCGCCAGAGAGTGCAGCATGTCCGAGATCACCGGTGACGCCGCGACGGGCGTCCAGTTCGACAAGGTCCTGAGCCCCACCTCAGCCCGGCTCCGACGCCGACGCTGGCTGCGCGGGCCGAACGGCGAGCTCCGCGTGACTCCGCTGCTCTTCATGGCGGTTCCGCTGGTCCTGCTGATCACGCTGACCTACTACCCGGTCGCAAATCTGTTCTGGTACTCATTCACCGACTGGGACGGCATCGCGCTCGGCAAGAATTTCATCGGGCTGAAAAATTACGTGTCCCTGTTCACGAACCCGCAGTACTTCCAGGTCTTCACGGTGAGCCTGTACTACTTCGTGGCGTCCTTCGTTCAGATGGCTCTCGCGCTCTACTTCGCGACGATCCTCAGCTTCTCCACGAGATTCAGGAACCTCTTCAAGGGGATCATCTTCTTCCCCTACCTGCTCAACGGTGTCGCGATCGGCCTGATGTTCCTGTTCTTCTTCCGCCCGGGCGGCACGCTGGACGCGACACTGGCCGGCCTGGGCTTCGGTCCCGCTTCGAGCCACCCCTTGTGGCTCGGCAACCCGAGTTGGGTGAATATCTCGATGGCCGGAGCATCCGTCTGGCGCTACACGGGCTTGAACTTCGTGCTGTTCCTCGGCGCCATCCAGTCGATCCCGGACGAGATCTACGAGGCGGCCGACCTCGACGGCGCGAACTCATGGCACAAGTTCCGCTTCATCATCGTCCCGGGCATCAAGCGCATCATCAGCCTGTTGTTCATCCTCGCCATCGCGGGATCACTGTCCGTGTTCGAACTGCCCTACATCATGACCGGCGGAGCCAACGGCAGCAGCACCTTCGTGATCACGACCGTCCAGCAGGCCTTCGTGTTCCAGCGAGTCGGCTTCGCCTCCGGCATGGCCGTGATCCTGCTGATCGTCGTGCTGCTCGTCACCTTCGTGCAGCGCCGCCTCGTACCCGACGACGACGTCGCCCTCAGCTGATCTCCGCGAGAAGGAGCTCAACCCATGACCGCCGTATCCGGACCGATCACGCGCCGCCGCCTGCGCTCGTCGGGCAGCATCGCCGTGACCCGTGTGCTGGGCGCGCTCGGCAAGTACGCCTCGCTCATCGCCTTCTCGTTGGTTCTGCTGCTGCCAATCGTGGTGATCGTGTTCGCCAGCCTGAAGACAGCGCGGGAGTACGCAACCACCTCCCCGCTCGCACCCCCGCAGAACTGGTTCAACTTCGCCAACTTCGGGACCGCCTGGGTGGGCGGCGGCATGCTCCGCGGCTTCGCGAACACCGCGCTGATCCTGTCAGTCTCGCTCGTGATCACGATCCTGCTCGGAACGATGACGGCCTACGCGCTCCACCGGTTCAACTTCCGGTTCAAGAACGTCGTCTTCGCACTGTTCCTGATCGCGACCCTGGTCCCGAGCGTCACGACCCAGGTCGCCACCTATCAGATCGTGAACGGGCTCGGTCTGGTCGACACCTACCCCGGCGCAATCCTGCTCTTCTCAGGCACCGATATCGTGTCCGTGTTCATCTTCATCCAGTTCATGCAGTCGATCCCGAAGTCCCTCGACGAGGCCGCAATGCTCGATGGCGCGAGCCGCTGGGGCGTCTACTGGCGGATCATCCTCCCGCTGCTGCAGCCCGCCATCGCGACCGTGATCATCATCAAGGGCATCGCGATCTACAACGAGTTCTACATCCCGCTGCTCTACCTGCCGTCTGCCGAGCACAACGTGATCTCGACAGCGCTGTTCAAGTTCATCGGCCCATTCAGTGCGTCCCAGCAGATCATCGCCGCCGGCGTGATCATCGTGATCATCCCGACGCTCGTGATCTTCCTTGCGTTGCAGCGCTTCATCTACAACGGCATCACCCGGGGCGCGACGAAGTAGTCCGGGACGCGCCCGACAGTCCCGCTCCCCCGTTCTCGAACGGGGGAGTGGGCGAGCAGTCCCGCGCGACGACGTCCGTGCAGCCCTCGCAGGCACGGATGTCGTCGTAGCGGAGCCACCGACTTTGAACGAAGGAGCAACCGGATGACCCTCGACAAGACCACAAGCCGCCATCTGCACGACGGCTGGACAGTCGAGCCCCTGCACGGACCCGTACCGGCTGCCGTCCGCGAGGCCGGTACGCTGCCCGCGACCGTGCCGGGCACGGTGCACACCGACCTGCTCGCCGCCGACCTGCTCGCCGACCCGTACATCGGTACGAACGAGAAGCTGCAGGAGTGGATCGGCAGCACCTCGTGGCGCTATGCGACCACGTTCACGGGTTCCAGCGGCGTCGCCGAACGCGCTGACCTGGTCTTCGAAGGGCTCGACACCGTCGCGACCGTCCGGCTGAACGGGGAGGTCGTCCTTGAAAGCCGGAACCAGCACCGCAGCTATCGCGTGCCCATCGCTGGACGACTGCAGGACGGGGAGAACCGGCTCGAAGTGCTGTTCTCCGCGCCGGTGCCGGAGGCGGACCGCGCCTCCCTCGAGCTCGAGTACCGCCCGCACGTGAACCATCATCCGTACAACGCGCTGCGCAAGATGGCCTGCGGCTACGGCTGGGACTGGGGTCTGGACACCGCGACGAGCGGCATCTGGCGCCCCGTGCGACTCGAGACCTGGTCGACCGCGCGCATCGCGGACTCGATCGTCTCCGCGACCGTCGAGGGTGACGACGGCGTCGTGGGCCTCCGCGTGCTCGTCGAGACCACCGACGCACGGCCGCTCGCCGTGGCCGCGTCCATCGGCGGAGTCGACGTCCGGGCGGACGTGGTCGACGGCGAAGCCCGCCTGCGCCTCGTCGTACCGAACGCGGAACGCTGGTGGCCGCGCGGATATGGGGAGCAGGCGCGATACGACCTGACGGTGACCCTGCTCACCGGCGACGACGTGCTCGACGACCGCGCGCACCGCATCGGATTCCGTACCGTACGCGCTGAGACGACCCCCGATGAGGCGGGCACACCATTCGTCGTCGTGGTCAACGACAAGCCCGTGTATATCAAGGGCGTCAACTGGATACCCGACGACGCCTTCCCCTCCCGAATCGGGGAGGAGCGGTATCGCGAGCGGCTGGTGCAGGCGGCAGACGCGAACGTCAACCTGATCCGCGTCTGGGGCGGCGGCATCTTCGAGAGCGAGGACTTCTACGACATCGCGGACGAGCTGGGGCTGCTCGTCTGGCAGGACTTCCTGCTCGCCTGCGCGGCGTACGCCGAGGAGGAGCCGATGTTCTCCGAGATCTCCGCTGAGGCCCGCGAGGCCGTCGTCCGCCTCGGCCGGCACCCCTCCCTCGCGATCCTGAACGGCAACAACGAGAACGTGTGGGGGTACGTCGAGCGGGGCTGGGAGGCCCGTCTCGAGGGGCGCACCTGGGGCGCCGGCTATTACTACGAGGTCTTCCCGAAGCTGGTCGCCGAGCTGGCGCCGCACGTGGTCTACACGCCGGGCAGCCCTTTCTCCCCCGACCGCTCGATGCACCCGAACGACGAGTCGAACGGGACGATGCACCTCTGGGAGCAGTGGAACCGGCTTGACTACCCCACCTACCGCGACGTGAAGCCGCGATTCGTGGCGGAGTTCGGCTGGCAGGGGCCGCCGACCTGGTCAACGCTCACGGAGGCACTGCCGGATGAGCCGCTGACGCCCGAGTCACCCTCGATGCTCGTCCACCAGAAGGCGATGGAGGGCAACGTCAAGCTCACGGACGGGCTGGTGCCGCACCTGCCACTGCCGAACAGCATGCCGGAGTGGCACTGGGCCATGAGCCTCAACCAGGCCATCGCGGTCCGCACCGCGCTCCAGTGGTTCCGGTCGCTGCACCCGCACAACACCGGCGCGATCGTCTGGCAGTTGAACGACTGCTGGCCCGTGGTGTCCTGGGCCGCCGTCGACGGCTACGGCCGCAAGAAGCCGCTCTGGTACGCCATGCGCAGCGCCTTCGCGGACCGGCTCGTGACCGTGCAGCCGGAGGGTGAAGGATTCGAGGTCGCGGTGTCGAACGACACTGACGTGGCCTGGACCGGCGCGCTGCGTCTCACCCGCCGCCGTTTCGACGGCGAGGTGCTGGCGGAGGTGACCGTCGACGTCGACGTCGCGGCGCGCAGTACCGTGCGCGTCCCGGTCGAGGCGTCCGTGGGCACCGCGGGAGACGTGGCGAGCGAGTGCGTCGTCGCCGACCTGGGCGACGAGCGCGGTCTCTGGTTCTTCGCCGAGTTCCGGGACTCGGCGCTCCTGGCGGCGGACCTCGAGACGGAGGCGCGTCGCGTCGATGGCGGCGTGCAGGTCGTGGTCACCGCACGCAGTCTGGTCCGTGAGCTGTCCCTGCTCGCGGACGTCGCCGCGCCGGACGCGGAGGTCGACGAGATGCTCGTCACCCTGCTGCCCGGCGAGCGTGCCGTCTTCACCATCCGCACGGGGTCGGACGTCGACCCATCGCGGTTCCTTTCCCCCGACGTCCTCCGCAGTGCCAACGCGCTCCTCATCAACCAGAAGGCAGAGGTGACCGCATGAGCGACACCAGGACCGCACCCGACCTCTCAGTGCTCGACCAGCACGTCTCGGCCATGACCTGGTGGTGGACCGGCGTCCGCGGGACCTGGGCGACCCCGGAGGCGGAGCACTCGCTCGACGAGATGAAGCCACTGAACCTGAACTGGGTGACGATCGCATTCGCGACGCTGCAGGACACCGTCGTCTCGACGGACATCCCGTGGCGGGAGGCGCCGACCCCGACCGACGGCGAGGTGCGCTGGGCGATCCGCGCCGTGCACGATCACGGCTGGAAGGCCATCCTCAAGCCGACCGTGAACGTCCGCGATGGACTATGGCGCGGCTACATCGGCTTCTTCGACTGGGATGTGCCGGGCGAGGCGCACTGGGGCGACTGGTTCGCCTCCTACCAGGAGTACATCGTGCACTTCGCGCAGATCGCGGAGGAGGAGGGCGCCGAGATGCTCTGCATCGGCTGCGAGATGGTGCGTTCCGACCCTCGCGAGGTCGAGTGGCGCGCGCTGGTCGATGCGGTGCGCGAGGTGTACTCGGGGATCGTCACCTACAACTGCGACAAGTACCAGGAGGACCACGTCACCTGGTGGGACGCCGTCGACGTGATCTCCGCGAGCGGCTACTACCCGACCGGGCAGTGGCAGGCGCAGCTCGACCGCATCGAGCCGGTCGTGCGGCAGCACGGAAAGCCGTTCCTCTTCATCGAGGCGGGCTGCCCGAGCCGGGACACCTCCCCGCAGAAACCGAACGACTGGACGCTGAAGGGCGCCCCGTCCGGCGAGGCGCAGGCGTCGTACCTGTCGGAGATGTTCGAGGCGTGCCGCGGCCGAGACTGGGTGGGCGGCTTCGCGCTCTGGGACTGGCCGGTGAAGCTGTACGATCGGTCCGAGGCCGAGTCGAACACCGACTACTGCATGTACGGCAAGCCCGGGCAGCAGGTCGTGGCCGACTACTACGCCTCCCGCGCCCGATGACGGGCGGCCTGACCGGTCTGCCCCGGTACGTGTACGGCACCACGCGCCTCGGCGACGAGGGCCTGCCCCGCGAGCAGCGTCTCGCGATGGCGCGCACGGTGCTCGACGAGAGGCTGTGGATCCACACCTCCGACCAGTACGGCGACGCGCTCGGGGTGCTCGGCGAGGCCATCGCCGAACGCCCCGAGCAACCGTCGACGATCGTGAAGATCGGTGGCGGGACCGCGGACGACGTGCGCTCGACGATCCTCACCAACATCGACCGCCTCGGCATCGACGGCGTCGCACTCGGGCAGCTGAGCCCGGTGGCGGGCCTTGAGCGCTCCCTCGTGGAGGGGGACGGGGCGGTGCTCGGCGGCCTGCGGGAGCTGAAGGCGGAGGGACTGGTCGGGCGGTACGTGCTCGAGCTGTTCCCCTGGACCAGCGAGGCGCCGCTCGCGGCGCTGCGCGCGGGACACCTCGACGGCCTGATCGACGGCTACATCCTGTACATCAACCCGCTGCAGCGGTTCGCCTCGAACGCGATGTGGGACGAGCTGCAGAGCCGGGGAGCCGATCTCGTCTCCATGCGCACGGTCGCCGGCAACGATGTGCACGCGCTCCGGGACGTCCCGGGCGCTGCGTGGCGGCCGTACCTGCAGCGGCGCGCGAGCGAGGTCGCCCCGATCTTCGATCGCTCCGGGGTGAGCAGCTGGGTCGAGTTCTGTGTGCGCTTCGCCCTGGGGCTGCCCGGCGTCCGCAGCACCGTCGGCTCGACGGTGCGCCGGGAGCACCTCGACGCGTACCTGGCGCAGACCTCCGGGCTGGTCCGGCCGCTCCCGCAGGACGTCGTCGACGAGATCACCGCACTGCAGCGCCGCTGGTCCGACGAGACCGACGTCCACGCCGAACCGTGGACCATGTGAGGACCGGACGGTGAGCATCGGCCTGTTCGAGGAGCACAGCGACATCGGCGAGGTCGGTCTGCCCGGAGCGGCGACCCTGGATGGCGACCGGTACCGGGTGACCGGAAGCGGCTACAACATGTGGTTCGCCACGGACGCGTTCCACTTCGTGTGGACCCGTGTCTCGGGCGACGTCGCGCTCGCGGCGACGGTCGACTTCGAGGGCGAGGGTGCCGACCCGCATCGGAAGGCGTGCCTGATCGTGCGAGCCGGGCTCGAGCCCGGTGCCGCCTACGCGGACATCGCCCTGCACGGTGACGGGCTGACCAGCCTGCAGTTCCGCACGGCGGCCAGCGCGACGACGCACGAGGTGCAGTCGAACCGGACGAGCCCGAGGCGGATCGAGATCCGTCGCCGCGGCCGCACGGTCAGCGCGCTGGTCGATGGCGAGCCGGCCGGTGGCGCGGTGCAGCTGGACCTGCCCGAGGAGTACTACGTCGGCCTCGGTGTCTGCTCGCACATCCACGACGTGGCGGAGACCGTCGGGTTCTCAGACGTCGCGCTCACCCCGCTCGAGGCGGGGCCGACGCGGCTGTTCAGCACGATCGAGACGATCGACGTCGCGAGCACCGATCGTCGCACCGTGGCCGTGCTCGACCGCTGGGTCGAGGCACCGAACTGGACGGCGGACGACCGGCTGATCGTGAACGGCGAGGGCCGGCTCTTCACGGTGCCGGTCGCGGGTGGCGAGCTCACATCGATCGACACCGGCTCCGCCACCGCGTGCAACAACGACCATGGCATCTCCCCGGGCGGCACCCGCATCGCGATCAGCGACCAGTCCGCCGAGGACGGCCTGTCCGTCATCCTCACCCTGCCCATCGACGGCGGGGAGCCGGTCCGGGTGACCGACGGCGCCCCCTCCTACTGGCACGGCTGGTCGCCGGACGGGACGACGCTCGCGTTCTGCGCGCAGCGCGACGGGGTGTACGGGATCTTCACCGTGCCGGCGGACGGCGGCGAGGAGCGGCGACTGACCACCGCGGTGCATCTGGATGACGGGCCGGACTACTCGCCGGACGGCGAGTGGATCTACTTCAACTCCGACCGGACCGGGCTGATGCAGATCCACCGCGTGCGACCGGACGGCTCCGATCTCGAGCGGGTGGTCGAGAGCGGCACCGGCGACTGGTTCCCGCACGTCTCACCGGACGGCCGGTGGATGGTCCATCTCGCCTACGCGCCGGAGGTGGAGGGGCACCCGCGCGATCAGGAGGTCAGCCTCATGCTCACGGATCGCGCGGACGGCTCCACTCGGACGATCGCCAAGCTGTTCGGCGGCCAGGGCACGATCAACGTGCCTTCGTGGTCCCCGGACAGCAGCGTGTTCGCCTTCGTGAGCTACGCCTACCTCTGAGGTCCACGACCGCGGCCGCTACCCCACCGAGTGGGCGGCGGCCGTGGTCGCCAGGAGGAACATCGCCTGCGCCTCGGGGGACGTCCCCTGCCGGTCGAACCGCGGCGCCCCGCACACCTCGGTGACGAGTCCGCGCTCGTCCACGTGTTCGCGGGCCTCCCGCACCAGGCGCCGGGCCTGCGCGCCGTAGGAGTCGGGGAGCCAGCCGTCGGCGGCACCGGCCGCCATTCCGTACGCGAGCATCTGGCGCACGTTCCCCTCGACGAACGTGGCTCTTCGGATCTGAGCGTGGGTGAGGTCGCCGCGGGGCGGGTGCGTGGCGGTCCGGGGAGGTAGGTGTCGGGGCCTCCAAGATCAGTAGCGACCAAGCTGACTGATGTTCGGAGACCCCGACGTG
>Ga0209539_1001868_pt1 | contig 11289 bp, 11 predicted proteins | sample BarGraNGADG00312_2_FD_184499 | JGI IMG/M metagenome (GOLD analysis project Ga0209539, IMG submission 184499) | Arctic peat soil microbial communities from Barrow, Alaska - Barrow Graham LP Ref core NGADG0011-312 (SPAdes) (version 2) | ecosystem: Environmental > Terrestrial > Soil > Wetlands >... | reverse complement strand
CGCCTACGGCGCTCTGCGCGAGGCCCCCTTCCGCCTCGTGAACCGGCACACGATCGTCGCAGGTCACGAGTTGTGCGGCCCGATCGGCGTGTCGCGTGCCGAGGCTCAGCCGAGTGACGCCGACCTCGCGCGCCCGGGCAGTTACCCCCGGCCGACGCGGGAGAGCCGGGCATGACCGCGATCGGGTTCATCGGCGCCGGACGGGTCGCTACTCAGCACGCCGCCGCGATCGAGGCAGCCGGTGGCGTGATCGGTGCGGTCTACGACCTTGACGTCCTCCGAGCGCGGACGTTCGCCGCAGAGCACGGCGGTGTGGTCGCCGGGACGCTCGACGACCTGCTCGCGGCCGACGTGGAGCTGGTCCTTGTCCTCTCGCCCGCTGCGACCCACATGGAGCACGCGCTGGCCGCGGTTAGCGCAGGCAAGCACGTGCTCGTCGAGAAGCCAGTCTCGTGGGACGCCGAGGAGATCGTCCGGCTCGACGTGGCCGCGCGCGCAGCGGGCGTCGTCTGCGTCCCCGGCCACAACAGCATCTACCTGCCGGAGGTCGAGCGGATCCACCGCGTTCTCGTGCGCGGCGACCTCGGCTCGCCGGTCGCACTGCAGATCTCTGAGACCTACCGCATGCCGGACGAGCTGGCGCGTCGGTATCGCGGCCCGCTGGAGGAGGTGCTCATCCACCACGTCTACACGGCGCTCTATCTGCTGGGACGTCCTGACGAGGTCGTCGCGATGGCAGCCAGTCCGTTGGAGACCCTTCCGGTCGACCCGCAGCACCTTGCGGTCATCGCCCGCTGGGACGCGACCGGCACGCTCGCGCAGCTGTACCAGTCGTGGGCCGGCGACGACCACACGGCGGCGCCGCGCACGCATCGGGTGAACCTGCTCGGGACTGCCGGTGGCGTGACGTTCTCTCGTCGCGACGTGGTCGGCGAGCTCGAACCTGGTGGCAACCCGACCACTCCGCTCTACCAGGAGTTGTTCGACAACCAGGCGCATCACCTCCTGGTCCGTCAGCTCGGCAACGGCGAACCGGCCCTGTCGACGATGGCGGACGCCGCGGACGCAGCCAGCGTCATCGCGGCGGTCAGGGAGTCGTTGCACAGCGGACGGGCAGTCCGACCCGAATACGTCGGGGCGGCGTCCTGAAAGTTCCCAGCCGTCGCAGTGACGGTTGTCCACCAAATAGTTCTGAAGGGATCACGATGTACGAGAAGTTTCGTAGGGTGCGTTATCTTGCCATCGCGGCGGGCACCCTCGCAGTGATAACCGCGCTCGCGGGATGCGGCGGCTCCGCAGCGGGGCCGTCGGGTGCAAATACCGGCGAGCGAACGATCGAGTTTTCCCTGACCGGCGGCACCGTGCCGGCCCAGACACAGGTCATCAAGGACGCAATCGCGGCGTTCGAGAAGGCCAACAAGGGCGTGACGGTCAAGCTGACCGAAGTGGGCTGGGGCGACGCCTACAGCCAGTACCAGACCCGTTTGACGGCGGGGAACCCGCCGGACATCGCGCTGCTCGCGCCGTCGTGGGTGTCCACCTTCATGACGGATGATGCCTTCGCGTCGGTCGACCAGTACGTCAACAGCGCGATCCTCGACAACACCTACAAAACGGGCTACGACGGGATGGTTGGCAAGGACGGCACGCGGTACGGCGTCCAGTGGGACGCGTCGGTCTGGGGCATGTTCTACCGGACTGACCTGTTCGCGAAGGCCGGCCTCGACCCCAAGGCGCCGCCGACGACGTGGGAGGAGCTACAGAAGGACTGTGCGGCACTGGCCGCCGCCGGGATCCACCCGCTCGCCATCCCGTTCAATGGCACGGACCCCGACGACTACTTCCTGCCGATGATGTGGCAGGCCGGCGCCGAGGTCGTCGGAACGAACGGCGACGTGGTGCTCGACTCGCCGCAGACCCTCAAGGCCGCGACGTTCCTCAGCGGACTCGTCAAGGACAAATATCTGTCCTCCGACGTCGTTGGTCACGACTGGGAAGCCACGATGAACACCTTCATCGCCGGTGATGCCGCGATCATGTTCAACGGTCCGTGGGTGGTCGGCTCGCTGCAGAGCGGTGCCCCCCAGCTCAAGGGCTCCTGGGCAACCGCTAAGTACCCAGAAGGCCCAGCAGGACCAGCCACCCTCGGCTACCCGAATGGTTTGGTGATCTCCAAGCTGAGCAAGAACAAGGACCTAGCAGGCGAGTTCATCAACTTCCTGTTCCAGAAGGGCAACCCGAGCTACTTCTTCGAGTTCATGAAGGCCAGCGGTGTCTTTGGCTTCACCAAGGACTTTGCCACGACCAACGACGAGTTCGTTCGGGACCCGCTGAACGTCCCTTTCATCAAGTCCATTCCATTCGCGCGGGACCGGCCGGTGGCGTCTTGGTACGAGGAGTTCCGCCAGCGCACGTTCGACCCCGGGCTCCAGCAGCTCGTGCTCGGTACGCTGACGCCGGAGGAGTTCGTGAAAAACGCTCAGAAGGGTGCTCAGCAGCTCGCCGCCGCCCAGAAGCAGTGACCCCATGGTCATGCCCGGCACCCCCGTGGTGCCGGGCATGACCCGCACGTCCCTCATCTCGTCATGGAAGGGGTTTCCTTGTGAGGATCGGAATCATGGCCGGAACGTCCGGCCATGTCGCGCCGTTCGCGCGACGGTTCACCGCGCGCGGTAGCGCCGTCGCTGTGCTGCCGGTGCGTGCCGGTGACGAGTCGGTTCTCCCGGCAGCGGAGCAGTACCGGCTCTGCTCCACGACTGACGAGCTGCTCGAGCAGTCCGACGTCGTGCTCGTCCTCGAGGACCGCCATGCAGGGGCGGACCACCTGGAGCTCGTGCGGCCCCTGCTGCAGGCCGGCATACCCACCTTCGTTGACAAGCCGCTCATGCCGGACCTGGCCACCTCGACGGAGCTGTTCGCGCTTGCCGAGCAGCACGGGGCAGTGCTGATGAGCTCCTCATCTGCTCGTTACGCCGACCCGGTCGAGCGTCTACGACGGGTTCACCAGCAGGCTGGTCTGACATCCCTGACCATGACAGGCACGGGGGAGCTCTGGTTCTACGGCGTCCACCTTGCCGAGATGGCTGTGGCGATCCTCGGCACCGGGTTCGAGACGGCGCAGAGCGTCCGGGATGACGCGGGGTGGACGGCTAGGCTGCGGCACCGGACGGGCACGACTGTGACCTTCGCGCTGGAGCCAGCTGCCCTGGTGAAGGAAGGCTTCTCCCTCGCGGCGCGGGGTCCGGACACGTTCGAGGTGTCGTCGTTGACGGACTACGGCCCATGGTACGACCTGCTGGTCGATGACGTGCTCACCATGGCGCGAGCCCGCGCTGCGCCGATCGACCCCCTCGAGACGCTCGAGGTCATGCGGGTTCTCGACGCAGTCGAGCGCTCGGCGGTGCTCACCACCCCTGCGACACTCACGGACGGCTGACATGACAGCATCTCCCACCGCTCCGGCTCAACGGACCGGGTCACAAGCCGCACGGAGCCGACGCCGGCTGCCCTGGGTCCTGGCTGGGCCGGGACTGGTGTTCGTCGCAGTCCTGCTGGTCTACCCGGCCCTCGAGTCGATCGCATCCGGGCTCTTCCGGCAGGCAGGTCGGGGTTTCTACGAGCGCGAGTTCGTCGGGTTCGACAACTTCTCCCGCCTGCTCGGTGACGAGCAGGTCATGGCGACCTTCCGGCGCACTGCGGTCTGGGTCGCCACCGTCACAGTCGGGTCATACCTCATCGGTCTTGCGATCGCCCTGATGCTGCACCGCGGGTTCCGCGGGCGGACCATCGTGCGGTCGCTCGTCCTCGTCCCGTGGGCCGTTCCGTTCATCGCCGCAGCGTTCGCGTGGAAGAACATCTTCAACGACCAATACGGGATTCTCAACCACATGCTGCTCAGCTGGGGGCTGATCGACGAGCCGGTCCGGTGGCTCGGCGGGACGTCCACGAGTTTGTGGTCGGTGATCATCGTGGCGATCTGGAAGCAGGTGCCGTTTGTGGCCGTGACGATCCTGGCCGGTTTGCAGAGCATCAACGCCGAATACTACGAGGCGACCGAGCTCGATGGCGCCGGGCCGCTCCAGCAGTTCCGGTACGTGACCTGGCCGGCGATCGCCAGTGTCAGCACGATCGTCGTCGGCTTCACCACGATCTGGACCTACAACCAGTTCGACCTCATCTTCCTCATGACCAAGGGTGGACCGGCGGGCTCCAGCCAGATCATCTCCGTCTTCACGTACTTGAGTGCGTTCGCATTCGGCGACCCGAATTACGCCGCAGCGATCGGAACGTTCGGCCTGCTCCTGCTCGCGGTGCTGATCGTTCCGTTCGCCCGCCTCGTAACCAGAAGGAGTGCCGCATGATGGCTCTCGGAATCCGCCGTCGTCGGCGTCTTGCTCTGTGGCTCTCGGCCGTGCTGTCTTCGCTGTGTGCGCTGGTGTTGATCTTCCCGGTGCTCTGGATGGTGATGAGCTCGTTCAAACCGACCAAGGAGATCTTCAGTGTCGTTCCGCAAATCTTTCCGAAGAACCCGACCTTGACGAACTACGTCACGCTGCTCACCGAGACGACGTTCCTGCAGTCCCTGGTGAACAGCTTGATCGTCGCGGTCAGCACGGCTGCAACCGCCGTGCTCGTCTCGACACTCTTCGCCTACGCGCTGTCCCGCTTCCACATGATCGGTCGAACGGCGATCTTCGCAACCCTCTTCACCACCCAGGTGTTCCCAAGCTTTCTTCTGCTGATCCCGATCTTCTTGATCTTCAACCGCCTGCACCTGAGCGACACGCTGCTGGGATTGGTGCTCACTCACCTGACGTTCGCCATCCCGTTCTCGACGATGCTCCTGAAGAGCTACTTCGATGCGCTGCCCGTCGAGATCGAGCAGGCGGCCCTGATGGACGGGTGCAGTCCGCTCGGAGTGATCTTCCGCGTCGTCGTCCCGATCGCCAAGCCGGCCCTCGCCGCCGTCGGCTTGTTCTCGTTCATCCTGTCCTGGCAGGAGTTGCTGTTCGCGCTGACCCTCATCCAGTCCCCAGACCTGCGGACCCTGCCGGTCGCACTCAACCTGATGGTGGGCGAGAACGCCGTCCTTTGGGGCCCGCTCATGGCGGGGGCCACGCTGATGACCCTGCCTGCTGTCGTGCTCTTCCTCACCTTCCAGCGCCATCTCGTTGCTGGCCTCACGGCCGGCAGCGTGAAGGCCTGACCCGACCGCACCACCGAGAAACAAGGAGTCGCACCATGAGCTACGACCAGCGCGTTCGCGATCTGGGGATTGAGCTGCCCACGAAGGTTCTGAATGGTGGCGGCGTCGTCGCCTGCGTCCAGGACGGCACCACGCTCTACGTCTCGGGCCACGGGCCCGAGGACAACGACGGCAACCTGCTCTACCGTGGACGGGTTGGCGCCGAGGTCAGCCTCGAGGAGGGCTACGAGGCGGCTCGAGCCACCGGGGTCCAGCTGCTCCGGTCGGTCAAGGACCACCTGGGTAGCCTCGACCGGGTCGACCGTGTCATCAAGATTCTGGCCCTGGTCAATAGCGACGATGACTTCCACGACCAGCCTGCCGTGGTAAACGGATGCTCGGACCTCATGGTGGAGATATTCGGTGATCGTGGGCGGCACGCACGCTCCGCACTCGGCACCTCGAATCTCCCGCTGAACCAGCCCGTCGAAATCGAAATGATCGTCAGGGTGCGGTGAGAATCGTCGGGCCGAGCATCGTGAACCAGGCCGTGCCTTCGCCACCGCCTGCCGGCTCCTCCGGTCGACCCCTCCGGGTCGGTGTGCTGGGGTGCGGGTACATCGCAGACATCCACATGCAGTCGCTGCTGCGTACGGGACCCATCGAGCTCGTCGCGGCCGACGCGGATCCCGCAGCCGCCGAGCGGTTGGTGGCGGCGCACGGTGGGCGCCAGGTGGAGCCGACGCGGCTGGCAGCGAGCGACCTCGACGTGGCATACGTGTGTACCCCGCACGACGTCCGCCTCGGACCGGTCGAGGCCCTGGCCAGCACGACACCCCTGGTCGTCTGCGAGAAGCCGTTGGCGCTGACGTTCGGTCAGGCCCAGTGCCTCGTGGACCGGCTGGGCGACGACGGCGAGCGGGTCGTCGTGGCCTTCAACCTGCGGTTCATGCCAGGGGTGCTCGCGCTGGCCGACTGGCTCGGTCCGCGTCGCACGCAGGTCCGCAGGGTCCGGGTGGACGTGACCTCGCCTCCGTTCTTGGACAGCTGGGCGGGCACGCGCGAGCGGGGCGGAGGTGTGCTGGTCTGCCTCGGCTCGCACGCGATCGACCTGTGGCGCCATCTGCTCGGCCGGGAGGCGGTCGAGGTGCGGGCGGTGGCGTCGCACGTCCGGCTCGGCCCTGAACTGGAGCCGGACACTGCGACGGTCGTGCTGCGGGACGCCGACGGCATCCTTGCCACCGTCACGGTGCAGGATGCCGGAAGCGATCGCTGGTCGATTGAGGCGCGGCAGATGCTCGACATCGACATCCGCACCACCGCGGCGGCCGCGCGGGCCAGCGCTGTGGCGCTGACAACATGGGAGGACGAGCCCACCGTGCGCGCGGTCCACCTCGACGGCGGCTCTGGCGACTTCCTAGAGGACTGGGGCTACGCCGGGATGGCCCGAGCAGTCCGCCGCAGGTTGTCCGGGTTGCCGCAGGACGCGCCGACGCCGGAGCTGGCCTCCCTGGCCGACGGCCTCGCCGTCGCACGCCTGGTCGACCGGGCCCGCGAGGCCGCCCATCACAGCTGTACCGCCCCATGACGGGCGCCCATGAGCCGCAGGCTCGTTCCAGACACGAGAAGGGTGTTGTTCATGAAGATAGTTGTCGTCGGGGGAGCCTCGACGTACACCCCCGAGCTCATTGACGGATTCGCACGGATGCACGCCGTGCTGCCACTCAAGGAGGTCGTCCTGGTCGACCCGCAGCAGGACCGGCTGCAGCTCGTCGGGGCGATGTCCCAGCGCATCGTCGACGGGTTCGACCGGCCTTACCGCATACGACTGGAACAGGACCTCGTCCGGGCCGTGAGCGGTGCCGACGTGGTCCTGATCCAGCTCCGAGTCGGTGGCCAGGCAGCCAGGGCGCGTGACGAGCGCATGCCCCTGGACCTCGGCTGCATCGGGCAGGAGACGACCGGTGTCGGCGGCCTGGCCATGGCCCTGCGGACCGTCCCAGTGGTGCTCGACGTCGCGCGGGTTGTCGCCGAGCACGCCCCGGACGCGTGGATCATCGACTTCACCAACCCCGTGGGAATCATGACGCGCGCGCTGCTCATGGCAGGGCACCGGGCGGTCGGTCTGTGCAACGTGGCGATCGGCATGCAGCACTTCTTCGCCGATCTGCTCGAGGTCGAGCCCGAGAGGGTGGTCATGTCCCACGTCGGGCTCAACCACCTGACCTGGGAGCGGGCCGTGCACATGGATGGCGTTGACCGGCTGCCCGAGCTGGTCTCGGCACACCCGGAGCTGCTCGGGCGACGGGTCAAGCTTCCCGCCGCGGTCGTGAGCCACCTGGGCATCGTGCCCTCGTACTACCTGCGGTACTACTACTGCCACGACGAAGTTCTCGCCGAGCAGCGAACGGGCCCCTTGCGCGCAGAAGAGGTCCAGCAGATCGAGAAGGAGTTGCTGGACCTGTACGCCGACCCGACCGTGGTCGCCAAGCCTGAGGCGCTGTCGCGACGCGGTGGTGCGCTCTACTCGGAGTCGGCCGTCCAGCTGATGGCTTCCCTTGTCGGGACGAGGCCAGGTCGGCACGTCGTCAATGCCCTGAACCGGGGGACCTTGGACTTCCTGCCCGACGACGCCGTCGTCGAAACCTCAGCACAGGTCTCGCCCGGACGGATGGAGCTGGAGCGAATCCCGGCCCTGCCACCCGTGGTGCGCGGCCTCGTCGCCGACGTCTACGCCTACGAGGAGCTTGCCCTGGAGGCGGCCCTTCACGGCGGACGTGACCGGGTGGTGTCCGCGCTCGTGGCCCACCCGCTGGTCCGTCAATGGGACCGTGCCGAGCAGTTGGCCGACCGCATCATTGAGCAGAACAGGGACCACCTGCCATGGACGCGGTCGTGACCGAGATCGTCGTCGGCGTTGACGGTGGGAACTCCAAGACCGACGTCGCGGTCGCCGATACCCGCGGACGAGTCCTCTCTCTGGTCACCGGGCCAGGTTCGTCGCCCGACACGCTCGGTGTCGACGGTGCGCTGGCGGTGATCGGTGACTTGGTGACCGATGCACTCGACCAAGCCGGCGTGACCGGCAAGGGGCCGCTCGGCCTCGCCACCCTGCTCGCCGGGCTCGACCTTCCCGAGGAGGACGCCCCGGCGTTCGCGGTGGCCCTGCGCGCGCGTTTCCCCGAGCCGGTGCAGGTGGTGGACAACGACACCGTGGCGGCGCTTCTTGCCGGTACGGGTGGTGCGCCCGGCGTGGTGGTGATCTGCGGTGCTGGCATCAACGCGGCGGGCCTCTCAGCGACCGGGCAGCGGGTGGGCTTCCTCTCCCTCGGACAACTCTCGGGCGACTGGGGCGGCGGCCTGTCCCTGGGCCAGGAGGTGCTATGGCACGCCGTTCGCGATGAGGACGGACGCGGTCCCCGGACGGCGCTGACTGCCGGTGTGCGCGAGCACTTCGGTACCCGCTCGGTGACCGAGGTCGTTCTGGCCATTCACCGGGGTGAGTTTCCCGCGGGCCGGCTGGCGGAGCTCGTCCCTGTACTCCTCGCTGCCGACGGCCTCGGCGACCCGACCGCCGAGACGATCGTGAGCCGGCTCATCCGTGAGGTGGCGGACATGGCGCAGGTCATGCTCGACCGGGCGGGCCTGACCGAGACGCCTGCGCCGGTCGTGCTCGCGGGTGGTGTGCTCACCAGTCGGCACGGCCGGCTGGTCGACGAGATCGTACGGGAGGTGGCCGTCCGCAGCCCGAAGGCAACCGTCGCGATGCTCGGTTGTCGCCCGGTGGCCGGCGCCCTCATCGCCGCCCTGCAGGCCGCGGCCACAGGTCCCACCGAAGAAGCGGCCGAGCGGGTGATCGCCGCGCCAGAGCTTCGCCTCACCGACTGACCACCCCCAGCCCTGACCCGCGCGTGTCCGCGCGGCCGGACCGATCGGACCAAACGATGACATCTCCTGTGTGCACCGGAGCGGGAACGACCATGCTGAGCGAGATCCACGAGCAGCCAGACGTCTGGACCAACTTGTGCAATAGCACCGGCGAGATCGACGCCGTCGCGCGATTGCTCACCCGCCGGGCGCCGCGAGTGATCATGACGGTGGCTCGTGGGTCCAGCGACCATGCGGCCCTGTACGGGCGCTACCTGGCGCAGATCAAGCTCGGCCTCCCCACGGCGGACGTCCTGCCGTCGGTGCACACCGTGTGGGGGCGGGATGCCTTCCCGGCCGACGGCTGCCTGCTGGCCATCTCCCAGTCGGGGGCGTCTCCAGACATCGTCTCGAGCGTCGAACGGGCCCGGTCGGCCGGGTCCATGACGGTCGCGGTGACCAACGACCCCTTGAGCGACCTTGCCCGGGCAGCCGAAGTTGTGCTGCTGCTGGCGGCCGGTCCGGAGCGTGCCATTGCGGCGACCAAGTCGTACACCGCGTCTTTGGTCGTCTTGCGTCTCCTCCTGGGGGCGATGTCCGGTGAGACCGCGACGGAGCGCGCCGCGCTCGGTCGGCGCCTGGCCTCGGGCTTCGCCGAGACGGTCGCCGCGACCGTCCAGGACCTGCCGCGGTGGGACGCGCTGCTCTCAGGTGCCGCGACGGCCCACGTCGTGGCTCGTGGACCGGGTCTGGCCACCGCACGCGAGGCGGCCCTAAAGCTCACTGAGACCTGCAGAATCACAGCACAGGGCTGGAGCGCCGCGGACATCCTGCACGGGCCGATGGCCGCTGTCGGGGCGCACACCCCGGTGCTGTGCCTGGACCCAGGGGAGCGGGGGAGGGCATCGGTGTACGCCGCCGCCGCCGCGGCACGTCAACGGGGGGCCCCCGTGGTGCTCGTGCGTGCGGGTATCATCGACCGCGGACTCGCGGACGAGGACCGGGTACCGGTGGAGGTGGTGCCCTTCCAGCTCCTCGCCCATGCCGTCTCCACCAGTCGGGGACTGGACCCCGACCAGCCGCAGGGCCTGAGCAAGGTGACACGGACCACATGAGCGAGCACCAACAACGGGACCGCCCTCGCGAACCACGCCCCAACCGGGCGTCCGCGGTCGTCTCCCTCTGGATTGGCACCTATCCCGAGGCGGGTCTAGGCACACCCGCTGGCGTCGGGGAGGGGGTATGGCATCTCACGCTCGACCTCGGGGCGCGGCGGTTCGGGGCGCCTCGCTTGGCCGCGACGGCGCCCGCGCCGTCGTTCCTCGCCCTGCACCCCGACCGCCCCATGCTCTACGCCCTGGGTGAGACCTCCCCCGGGACGGTCACCGCGTTCGGCATCCAGGGCGATGCGCTGGAGCAGTCTGACGCCGTGCCCAGCGGCGGTGACGGGCCGTGTCACCTCATGGTCGGTCCGGGCGCGCGGGCGCTGTACGTGAGCCACTACGCCGACGACTTGATCACCGTGGTGCCCCTGGACAGTGCCGGGAAGCTGGCGGACGGGTCCGCCGCGCCCGCCATTCGGGACCCGTCGCAGCCGACCACCGCGAGGTCGGGCCGCTCCCACGCCCACTTCGCGGCCGTCGCGCCAGGTGGCAAGTACATGCTCGTGTGCGACCTCGGCACCGACGAGCTCCGCCGATACCGGGTTGAGAGGAACGGCGGGCTCGTCGAGGACGGTGTCGCCGCCACGCTGCCTTCGGGTACCGGGCCGCGTCATCTGGCCGTCGGCCCCGATGGACTGCTTCACGTCACGGGTGAGCTCGACGGCAGGCTCCACGTCCTGCGGTGGGACCCTGGCACGGCGACCGCGGTGCCGGTCGGGGTGACACCGATCGGTCTCGGCACCCTTGGCTACCCTGCGCACGCCGAGCGTGACGGCGCCCGGGTTCATGTATCGGTCCGCGGCAGCGACATCCTGTCGACCTTCGCCATCGACGAAGTGGGCCAGCTCCGGCACCTCGGCCAGGTCAGCGCGGGCGGCAAGTGGCCGCGCCACTTCGCCGTCGTCGGGGACGTCCGGGTTGTGGCCAACGAGCATTCCCACGAGGTGGCGGCGATCGGTCCGGACGGAGAAGTCATTGACGTGGCGGTCATTCCGAGCCCGGCGTGCGTTGTTGTCGACCGGAGCCGGCGATGAAACGTCTGTCCTCATTCACCCCCTCCAGCGGCCGCCGGGC